>ENA-UERU01000015-UERU01000015.1-human-gut-metagenome-genome-assembly--contig:-NODE-15-length-159345-cov-13.966522_pt1 | contig 159345 bp, 139 predicted proteins | sample MGYA00242988_ERZ507989 | MGnify/ENA primary metagenome ERZ507989 (study PRJEB26167, sample SAMN06115519) | human gut metagenome | host: Homo sapiens | place: China:Hunan | collected 2015-08-21...
AACAGGACAGTGAAACGCCTTAGCGTCGATGATAGTCGGTTGTATTTCCGGTGAAAGTAGAACATCGCCAGACTCCCCATTCAAGAACCCTCGGTACTTCGGTACCGGGGGTTTTTGTTTTGTCCGCAAACCCTTGAGAGGACGAATCGCTCCGGTTCTCGACTACAATCGAGACACCCTTCAAGGCGACGGAGGGGACGGCCCATGCGCTTCAATCGGCGACGACGGGCGGCCCGTTCTTCGCCGATCGAACTCGTACGACGACACTCATGATCTTCAAGCGTTCCCAGGTCTCCGAATTCGCCAACAGTGCGGGCGGGGTCTTTACCGTACTCTTCACCATCGTCATTGCCGTCGGCATGGTGCGCATTCTGAGCCTTGCCGCGGGCGGACGCATCGACAACGCGGCGGTTCTGCAGATGGTGCTCTACAACGCGCTTACGAACCTGCCGCCCTTGCTGGCTGTATCGCTTTTTGCGGCCGTTCTGATGACGCTCATGCGTTGGTGGCAGGACAACGAAATGGTGGTCTGGTTTTCCTCAGGGGGACGGTCCCTTCTCTCGTGGATCGGCCCCGTCCTTCGCTTCGCGCTCCCGCTCGTGGTACTCATTGCGGTGCTCTCGCTGTTCATTTCGCCTTGGGCCCGCTCGCAGACGGAAATGATCCGTACGCAGTATCAGCAGCGCGACGAAGTGAATGCGATTGCTCCCGGCCGATTTATCGAAACGATGGGCGGTCGCCGCGTCTTCTTCATTGAGTCGGCGGGTGATGCCCCCAACCGGGTGGGGCGCATTTTCGTCGCCGAAGCGGGTCTTGATAAGGAGTCGACCGTGATGGCGGAAGGCGGCTCGATTGAAATCAATGACGAGGGTGATCGCTACATCGTCCTCAACAACGGTCGTCGTTACGAAACGCAGAAGGATTCCGCGCAGACCCGCGTGCTCGAATTCGATACTTACGGCATTCGCGTCGATATCAAGGTCGATCAGACGTTCCGGGCTTCGCGCGTCTCGAGTCAGCCTCTCACGGTGCTCCTCGCGAGCCCCACGCCCGAATTCCGCGGCGAGCTCCTTTGGCGCTTGTCTTGGCCGCTCGCGGCGTTGAATCTCGTGCTCCTCGCGGTACCCCTTTCCTGCACGAGTCCCCGTGCGGGGCGCAGCCTTAACCTGATTCTCGCCGCTCTTATTTTCATTCTTTACCTGAACGGGGTGTCGATCACGGAAAGCTGGGTGTCGCACGAAACGATTTCGTTCTGGACGGGGTTGATCGGACTCAACGGCACCGCGTTCCTTCTGGCGGTGCTCCTTTACGTGCGGCGCGTTTATATGATGCGATGGCTCCCCGCTTGGTGCTCCTGGTGGAAGCTCAAAGAGGTTCTTGCCGCCCGACGTCCGAAGAAGGAGGCGTAACGCCATGCGCGTCATTACCCGACAGTTCACCAAAGAAATTCTCGTCTCGACCCTTTTCGTTCTGACAGCTCTCGTGGCGATCTTTGCGTTTTTCGAGTTGATCGGACAGCTCGACGACGTGAGCAAAGACTACCCGATGAGCTTCGCCCTTCTGATGACGGTGTTGGTGCTCCCCGACCGCATCTATGAGGTGATGCCGCTCGCAGTGCTCCTGGCGGCGGTCTATACGATGTCGCGTTGGTCCGCCTCGTCCGAGTACACGGTACTGCGCGTGGCGGGGATGTCGCCCGCCCGCATGGCACTCTCGCTCCTTCTGCCGGGGCTTCTGCTCGTTGCGGCCACCTACGGCGTGGGCGAATTTCTCTCGCCCTGGTCCGAGCGCTACGCTCAGGAGCAACAAACCCTGCAGCGCAACGCCACCCTGCGGGCTCGCGGCTACGCCTCGGGAGTCTGGGTGCGCGACGTGACGACGAACGTGCGCGGCGAAGAGGTCGACCGCTACATCAACGTGAGCAACCTTATTGCCGGCGAAAGCAACGCGACGGGGGCCTGGCGTCTTTTCGAGTTCTCACCCGAAGGGAAGCTCATGCGCATGATCCGGGCCGAGTCTGCTCACTTCGAAGAGGGGAAGGGTTGGTGGCTCCACGATGCCGTCGTCGTGACGTATCCCGACATCGATGCCCGATCGACGGAACCCACCGAAGCGCGTATCGTAACGGAACCCGCCGAGGACTTCTTTTTGAAGTCCTCGCTCGGGCCGGACATTTTGGGCGTCATGACGACGAAGCCCGCCGACATGTCGATGCGCGATCTCGACCGGTACCTGAAGCATCTCGAGCGCACGAACCAGCAAAAGGAACAGTACGAAATCGCCTTCTGGTCGAAGGTCTTCTATCCGCTGGCGATTCTCGTCATGCTCGCGCTCTCCATGCCCTTTGCCTACATGAACGCGCGCGCGGGGGGCGTTGCGATCAAGATCTTCTTCGGCGTGATGATCGGCATCGTCTTTTACGCCATGAACAACCTCTTTGCGTACCTGGGGGTGCTCAACACCTGGTCTCCTTTGGCGGCAAGCCTTGCTCCGACGGTCGTGATGCTCGTTGCGGCGGCCTGCGCCCTCTATTGGGTGGAAAAGCGCTGAGACCTTCGCGGGGATAAGCAAAATGCAAAAAGGGCGGCCCGAAAGGGCCGCCCTTTTTGTCGGGTACGTGAAGATCAGGCGGTTTTCACGCGACTCCTGCCCTTGCGACGGGCGTGGGTCTTCAGAAACGCCTTGAGGGCTTTGCCCGTATGTGTGGGCAAAGCGGCGATGTCCCGGGGCGACCCTTCGCCGACGATCCGCCCGCCCGCGCTTCCACCCTCGGGACCGAGGTCGATCACCCAGTCGGCTTCTGCCGCTACGTCGAGGTTGTGCTCGATCACGAGGACCGTGTTTCCCGCTTCGACGAGGCGCGAGAGCACGTCGATCAGTTTTTCGACGTCTGCCATATGGAGTCCCACAGTGGGTTCGTCGAGCACGTAGAGGGTCTTCGGTGCGGCACGCCGCACGCGGCCGGAGGCCGCATGCGCCTTGGCGAGCTCCGTCACGAGCTTTATGCGCTGAGCTTCCCCGCCCGAGAGCGTGGGCGAAGGCTGACCGATCGTGAGGTAGCCGAGCCCCACGTCCTGCATGAGTTGCAGCGGGTGGGCGATCGAGGGCATGGAGGCGAAGAAGTCGACCGCCTCGTCGACCTCCATCGCGAGGATGTCGCCGATCGTCTTACCTTTCCACGTGACGCTGAGCGTCTCGGGGTTGAAGCGCTTTCCTTCGCAGGCTTCGCAGGGCACCTTGACGTTCGGCAGGAACGCCATTTCGATCGTGCGCATCCCCTGGCCCGAACAGTAGGGGCAGGCCCCTTCGGCGTTGTTGAAGGAGAAGCGGCTCGCCGTATAACCGCGTCCGAGTGCTTCGACCGTGCCCGCAAAGACCTTGCGGATCTGATCGAAAAAACCCACGTAGGTGGCGGGTGACGAGCGGGGTGTCTTGCCGATCGGCGTCTGGTCGACTTCGAGCACGCGGTCGATCGCTTCGAGCCCGTCGATGCACTCGAGGTCCGTCCAGACGCGCTTTTCGGGCGAGAGCTTCACGTTGCGGCTTGCGTTCGCAAAGAGCACTTCGCGCGAGAGGGTCGACTTGCCGGAACCCGAAACGCCCGTTACGACGACGAGGCGCCCGAGGGGAATGCGTACGCTCTCCAGCTTGAGGTTGTTCTTGGAGACGCCGTGCAACGTGAGCCACGCGGTCTCGGGATTTTCCGGATCCACGGGACGCGCGGGGATCCCCGTGTGCACAAGCGGCTTCTTGAGATAGCGGCCCGTCAAGGACTCGGGGTTTGCTTCGATTTCGGCCACCGTGCCTTCGGCCACGACGCGTCCGCCGCGAACTCCTGCTCCGGGACCGATGTCGAGCACGTGGTCCGCGCGACGGATGGTCTCTTCGTCATGTTCGACGACGAGGAGGGTGTTCCCTTTGCGAGTGAGGTCTTCGATGGCGTCGATCAGAATGTTGTTGTCGCGCGGATGCAGACCGATCGTCGGTTCGTCGAGTACGTAGCAGACGCCCCGCAGGTTGGTGCCGAGTTCGGCGGCGAGACGGATGCGCTGCGCTTCGCCTCCGGAGAGGGTCGGCGCGCTTCGGTCGAGCGTGAGGTAGCCGAGGCCGACGCGCTTCAAAAAGTGCAGTCGGGAGCGGATTTCCGTCACGGCGTCCCGCGCCACCGCCGCTTCGCGTTCGGTGAGGCGAAGCGTCGCAAAGAAGCTTTCCGCCTCGTTGATCGTTTTAGCGCCCACGGCCTGGATGGGCTCGCCGTGCCAGAGCACGTTGCGGGCCGCCTCGTTCAGACGGGCGCCGTGACAGTCCGGACACACGGTACGCACTTCGTCGTCGCTGTCGCCGAGCTCGTCCCTGAAGGCTATGCCCTTGCGAACGGCTTTGCGAATTGTCTCCGTAACGAAACCGTAGCCCGAACACGTTGGGCAGGCGCCCGCCGTGGCATTGTAGGAAAAGAGGCGCGAATCGAGTTCGGGGAAGCTGCGGCGGCAAATCGGGCAGGCGCGCTTCACCGAGTAGAGACGCGGTTCGGCGTCGCCTTCGGCAAGCGCGAGAATCGAGGGCGTGTCAAAGCGCGTGAAGACGTCGTGCAGGACGCCCGTGCGTTCCGAGCCGCTCAAGGCATGTCCGAGCGTTGCGGCGGGCAATTCGATTGTGTGCAGGCGATTGCGCTCGAGCGGCGGGATACGCTCGCCGATTTCGACGTACGCGCCGTCGATGCGCAGACGCGTGACGCCCATCGATCGGGCGCTTTCCATCTCGGCGCGGAAGATCCCCTTGCGGTTGCGAACGAGCGGCACGAGGAGCGTCACGTCGCGCCCCGGATAGTCCCGCTCGAGGCTCTGAAGAATCTCTTCGGGGCTCTGGGGCTCGACCGGAACGTGACAGTCCGGGCAGTACTGCGTGCCGAGCTTCACGTACAGGAGACGCAGGAAGTGGTAGATCTCCGTCATCGTGGCTACCGTCGAGCGTAAGCCTCCGCGGCTCGTACGTTGCTCGATCGCGACCGTGGGCGGGATCCCCCGCACGGCGTCGACATCCGGAACGGGCGGCGGTTGCACCATAGAGCGGGCGTAGGCATTGAGGCTTTCGAGGTAGCGTCGCTGCCCTTCGGCAAAGACGATGTCGAAGGCGAGCGTCGATTTGCCGGAGCCCGAGGGCCCCGTCACGACCGTGAAGCGGTCGCGCGGCAGCGCGACGGTGACGTTCTTGAGGTTGTGTTCCCGCGCGCCTTCGACGCGGATTTCTTCGCGCGGGGCTTGGTTCGAGCGGGCGGGCTCGATCGGGGGAAGGTTGAAGAAGCTCTCGCGGCTCGTGTCGCCCGCAAGCGTCCGTCGCCAGGCCGAGAGCGCTTCGCCCGTCAGGGTGCCTGCTGCCGTCATCGCATCGGGCGTACCCTCGAAGACGAGTTCCCCTCCTTCGTCGCCGCCTTCTGGTCCGAGTTCGATCACCCAGTCGGAGGTGTTGAGTACGTCGAGGTTGTGTTCGATGGCGAGTACCGTGTGCCCGAGCGCGATGAGTCGATCGAAGACGTCGACGAGTCGGTCGATGTCCGCGAAGTGGAGTCCCGTTGTCGGTTCGTCGAAGACGAAGAGTTTTCCAGCTTTCGCCCCATTGCGGCCGGTGATCCCCTCAGCGAGATGGGCGGCCAGTTTGAGACGCTGTCGCTCGCCCCCCGAAAGGGTCGTGAGTGGCTGACCGAGCGTGAGGTACCCGAGACCGACGAGCCTCAGGTAGGAAAGCGACGTGACCACTGCTGGGTGCCGAGCGAAAAGCTCTTCTGCTTGATCTACGGTGAATTCGAGAACATCGGCGATCGAATAGTCCTTGCCGTCCGCAAGCGTTGCGGTGATCTCGAGGATTTCGTCGCGATAGCGTCGTCCGTTGCATTCGGGACAGGGGAGATAGACGTCGGAGAGGAACTGCATCTCGACGTGTTCGGTCCCCGAGCCGAGGCAGCGCGGGCAGCGCCCGCGCCCGCTGTTAAAGGAGAAATCGCCGCGTGTGAACCCCTTCGCTATGGCTTTGGGGGTCTGAGCGAAAATCGAGCGGATCGTGTCGAACGCTCCCACGTAGCTCACGGGGTTGCCGCGGGTAGTGGTTCCCATGGGGCTCTGATCGACGAAGACGACGTCCGAGGGAATCGTTCCCGAAAGTTCCTCCTCGCCCGCTTCCGCGGCGACTGCCAGGCCGAGCTTGCGCGAGAGCGCGGGAACGAGCGTGTCGGCAACGAGGGTCGATTTGCCGGAACCCGAAACGCCTGCCACGGCGACGAAGCGTCCGAGCGGAATCGAGACCGTCAGGTCTTTGAGGTTGTGTTTCGTTGCGTGTTCGATCGTGAGTCGGGGCGTCGCGTCCGTCACCTCGAGCGTTCGGCGTGTGATGCGTTTGCGCCCCGAGAGGTAGTCGGCCGTGAGCGTGGAGGCGGCGAGCGCTTCGCGAGTGGTGCCGTTGAAGACGATCTCGCCGCCCGCACGGCCCGCGCCCGGACCGAGGTCGACGAGGCGGTTGCCGGCGAGCATCACCTGCGGATCGTGTTCGACGACGACGAGCGTGTTGCCCGCTTGAGCGAGGCGACGCAGTACGCCGTTGACGCGATTCATGTCACGGGGGTGCAGGCCGATCGACGGTTCGTCGAGAACGAAGAGCGTATTGACGAGATTCGTGCCGAGCGCCGTCGTGAGGTTCACGCGTTCGACTTCACCGCCCGAGAGGGTGCGTCCCTGTCGATCGAGCGTGAGATAGGAGAGTCCCACATTGCGCAGAAACCCGAGGCGCGCGGTGATTTCGTCGAGGAGCAGCCTGTGCGCTTCGTTGAGGTCGTCGCGCTTAAGACGCGCCTCGAAGAGCGCGGCGAGGCGCCCAATCGGCATCTGCATGAGTTCGTGAAAGTTGAAGCCCGGAAGCAGGTCGCTCGCTTCGGGCGACAGACGCGCGCCCGGTACGGGAAAGTTTTCGGGCGGAAGGGCGCGACGCTCCTCAAGCGTGCCGTAGCGCCACGCAAGCGCTTCGTTCTTGAGGTGCGAACCCTTGCAGGTCGGACAGGTCGTGTAGGAGCGGTAGCGTGAGAGCAGAACGCGCACATGCATCTTGTAGCTCTTCGTTTCGAGCCACTCGAAGTAGTGGCGTACACCGTACCACTGGCGTTTCCAGTCGCCAGACCAGTCGGGGTCGCCTTCGACGACCCAAGTGCGCTCCGCTTCGGAAAGTTCCTCAAAGGGCGTGTTGACGTCGATCCCGTGCGCCTTCGCATGGCGCAGGAGGTCCGCCTGACAGTCGGCGTTCGTCTTCGTTTGCCAGGGACGAATGCAGCCGGCCGCAAGCGTCTTCGAGGGATCCGGAATGACGAGCGACATGTCAGGCTCGATGATGCGCCCGAACCCGCGGCAGGTTTCGCAGGCACCCACGGCGGAATTGAAGCTGAAGAGATTCGGCGCGGACGAGGAGAAACGTCGCCCGCACGAGGGACAGACACGTCCTCGTCGGTAGGTGCGAAGCGCTTCGAAAGTGCCGTCGCGCTCGACGTAGAGGGTCGTTTCGCCGATGCCTTTGTCAAGCGCCGTTTCGACCGCATCGAGGGCGCGGCTTCGTTCGACGCTCCCCAGCTTGAAGCGGTCCGCGGCGACGACAAGGCGTACGGACCCGTCGGGGCGACGCTTCTCTTCGACGATGCGGGTGAAGCCTTGGGCGGAAAGTCCCGAAAGGGCGGTCTCAAGCGGGAGTTCCTTCGGAACCGTCACGGCGAAGGTCACGTAAAGACGCGCGTTTTCCCCTTCGGGGAGTGTCGCCGCCACGCGGTTGAAGTCGTCCCAAATGACGTCGGGATTGAAATCGGGTACGGGTACGCCGCAGTCCGGGCAGAAAAGCTCGGCTTCGTGCGCGAAGAGCAGCTTCAGGTGGTCGTTGAGCTCGGTCATCGTCCCCACCGTCGAGCGCGAAGTGCGCACCGAACCCGAACGGTCGATCGCAATTGCCGGGGGCACCCCTTCGACCGCGTCGACGTGAGGTCGGTTCATGCGATCGAGAAACTGACGCGCGTAGGGTGAAAAGGTTTCGACGTAACGGCGTTGCCCTTCGGCGTAGAGCGTCTCGAAGGCGAGCGAACTTTTTCCGGAGCCCGAAAGCCCCGTGACGACCGTGAACTCCCCGACGGGAATGTCCAGATCGAACCCTTTGAGATTGTTTTGACGGGCGCCGCGAATTCGAATCGTTCTCCCGGTCTCGTCGCCCGCCACTTCGTGGCGCGGCGCTTTGCTCGATGTCGTCAAGATCGTCCTCTTAGGATGAAAGTTGCTGAGAGGGACGGGCCCCGAAGCCTGTTCCCCGACGGTAGACAACATTCTACGGAGTGTGCCGCTGGAGGGCGCCGAGGTGGGAGATTCGGGGCATAAAAATCGTCAAGTGTAAAAAAGTGTAAGAATTTGGGATTCTGCTCTTGCCAAGCCGAAAATGAATCGGCATAATTCAACTCTCTCAAGACAACGGGGGATTAGCTCAGCTGGGAGAGCGCTTGCATGGCATGCAAGAGGTCAGCGGTTCGATCCCGCTATCCTCCACCAAGATAAGGTCCCTATCGTCTAGAGGCCTAGGACACGACCCTTTCACGGTCGGTACCGGGGTTCGAATCCCCGTGGGGACGCCAATTTCAAAGCCCGTCGAGTTAGCGCTCGGCGGGCTTTTGGTTTTTTCAGCGTTCGCATTTTTCGGGAGAAAAAACCGACTTCGGGTCCGGAGCCCGAAGCCGATTTTTCGAGCGGACGACATTGCGCCCGCCCTCTCTCGTTCGGTTAGTGCTGACGACGCTTGTCGGCTTCTTCCTTGACGGAGCGGCGCACCGTGTCGAACGCTTCGTTCAGGGCGGCCATGACGTCCATGTTCGTGCGGTTGACGATGACGGGGTGGCCCGAGGCCGTGAGGTCGATGCGCACCGTAAAGGCGCCGATCGTCTGATGGCCTTCCTGCGTGACGGTCACTTTGCAGTCGGCAAGCTGCTGGTCGAAGCGCTTGAGAGCTTCCCACTTTTCGGCGACGGCCGTTTCAACGGCGGCAGAGCGGTTGATGCCATGGAAAACAGTCTGAACGGTCATAGAAACCTCACTTTGTAGTTTTTGTATTGTTATCGGGAAGTCCGAGGGGTTGAACACCTCGCCCTTTCGTCCCTCCTTTGATTCAAGTGTAGCGAGACGACGGAGTCGGCAAAAAACATTACGCAAACAGTTGTTTCAGGCCAGAGAACCTCAAGATTCGTCTCGCGCCCCGCGGCGTTATCTCTTAAAATGCGCACCGTTCGTTAAGAGGGCGTCTTCATGCGGCGACGCGCCGCCGGTCGGACCCAACGTCGTCCGTCCGACTCTCCCCGGCCGGTCGCCCGATCGGCTCCGTGCCCCGAGAACGGGGTCCCGACGGAGTTTTTCCGCCCCACATCCGTCTTCATTTCATCCGAGACGTGCTTTTCGGCTTTTTTGAGCAAGGCGTCTCCGACTCACCTCAAGGAATTCCAACATGGATCGCAAACCCTGGCAGGGCAACGGCCCCCGCCGTTCGTTCGACGACCGCCGCGAACGCTCGGACCGCTTCGACCGTTCCGATCGCTCGGATCGTTTCGATCGTTTCGATCGCTTCGAACGCTCGGACCGTACGGATCGCGCGGAACGCCCGAATCGTTTCGAACGCTTCGAGCGTTCGGATCGCGCCGATCGTTCCGATCGCCGCTCCGATCGTTTCGGCAACCGCTCCGATCGCTCGGAACGCAACGACCGCCGCAGCGGCGACTTCCGCAAGGGGCCCCGCGCCTTCGGCAAGGAACGTGCCGACTTCGGTCAGCGCTCCGGACCGCGCGCCCGTGCCTTCGAAACGCGCCGCTTTGCCGAACGCAGCGACTTCGCCAAGCAGGCCGTAGTCAAGCTTGACGCGGACATCGCGGACTTTTTCAAGAGTGCCGAAGATGTCAACAAGTTCCTGCGCCTCGTTCTTACGGCGGCCGATCTCGTGAAGAAGCCCGCCAAGGAAGAAGCCGACACGGTGACGCCCGACACGGCCGCGACCCTCTTTGCCGAAACGGATCTCGAAGACGACGAAGAATCGAGCTACGGTGAAGGCGCCGAAGAGGTCGAAGAAACCGACGAAGGTGAAGACGACGAAGAAGTCCGCGAAGCGGCGCCGAAGGCCGAATAACGGTTTCTGGCAACCGATTCGAACCTCACACGCGGCGCTCCCGCGCGAAGCATGACTTCGCGCCGGGGCGCCGTTTTCGTACAAAGACCGTTGCTTCTTAAGGTCGCGCGAAGGCGCGCTCGGCTACACTATCGGGATGGATGGCATCCTCCGAAAGGGGGAAAGCGTTGCTCCTTCTTTCATCGGGCCTTCCGCTTTTTTTGTTTCATCGCCCCGCTTTTTTCTACGTGAGGCTCCGCGCATGACGACGTACGTTCTCGCTCTCGACCAGGGCACGACGAGCTCTCGAGCGTTGCTCTTCAATCGACGCGCTCAAGTCGTCGCTCTCGAGCAGATGGAGTTCCGGCAGTACTATCCGCAACCCGGTCGGGTCGAGCACGATGCCGAGGAAATCTGGAACACTCAGCTTGCGGTGGCGCGTGCGTGTCTCCGCAAGGCGGGCGTTTCGGCGAGCGAAGTCGCCGCCGTGGGCGTGACGAACCAGCGCGAAACCACCGTCATCTGGGATCGCCGTACGGGCGAGCCGATTGCGCCTGCGATCGTCTGGCAGGACCGCCGCACGTCGGACGTCTGCGAAGCGCTCATGAGCGCGGGCGAGGCGCCGCTTGTGACCGGGAAGACGGGGTTGCGCATCGATCCCTATTTCTCAGCCACTAAAATCGCCTGGCTCTTGGACCATGTGCCGGGCGCGCGTTCGCGCGCCGAACGCGGCGAACTCGCCTTCGGCACGATCGACACGTGGCTGATCTGGAAGCTGACGGGCGGGGCCGTGCATGCAACGGACGTCTCGAACGCGAGCCGCACGCTCCTTTGCGATCTGCGCACGGGTCAGTGGGACGACGAACTCCTGCAGCTCTTCAACGTGCCCGAGACGCTCCTGCCCGAAATCGTACCGAGCTCGGGCGTGATCGGCTTTACCGATCCGGAGCTCTTCGGCTGTCCCGTTCCGATTGCGGGCGTGGCGGGCGACCAGCAGGCGGCCACCTTCGGTCAAGCGTGCTTCGAGCCGGGATGTGCGAAAAACACGTACGGCACCGGGGGCTTTCTCCTTATGAATGTGGGCGAAACGCCGCGCGAGAGCCTCCACCGACTGATTGCCACCGCGGGGTGGCGCATCGGCGACGAGCCGACTCAATACGCGCTCGAAGGAAGCGTCTTCATTGCGGGTGCGGTCGTGCAGTGGCTGCGCGACGGGTTGCAGTTTTTCAAATCCGCCGAGGAAATCGAAAGCCTGGCGCGTAGCGTTCCCGACAGCGACGGGGTCTACCTCGTGCCCGCCTTCGTGGGGCTCGGCGCTCCGCATTGGGACTCGGATGCGCGCGGCCTAATCATCGGGCTTACGCGCGGGACGACCCGCGCCCACATCGCGCGCGCGGCTCTGGACGGGATCGCCTTTCAGTGCGCCGAAGTGCTTGACGCGATGCAACGCGACGCGCACACGCCCCTCAAAGAACTCCGCGTCGATGGGGGCGCCTCCCGCAACAATCTTCTCATGCAGTTTCAGGCCGACATTTCGGGGGTTCCCGTCATTCGGCCGGCCATCACGGAAACGACCGCCCTCGGGGCGGCCTTTCTCGCGGGGCTGGCTACGGGAGTCTGGGCCGACTGTTCCGAAATCGCTTTGATGTGGCGCGTCGATCGGGTGTTCGAGCCCGCGATGAGCCAGGATCAACGAGACAACTTGATGAACCAATGGACCCGTGCCGTCGGGCGGGCCCGCAAATGGAACCAATGACCATGTCAGATGTGAAACCCATCGTCCGCGAGGATATGCTCGCGCAGCTTCGTGAAGACGTTCTCTGGGACGTCGTTGTGATCGGGGGCGGCGCCACCGGTACGGGCATTGCGGTTGACGCCGCGTCGCGCGGCCTCAAGGTCGTGCTCCTTGAGGCGCAGGACTTCTCCGCGGGTACTTCTTCGCGCTCGACGAAGCTCATTCACGGGGGCGTGCGCTACATGAAGAACCCCCGCGATTGGGGTCTCGTGCGCGAAGCGCTCAAGGAACGTCGTCTGCTCATCCAGAACGCGCCCCATCTTGTGCACTCGAAGCCCTTCATCCTTCCCTGCTACAAGAAGTGGGAGCGCGAGTTCTACACGGTCGGTCTCGGCATCTACGCGGCCATGACCTACGGTGGTTACGGCATCGGCCGCACGAGCAGCCTCTCGCGCGAAGAAACCATGTCGCGTTTGCCGGGCGTCAAGGCCGAAGGCCTCATGGGCGGCGTGCAGTTCTACGACGGTCAGTTCGACGACGCGCGTCTTGCCGTAGCCCTCATGCGTACCGCGCACGACCAGGGTGCGCTCACCCTTAATTACATGCCCGTCACCGGCATCGAATACCGCGGTGGTTGGATCCAGTCCGTCACGGCCACCGACAAGGAAACGGGTGAAGAATTCCGCATCCGCACGAAGATGGTTTTCAATGCCGCGGGTGCCTGGGTCGATCCGATCCGCCGCATGATCGATCCGGAAGCCTCGACCCTCGTGCAGGTTTCGCGCGGCTCGCACATCCTGCTTGACAAGTCTTTCATGCCGGGCGAAACCGGCATGCTCATCCCGAAGACGCGCGACGGCCGCGTGCTCTTTGCCATCCCCTGGCACGACATGCTCCTCGTCGGCACGACCGACGTCGAACAGCGCGAAGCCGATTTCGATCCGAAGGTGAGCGACGAAGAAATCGACTTCATGATCGAAACGGCCTCGGGATACCTCGACAAGCCCATCACTCGCGCCGACGTGAAGGCGACCTTTGCGGGTCTGCGTCCGCTCTTCAACCCGCAGGCGACGGGCTCGGCGGGCGGGACGGCCAAGGTTTCGCGCGAACATGCCGTGTTGCCCGAATTCGGCAACATGATCACGGTGACGGGCGGCAAGTGGACGGCGTACCGCAAGATGGCCGAACACGCCATGACGGAAGCGACCCTGCGTCACCTCGTGGCGCCGCGCCTCTGCGTGACGAAGACCCTCCCGATTCTCAACGACGAAACGTGGGATCCCGCCGCGCTTGAAGTCGAAGCCGAACGCTCCGACGCCGCGGACGACAAGGTCGTCGCCTACGCGCTCTACTGCCGCGAATTCGAAGCCGCCCGCACGGCCGAAGACGTGCTCTTCCGTCGTCTGCGCCTCGGTCAGATGAACGAGGCCCGCACGAACGAACTCTTGCCGAAGGTGCGTGCTGCCTTTGCGGGCGAAGCCGAAGTCGAGCAGGAAGTGGCCGCCGCGGTCGAAGCGTCCGAAGCCGCCGTCGGAGCGAAGGCGGACGAGGGCGTCGAGATTGCTGAAACGCTCGAAAAGGCCGAAAAGGTCGAAGCCGCCGAAGCGGTCGAGACGAAGGAAACGGCCGAAAAGACGGAAAAGGCCTGAGGGTCTTGAAAAATCGCCGTCGCCGCGACGAACGGGGGAAATGTTTCCGGTGCTCGTTCGACGCGGCGTACGCGACACCGGACGGGGCGTTTGCGGGGAAAGATGTCCTTTTCCCGTTGCGCCTCGGATGTCGGGGTGCATCGAGCGCCCCGACTTTGTTTTTGTGTCCGGACGGTGCCCCGCGCGCCGTTCTTTTTCCGCGTTGCGGAGGTTCTCATTCATGGAGTACGGCTTCTGGGGCGCTCTCATGCTGATGGTTCTCATGGCGGACCCGCTCGGTAACATCCCCATTACGCTTGCCTGCTTGAAGACGGTGCCCAACAACCGTCGCCCGATCGTGCTGATTCGGGAGTGTCTAATCGCGATGGTGACGCTCCTTCTGGCGATGTTTTTCGGTCGGAGTTTCCTGGAGTCGATCGGTCTTACGGACGCCGCGCTCAGTATCGGCGGGTCCGTCATCGTCATGCTGATGGCCATTCGCATGGTCTTTCCCACAAAGGACGGGGTCTTCGGAGAAACGCCGGGGGGAGAGCCCCTAATCGTGCCACTTGCGATCCCCGCTCTGGCGGGCCCGTCGACGCTTGCGACGATCATGATGCTTGCGGCGAGTAACCCCTCCCGCATGCTCGAGTGGGGCCTGATCGTCGTCATCACGATGGTGGTGAGTTGCGTGACGCTTTTGGCCGCGGAGTGGCTCCAGAAGAAGCTCGGCGACAAGGTGACGCTTGCGATCGAGCGTCTGACTGGCCTCATCCTCGCAATGATGGCCACGCAGATGGCGCTCTCGGGGATTGCCTCCTACGTCAAGGGGCTCGGATTCGGGGCGTGAAAAAATCGGTCCTTTCAGTGGACAGCCGAGAGACCTTGAGATAAAATCCGCACCCTGACTTTGCGTCGCGGATTGCTTCCCCATCATTTTCCACTGGCGCCGCGAACTGCGTGGAGTCGGTATACCAAACTGTTCTCGGGGTCACGGAGGAAGCGCGGTCGTTGACGGCTGCTCCGACGCAGATCCTATCGTTTTAGTTTTCGTTGCAGGAAACGCACCCGTTGTGGCGGCGCCATCCGCCGGCGTGCGAACCTGTCAACAGCAACCAATTAGGTGAAACGCAATGAAGACCTTCTCGGCCAAGCCGCTTGAGGTTAAGCGCGACTGGTTCGTGGTCGATGCCAGTGAAAAGGTGCTCGGCCGCCTCGCCGCGGAAATCGCTCTGCGCCTTCGTGGCAAGCACAAGCCCGAATACACGCCCCATGTCGACACGGGCGACTTCATCGTCGTCGTGAACGCCGACAAGCTCGTTCTCTCCGCTGAAAAGGCGGGCAAGAAGACGTACTACCGCCACACGGGCTACCCCGGCGGCATCTACGAAACGACCTTCCAGGAAATGCAGGCGAAGCATCCGGGCCGCGCGCTCGAAATCGCCGTCAAGGGCATGCTTCCGAAGGGTCCCCTCGGCTACGCCATGATCAAGAAGCTCAAGATCTACGCCGGTGCCGAACACCCGCACACCGCCCAGCAACCCAAGGTCCTCGACCTCTAATAAAGGCTTGAAAGATGATCGGCAACTACAACTACGGCACCGGCCGTCGCAAGAGCTCGGTCGCTCGCGTCTTCATTAAGCGCGGTACCGGCAAGATCGTGATCAACGGTCGCTCGCTCGAACAGTACTTCAACCGTGAAACCGGCCGCATGGTCGTCATGCAGCCGCTCGAACTCACGGAAAACGTCGAAACGTTCGACATCACCGTGAACGTTCACGGCGGCGGCGAATCCGGCCAGGCCGGCGCCATCCGTCACGGCATCACGCGCGCCCTCATCGACTACGACGAAGGCCTCAAGTCCGTTCTGTCGAACGCCGGCCTCGTCACGCGCGACGCCCGCGAAGTCGAACGTAAGAAGGTTGGTCTCCGCAAGGCCCGCCGCGCCAAGCAGTTCAGCAAGCGCTAATCGGACCTCGTGCTCTCGCGGATCGGGCGGCTTCATGTCCGATCCGGCGACAAGCCTCGAAAACGCCGTCTCCCGAGTCCGGGGTGCGGCGTTTTTTCGTTGTGCTTCGTCCGTTGAAACCCCTCGAGGACTATCGCGCGAACCGAGGGATTTCGTGTACGATTGAATCCTGATTTTTTCGGTGGTTCGATTTCGATCGATCGAGGTCGCATCACCCCGTTGGGGACCCCGTGCGGGTCACGCACGCAGAAGGAATTCGCAAGCATGACGGAAGAAATGAACACCACCGCTCCGACCGAAGACGTTCCGGAGCTCATTCCCGATCCCATCAACTTCACGGACGCCGCCGTCGCGAAGGTGAAGAGCCTCATGGACGAGGAAGGCAACCCCAATCTGAAGCTGCGCGTGTTCGTGCAGGGCGGCGGTTGTGCGGGTTTTCAGTACGGCTTCACGTTCGATGAGGTGCAGAACCCCGACGATGCCGTGATGGAAAAGGGCGGCGTGACGCTCCTCATCGACTCGATGAGCTACCAGTATCTCGTCGGCGCGAAGATCGACTACAAGGAAAGCCTCTCGGGCGAACAGTTCGTAATCGACAACCCGAACGCCGTAACGACGTGCGGGTGCGGTTCCTCGTTCGGAGTTTGAGTTTCGAACCCGAAAGTACGGAACGAAAGCCACATACTGCGAAAAGGCCGCGGACTCGATGTCCGCGGCCTTTTCTTCATTGTTTCGTGCTCAAGCCGGGTACCAGCAGCCGAGAATGCGGGGCCCGCGGGCGCGGGTGACGGCGGGAAGGTTCCCGGGAAGCCGCAAAAGGAACATCCGCGCAAGCCACGCGAAGGCGGCGCCTTCCACCTCCATGGGTGCGAGCCCGTATTCGCCCGTATCGGTAACGCGCACGCCGGGTAAGTGCGCCGCAAGGCGAGCTCTCAGGGTGGGGTTGAGCGCCCCGCCGCCGCACATGAGCACTTCCGCGGTGTCGGGCTGAGCGCTGAGAATCGCGCGCGCTGCGCTGATCGCGGTGAGCTCCGTGAGCGTTGCGGCGACGTCCCGGGGGTCGAGTGTTCGGCGGGGATCGACCCCGTGCAGCCGGGCTTCGAGCCACGTGAAATCGAAGCACTCGCGTCCCGTCGATTTCGGGGGCGGAAGCCGGAAATAGGGTTCGTCGAGAAACGCCTCAAGGAGGCGCTCCGAGATGCGGCCTTCGGCGGCCGTGCGGCCGTCTTCGTCGAAGAGCCGTCCGAAGGCGTCTGACATCCACGCGTCGAGCAACATGTTCCCCGGGCCCGTGTCGAATCCCGAAACGGGCGTCGCGTCGCCGAGCGCGGGGAGAAGCGTCGCGTTGGCGATGCCGCCGATATTGAGTACGGCGCGCGGTCGGGTCGTACGGAACCGTTCCGCGTGAAAGGCGGGGACGAGCGGAGCGCCTTCGCCCCCCGCCGCTACGTCCCGGGAGCGAAAGTCGGCGACGACGTCGATCCCCGTGAGTTCCGCAAGGAGTGCCGGGTAATTGAGCTGCACCGTAAAGCCCCGTTCGGGCCGGTGGCGGATCGTTTGACCGTGAGCGCCGAGGGCGGCGATGTCTTCGCGTGCAAGGTGCGTCGTCGCAAGAAGTTGCTCCACGGCCCGGGCATACGCTTCGGCCAAGCCCCGGGATGCGTCGCCCATGCGTTCGATTTCGCGCTCGCATCCGAGCGCGAGCGCCAGAAGTTCCGAGCGAAGTTCGGACGCAAAAGACGCGTGAGCGCGCCCGAGAAGCCGCATGCGGTCGTCTTCGAAGTCGACCGCAACGGCGTCGACCCCGTCGAGACTTGTTCCCGACATCAATCCGATCGTGATCACTTCGGTTTCTCCTCGGACTTCTTGGAGGCGGCCGCAGCCGCTTCGCGTTCTTCGCGCAACGTCTCTTCTTCCTCGCGCCGCAGCTCTTCGGCACGCGCGAGCGCGGCGGCGCGCTTGAGTTCGGCGGGGCTCGGCGCTCCTTCGGCACGGGCGGCTTCTTCGAAGCGATCGAGAAGCGGCGCCGCAAGGGCACGCAACTGCGCCGTCTGGTAGGGAGAGAGATTTTCCGTATCGGGCAGATCGGCCGTCTTCGGATTGATCTGCACGCCGTCGATCATGAGCTCGTAGTGGAGGTGCGGTCCCGTGGCAAGTCCCGTCATGCCGACGTAGCCGATTACCTGGCCCTTTTCGACACGTTGGCCCGCGCGTAACCCTCGTGCGACCTTCGACATGTGGGCGTAGAGCGTCGTACGGCCGAGGCCGTGATCGATTTTCACGTAGTGACCGTAGCCGCGCGCTTCGTAGGAAACGCGCTCGACGACGCCGTCGGCCGCAGCGAAAATGCGCGAGCCCGTCGGGGCACGCAGGTCCGTACCGTTGTGGGCGCGCAAAACGCCCGTCACCGGGTGGCGTCTCAGGGGCGAAAATTCCGAACTCACGTCTTTCACGTCTAGCGGAATCCGCAGGAAGGTTTGCGAGGCCGAGCGCCCGTCGATCGTATAGAAGCCCTCCGACCGCGCTCCCTCGTAGAGGAACGCTTCATCGACGTCGGAGCCGCGCACGGTTTCGACGGCCAGCAGTCGGCCGATGCGCACGAAGTGACCGTCGGCATACTTCTTTTCGTAGACGAGTCGGAGCGTGTCACCCTTGCGGAGTCGGGCGATCGGGTCGTTCGCACCCTCCCAGACGAGGGGCAGTTGGTCGGCGACCTCTTCGGGGATACCGAGCATCTTGATTGTGGCGGCCATCGAGCGGCCGACCGTGCCGGAGATGAGTTCGTTGGTCGTCGAGTAGGCGAACGGCTCGACCGAGGCCGTGAAGATCGTCCCCTCGCGACGGATTTCGACACGGCGGGAGTCGGCAGCGTGGGGTCCTTCCATGTAGAGGTGCAAAAACGCGATACGACCGTCTTCGAAGACGCCGGTCGTCACGAACTGCCCGGGTTGCGGGTGTACGAAGGGACGGGTCTTGGGCGAGGAGCGCAGGAAGCGGAGTGCTTCCGTGTCGGTAAGGCCCAGGCGTGCAAAGAGCGTGACGAGCGTGTCGCCCGTCTCGAGAACGGCAAAGCGCGTCTCAACGGGGGCGTTTGCGGCAAGCGCCCGGAGCGAATCGCGCAACCCCGCAAGCTCCACGGGTTCGACCACCGTATGTGCGGGAGCGGGCACGCCGCGCAGTTCGGGACCCGCATGCAGTGCGAACACCGTGCCGCCGACGGCAAAAGCGATCAGCCCGCCGAGCACGAGCAGGCGGTTTCGGGCTCGAACGAGCGGGAAACGGCGGCGCGCGGCAAAGCCCCGCTGCCAATGCAGAAACGAGCGGCCGAGGCCGCGCAACGAAGCGGCGACAAGGGTTGGGGAGGTCATGATGAAGCGGCGCGAGAAAACATCGGGCATTGTAGAGGAGATCCGAACGGCGGTTTCGAGGGGAGGGCGACGTGTTTGGGCTAAAATTTCGGGACCCGCGCCTTCGGGCGTTGCCGTTTGCCCGCCCGACGGGCGAGCGAACCGCGCGGCGGCTCTCGGAGGGAGTCCCTGCGCCGATTCAACCGAAAGGAATTGACGATGACTGAGGAAAAGAAACCGTCGGCCGCTCCGCTCTACCCGGTGACCGACGACATCCGCGAAGCGATGGCACTCATTCGCCGCGGCACCGACACCTTCCTGATCGAGGAAGAGTTCGAACAAAAGCTCGCCCGCTCGAAGGCGACGGGCGTGCCGTTGCGCTGCAAACTCGGGCTTGACCCGACGGCGCCCGACATCCACGTCGGTCACACGGTGGTGCTCAACAAACTGCGTCAGTTGCAGGATCTCGGTCACACGGTGATCTTTCTCGTGGGCGACTTCACGGCCGCGATCGGTGATCCTTCGGGTCGCAACGCGACCCGTCCGCCGCTTTCTCGCGAACAGATCGAAACGAACGCGCAGACCTACCTCAACCAGGCGGGGCTCGTGCTCGATCTTGATCGCACCGAAGTGCGCTACAACTCCGAGTGGTGCAACCCGCTCGGGTCCGTGGGTCTCATCCAGCTTGCGAGTCGCTACACGCTTGCGCGCCTTCTCGAACGCGACGACTTCGCGAAGCGTTGGGCCGAACAGGCACCCATTGCTATGCACGAACTGCTTTACCCCCTCATGCAGGGGTACGACTCGGTGGCGCTCAAGGCCGACCTCGAACTCGGCGGCTCGGACCAGCGCTTCAACCTCCTCGTCGGCCGCGAACTCCAGCGCCAGTACGGTCAGGAACCGCAGTGCGTGTTGACGATGCCTCTTCTCGTGGGTCTTGACGGCGTCGTCAAGATGAGTAAGAGCAAGCACAACTACATCGGCATCACGGACGAGCCCAACGACATGTTCGGCAAGGTCATGTCGATTTCCGACGACCTGATGTGGAACTGGTACGATCTCCTCTCGTTGCGCGGCAACGACGAGATCGCCCGCTTCAAGAAGGAATGCGCCGAAGGGCGCAACCCCCGCGACGTGAAGGTGATGCTCGCCAAGGAAATCGTCGCTCGTTTCCACAACGCGAGCGCAGCGGATGCGGCCGAAGCCGAATTCGTGAACCGCTTCCGTGCGGGCGCGATGCCGACCGACATGCCCGAAGTGACGGTCGAAGCGCCTGCGGGCGAAATCGGCATCGCGGCGCTCATCAAGGCGGTCAACTTCGCTCCGTCGAACAGCGAGGCGTTTCGCAACGTCGATGGCCGTGCCGTGCGCATTGACGGCGAAGTCGTGACCGACCGCGCTCTCAAGATCGCCGCGGGCGCGAACTTCGTGCTCCAGGTTGGCAAGCGCAAGTGGGCGCGCGTCACGGTGAAGTAAAAGCGCCGTGCGGATCGTACTTCAACGCGTAACCTTCGCGTCGGTCGAGGTGCGGGAGCGCATCGTCGGACGCACGGACGGGGGCTTTCTGGCGCTCGTCTGTGCGGAGCCGGGCGATACGCCCGAGCTCGTCGCCAAGGCGGCCCGCAAGACCGCGAAGCTTCGCGTCTTTTCCGACGAAAACGACCGAATGAACCGCTCGATCCTCGATACGGGCGGCTCGGTGCTTGCAGTCTCCCAATTCACGCTCGCGGCCGACTGCCTCTCGGGCAACCGTCCGAGCTTCTCGAACGCGGCTCCGCCCGACGAGGCGAAGGTCCTTTTCGACGCGTACGTCGAGGCGTTGCGCGCCGAAGGAGTGAAGACCGAGACGGGCCTTTTCGGCGAACACATGCGGGTGTCGCTCCTCAACGACGGCCCGGCCACGTTCCTGCTCGAGTATCGGGCGGAGTAACCGTCCCGATTCCGGCTTTCACACGCCGCATCGATACGCCCCGAATCCGCAAGGACTCGGGGCGTTTTGCTTTCGTCATTTCCGCACGTACCCGACCTAGGACGATCGGCGTAGTCGAGTTTGCCTCCGGAGCCGTTACACTGAAGGACGATCGTAATCAACCAACGGAGGCCCTGCATGGAACTCTATTCGAAGACGCTCGCCCAAGGCGGGCGCATTCCCGAGCGTTGTGCTTACGGACGCCTTGGCGAATCGGGCGAAACCGTCCCGTCGGACAACCTCAATCCGCACCTCGCCTGGTCGAAGGCTCCCGAGGGAACGCGCGCGTACGTCGTCGCCTGTCTCGACGACGACGTGCCGACCGATTTCGGCGACCTCGTCGACGGGGAGCTCCCCGCCTGGCAGCCTCGTCGCCGTTTCGTGCATTGGGTGCAGGCGAACGTGCCCGCCGAGGTGATGGAAATCGCCGAAGGGGCGCTTTCGAACGGCTCGAAGCTTGCGCCGGGTTTCGGCCTTGCGGGCGTCAACGACTACAGCCGCGGCAAGCCCGTCGAGCCGGGTGCGGTCGGTACGGGCTACGACGGTCCCTGTCCTCCGGGGATCGATTCGCGTCACCACGTCTACCGCTGGATCGTGGCGGCGCTCGACGCTCCGCTCGAGTTGCCCGAAGTCTTCACGTGGAGCGACGTTGCCGAAGCGATGAAGGGGCACGTGCTCGCGTGCTCGGAACTTCAGGGCTTTTATTCGCTCAACCCGCGTCTGGCCGAACGTACCGGAACGCATTGATTTTCCATTCCAACATTTGCCCCGAGGCTCTCGGGAAAGGATGATTCCAATGTTCAAGACGTCGCTTGAAAACGAAGACGCCGAAGTCTGGCAGTGGATCGAGGCGGAACGACGCCGTCAGGAAGATCACATCGAACTCATCGCGAGCGAAAACTACGCTTCGCCCGCCGTGATGCGCGCTCAGGGGAGCGTGCTCACGAACAAGTACGCGGAGGGCTATCCCGGGAAGCGCTACTACGGCGGTTGCGAATACGTCGACGAAGTCGAAAAAAACGCGATCGAACGCGCGAAGCGTCTCTTTTGCGAGCCGGCCGGCGTCGAAATGGCCGTGAACGTGCAACCGCACTCGGGCGCACAGGCCAATTCCGCCGTCTATTTCGGGCTTCTGGAGCCGGGCGACACGATTCTCGGTCTGTCGCTCGCCGAGGGCGGGCATCTCACGCACGGGATGCACCTCAACCTCTCGGGCCGCTACTACCGCGCCGTTCCCTACGGGCTCGGCGACGACGAGGCGATCGACTACGACGCGCTCGAGCGCCTCGCGCACGAGGAAAAGCCCAAGCTCATCGTGGCGGGCGCATCCGCGTATTCGCTCCGGATCGACTTCAAGCGTTTTGCCGAGATCGCTCACGCCGTGGGGGCGTTCCTCATGGTGGACATGGCGCACTACGCGGGGCTCGTGGCGGCGGGCGTTTATCCCTCGCCCTTCGGCTACGCCGACATCGTGACGACGACCACGCACAAGACGCTGCGCGGTCCGCGCGGCGGCCTCATCTTCATGCGCCCCGAACTCGAAAAGAAAATCAACTCCGCGGTCTTCCCGGGTACGCAGGGCGGTCCCCTCATGCACGTCATCGCCGCCAAGGCCGTGGCGCTCGGGGAAGCGCTCACGCCCGAATTCCGCCGCTACCAGGAGGCCGTTGTCGAAAATGCCCGCGTGCTTGCGGAAACGCTCGTTGCACGGGGACTTCGCATCGTCTCGGGTCGCACGGAAAGCCACGTGATGCTCGTCGACCTGCGTCCGCTCGGCATTACCGGGAAAGTTGCCGAAACGCTTCTTCACGCCGCGCATATCACGGTGAACAAGAATGCCATTCCGAACGACCCGGAAAAGCCCTTCGTCACTTCGGGGATTCGCCTCGGCACGCCCGCCATGACGACGCGCGGTTTCGGCCCGGAAGAGGTGCGCAAAACGGGCAACCTGATCGTCGACCTGCTCGAAGCGCCAGAGGATGAGGCCGTTCTCGAGCGCGTTCGCGCGGAAGTCGCGAAGCTCACCGCCGCGCATCCCGTCTACGGAGTGCCGGGCTGAGGCGGCTCTTCCCATAAGCCCCGTAAGGGCGCCTGAGGGGCGGATGCGACCGCAAGCGTCCGAACGAGGCCGAAAATCCCCGCCGAAGCGCGTTTGCAAAGCCCTTTTGCACGCGCTTCGGGCGCGTTCGGGGGCGGGTCCCGAAGTGCTCCCGCTCCTATTTTTGGGGTTTTCACCCCGTTAGCGCACCACCCGTGGTATTTCCCGAGGACGATGCGCTAAACTTTCTCCGCCCCCTCAACCTCAGGAGCCTTCCATGCGTTGTCCCTTCTGTCTCAACTCGAGCACGAACGTGATCGATTCCCGTGCTCCGGAAGCCGGAGCCGTGATTCGGCGTCGGCGTCAGTGCCCTAAATGCGGCAAGCGCTTTACGACGTTCGAGCGCGTTTCCTTTTCGATGCCGTACGTCGTCAAGAAGGGCGGTGCCCGCATGGAGTACGACCGAAAGAAGCTCTGCGCTTCGATGGCGCTTGCGCTCCGGAAGCGTCCGGTTTCACCCGAGCGCATCGAAGAGGCGGTCGACCAGATCGAACGCGTGCTCGTTCTTACGGGCGAGCGGGAAATCCGTGCAAGCCGCATCGGGGAGTTGGTGCTCGACGCCCTGAAACGTCTCGACATCATCGCGTACATCCGCTTTGCCTCGGTGTACTTCAACGTGAACGACCCCGAGAGTTTCGTCGAAATGATTCAGCGTGCGGTGGCGGAACGTCAGCAGGCCGAAGAAGCCGAAAAGGTCGGAGAAGTCGCGGAGACGCTCCTTGACGAAGCGGCCGAAGCGGCGCTTGCGAAAGCCGACCGTACGACCGGACTTACGCGCGGGGTGAAGTAAGCAATGTGTGCGACGTGCGGCAAGAGCGATGCGGCGGCCTCGGACGAGCGCATCGAACATGAGACGTCGGGAAAGGCGTCGGCTTACGACGCTTTTTCGAAAGAATTCACCGAAGAGGACGTCTGCTGGATGCGCCTGGCGCTTGCCGAGGCGCAAAAGGCCAAGCGTATTTCGCCCCCCAATCCGTCGGTGGGTGCCGTCATCGTGCGCGACGGGCGGCTACTCGGCGCGGGTTTCACGCAGCAAACGGGAGGCCCCCATGCCGAAGTCATGGCAATGCGCGACGTCGAAGCGCGCGGCGAAACCGTTGAAGGCGCGACCGTCTACGTAACGCTCGAACCCTGCTCGCACTACGGGCGCACGCCCCCGTGCGCGCTTGCGCTGATCGAGCATCGTGCGGCCCGCGTCGTGGTGGCGACGGGCGATCCCAATCCCAAGGTGGCCGGACGCGGTCTACGCATGCTCGAAGAAGCGGGCATTGCGGTTACGTTCGGCGTCTTGTCCGACGAAGCCTACGAGACGAACCTCGGCTTCATGACCCGCATGACGCGCGGCACGCCCTGGGTGCGTCTCAAAGCCGCCACTACGTTGGACGGTTTCATTGCGCTCTCCGACGGGCGCTCGCAATGGATTACGGGCGAAGCGGCTCGTGCCGACGGCCACGCGTGGCGTGCCGTGGCGGGTGCGGTGCTTACGGGAATCGGTACGGTCCTTGCGGACGACCCGCAAATGAACGTGCGCCTGCCAGGTGAAACCGTGCCGCGCCAACCTTTGCGTGTGGTTGTCGATCGGCATCTCGAAACGCCGACCGACGCGAAGCTTCTTACGTCGCCGGGCGGGCGCGTTCTTATCGTCACGACAAGCGAGGGCGCGTCGCACCTTGCGCGTCGCTCGGCGCTCGAAGCCGCGGGCGCCGAGGTGATCGTTCTTGACGACGCCGAGCGCGTGGGATACGTGGACCTCGGGCGTTTGCTTATAGAATTGGCCAAACGTGAGGTGAACGAGGTTCACGTCGAAGCGGGAGCGGGGCTTTCGGGCGCGCTTCTTTCGGCCGGCCTCGTCGACGAACTGCTTTGGTACGTGGCGCCCTGTGTTTTCGGTGCGGGGCTCTCGCCTCTGCGTCTTGCGCCGCCCGCCAGTCCCGGAGCGGCACCGCGCTGGCGCGTGCGCGAGACCGCTCCCCTGGGCGGCGACATTCGCATTATTTGTAGGAGAAACTAAACGATGTTTACAGGCATTATTCAGGCCATCGGCAAGGTTCGCGAACCCGAGAAGCTCGGCAACGGTGTGCGTCTTACGATTTTGGCGCCCGACCTCGGCCTCGAGGACGTGAAGATCGGCGACTCGATCGCCGTGAACGGTGCCTGCATGACGGTGGTCGACAAGACGGACCGCGAATTCAAGGTGGACGTGTCGGCCGAAAGCCTTTCTAAGACGACGGGTCTCGACACGTTCGGCGAAGTGAACCTCGAAAAGGCCATGCGCCTCGGCGACCGCGTCGACGGTCACCTCGTTTCGGGTCACGTCGACGGTGTCGGTCAGGTCGAATCGATGGAACCCGTTGCCGAATCCTGGAAGCTCGTGATCCGCGCGCCGCGCAAGCTCTCTCCCTATCTCGCCTACAAGGGCTCGATTACTGTGAACGGTGTTTCGCTCACGATCAATTCGGTCGAAGACACGGCGCTTGACACGCTCGTCTCGATCAACCTCATCCCGCACACGGTCGAAGTGACGACGCTCAAGAGCCTCAAGGCGCAGAGCTACGTCAACCTCGAAATCGACACCATTGCCCGCTACGTCGAGCGCATGATGGCCCTGAAGGACGAAGATTCGCTCTTCTGATTCGCAAGCGAACGGGGGCCGCGCGCCCCGAGCGAAGACTCGGGTCGGGTTTGAGAACCCGACCCGTCTTTTTTGTTGCCGCCCGTCGTTTCGACGGCCCGCCCGAAGGGTCTCGACGGTGCGACCGATGTAAAATACAACGATTCCGTGCGGCTTTTTCGTCCGCACGATGTTTCTCGGATTTTCCTCTCTTCTCCCGACCCCGTCCGGGGTCACTCTTGGAGACCAAAATGGCTGTTGATATTGTTCCCACGTCCTTTGATGGGGCGGAGCTTCGCATCGGTATCGTGGTGGCGCGCTTCAACGAGTACGCCGGTCGCGGCGAGTTCGAAGCCTGCATGGACGAACTGCGCAAGCTCGGCGTCGTGGACGAAGACGTCACGAAGATCTCCGTTCCGGGCGCTCTTGAAATCCCGTTCGCCCTGCAGAAGCTTGCGGGCACGGGTGAATACGACGCGCTGATCGCGCTCGGCGCGGTCATCCGCGGCGAAACCTACCACTTCGAACTCGTCTCGAACGAGTCGGGCGCCGGCATCACCCGCATCTCGCTCGACTACGGCATCCCGATCGCCAACGGCGTGCTCACGACGGAAAACGACGAACAGTGCGAAGAACGCATCGACATGAAGGGTCGCGACTGTGCCCGTTGCGCCGTTGAAATGGCCAACCTCGCGAAGGAATTCGTGGCGGTCGAGTGCGACGAATCGGACGACGAGGAATAAGGGATGACGCAAGAGAAGGCTCATCGCAAGTCCCGTTCCGGTCGACATCTCGCCCGTGTCTTCGCGCTGCTCGGTCTCTACCAGTGGCTCTCTGACCCGGAACTTCGTTTCGCGACGATCGAAGCGAATCTCGAAGGGCTCATGCACGACGAAGGCGAACAGCTCGAAGCGTGTGACATCCGTCCGGGCGACTTCGCGCACTGCGACCGCGAACTCTTTCGCGAACTGCTCTCGGGCGTGATCGCGAGCGCCGCTTCGGTGCAGGAAGAGTTTGCGAAGTTCGTCGATCGTGACATGAAGCGAGTTTCGATGGTTGAACACGCCATTCTTTACGTCGGGACGTACGAACTCATGCACTGTCCGCAGACGCCCTGGCGCGTGGTGCTCAACGAGTCGATTGAACTTGCGAAGGAATTCGGGAGCGGCTACCGCTTCACGAATGCCGTGCTTGAACACGTCGCTCGCGACGTGCGCGCCGAGGAGTGTGCCGAAGCCGCCAAGTAAGGTTTTCGACGCCGCATCTCCGGTCGGAAAAAAACGGCAAAAAGGGCCGCTCTTCGGAGCGGCCTTTTTTTCGAACGAACGTCGGCTTTTCCGGAAACCCCAAGGGGCCGCCCGGGCGCTAGACTTCACCCGAAACGCGGGGTTGAAACCTTTCCCCGCACGATTCGAACAAGGAGAAGACCATGCCTCAAGGCGGCGAATTCCAAATCATCGAACGTTATTTCACGCACGAAACCTTCGGAGCTTGGCACAGTCGCGGCGTGGGTGACGACTGCGCGATCATCGATACCGGGGCGGGACGCCTCGCGGTGACGTGCGACATGATGGCTTTGGGCACGCACTTTCTGCCCGATGCGGATCCGGAGGACGTGGGCTACAAGGCGCTTGCCGTGAATCTTTCGGACCTTGCGGCCGCGGGTGCCGTGCCTCGCGCCTTTTTTCTCTCGATCGGGCTGCCGCGCCGCGACGACGGATGGTTGGCCGATTTTTCCCGCGGTCTCATGTGCCTTGCACAACAGTCGGGTTGCGCCCTTCTCGGAGGGGATACGACGCGCACGGCCGAAGTAAACGGCGCGCGCGCGCCCGTGACGATCAGCATCACGGCCATGGGCGAATTGCCCGCGGGGCTCGGTCTCACGCGCTCGGGTGCGACCCCGGGCGACGACGTTTGGGTCTCGGGTACGGTGGGCGACGCGTACGCGGCCCTCAAGTACCGCTGGGGCGAATGGGATCTGATGCCCGATGCGGTCGACGCGGTGCTCTCGCGCATGGATCGCCCGACCCCGCGCAACGCGCTCGGCGAAGCGCTTTTGCGTCGGGCGAGTGCGGCGGCGGACGTGTCGGACGGGTTGCTCGCGGACCTCGGGCACATTCTGGAACGCTCGGGCGTCTCGGCCGAAATCGACTGGGAGGCCGTGCCCGTCTCGACGGCGCTGCGCTCGATGACGATCGCGCGGCAACACGAAGCGGCCTTGACGGGCGGGGACGACTACGAATTGGTCTTTACGGCGTCGCCCGAAAACCGGGAAGCCGTGCTCGAAGCGGGTGTTCTGACGGGGACGCCCGTCACCCGCATCGGGCGCGTAACGCCTCGGGCCGAGGGCCGCGTCGTTGTACGCACCGCGGGGGGACTGCCCGTCGAACTTCCGAAGACGGGGTTCGATCATTTCGCCCAACAGTGAGTCGGGTACCGAAAACCCCTTTTCCACCGAAGGAGTGACATGCTCAAAAAATACAGTTCCGAGAATCCCGCACAACGCGTGCGTCTCACGTGGCGCTTTGCCTGGTCGCACCCGGCGCACGTCCTCGCGACCTTTTTCGGGGCGGGCGCGATGCGCCCGGCGCCGGGCACGTGGGGGACGCTCGCGGGCATTCTCGTTTTTGCGCTCCTTACCCCCTGGGTGTCAACCCTCGGCTGGGTGGTTCTTGCTGCGCTCCTTACCGTGGCGGGCGCTTGGGCCGCGGACGTCACGGCCGAGCACCTCGGCGTGGAGGATCACGGCGGCGTCGTGATCGACGAAGTGGTGGCCGTGTGGCTCACGGCGGCGTTTCTTCCGGCGGGCCTCGGGTGGTGGGCGGCCGCCTTTACGGCCTTCCGTGTCTTTGACATCATCAAACTCTGGCCCGTTTCGTTTCTCGATGAAAAGCTCAAAAACGGTTGGGGCGTCATGATCGACGACCTCTTCGCCGCGCTTTACGCTTGGGGGACGATTCGCATCGTCGCGGAACTCGCGGGTCTTTGGTCCTAAGGTGTTCCGAGACGCGCCGAATCGTGTTGATCAGCGTAGCTGGATAAGCTTGGATATTCCATAGATAACAACAGGATGAAAGTTATTCATCGAAAGAGGAGGTTGTGATGGCCGCACCGCTCATGCCACAGCTCGAACTGGCCGCGTCGCTTTTGGGATCGATTGCGGCAGAACACCGCCACGTGATCGTCACGGCGGAAAGCCTGACGGGAGGACTCGTCGCAGCGGCGATCACGTCGGTCGCGGGTTCTTCGGCCTGGTTCGACCGGGGGTTCGTGACGTACGCGACCCCGTCGAAAACGGAGTTGCTCGACGTGGATCCTGCCGTGATCGAGCGCGAAGGGGTCGTTTCCGAAGCCGTGGCTCGGGCGATGGCGCGTGGCTCGCTCGCACGCTCGCGCGCCACCATGTCGGTTGCGCTCACGGGGGTGGCGGGCCCGACGGGAGGCACTTCCAAGACGCCCGTCGGCACGGTGTGCATCGGTTGGGGAGAACTCACGCCCGACGGCGACATTGTCACCGTGGCACGCACGATTCACGTGCCGGGCTCACGCGAAACGGTGCGCCTTGCGGCCGGTATCGTGGCGCTTCAGGGGCTCATGGCCTATATGGGCGGCACGAACCCTCGACTGATGCCCTGCGAATACTAAAATTGAAAGGCCGTCGGCACGCGGCCGACGGTTTTTTGCGAATTTCCCGCGCCGCCCGGAGGGCGACGCCCGTCCTTTATGTCCAGTTGGTTCGACGTTTTTCTTTTGCTTGCCCTGATCGGGCTGAACGGTCTCTTCGCCCTGAGTGAAATCGCGCTCGTCACGAGCCGGCGAGCTCGGCTCCAACACATGGAAAACGAGCAGGTGCCGGGCGCCGCGCGGGCGCGGGAACTGAACGCCGAGCCGACGCGGGCTCTCTCTACCATTCAGGTGGGCATCACCTCGATCGGGGTTCTTTCGGGCATCGTGGGTGAATCAGCCCTGGCGCGCCCCGTGGCCGACTTTCTGACGGATCTCGGCATGAGCCGGGAGACGGCGTCGGGAGTCGGAATCGTGCTCGTCGTCGTGCTCGTCACGTATTTTTCGATCGTGCTCGGGGAACTCGTCCCGAAGCGCATCGGTCAGTTCTACCCCGAGCGGCTCGCCTGCCGTGCGGCCGGCCCGATTCACGCGCTCTCGATCGTGGCGGCGCCCTTCGTGAAACTCTTGAGCCTTTCGACGGAAACGATCCTGCGACGGTTCGGGATCCGAGAGAACCCCGATGCGGGCGTTACCGAGGAGGAAATCCATGCCATGATCGACGAAGGGGAGGAAACGGGGATCATCGAGCGGGCGGAACGCGACATGGTGCGCAACGTCTTTCGACTCGACGATCGTCAGGTGGGTTCCCTTATGACGCCGCGCGCCGACATCGAATGGATCGACCTGGAGGATGCGATCGAAGCAAACATGGAAAAGGTGCGCCGTTCGAACCGCTCGCGCCTTCCGGTGTGCGAGGGGAGTCTCGACAACGTAAAGGGCTTCTGCTCGACGCGCACGCTCCTCAAGCAAATGATGGTCGACGGACGGGCCGATTTTGGCAAGAATCTGATGGAGGTTTCCTACGTGCCCGAGTCGATCACGGGGATGGAACTGCTCGAACACTTCCGCCGCACGGATACTCCCGTTGCGCTTGTCGTCGACGAGTACGGCGAGGTGCAGGGGCTCGTGACGCCGCGCGATGTTCTGGAGGCCATTGCGGGCGAATTCAAGCCCGAACAGCCGGGCGACGCCTGGGCGTCGCGCCGCGACGACGGCACGTGGCTTCTCGACGGGCTCATTCCGGTGCCCGAACTGAAGGACGTGCTCGACTTGAAGAGCGTGCCCGACGAGGCCATGGGGCGCTACAACACGCTTGCGGGCATGCTGATGCTGCTTCTCGGACGGCTCCCCCGCGAAGGAGACTTGGCCGAATGGCAGGGGTGGCGCTTTGAGATCGTCGACATGGACGGACGCCGCATCGACAAAGTGCTTGTGAGCCGTGCGGACCGTTCGACGGCCGCGAAAAATTCGACCGACACCACTGATGTGACGTAACCGCGTCGCACGTACGAGTCCAACGAGGGAGGAAACCGCTATGGGACGACTTCAACCTACGACGGCAGCGGGGGCGGCCGTCCTTTTGGCCGCCGCTGCGGGGATCGGCCTCGTCTATTACGAAGGCCGCACGTACGACGCGGAGGTCGCTCGACTGATCGAACGCGCGAAAGCCGAAGGGTTCGACGTGTCGTACGTCGAATCGGAACGCACCTTCCTCGGGCGCACCTTCCGTCTGGGACTTACCGAAGCGGGCGAATCGCTCTACTGGACGGGCAACACGCGCTTCGGCTGGGGCGTGAAGAGCCGTCTTGCGCTTGATCAGACGGAAGGGCTCGGTACGCTGCTGGCGAAAGCGGGCGTTCGGGGGTTCGAAGACGAACTCGTCCTTTCCTGGAGCCCCTTCGGGTCGTTGCGTCCCGTGACGTGGCGCGGCTCGGCCTTTGCCTGGCATGACGAGTCGCTCGGAACGACCTGGTCCTTCGGCGAGCAGACGATTTCGGTTTCACCCGCCGGCGACGGTGCGTATCCGACGATCGCGTACGCGTTCGAGGGAGTGCGCGTCAAGGATACGGACGTGTTGGAGGGGGCCGAAGAGCGAAAGGTTTGGACCGAACTCGGTCCCGTGCGGCTCGACTACCGCGGCCTTGCGGACGAAGGAGCCGACATGACGCTTACAATCGAGCGCGCAGCGGTGACGGACGACTTCTCGGCCGGGAAAGCGACGCTTGCCTATCGTCTGGAACGCGTGAAGGATAAAGCGTCTACCTCCGAAGGCCAAACCGGAGGCGGCGTCCTCGATACGGTCGAATCGGAACCGAGTTACACGGAAAACGTGATGCTTACTGTGGAAAAACCCGTCGTGAACGGTGTTGCGAACGATCGCTTTTCCGTGCGTGCGCGCCTCACGGGGCTCACGGCTGGCATGATCGAAGAGTTCGCCGCGATCGGCACGGGGGTCTTCCTCGGGGGGCTCACCGAGCAGCAACTCTTCACCGCTCTCGGAGCCGTGCAAAACGCCTTTGTGACGGGGGGACTTGCCTGGGAGCTCGACGAGTGCGTGCTGACGCGGGGCGACGCCGCGGCGTCCTTGACGGGACACCTCGCCTACGAAGCTCCCGACGCGACGACGTCGGGAGCCTCGCCGCGTCTCGGCGCTTTCCAGATGTCGATTCCCGAGACGTTCGTTCAACCCGACGCCGTGGCGGCGCCCTTAGCTCAGGGGGCGGTCAAGCTCGTGGACGGGAACCTCGTTTCGCACTTCGAAATCTTCGCGGATCGCATCACGGCCAACGGCGTTCTCCTCGAGTCGTTCTGAGGAAAGCGTTTGCTTTCGGTCCGGAGGGTTGCCGAAGTCCTCTCGGGCGGGAAGAATCCGATAAAAGAAAGTCCCGCGGGTTGGTCGACGCGCGGGACTTTTCTCTTTTCGGCCGCGGGGCGGGTGCCCCGCAACGTCGGCAACGGTTGGGGACGATCAGCGACGGGCGGAGTTGATCGCGTCGCGCGTCGCGACCGCGGCGGCGCGGGCCGCATCCTTCCAGTCGTCTTCGGCGCTTGCGTAGATGATGGCACGGCCCGAGTTGATCACCATGCCGCCCTTCGAGGCGGTGACGCCCGCCTTGACGCAGGCGTCGACGTCGCCGCCCTGAGCGCCGATGCCCGGGACGAGGAGCGGGAGCTCGGGAGCGATGCGACGTACGTTGGCGAGTTCGTCCGGGTAAGTGGCGCCCACCACGAGACCGAGCTCGCCCGAGGTGTTCCATTCGGTGGCGGCCAGACGCGCGATGCGTTCGTAGATGCGTTCGCCTTCAACGGTGAGCATCTGGATGTCGTCGCCGCCCTTGTTCGAGGTGCGGCAGAGGATGAACGCGCCCTTGTCTTCGTAGGCGAGGTAGGGCTTGATCGTATCGAACCCCATGAAGGGCGAGAGCGTCACGCAGTCGGCGCGATAGCGCTCGAAGGCTTCGCGCGCGTAGTGTTCGGCGGTCGAGCCGATGTCGCCGCGCTTGGCGTCGAGGATCACCGGGACGGCCGGGTAGTACTCGTGGATGTAGCCGATGAGGGCTTCAAGTTCCTTTTCGGCGCCGCAGGAAGCGAAGTAAGCGATCTGGGGCTTGAACGCGCACACGAGATCGGCGGTCGCGTCGATGATGCCGCGGCAGAATTCGTAGATCGCATCGGGCTTCGAGGCCAGGGCCTTCGGGAAGCGCGCGGGATTGGGGTCGAGTCCGACGCAAAGGAGCGTGTCGGCCGCATTCCAGCGGGCTTCAAGCATTTCGGTGAATTTCATTGCTGCTCTCGTGTCAAGGTTGATGGCGTCGACCCGGGCCGGATGCGGCGGGTTTTCGAAGCGCCGTTTTTTCAAACGGGCGCTATCTTAACAAATGGCGTGCGAGGAAGTCGGCGCCTGAGCATGCGCATGTGTACGGCGCTTGAAAGCGCTCCCCGGGGATCGCCCGTCCCGCGCGCCTCGTCGAATGTGTCATGATGTTCAAAGTAGCCCGCCTTCGCCCGTGAGGACGCGGCACTCCCAAGGAGAACAACATGACTCGTTTTTCGCGCCGCAAGGCGCTTTTCGGTGCTGCTCTGCTGGCCGCAGGGGGCTTTGTCGCTCCCGCGTCGGCGTACACGTCGTCCTGGCCCGCCAAACCCGCCGTCCCGACGGACTTCAACGCGGAGGAGCTCTTTTGCGAACTCGGCAAGAACGGTCGGGGCGTAACTTGGAAGGGGCCGAAAGACGCCGACGATCTCATCGTCGTCCACATGGTCTTCGATCCTCAGTGCTCGTGGTGTCTGTGGCAGATGAATCAGTACGCGCCGTTTCGCGACCGCGTGCGCTTTGTTTGGCACCCCGTGGCGGTGCTCTCTCGTTGGAGCGCCCCGCAGGGCGCGGCGATTTTGAGCTCGAAGGACCCCGAAGCGACGCTTGCCGAGCACGAAGCGCATTTCCGCGACGCGGCGTTCCGCGGGCTTGACGTGCGGAAGATGCAACTGCCCGACGAGGCGATCGACGCCGTTTGGACGAATTCGAAAATCTACCGCCGTGCGGGGGGACGGGACGTGCCGTTCGGCGTGGCGCGCCTGCCCGACGGACGCTACGTGTCGTTGCCCGAAGAGAAGGGCGAGGCGTTTGCCGAGGCACTCGGACTCAAGCTCTGAGCATTCGGTCGGGGAACGCCCGACGCATTTCCGTGACCCGTAACGAAAGGGGCGCTTGCCTTGCGCAAGCGCCCCTTTCGTCGTATCGGACTCGGAATCCCGGCGTCGCCGCCGGGATTCCGCTCGATCAAGGTCGATCAAACAGCGATCAAACGGCAGAAATTACATCATGCCGTCCATGCCGCCCATACCGCCCATGCCGGCGGGCATGGGCTTGTCTTCCACCGGGAAGTCGGCAACCATGCAGTCGGTCGTCAGGATGAGCGACGCAACGGAGGCGGCGTTCTGAAGAGCCGTACGGGTGACCTTCGTCGGATCGAGGACGCCCATTTCGACCATGTCGCCGTAAACGCCCGTCTGGGCGTTGTAGCCGTAGTTGCCTTCGCCCTGAGCGACGTTGTTCACAACGACGCTCGGTTCGTCGCCGGCGTTGGCGACGATCTGGCGCAGCGGCTCTTCCATGGCGCGCAGAACGATGCGGATACCGGCGTTCTGTTCGTCGTTGTCGCCCTTCAGACCCTTGATGGCGAGCTTGGCGCGGATGAGCGCGACGCCGCCGCCCGGGACGATACCTTCTTCAACGGCGGCACGGGTGGCGTGCAACGCGTCTTCGACACGGGCCTTCTTTTCCTTCATCTCGACTTCCGTCGCGGCACCGACCTTGATCAGGGCCACGCCGCCGGCGAGCTTGGCAACGCGTTCCTGGAGCTTTTCACGGTCGTAGTCGCTCGTGGCGGCTTCGATCTGGGTGCGGATGTTCTTCACGCGGTTTTCGATGGCTTCGGCATCGCCGGCGCCGTCGATGATCGTCGTGTTTTCCTTCGTGATTTCGATCTTCTTGGCCGAGCCGAGCTGTTCGAGCGTGGCCTTGTCGAGCGAGAGGCCGACGGTGCTCGTGATGACCGTGCCGCCCGTGAGGATGGCGATGTCTTCGAGCATGGCCGTACGGCGATCGCCGAAGCCCGGAGCCTTGACGGCGACGACCTTCAGGATGCCGCGGATCGAGTTCACGACGAGCGTGGCGAGCGCTTCACCGTCGATGTCTTCGGCGATGATGACGAGCGGACGACCGGCCTTGGCGACCTGTTCGAGGATCGGCAGGAGTTCGCGGATGTTGCTGATCTTCTTGTCGTGCAGAAGAACGAACGGATTTTCGTAGACGGCAGCCTGCTTTTCGGGCTGGTTGATGAAGTAGGGCGAGAGGTAGCCGCGGTCGAACTGCATGCCTTCGACGACTTCGAGTTCGTTCTTGAGGCTCTTGCCGTCTTCGACCGTGATGACGCCTTCCTTGCCGACCTTATCCATCGCTTCGGAGATGATTTCACCGATTTCGGCGTCGGAGTTGGCCGAGATGGCGCCGACCTGGGCGATTTCCTTGTTCGTGGTGGTGGGCTTGGAGAGACCCTTGAGTTCTTCGATGGCGGCGGCGACGGCCTTGTCGATGCCGCGCTTGAGGTCCATCGGGTTCATGCCAGCGGCGACGAACTTCATGCCTTCGTCGACGATGGCCTGGGCGAGCACCGTGGCGGTGGTCGTACCGTCACCGGCGTTGTCGCTCGTCTTCGAGGCGACTTCGCGCACCATGGAGGCACCCATGTTTTCGAACTTGTCCTTGAGTTCGATTTCCTTGGCGACGGACACGCCGTCCTTCGTCACCGTCGGACCGCCGAAGGCACGTTCGAGCACCACGTTGCGACCCTTCGGGCCGAGCGTCACCTTGACAGCATCAGCGAGAACGTTGATACCGCGAACCATCTTCGAGCGGGCGTCGTCACCAAAAAGAACCTGCTTGGCAGCCATTTTCTTTCCTTAAATCTTGATGTTGAATTCCGGAACTGTGTGCGGCGAACCCGATTATTCGAGCACGCCCATGATGTCTTCTTCGCGCATGACGAGAAGTTCCTGACCGTCGACCTTGACGGTCTGGCCGGAGTACTTGCCGAAGAGGACGCGATCGCCCACCTTGACGTCAAGGGCGATGACGCGTCCGGCTTCGTCGCGCTTGCCGGGACCGACGGCGATCACTTCGCCCTGATCGGGCTTTTCGCCGGCGGAATCGGGAATGACGATGCCGAACGACGTGGTCGTTTCCGCTTCGAGGCGCTTGATGATGACGCGGTCGTGCAAGGGACGGATCTGCATTTGAGAATTCTCCAAAAAAGCCCGAATTCCGTGCGCCGCAGGCGTTCGGAGGGCCACTTTGTAACAAAGAGGGGTAGGGGCGCACTGCAAAAGGGCGCATTTCCCTTACCATTTGTGACCTATATGGGGACGGATCCGAAAAATTCAAGGCGGGCCGTCACGTTTTTTTACAGAGACGGATGAGGTGAACGGCGTGAACGATCGTTTCCGGGAGTGCGCGACGAACCCGCGGCGGGTGACGTCGGAGATTGTGAAAGGGCTTTGTGTGGGGCTCTGTGTAGCGGCACTCGGTTTCTCGGGGGCGGCCTCGGCCGATGCCGCGAAGACGCATGGGAGCGAAGCACGAAGCGCCGTGCGCTCGGCGTTGCCCGAACAGCTCGCAAAAGCAGCCCGACGCTGGAAAGTGAACCCGGACGACGTGGTCGTAGCGCTCGTGAAGCTTGACGACACGGGGCTTGATGCCAAGGGACGCTTGAAGAAGGTACCTCTCGCGTTCGCGTACAACGCAGACCGGTCCGTCGCGCCCGCTTCGACCGCAAAGCTCGTGACGACTCTTGCGGGCCTTGAGGTGCTCGGCGCCACACACCACTGGTATACGGGCTTTTACACCGACGCCCGACCCGACGCGTCGGGTGTTCTGAAGGGAAACCTCTACGTGCGCGGGGGCGGCGATCCGACGCTCGTGATCGAAGACTTCATGTTACAGGTCGACCGACTTGCACAGATGGGCGTGAAGCACCTCAAGGGCAATATCGTCGTCGACCGCTCGTACTTCAATATTTCCCCCGTCGATCCGGGCGCCTTCGACGGACGTCGCTCGCGCCCCTACAACCTGCCGCCCGATGCGGCGCTTCTCAATTACCGCAACCTCAGCCTAGACCTCGTTCCCGATCGAGAAAAGGGCGTGGCGCGGGTCGTGGCGACGCCCCCTCTGGCGGGCGTGAAGATTCCGTCGACCGTGAAGCTCACGTCGGGCGCCTGCGGCGACTGGAAGACCAAGCTCGGTTTTCGCATGCGCAAAAACGCCGACGGCACGAAGCGCGTTTTTCTCGACGGCGGCCTGGCCCGATCTTGCGGAGCGAAAACTTTCAATGTGATCGCCTTCGAGTCGGACGAATACTTCGAGCGCGTGTTCCGCGCGCTCTGGGTGAAGGAAGGCCGCACGTGGACGGGGCACGTCACGACGGGGCGTATTCCCGAGGAGGCCGATCGCAGTTTCGTGCGCATGTCGCCGAGCCTTGCGGAAGTGACCGTGCTTACGAACAAGTGGTCGAACAACGTCATGGCGCGCCACATCTTCCTCTCGCTCGGCGAAAAGCGCGTCAAGGACGAAGCGGCTGCTCGGGACAAGAAAGCGGCCGCGGCGGGCGCCAATGTCGAAAAGCCCCGCTTCGAGCGCGGCATCACCTACGGGGACGCCCGCGGAGTTCTGGCCGACTGGCTCGCTTCACGCGGGATCGATCCCAAGACGATTTACATCGAAAACGGCTCGGGCCTCTCGCGCGAGACGCGCGTCACGGGGCGCGCGATGGCGCAGGTTCTCGCAGTCGGCTGGCACGGTCCCTACATGCCCGAATACGCGGCTTCGATGCCCGTGACGGGCAAGGACGGCACGATGCGAAAGCGCAACGTCGCCGTGGCCGAAGGGCGCATCAAGACGGGGTTTCTCGCCGACGTACGCAGTATCGGAGGCTACATCCACGCAAAGGACGGCACGCGTTACGCAGTCTATGCGAGCGTGCACGGCAAGGCGAACATGCCGGGCGGGATCGCTTTCCTCGACAACGTGATCGACTGGGCGTACAAGCGCCCGGGCGACGCGCACGAAGTCCGCTCGGACGCCAAGTCGGCCGCGAAGCCGTAAGTGCTTCCTAGGGGCTTCATCGGCTTCACCTGCGTTTGACCGATGAAATTTCGGAAACCTCCGCAAACATCGAACATCGCGTTTGGCGTGGAAGGGGGTGATTTTTTCCGTAGTGGCATGAACGGGGGTGTCCGAGCATGCCATCGGGTGCAAAAAAACACGAAGACGCGATGCAAAAAAGGGCGACCGCCTTCACGGCGGTCGCCCTTGTGTTCCTTCGGGTTCGGACGGGTCCGAGTCGATCAGCGAGCGTTTTCTTCAAGAACGTCGATCACAATCGAGGGCGTCAGCAGTTCGGGCAGAACCGTCACCTTCCCCGAGGGGCTGTAAAGGAGATAGAGCGGCACGCCGCTACGGCCGAATTCGCCGAGCACGCGCGAAATCTCTTCGTTGCGGTTCGTCCAGTCGGCGGTGAGCTTCACGACGTTGAGTTCGTCCATCTTGCGGGCGACTTCGTCGCGATGGAGTGCCGCCGCTTTGTTGGCCTGACAAGTCACGCACCAGGCAGCGGTGAAGTCGACGAAGACGGGACGACCCGAGGCAAGCCCCGCGCGGACGGCTTCGTCGCTCCAAGCGGACCAGCCGGCTTCGACGTTGATCGTTTCGCTTTCTTTCACGAATGCGTCGTTGCCGCAGACGCCGACCGAAATCAACGCGATCGCGCCCATGGCGGCCATGAGCGGACGATTGCGGCCTCGCCCCCACTGTTCGCGCCCGAGGAGCCAGAAAAAGACCGCGGCTGCGCCGAGACCGCAGGCGAGCACGAGCATGCCGCGGTAGTCGATCTGCTTGGATAGGACCCAACCGAGCCAGACGAGCGCGAGCGCCATCGGAACGGCCATCACGCGACGGAAGGTTTCCATCCAGGGGCCGGGCTTCGGGAGCAACTTCGCCCAGGAGGGGAAGACGCACAGCAGGAGCCACGGGAGCGCCATCCCGGCGCCGAGCGCAAGAAAGATGCCGACGGCTTCGAGAGCGGGTTGCGTGAGCGCGTACCCGAGTGCCGCTCCCATGAAGGGCGCCGTGCAGGGGCTTGCCACGATAACGGCGAGCACCCCCGTCAGAAAGGAGTTCGCGGTTCCCGACTTCGGTGCGCCGCGCACGACCTTCGCGTCCGCCACGCCCGAGCCGAACGTGAATTCGAAGAGCCCGGCGAGATTGAGCGTAATGGCGCCGAAAAGGAGGATGAGAAGCGCAACGACGACGGGCGACTGAAGTTGGAATCCCCAACCGAGCGCCATGCCCGCACTGCGGAGCGCCATCAAAACGCCCGAGAGCACGCCCATCGTCAGAAGGACGCCGCCCGTAAAGGCGAGACCGTGGCCAAGAAGGCCTTCGCCTTTTTTCGCGCCCTCAAGGAGTTGCAGCAACTTGAGGGAGAGCACCGGGAAGACGCAGGGCATGAGGTTCAAAATGAGGCCGCCGAGGAACGCAAAGGCGATGGCGGTCCAGGTCGTGATCGAGCCGGCGTCGGTCGAAGACAGTTCGACGACGACGGGCTCGGCCGCGCGTTCGGGCGGCGTAACGACCCCCGCTTGAAGGGGAACCGTCGTTTCGACGGCCCAGCCGCCTTCGGCGGGCCCGCCGTCCGCAACGAGAACACCTGTCAGGCTCGCGCGGGGCGCTTGAGCAAAGGCGTCGCTCACCGTGAGGTAGAGGGAGGAGACGCCGTTTTCCTGGGCGACGTACTGCGGAAGGACGTTCAGCTTGAAAGCGTTGCCTTCAAGCGGATAGAAGTCGAGCTTCGACTTCACGACGCCTGCCGTCGCAGGGACGTCGATGCGAAGGTTCGTCCCTTCGATTTCGGCCGAGGCAACCTCTTTTACCACTTCGGGGACGAGTGTGAGGGCTTGGGCAATGCGCGGCGCGTCCGCGCTCGGCTGCGCCGCGACGGCCAGCGGCAGCGTGATCTTGGCGGTGGCTTCGCCCGGGACGCAGAGGTCCTTGCAGGCGAGGAATTCGATCTTGACCGATACGGTCACTTTGTCGCCGAACCGGTTTTGTCGCGGAATGTCGAGCGTGAACGGAAAGAGCGCTTCGGCTCCGTAGCCGAAACTCATGAGCGAGCCCGTAACAATGCGCTCGGGCAAGGGGAACTGCGGCGCCGAGGCTTTGAAGCCCGAGGGCGTCGTGAATTGGAACTGCGACGGCAGTCCCGCGTCGCCCGGCATCCTCCAGTAGGTGTGCCAACCGTCGCGGTGCTCAAGCACTACCGCCAATCGGTTGAGGGCCTGAGGCGTCAGGGCTTTGTTTTCGGCGATGATCTTCGCGCTCACTTGGGGAGCGGCCGACTGTTGCCGGGGGGCTTTGCCGAGATCGATGGCCGAAAGCCAGCCCGAGTCGTTTGCGGCCCAGAGGGCGGAGCTCGCCGCACAGCAAAGGGCGGCGGCAACGAGGCGCTTGGTGCTCGTGGAAATGGACATGACGGAAGGGTGCTTAGGCTTACAGGGAAATCGGGATTTGTTGTCCGCCAAGCGTAGAACAGGACGTTTGCGACTCGCAAGCGCTCGTACGCATACGGCGTGGAAACGAAGCGTTGCCGACGGACATGAAAAAGGCGCGCGACCCGTTTGGTTGTCGCGCGCCTTCGGGCCGATTAGGCCACCTTGGCAAACGCTTCGCGTGCGGCTTCGACGGTCTTCGCGATCACGTCGTCGGTGTGCGTGATCGAGACGAAGCCCGCCTCGAAGGTCGAGGGAGCGAAGTAGCAGCCGAGTTCGAGCATTTCATGGAACCAACGGCCGAAGCGGGCCTGATCGGCCTTCATGACGTCGGCAAAGCCGTGGGGCTTTTCATCGAGGAAGTAAATCCCGAACATGCCGCCCACGCTGTCGGCGCAGAAGGGAACACCCGCTTCGCGCGCGGCTTCGGTGAGACCGGTCGTGAGCTTGTTCGTCTGAGCGGAGAGTTCGTCGTAGAAGCCCGGACGCTGGATCTGTTTGAGCGTGGCCATGCCGCAGGCGACGGCCACGGGGTTGCCGGAGAGCGTACCCGCCTGATATACGGGGCCGCACGGGGCGATTTTCTGCATGATGTCGGCGCGCGCGCCGAAGGCCGCCACGGGCATGCCGCCGCCGATAACCTTGCCGAGCATCGTGATGTCGGGGGTGACGCCGTAGAGGGACTGAGCACCGCCCAAAGCGACGCGGAAGCCCGTCATCACTTCGTCGACGATGAGGAGCGCCCCGTGCTTCGTGCAAAGTTCGCGCATCGTTCGGATGAATTCGGGCGTGGCGCGAACGAGATTCATGTTGCCCGCCACGGCTTCGACGATCACGCAGGCGATTTCGTCGCCGTAGCGCGCGAAGGCTTCTTCAAGCTGCTGCGGGTTGTTGTACTCGAGCACGAGCGTGTGTTCCGTAACGGAAGCGGGAACGCCCGAGGAGGAGGGATTGCCGAAGGTGAGAAGGCCCGAACCCGCTTTCACGAGGAGGGAGTCGGAGTGGCCGTGGTAGCAACCTTCGAACTTCACGATCTTGTCGCGACCCGTGTAACCGCGGGCGAGACGAATGGCGGACATGCCCGCTTCGGTGCCCGAGCTCACGAGGCGGACTTCCTCCATGGCGGGAACGAGCTTGCGGATTTCTTCGGCGATGACGATTTCGGCTTCCGTGGCCGCACCGAAGGAGATGCCGCGTTCGACGGCTTCCTTGACGGCGGCGACGACCTCGTCGTTGTTGTGGCCGAGGATCATCGGACCCCAGGAGCAGACGTAGTCGATGTAGGACTTGCCTTCGGCGTCCCACATGTAGGGGCCCTTGGCGCGTTCAATGAAGCGCGGGGCGCCGCCCACGGAACGGAAGGCTCGGACGGGCGAGTTGACGCCGCCGGGAATGACCTTCTGAGCGCGGTCGAAGAGTTCCTGATTGTGATCCATCGTTGTGCTCCCAAAGCATGAGAAAAATAGGGGGGTCGGTCCGACGCGGCTCGGTGCGGATGGGGCGACGAGCACGGCGGGCGCGGGAAAGTGCCCGCATTGTAACGGTCCGCTCTGAATCGAGCGTTAAGAGTATGCCCGAAGGTCGACGGCTGGCCGGAGGCGAAGCGCTCGCTTCGCCTCCCCGCCCATTCGTTTCATATTCTTGCGTGTAAAGAGTCCGAACGGTCTCCCGGGTCCGACGGTTGTTGGGGTTTGAGGAATTGCATCCGTCAAACGCCGAAGTACTTCCCGACGGACGAAAAAGCGGCGCGTCTCTCCCTTAGGGGAGACGTGCCGCTTGGTCGACGTCGCGGTGCGGATCGAGTCGCTTAGAACGCGATCCCGAGGCCGAGCGTGAAGTCGGTCGGCATCGGGCGCAGCGTCGGACGCACGTCGCGCTCGGCGTCAAGCCCGTCGCCGAAGCGCGAGATGTTCGTATCCATGCTGCCCGTGAGGTAGATGCGGTCCATGAACGCCCAGGTAAAGCCGAGCGTCGTTGCGGGGTGGATGCTCGTGTCGGAGATGTTCGGCGCTTCGAGGCGCGAGTAGCCCACGCCCGCACCCGCGAAGAGTCGGAAGGTCTTCGTCACGTCGAGGTTGTAGGCGACGGTGAGGCTGTAGGTCTCCAGATCCATCGAGCGGGTACGACCCGAAACCGTCTTGAAGTCGTAGGAATTCTTGCGGTACTTGAGGTCGGTCTGCCAGTGGCGGCCCGAGTAGCGACGCAGACCGACGTTCCAGACGGCGTCGTTCTTGATCGTGTTGGGCGAATATTCTTCGCCGTTGTCGGCGTAGCTCCAGCCGTAACTCCCGTAGAGGAGATTCGCGTGCTTGGCGAAGGGGCTCGTCGCGGGCAGCGGATCGTCGCGGCGCTTCGCGTTGTCGACGGTGATGCTCGAATAGAAGAAGAATACGTTCGTAAACGGAATGAAGGCGCCGTAAAAGCTCACCGTATCCGAGCCGATTTTGGCGACGGGCAGGGGCAGCGGGCAGGGGAGCCACATGTAGTCCGCGCGCATCGTGAAGCCCGCGAGGTAGCCCGCACCCCAGTGCAACCCGGTGTTGCCGATCGGGTAGCGCGCCACCCACGAGTAACCCACCATCGGCTCGACCTGGTAGTTGGAGTCGACGAAGGCCGTCACGAAGAACATGCGCTCGTTGCCGCGCTCGTCGATCACCTGACGGGCGAGCCCCATGCCGAAGGGCCAGCCGTTTTCTTCGTCTCGCTGCTCCCAGGCCCAACGGGGATGGTTCGTGTAGACCGGGGCGACGAGAAGGTCGTTGCCGTTCTTCATGATGAAATCGGCCCCTTCCTTCGAGTCGGCCCAGAAGTTCTTCCAGTCGCCCGGGCGTTCCGAGGAGGGACGTACGAGGCCGGCCGGGGTCGTGTCCGCGACGGCCTCGAGTGCATTGGAGAAAAAGCCCGCTTGGGCCGAAAGCGACGCCAACGCCGCACCGACGGCCGCGGCCGCCCGCACAATCTTGAAGGGGGTCATGGTGAGATTCGAGGGACGCCGTGGATGCGCGCCCTGCAAAAGGAGAAAAGGACCGCTCATTTTCCCACAACCCGCCAAAGCACGCGCGAGCGCGCGGGGAGCGAAATTGCAAAAGTCGCGGCCCGCTCTTGAAGGCCGCGGCAAAAACGGCTAAAGTGCACGCCCTGCAGCGGGAGTTCTTCGGGCTGTCGTCGGCGGCTTCATGCCGCGGGAGGAAAGTCCGGACTCCGCAGGGCACCGTAGCAGGTAACACCTGTCCGCCGCGAGGCGAGGATCAGAGCAACAGAGACGAGCCGACTTCGGGTCGGGTGAAACGGGCAATCTCTACGGGGAGCAACATCAAATAGGCAGCCTACGGACCGGCCCGGTCCGGTTGCGGGTAGATGGCTTGAGGCGGCGTGCGAACGCCGTCCTAGACGAATGACCGCCGCGCGTTCTTTCGAGGACGCGAACATAATCCGGCTTACAGAGGGAGTCCCGCTGCAAACGAACTCCGAAAAGCACCCGGCGTCCCGGACGCCGGGTGCTTTTTTGGCGAATTGTGTCCGTTTTTTCCGAATAAAATTCGGGTTTTGTTCGGTTTGTATTGTTTTCAAACGGTCCGGGAAATGCTCCGAAAAACGCTCGGTTTTTGAGTCTCGGGAAAAGTGTGTCCGAATCTTGTCCCGCGCCGTTTCAGTCGTTCCCGATTCGCCCGTTTGTGGGAAAATGTGGGATTAAGTGGGATCGTACGGAATGCCGTGCCGCGGAGGAATCTTCGGACGGGTCGTCCTTCCCGAAGAGGGCAACAGAATTTTGCGGATCGGGACGCAAAGCACGTGTATCAGGGAACCTCGCTTCTCGTGCTCGACGCCAAAGGGCGTCTTTCGGTGCCTGCGCGGCATCGGGAGGCGTTGCGCGCCGAGTCGGGCGGCGGCGTGGTCGTCACCCGACACCCCGACGGCTGTCTGGTGATTTATCCGACGCCCGTTTGGGAGGAGAAGTGCGAGGCGCTGCGGCGTCTGCCGCACTCGGCGAGAGCCTTGGTGCGCTTTGTGTTGGGCAGTGCCGTCGAAGTGAATTGGGACGCCGCGGGGCGTCTTTTGATTCCGACGGAGCTGAGAACGTTGGCGGGTTTGTCGCGCGAAGCGGCGCTTGTGGGCGTCGGGACGCACTTCGAACTCTGGGACCGCACGGCGTTGCTTGAGCGCGAAGCTCAGGACCTGGCGGCGGGTCTCGATGCGGCGGACTTCGTTTTCTGACGAAGCCCGCTTTCGGCAGTGGTTTCCGGTCGAAAGCCCTTCTTCGGTTGGCGGGACGTCCGTTCGGACTTTTTCGCCGCGCGCCTCCCGTTTTTCGCACGTCGCCCGTTTGACCGCCCGAAACTTCCTTCTCAGCAAAGCTTATCGTCATGGCCGAGCCTTTCGTTCATCTTTCCGTTCTCGGCGAGGAGTCTCCCGAGGCGCTCGTCACCCGTCCCGACGGTTTGTACGTCGACGGTACGTTCGGCCGAGGCGGCCACAGCCGCCGTATTCTCGCCAAGCTTGCCCCCGAAGGACGGCTGATCGCGTTCGATCGCGATCCGGAAGCCGTGCGTGCCGCGGCCGAGATCGACGACGTGCGTTTTCGCATCGTGCACGCACCCTTTTCAACGATGGTCGAAGAGCTTGCGCGCCTCGGCGTTGCGCCGGGCGAGGTGGACGGAGTCTTTCTCGACATCGGCGTTTCCTCCCCTCAGATCGACGACGCTTCGCGCGGATTTTCCTTCCGTTTCGAGGGGCCGCTCGACATGCGCATGGATACGACGACGGGCGTGACGGCCGCGGAATGGCTCAATACGACCGATGAGAAGACCATCCGACGCGTGATCGACCTCTACGGCGAAGAGCGCTTCGCGGGCCCGATCGCCCGGGCGATCGTCGCGCGGCGCGCGGAAAAGCCCTTTGCGACGACGGGGGACCTTGCGGACCTCGTTGCCTCGGTCGTGCCGCGCAACAAAAAGGACATGGGTCAACATCCCGCGACGCGAACCTTCCAGGCGATTCGCATCGAGGTGAACCGCGAGCTCGAGGAGTTGCGCACCGCCCTGAACGCCGCCGGACGCCTGCTTGCTTCCGAGGGGCGCCTTGCCGTCATCAGTTTCCACTCGCTCGAAGACCGCATCGTGAAACGCTTCTTCGAGCGTGCCGCGCATCCCGAGCGCGACCTCGATCCGCGGTTGCCGATTCCCGTCTCCAAGCTTCCGAAGCCCGCTTTCGTCGACGTCGAGCGCATCCGACCGGGCGAAGCCGAGTGCGCGGCCAATCCGCGGGCGCGCTCCGCCATTTTGCGTGCTGGTACGCGCACGGCCGAACCCTGGACGAACGTTGAGGTGTAACGATGAGCCGCACCTCGCCGATCGAGCTCGTGTGGGTGGCAGTGCTCGGGTTCGCGCTTTTCGTGAGCGCGCTCTCGCTTGTCGACCTGCACTACCGTACGCGTCAGGTGTTCGTCGCGCACGAACGCGAACTCGACACGGCGCGCAAACTTCTGGACGACCAGGCCGAACTTCAGATGAAGGTTCGGCGCGCGTCGTTGCCCGGCAGCATCGTCGCGGGGGCGCGCGAGCTCGGTCTCAAGGGGGCCACGGGCGACAATACCGTGACGCTCGTTCGGGCCAAAGACGGCACCGTCGTTCTCTCCGAAGAAACGAAGGCCCGCATCGCCGCTGAAGCGGCTGCGCAGGCCGAACGCCGCGCGAAATTCGAAGCGCAGCGCGCCAAGCGTCAGAGGAGGGCCAAATCGTGAGGAATCCCATCGGCCGCATGGCTTCGGTACTTTTGCGTGCGATCGAGGACGGGATCCGACGCGACCGCGCGGCCCGCAAGGCAGAGCCCACGCATACGGCGAGTCCCCTGATCGTCATTCCGATCCCGCGCTGGCGTACATACTTCACGCTCGGCGTCATCGTGACGGCGTTCATTTTGCTTGCGTTCCGGGCATTTTGGCTTCAGGTCGTGACGAGCGACTTTCTGCAGGGGCAGGGCGAAGCGCGCTATGCGCGCACGCTCTCCATTGCGGGCACGCGCGGCGAAATTCTCGATCGCAACGGCGTGGTGCTCGCCTCGTCGCAACCCGTGCGTAGCATCTGGGCCGATCCGGCTTTTGCCAAAAAGGCCACGCAGGAAGACCTGACGAAGCTTGCATTCGTGCTCGGGATGACGTACGACGACGTGAAGCATCGGATCGAGAACAGCACCTCGCGCAACTTCGTCTACCTCTCGCGCATGCGCGACATCGCAACGGCGGAAGCCGTGCGCGAGCTCGGCGTCCCCGGGGTGGGCATTTCCCCCGAAGTGCTCCGCGAGTATCCGGACGGTCCGGTGATGGCGCACCTCGTGGGCTTTACGGGGCGCGACGACCGGGGGCAGGAAGGGATCGAGCTTGCCTGCGACGAACAGCTCTCGGGCTATCAGGGCGCGCGTCGCGTCATTCGCGACCGCATCGGGCGCATTGTCGACGACGTATGGGCCAAGGAAGCGGTGCCGGGTAAGGACGTCACGCTCTCGATCGATTCGCGCGTGCAGTTCATCGCCTACGAGGCGCTCGGCAAGGCCATGGAGGAGACGGAAGCCAAGGCGGGTGCCGTCGTCGTGGCGGACGTGACGACCGGGGAAATCCTCGCGCTCGTGAATGCCCCCACATACGATCCGAACGACCGCTCGACGATGCAGTTCGAGCGCGTACGCAATCGCGTCCTGACCGACCAGTTCGAGCCGGGCTCGACCATGAAGCCCTTTGCGATCGCAAAGGCTTTGGACATGGGGATCGTGAAACCCCTGACGACCATTCAGACGGCTCCGGGGAAACTCACGATCGGCGACCGCACGATCGGCGACACGCACGACTACGGGCTTCTCACCGTGGCCGAGGTTGTCTCGAAATCGTCCAACATCGGTACGGTGAAGATTGCGCTCGAAATCGCTCCGCAAACGCTCTGGGACATGTATTCGGCGCTCGGCTTCGGGCGCGCGCCCGACATCGGGTTCCCGGGCGCCACCGCCGGTCGCCTGCGCCCCGCGAAGTCGTGGCGGCCGATCGAGCAGGCGACGATTTCCTACGGCCACGGCGTCACGGTTTCCCTCATGCAACTCGTGCGCGCCTACACGGCGCTTGCCCGCAACGGCGACGTGATCGATCTGACGCTCTTCAAGCGCGATCCGAACGCGGGTCCCGTGCAGGGCGAACAGGTGTATAAGCCCGAAACCGTCCGATCGATCCGCGCCATGATGATGAACACCGTGCGTCGCGGCGGTACGGCTTCGCAGGTGAAGGTGGCGGGGTACTCGGTGGCCGGAAAAACGGGGACTGCCAACAAGGTGAAAAACGGCCGCTACACGAACGATACCGTGGCAAGTTTCGTCGGGATCGTCCCTGCGGTGCAGCCCCGCTTCATCGTGGCCGTCATGATCGACGAACCCAAACGCGGCAGCCACTTCGGCGGCCGCGCCGCGGCACCCGTATTCAATGCGGTGGCTGCCGGCACACTGCGCACGCTCATGGTCACACCCGACGACGCGACCGTCGCGTCGGGGAAGTTCCTCTCCGAGCTGCACCGCTGAAGACTCCCGCGGATACGACCGAACCCGACTCAAAGGAAGCGACATGGAACGAACAACCGCTGAAATTCTCGCGTGGCTCAAGAACCTTGCTCACGACGGGGCGCGTCTGCGTCTTGACAGCCGCCGGGTGGAACCCGGCGACATTTTCGTCGCCGTCCCCGGGGCGCGCGTCGACGGGCGCACTTACATTCGCGTGGCGATGGCCCGCGGTGCGGCAGGCGTTCTCCTTGAGGAACGTCTCGAGGAAACCTTGAGGGGGCTCCCGGGCGCGCCCGAGCGGTACCCGATTGCGTCGCTCGCCACCGAAAACCTCACGGCGCGCCTCGGTGAAATAGCCTCGGGTTTTTACGGTGACCCGACCGCTCGCATGACGGGTTTTGCCGTCACGGGTACGAACGGCAAGACGACGACCACGCACTGGATCGCCGAACTCATGACGCGTGCGGGGCGCCCGGGCGCCGTTGTCGGAACGATCGGTTGCCGTCTGGGAGGCCTCCGCTTCGAAGTGCCCGGGCTCACGACGCCCGACGCGGTGTCCTTTCAGGGCGTTGCGGCCGATCTCGTCGCCGCGGGGGCTGAAGCCTTCGCGGTCGAAGCGAGTTCGATCGGTCTCGTGCAGGGCCGTCTTTCGGGCACGCACGTCGACGTTGCCGTCTTTACGAATCTCACGCGCGACCACCTCGACTACCACGGCACGATGGAAGCGTACGCCGAAGCGAAGGCGCGCCTCTTCGCGTGGCCGGGGCTCAAGGCCGCGGTGGTGAACGCGGACGACCCCGAGGGGGCCCGCATGGCCGCGGCGGCGCTCGCCTCCGGCGCCGAACTCTGGACAACGAGTCTCGAAGGACGCACGTTCGAAGGGGCCCGCCATCGTGTCGAAGCGTGCGACGTGCGGCCTTTTGCGTCGGGGATGCGTTTTTCGCTCGTCCTCGACGGCACGGCACACCCCGTCGAAGCCCGCATCGCGGGAGACTTCAACGTTTCGAACCTTCTCGAAGCCGCAGCGGCGGTGCTAGCGGCGGGCATTCCCCTGGAAACGGTGCTTCCGCATCTCGGAGGGCTCCTGCCCCCTGCGGGTCGCATGCAGATGATCGAGCGGCCGGGTACGCCCCTTGCGGTCGTCGACTACAGCCACACGCCCGACGCTTTGGAAAAGGCCCTGGAGAGCCTGCGGCCGATCGCGGAACATCGCGGCGGTCGCCTCTGGGCGGTCTTCGGTTGCGGCGGAGACCGCGACCCCGGCAAGCGCCCGATGATGGGGGAGGCGGCCGTGCGTTTGGCAGACCGCGTCCTTGTGACAAGCGACAACCCGCGTTCGGAAGACCCCGAAGCCATCGCCCGCGACGTGCTCGCGGGGGCGCCTGAGGCCGATTGCGTGATCGACCGCCGCGAAGCCCTGCATCGCGCGGTGCTCGAAGCGGCTCCCGAGGACGTCGTGCTCGTTGCGGGCAAAGGGCACGAAGACTACCAGGAAACGGCGGGCGTGCGTCACCACTTCAGCGACGTCGAAGTCGTAAACGAAGCTCTCAACGAACGCCGCACGATCGAATTCGTGAAGGCCGCCCGTGCGCACGAATGATCGGATAAGGAAGAGATCGATATGAGTTCAACCCAACGTCTCGGCGTCGACGCCCTGTGGATCAAAGAGACGCTCGGCGCGGTCGAAGGACTGCTCCTCAAGGCGCCCGAAACGCTTCCCGAAGGAACGATCGACGCAATCCTCTCGGATTCGCGCCGGGCGGGCCCCGGAACACTCTTTGTCGCTCTGTCGGGCGAACGCTTCGACGGACACGATTTCGTCGCGGACGTTGCCCGCCGATCAGCGCCCGCAGCCCTCGTCGCGCGCCCCGTCGACGCCGACATCGCGCAGTTCGTCGTTGCCGACACGGTCGAAGCCTACGGAACGATCGCCGCGCGGTACCGCCGCGAACTCGGCGCCCGCATCGTCGCGGTCGCGGGCAGCAACGGCAAAACCACCACCACGCAGATGGTCGCGGCGATTTTGAGAGCGGCGCACGGCGATCGGACCGCATCGACCGCGGGAAATTTCAACAACCACGTGGGCGTGCCGCAGACGTTGCTCGGTTTTCCGCACGGCACCGAGTACGCGGTTGTCGAAGCCGGGATGAACCATCCCGGAGAACTCGCACGCCTTGCGGACTGGATTCGCCCCGATACGGTGCTCCTGACGAACGCGCAGCGCGAGCATCAGGAATTTCTCGCGGGGGTGCGCGAAACCGCGTGGGAAAACGGTCTGGCCGTTGCGGCGCTTCCCGACGGGGGCTTTGCGGTCTATCCCTCGGACGACGCCTCGTGCGACGTCTGGGCGTCGATCGCGCGCGCCCGCGGCGTTCGTGCGCTCACGTTTGCGACGGACCCCGCCGTCCGAGCCGACGCACACATGACGCTCGACGAACGGGGCGACGCGGTGCTCGTCTTTTCAGATCGCACCCCGGGAGGGGCGGCGCGCCTTTCGTTTCCCTTCCGGATGGCGGGCGAACACAACCGCCACAACGCGGCGGGGGCAGCGCTTGCCGCCCGCACGCTCGGTCTTCCCGACGAAGCGATCGTCGAAGCGCTCGCGAACTTCCGGGCCCTTCGCGGTCGCGGTGCGGCGATTCGTACCGAAGACGGCTCCGACATCACGATCTACGACGAGGCCTACAATGCGAATCCCGACAGCATGAAGGCCGCCATGCGGATTCTCGTCGAGGATCCGAGCCCCGCGAAAGTCTTCCTTATGGGCGATATGGGCGAGGTCGGCCGAGAAGCCTCCGCCTGTCACGCCGAAGTGGGTGCTTACGCCCGGGAGCTCGGGCTTACGCTCTGGACGTGCGGCGAACTCTCGAAGTACGCGGCCGAAGCCTGCGGCCCGCGGGCGCGCCGGTTCGCGACGGTCGAGGAGCTTCTGGAGCATCTTCCCGAATTGCCGGCCTCGAAGGCCGCCTTCACCGTGAAGGCGAGTCATTCGATGGGGTTCGATCGGGTCGTTGCCCGACTGCTCGAACTTCATGCGCGCCGTGACGACGCACCCCGAAATCCCACCAACGAAAACTGAGCCGGTCGCACGTGTGCTCCGATGCTCATCCTTCATCATGCTTCTTGAACTTTTCCGCAACTGGTCGATCTCCGTCACGGGGTTCGGCGTTTTCAACTACCTCACGTTGCGCGCGGTCATGGCCGCGCTCACGGCGCTTTTCATCGGTTTTGCAGCGGGTCCCTGGATGATCCGACGGTTGCGCGCCATGCACTTCGGACAGGCGGTGCGCGACTGCGGCCCCAAGACCCACCTCGTGAAGGACGGCACGCCCACGATGGGCGGCGCCCTGATGCTCGTCGCGATTACGGTCTCGACGCTCCTTTGGGCGGACCTCTCGAACCGCTTCATCTGGGTGGTGCTCTTCGTGACGCTAGGCTACGGGATCGTCGGCTGGATCGACGACTACCGCAAGGTCGTGCACCACAATCCGCGTGGCATGAGCGCGCGTGAAAAGTTCGCCTGGCAGTCCGTGATCGGGTTGCTCGCCGCGTTCTACCTCGTCTTCGCGCTGAGCGTTCCGGCGGGCGGAACCCTGGCTGAGACGCTTTCGGTCTGGTACGACGCGCGCTTCCCGCTCGACGTGAGCACGAACCTGCACCTTCTCATTCCCTTCTTCAAGGACGTGGCGCTTCCCTTCGGGATGATCGGCTTCATGGCTTTCACGTACGTCGTGATCGTGGGGTCCTCGAACGCCGTGAACCTCACGGACGGCCTGGACGGGCTGGCGATTCTTCCGTCCGTGCTCGTCGGCTCCGCCCTAGGGATCTTCTGTTACGTGGTCGGGCGCCCCGACTTTGCGAACTACCTGATCTTCCCCTATATCCCGGGCGCGGGCGAACTCGTCATCATCGCGGCGGCGCTCGCGGGGGCGGGATTGGCCTTTCTCTGGTTCAACGCGCACCCCGCTCAGGTCTTCATGGGTGACGTGGGGGCGCTTGCTCTGGGCGGCTGCCTCGGCACGATGGCGGTCATCGCTCGGCAGGAACTCGTTCTCGCCGTCATGGGCGGGGTGTTCGTCGTCGAAACGCTCTCCGTCATGATTCAGACGGTCTACTTCCGACTTTCGCACGGCAAGCGCATCTTCCTCATGGCGCCGATTCACCATCACTTCGAGCTCAAGGGCTGGAAGGAAACGCAGGTGGTGACGCGCTTTTGGATCATCACGTTCATTTTGGTGCTGATCGGTCTTTCGACCCTCAAGATCCGCTGATCGCAGCACCCGTTCTCTCAGCTTTTTCCAAGGGATCGTTCGTTTCGAAGGAACACGCATCATGTCGATGGAAACGTCGTTGAAGTCTCAGGAAAACGCACCGTCCGACCGTCGGACGGCGCTCGTCGTCGGTCTCGGTGCCTCGGGACTCGCCGCAATCGAATACCTCGTTCGCCGCGGATGGTCCGTGCGGGCGGCCGACACGCGCGAAGCGCCCGCGGGTGCGACGACCGCGGCGGAACGTTTCCCCGGGGTCGACGTGCGTACGGGCGGGCTCCCGGAGAGTCTCCTCGACGGGGCGGAGCTCGTTGTCATGTCCCCGGGTCTTTCGCCCGATTACGGGGCGGCGGCGCCCCTTGTTGCTCGGGCGCGTGCCTGCGGGATCGATGTGATCGGCGAGATCGAGTGCTTTGCGCGCGAACTCGCGCGCCTCAAGGCCGAAACGGGGTACGCCCCGAAGGTGGTGGGGATCACGGGGACGAACGGCAAAACGACGACGACGGTGCTGACGACGAAGATGCTAGAAGCGGCGGGCTTGCGCGCCCGAGCGGCGGGCAACATCGGTCCGAACGCCGTTCTCGAACTCCTGAAAGCCGAGGACGCGGGAGAGCTTCCCGACGCGTGGGTACTCGAGCTCTCAAGCTTCCAGTTGGCGACCACCTCGAGCCTGCACTGCGACGCGGCGGCGCTTCTCAACGTGACCGAAGACCACCTCGACTGGCACGGCTCGATGGCTGCGTACGCCGAGGCGAAACGCCGCATCTTTTCCGCCGATACGGTGCGCGTTCTGAATCGCGACGACAAGCTTTCGGCGGCGTCGGCCGACGGGGTCGACCCGAGGCGCGTTCGTACCTTCGGTCAGGGCGCACCGAGTCACCCTGGAGAATCGGGCCTGATGCACGTCGACGGTCTCGTGTGGCTCGGGTACGTCCCGAGCCTTCCCGAGACGGAACCGACAAGCGCCGCGGCCCGGCGACTCGCGGGTGAAGAGGTGCCCGAGGCCCAGGCGCTCCTTCCCGAAGGGGCGCTCAAGATTCAGGGACGCCACAACGCGATGAATGCGTTGGCGGCGCTTGCGCTCGTACAGGCGGCGGGCGCCTCGCTCGCGGGTCCCTTGCGCGTTCTCGAAACCTACTCGGGCGAGCCGCACCGCGTCGAACACGTGATGACGTTGGACGGGGTCGACTTCATCGACGACTCCAAGGGCACGAACGTGGGTGCGGTGATCGCGGCCGTTTCGGGCTTTTCCGCCCAGGGACGGCGCGTCCTCATCGTGCTCGGGGGTGACGGAAAGGGCCAGGATTTCGCGCCGCTCGGCGAAGTACTTGCGGGTGCCGCGGGCTACGCCGCGCTGATCGGTCGGGACGCCGAGGCGATCGGGAAGGTGTTGCGGGACGTCCCGCACGAGCGATGCGCGACGCTTGAAGAGGCGGTCGAGGTACTGTGGGCCCGTCGCCGGCCGGGCGACGTGCTCCTCCTTTCACCCGCCTGCGCGTCGTGGGACATGTTCCGCGACTATGCCGAACGGAGCCGGCGCTTTGTTGACGCGGCCGAGCGCATTCGCGCTCGCGCGAATGCCGAGCCTGCCGGGGGAAGCGCGTCGTGAAAAAGGCCTTGGTCTCGATCCATCCACTGAAGTCGCGCACGACGAACGATTGGTCGCTCTACGACAACACGCCCGTGGGGCCCAACTGGGACGTGCTCGTCTGCGTGGTGGCGCTCCTTGCGATCGGCGCTGTTATGGTCTTTTCCGCGACGACTGCATTTGCCGAAAGCCCCCGATTCAGCGTAGAGAGCACGACCTATCTCGTGCGCCACCTCTCAAGCATCGGCTTTGCGACGGTCTGCGCGCTCGTCGTCTATCGCATACCGATGAGCTTCTGGTTTCGCTGGTCGGTGCCGATCGGCGTGCTGGCGGTGCTCGTCCTCGTTGCGGTCTTCATCCCGGGGTTCGGCAAATCCGTGAACGGTGCCCGACGCTGGATCACGCTCGGCTTCATGAATCTGCAGGTTTCCGAAATGGTGAAGGTGGCTGCACTCATCTTCACAGCCGCCTTTACGGTGAAGAAACAGGACTACATGCACTCGTTTCTGTCGGGCTTTTTCCCGATGGCCGCGGTGATGTTGCTCCTTTCCTTTCTGCTCATTCAGCAGCCCGATCTGGGCGCCACCGTCGTGATCGCCGCAGAGATCATGGGAATCCTCTTCCTCGGGGGGCTTTCGATCAACATCTTCCTCGCGGTGCTCGTCATCGTGAGTGCGTTTGTCGCGTGGATGATCTACGCGACGCCGTGGCGCCTCGGGCGCTTTCTCGCGTACCTCGACCCGTGGTCGGAAGAGTACGTGCTCGGGCAGGCCTATCAGCTCTCGCACTCGCTCATTGCCTTCGGGCGCGGGGAGCTCTTCGGGGTCGGACTCGGCGGCTCGGTGGAAAAACTCAATTACCTTCCCGAAGCCCACACGGACTTCATCATGGCGGTGATTGCCGAAGAAACGGGCTTTGTTGGTGTTATCCTCGTTCTTTTCCTTTTTTACTGGCTCATCCGGCGGGCGTTCGAGATCGGACGACAGTCGATCAAGCTCGAACGACCCTTCCAAGGGCTTCTCGCTCAGGGCGTCGGTCTCTGGTTCGGCGTGCAGGTGATCATCAACGTCGGGGTTGCCTCGGGCGCCTTCCCGACGAAGGGGTTGACGCTGCCCTTCGTGAGTTTCGGAGGCTCGGCCCTCTTATCGGGGCTCGTGGCCGTGGCGCTTCTTTTGCGGGTGGACAAGGAAAACAAGATTTTGATGCGCGGAGGTCAGGTGTGACGAACACGAAGCAGAAACATTTGGTGATTGCCGCGGCCGGTACGGGCGGCCATGTCATGCCGGGTCTGGCGGTCGCGAAAGTGATGCGCGAACGCGGTTGGAGCGTCTCCTGGATCGGTACGACGACCGGGATGGAAGCCGAACTCGTGGCGCGTCACGAGATCCCCTTTTCGGGTCTCAACTTTCAGGGCGTTCGCGGCAAGGGCCTTCTCGGCGCCGTCAAAGGGGGCATGAAGCTTCTCGGCGCCCTCGGAGCCGCCCGCTCGGTGCTCGGGCGCGAAAAACCCGACGTCGTGTTTTCGACGGGGGGCTACGTGGCCGTTCCCGTCGGCTGGGCCGCAAAGAGCCTCGGGCGTCCGCTCGTCCTTATGAACTGCGATGCGGATCTCCTGATGTCCACGAACACGCTGATGCCCGTCTGCACTTCGCTTGCGTGCGGCTTTTCGGGAGGTGCCCGCTCCTTTGCGGGTAAAAAGGGTCATACGACGGGTAATCCCGTTCGCGCCGACATCGTGGCGCTCCCGGATCCCGATACGCGTCTTGTGGGCCGTACGGGCCCCCTGAAGCTTTTTGTCTTCGGTGGGAGCCTTGGCGCGCAGGTCTTGAACGACGTGCTTCCCGAAGCGCTCGCGCGCATTCCCGCCGAGCGTCGTCCGCAAATCCTGCACCAGACCGGGAAAAACCGCGACGAAGCGGTGCGGGCCAAGTACCGCTCGCTCGGCGTCGAAGCCGAAGTCGTGCCCTTCATCACCGACATGGCGGCTTCGTACGCCGCGTCGGACCTCGTTCTCTGCCGTGCGGGCGCGACGAGCGTTTCCGAACTCTGCGCCGCGGGTGCGGCGGCGGTGCTCGTTCCGTTCGTCGCAAAGACGACGGCGCACCAGCGCGGCAACGCCCGCTTCATGGCGGAGCGCGGCGCGGCGCTTTGCGTCGAGCAGGCCGACTTTACGGTCGAGCGCGTTGCGGAACTTCTCGAAGGCATGACGCGCGAAAAGATTCTCGAACTCGCGCGGGCCGCCCGCGCGATCGCGCGCCCCGACGCCGCGGAGCGCGTTGCGGACCTGATCGAAGAGGCCGCGCGCTAAGGAGCCGAAGGGCCGAAGCGAGCCCCGGGGCTCGCGCGACGAACACCGTTACATCGGAGTCCGGAGGAACAAAATCCGCCGGGCACGTCATCCGAAAAAGGAGCAACCGTGAAGTTTTTGGTCAACCATCTGCATTTCGTCGGTATCGGCGGTGCGGGTATGAGCGGCATCGCCGAAGTGATGCTTAATCTCGGCTACGTCGTGAGCGGCTCGGATCTCGCGCGCTCGACCGTCACCGAACGCCTGCAGAGTCTCGGCGCCCGCATCTATCAGGGACACGACAAGAAGCACATCCGAGGGGCGGACGCCATCGTGATCTCCTCGGCCGTGAAGGCGGACAACCCCGAAGTGGTCGCGGCGCGCGAACTCGGCATTCCGGTCGTGCCGCGCGCCGTGATGCTCGCCGAACTCATGCGTCTGCGTCGCGGGATCGCCATTGCGGGCGCCCACGGGAAGACGACGACGACGTCGCTCACCGCGTCGCTCCTCGCGCAAGGGGGGCTCGATCCCACCTTCGTGATCGGCGGGAAGCTCAACAGCGCGGGCGCGAACGCGCGCCTCGGCGCGGGCGAATTCCTCGTCGCGGAAGCGGACGAGTCTGACGCGTCCTTCCTCAACCTGACGCCCGTCATCTCCGTCGTGACGAACATCGACGAAGATCACATGGACACTTACGGGCACGACTTCGAAAACCTCAAGACGGCCTTCGTCGACTTTCTCGAGCGCCTCCCCTTCTACGGGGTCGCGGTCCTTTGCTTGGATGACGAGAACGTGCGTTCGATCCGCGACCGCGTCACGAAGCCCGTGATCGGCTACGGTCTTTCCGCGGACGCCCTCGTGCGCGCGATCGACGTGAAGGCGGTCGGGACCAGGATGCACTTCACGGTACTGCGACCCGACCATGCGCCGTTGCCCGTTGTTTTGAATCTGCCGGGACTTCACAACGTACGCAATGCCCTCGCGGCTGTGGCCGTCGCGACGCTCGCGGGTGTTTCGAACGAGGCGATCGCCAAGGGGCTCGCAGAATTCACGGGGGTGGGCCGTCGCTTCGCGCAGTACGGCGAAATCCCCTGCACGGGGGCCGAGGGCGAAACGGGTACCTTTACGCTCATCGACGACTACGGTCACCATCCGCATGAAATGGCGGCGACGATCGCCGCCCTGCGCGGCGCCTGGCCTGGTCGTCGCCTGGTCGTCGCTTTCCAACCGCACCGCTACACGCGCACGCGCGATTGCTTCAAGGACTTCGTCGAGGTGCTCAAGACAGTCGACGGTGTCGTTCTGGCCGACGTTTATCCTGCGGGCGAAGCTCCGATCGAGGGTGCGGACAGTGAGCACCTTGCGGCAGCGCTTGCCGCGGCGGGTTGCCCCAAACCCGCGGTCGTTCCCGTCGAGGGCGTGGCCGACGCGATCCGCGCCGCGGTTCGCCCGGGCGACGTCGTCGTGACGATGGGAGCGGGCTCCATCGGACGCGTGGCGCCCGCCATGGCGGGGCGCGTCTGAGCCCGACCACCACCAACCAACGGAGAAATTTTTCATGTTGAACGAAACGAATCAGCTCGGGCGCGTCGTCCTCCTGATGGGGGGCGTTTCCTCCGAGCGCGAAGTCTCCCTCATGTCGGGCGCGGGCGTTGAGAAGGCGCTCAAGTCCCGAGGCGTCGACGTCACGGTGTTCGATCCGAAGACGAGCAGCCTCGCCGAACTCGAAGCGGGTCGCTTCGATCGGGCATTCATTGCCCTGCACGGCAAGCTCGGAGAAGACGGCACGATCCAGGGCGTGCTCAATTACCTCGGCATCCCCTATACGGGCCCGGGCGTGGCGGCCTCGGCGACGGCGATCGACAAGGAGCGCACGAAGACGATCTGGCGCGCGGCGGGGATTCCCGTGCCGCGCGGCGTACTGTTGCACCCCGATGCCGAGCAGGCGGCACTTGAGAAGGCGATTGCCGAACTCGGCGCCACCGGTCTCGTCGTGAAGCCTGCCAAGGACGGCTCCTCGATCGGTGTCACGAAGATCCGCAAGGAAGATCTCACGGTCGACGCGCTCCGCGCGGCAATCTCCGCCGCGGGTGACGAAGACGTGCTCGTCGAAGAGTACATTCTCGGTCGCGAATTCACGGTGGCGGTGCTCGACGGCAAGGCCCTTCCCGTCATCGAAATCGTCGCTCCCGAAGGGAGTTACGATTTCCAAAACAAGTACTACACGGACGTCGTGCGCTACGAGTGCCCGGCGAACCTTCCCGAGGTGCGTGCGGCCGAACTCATGCGCACGGTCGAAGCGGCCTTTGCCGTGCTCGGCTGCCGCGGCTGGTCGCGCGTCGACGTGATGCAGCGCCCCGACGGGTCGTTTGCGCTCCTTGAAATCAACACTTCGCCCGGCATGACGCCGCACTCGCTCGTGCCGATGGCCGCCCGCGCCGTCGGGATGGACTACTCCGAGCTCTGCTTCACGGTGCTCGGGCTTGCCCGAACCGATGCGTAAATCGTGATCGAGTCGCCCCCCGCCCATTCGTACAACCCGCCCGCAGAGAGAACCGTGCCGCAGGACGAGACGAACGCCGAAGAATCGAAGGCCCTTTCTCAGATTCCCGTCGACGACGAGATCGAGGAGCATCCCGGTGACGAGGGAACGGAGACGACGAACGAGCGTCGTGCCGCCCGATGGCGTTGGGTGGGGCGCTTCGCGCTCGGTGCGATCGTGCTCGGTCTCGGGACCGTGGCCGTGCTTTCCTACGAGTGGGCGGGCAAGGCCGTTCGAGAGCTCGACGCCTTCCGGTTGACGGAACTCGAGCTCGCGGGCGACGCGCAAAAGGTGCCCGTCGATCGGATGCGCTCGGCGATCGAGCCCGTGCTGAGCGGGAACTTTTTCACGGCGGACCTGGAAGCGGTGCGTCGCGCGGCCGAAACCGTTCCCTGGGTGAAGCGCGCGACCGTACGCCGCATCTGGCCCTCGGGGCTTCGCATCGACGTCGAGGTACACCGCGCGATGGCGCTCTACGAAGACGGGCGCCTCGTGAGTACGGAAGGCGTTCTCTTTTCGGCCAATCCCGAGGAGCAGACGGACGGCGCGACGTTGCCCTACTTTTACGGCTCGGCCGTTCAGATCGAGCGGATCGCGCGGAACTATCAACGCTTTCGCGAGATCGTCGGCGCGATCCCCGCGCAGATTTCGGACATCCAGTATTCGGACCGCGAAAGCTGGTCGATCGTCATGCAAAACGACTGGATGCCGCCCACGCGGGTCGAGCTCGGACGCGACGATCCGAACCGTTCCGTCGAAGCACGACTGCAGGATGTCGTCGATTCGTACCCGCAGGTGGTGAAACTCATGAAGGGGCCGCCCTCGTCGATCGACGCCCGGTATCCGGGTGCTTTCGCGGCCGGTATCCCCGATGCGGCGGCCGTGCGCAAGCACTTCAAGGAAGTGGCCGAGCGGCGCGCGGCCGCGGTCGAGCCGCCCGTCGCGGAGGTGCCGCCCGAGGATTCGGCGGACGATTCCGGAGACGATGCGGGCACCGTGGAAAACCTCGAGCGCGCTCCCCTCGGCGACGACGCTTCTCCCTCGAACCCAGCGCCTGCAACGCTTTCGGCCGGTTAATGTGACACAATGTCGTCGCGACGAACCGTTTCGGCGCGGCCGACTTCGAACGACTGCATTTCCAACATTCCAAACTTCATGACGACCAATTCGAACGACGTGATCGTGAGTCTCGACGTGGGATCGAGCAAGGTGCTCTGCGTCGTCGCCCGTCCGGGCGACGACAAGGGATTTCACCGCGTGCTCGGGATCGGCAACGTGCGCTCGCAGGGCATTCGTCAGGGAACGGTGATCGATGTCGAAGAGGCCGTTCATTCGATTCGCAAGGCGGTCTCCGAAGCGCAGTACACCTCCGGCGTGAAAATCGACCGCGTCTGGGGCTCGATCGGCGGTCAGACGCAGGTGAGCTACAACTGTACGGGCGCGGCCGTGCCGCGCAGCCGCGAAGTGCGCCAGGAAGACGTGACGCTCGCGGAGGTGAACGCCCGACAGAACGCGATCCAACAGGGTCAGGGGCGAGACCTCGTGAAGTTGATTCCCCAGGGCTACCGCGTGGGCGACGTCATTGCGCCGCGAAGCCCCGTGGGCCTTACGGGGTCGAAACTCGAAGCGCTCGTGCATGCGGTCTACGGGTCCGCGTCGAACGCGGAAAATCTCAAGCGCTGCATGCAACGCTCGGGTCTGGAGCTCGTCGACTACGAGCCGCACGCCTGGGCGGCCGCGCAGGCTACGCTTACCGAAACGGAAAAAACGTGCGGCGCCGCCGTGATCGACATCGGCGCGGAAACCACGTCGATGGCGGTTTTTCGCGAAGGGGTCATCGCGTTTTCGAACGTGCGCCCGTGGGGGGCGGAATACTTCACGCGCGATATTGCCATGGTGCTCGGGGTCGAACTCGACGAGGCCGAGGCGCTCAAGGTGTCGGCGGGTACGTGCGACCCCGATCGGGTACTCCCGGGCGAAATCGTTCAGGCGGGCAAGCGTCCACGCCCCTATCTTCGCGAACTCGTCGCGAAGACTCTTCAGGCGCGCGTCAAGGAGTTTTTCGAACTCTATCGCCGCACGCTCATCGAGGCGAAAGTCTTCGATTCGATCGAACTCGTCGTTTTGACGGGGGGCGGCGCGAGCCTCAGAGGGATCGACGTCGCCGCGGGTCGCATGCTCGGGAAACGCGTTCGTATCGGTTGCCCGCAATTCATCGAGGGCGATACGCCCGTCCTTTTGCAACCCGATGCGACGGTGGCGATGGGGCTCATTCGATGTGCCGAAATGGGCGATTTGAGCGACACCGCTTCTTACGGCAAAAAGCCCTTGCCGAATTTTTTCGGTCGACTGAGAAACGTCTTCGTGGGAGACTATTGACATCACCCGATTCGAGGCCGAAGGTTCGCTGAAAACCGTAACAAAAAACCTACCGAACGCTCAGCCGAAAAGAGTGCGCGGGGCGTGCGGAATTCGCTCATCTAGGCGATAATTTCAAAATTCTGAATAAAAGAGGTCGACGATGCCTTTTGAAATCCTGCAGGAGATTGATCCGCTGAACACCGTGATCAAGGTGATCGGCGTCGGCGGTGGCGGCGGCAATGCCGTCGAACACATGATTGCGCACGGCGCCAAGGGTATTGAGTTCATTGCGGCCAATACCGACCACCAGGCCCTTCAGCGCTCGAAGGCTCACGTGAACATCCAGCTCGGCAGCACCGGGCTCGGCGCGGGCGCGCGTCCCGAAGTGGGCGCCGCCGCCGCGCAGGAAAAGCGCGAACAGGTGGCCGAAGCGATCCGCGGCGCTCACCTGCTCTTCATCACGGCCGGCATGGGCGGCGGCACCGGTACGGGTGCGGCTCCCGTCATCGCCGAGATCGCCAAGGAAATGGGCATCCTCACGGTGGCTGTCGTCACGAAGCCCTTCAGCTTCGAAGGCGCCCGCCGCATGCGTACGGCCGAGCTCGGCATCGAGAACCTCAAGGACAAGGTCGACTCGATGATCGTCATCCTCAACGAGAAGCTCGAAGAGGAATGCCCGCCCAACGCGACGATGAAGGAATGCTTCGAGACGAGCAACGAAGTGCTCTACAAGGCCTGCGTCGGTATTGCGGAAATCATCCACACGCCGGGTACGATCAACGTCGACTTCGAAGACATCAAGACGGTGATGAGCGAACGCGGCACGGCGATCATCGGTCTCGCGACCGCGTCGGGTCCGGACCGCGCCCGCGTCGCCGCCGAAAAGGCGATTGCCTGTCCGTTGCTTGAGGGTGCCAACCTGCAGGGCGCCCGCGGCATGCTCGTCTACTTCACGGGCAACGACTCGCTCACGCTCGCGGAAATCCGCGAAGCCATGGGCGTTTTGAATACCTTCGTTCACAAGCAGGCGACGGTGATCTTCGGCTCGGCTCTCTCGGAAGAAATGGGCGATGAAGTGCGCGTCACGGTGGTGGCAACAGGGCTTGATCGTCCGTTCGAAGCCGAAACCGGCTCCGGCCCGGAAACGGTCGCTCCCTCGGACGTGCTCGATGTGTTTCCCGGCAAGATCTCGGCACCGAGCGCTCCCGCCGTTGCACCGAACGACTTCTCCGTGAAGAACTTTGCCGAGCCGCAGTCCGCGGCTCCGGGGATCGCGCCTTCCGTTTCGACGCCCTCGACGCCCCAGCCCGCCGCGCCTCAGCCCGGCCAACCGACGGGTCAGCAGTCGGGCTCGAACGCGAATCCGTTCTCGTTCGGCTACACGATTCCGAGCTACCTGCGCTCGGGCAACAACTGAAGAAGCCCGTTCGGGCCCGGCCCGAACGCTTCGCGCGGCACGCTTTCGTACTTCGATCCGGAGGAAGAAGGCCTGCCGCAACGCAAAGGCGGCTTGCGCCCGAACGGGCGGGCCGCCCTTTCTTTGAAGAAACAACCGGAAATTCCAACGCATCGCCGTCCTTCGTCGAACGAGCGACGGCTCGGGAGCGAGTCATGACCTACTTCAAGCAACGCACCTTGGGCGAAGCCGTCGAAACCGTCGGCATCGGGCTTCATTCGGGCCGCAAGGTGAAGTTGCGGCTTCTCCCGGCGGCACCCGACACGGGGATCGTCTACCGCCGCACTGACATCGATCCGCCCGTCGATATTCCCGCGGAACCCCTCAACGTGAACGACACCCGCATGGCGACCACCGTCAACATCGGGTCGACGGCCGTTTCGACGATCGAACACCTGATGAGCGCCCTGAGCGGTCTCGGGGTCGACAACTGCGTGATTGAAGTCACCGCCCCCGAAATTCCGATCATGGACGGTTCGGGCGCAAGTTTCGTCTTCCTGCTCCATTCGGCGGGCATCGTCGAACAAGACGCTCCGAAGAAGTTCGTGAAGGTGCTCGCTCCCGTCGAAGTGCGCGAAGGCGACAAGTGGGCGCGTCTGGAGCCCCATATGGGCTACAAGCTCTCTTTCTCGATCGCGTTCGGGCATCCCGCGATCGACGCGACGGAGCAGTTTTCGGAGGTTGACTTTTCGAAGACGACCTACGAGCAGGCGGTGGCGCGCAACCGCACGTTCGGCTTCGTGCAGGACGTGGAAATGTTGCGCCGTCTCGGGCTCGCTCAAGGCGGATCGCTCGGCAACGCGATCGTCATGGACGAGTACCGCATTCTCAACCCCGAGGGTTTGCGAGAAGGAGACGAATTTGTGAAGCACAAGATCCTCGATGCCATGGGGGACCTCTACGTGCTCGGGCGGCCGCTCCTCGCGCACTACCGCGCCCACAAGTCGGGGCACGCTCTCAACAACCTCCTTTTGCGCGAACTCCTCAAAAAGCCCGAGTGCTGGACGGAAGTGGTCTTTGAAAACGACAAGGACTGCCCGGTCGATTTCTGGCTTCAGAAGGCGAAATCCGCCCGCCGTTAATGTGCGGACGCGTCGAGGGCGCTTTCGAGCGCTTCGACTTCGCTTCGCAAGTCGAAGAGTCGTGCCTTGAGCGCGAGATAGTCGTGCTCAAGGCGCGCGATGTCTTCCTCGGACGGCTCGGGTGTTCCCGAGCCGAGTCCCGGCTCGAGTCCTGCTTCGCCCTCGACATCGAACCCGAGTTGAAACCTCGCCGATTCGGCCGCAAGGAGTTCGTCGCCCGCGCGCTTCCGGAGGCGCCCGAGGCGGTCTTCAAACGCGACGCGACGCGTGAGTTTGGAGAGCAGCCGATCGCGCACGCCCGTGAGTTCGGGCTTGAGCCGCGCGTCCTCTTCCGTCGGAACGAGTCGAGGGTCGGGTGCTTCGGGGAGATGATCTTCAAGCCGTGCGAGCGCCTCAAGGAGACGCCGCGCGTCGTTGCCCGCTTCGTCAAATCCCGAACGCAACTGACCCGCGCGCTCTTCGGGGCGTGGGGCGATCGCGTCCGCAAGGCGTGCAAGCGTTGCGCGCAGTTCCGGATCGTGAAAGTCTTCAAGCCGCGCGCGCAATCGCGCCGAGGCCGCAATCGAATGCTCGCGAGGCGGAGCGGGCGGAATCGGCTCGGGTTCGGGCTCGGCGGGCGGGGCGATGCGAATGTCGATGTCGGTGACGGGCAGGCCCTTGACGGCGAGCGCCGCGAGCATGCGCGGAACAAGCTGTCGCAGGCGGTTCAGCTGTGCCGCGTTTTGTGCAAGCAACACGAGCGTGTGATCTTCGTAGCGCGTGTGCCCTTGGGAGAAGTCGAGAACGAGCCGGAAGGGCTTCACGACGGGCTGAATCACTTCGCCCGCGCGGCGCGCGATTTGAAAGTCCGACATGAGGCGTGCCGTACCGTCCTCTTCCGAGAGGAGCCGATCCATGGACCGGAAGCCTTTGCGGCGGGTGAAATCCTTCAAATTCCTGCTCACGATCTCTCCTCCAACTGCGCGCAAGCCCTGAGAACCGCACCAACAGACTATGCGATAATCGACAAGTTACCCTCGGCGCCTGCGGGCGCCGGGACGAGGGCGTATCGAGCCGCGGGTGCTTTGCCAGGATGTGCAAGTGTACCCGAGGGACGTCGTCCAACCCATCTTAAGCAGTGCGCGGACCGCGTTCGGCCCGCACGGAGGACTTCCCCGCGTCTCGAACTCGACGGGACGAGGGGCCGCTCAGAACCGTAGAAGCCATGTTTGACGAACTCCTTACCAAAATCTTCGGCAGCCGCAACGACCGCCTGATCAAGCAGTATCGCCGCCAGTGCGAAGCGATCAACAAGCTCGAACCCGCCATGAAGGCGCTCTCGGACGAGGAATTGCAGGCCAAGACCGGAGAATTCCGCGAACGCATCGCCAAGGGCGAAACGACGGATCAGCTCCTGCCCGAAGCGTTCGCCGTGGTGCGCGAAGCCGCGGTTCGCGTGCTCGGCATGCGCCACTACGACGTGCAGTTGATCGGCGGCATGGTGCTCAACGACGGTAAGATCGCCGAAATGCGCACGGGCGAAGGCAAGACTCTCACCGCGACGCTCGCCGTCTACCTCAACGCCCTTCCGGGCAAGGGTTGCCATGTCGTGACGGTGAACGATTATCTCGCCTCTCGCGACGCGGACTGGATGGGGCGCCTCTACAACTGGCTTGGTCTTTCCGTCGGCAAGATTCTCACGCAGCAGGACACCGAAACGAAGAAGGCGGCCTACGCGGCCGACATCACGTACGGCACGAACAACGAGTTCGGCTTCGACTACCTGCGCGACAATATGGAGTACGACGTCGCGAACCGTCGTCAGCGCGGTCTCTACTACGCGATCGTCGACGAAGTGGACTCGATTCTCATCGACGAAGCGCGTACGCCGCTCATCATCTCGGGGCCCGCGAACGACAACACGGACCTCTACCTCGCCATCAACGAAATTCCGCCGCTGCTCACGCGTCAGGCCGAAGAAAAGGGCGAGGGCGACTACTGGGTGGATGAAAAGGCCCATCAGGTCTACATCTCCGAGAGCGGTCACGAGAAGCTCGAGCGCATCCTCTCCGAGCGCGGCCTCGTCGCCGAAGGCGAATCGCTCTATTCGCCGAAGAACATCATCCTTATGCACCATCTGATGGCGTCCCTGAAGGCCCACAACCTCTTCAAGCGCGATCAGCACTACGTCGTGCAGAACGGCGAAATCGTCATCGTCGACGAATTCACGGGTCGTCTGATGCCCGGTCGCCGTTGGAGCGAGGGCCTTCACCAGGCGGTCGAAGCCAAGGAAGGCGTGCGCATCCAGCAGGAAAACCAGACGATGGCTTCGATCACGTTCCAGAACTACTTCCGCATGTACGAGAAGCTCTCGGGCATGACGGGTACGGCGGACACCGAAGCTTACGAATTCCAGGATATCTACGGTCTCGAAACGGTGGTCGTCCCGACGCACCGCAAGATGGTTCGCGTCGACGAGCAGGACAAGGTCTACCGTACGGTTGCCGAAAAGTACCGCGCCATCATCGAAGACGTCAAAGCCTGCCACGCCAAGGGTCAGCCTGTGCTGCTCGGTACGACGTCGATTGAAAATTCCGAAGTGCTCTCTCAGCTCCTCACGAAGGAAGGGATCGAGCACAACGTGCTCAACGCCAAACAGCACGAGAAGGAGGCCCAGATCGTTCTCGAAGCCGGTCGTCCCGGCGTCGTCACGATCGCGACCAACATGGCGGGCCGCGGTACCGACATCGTGCTCGGCGGCGGCATCAACAAGCATATCGACGACGTTCGCAACGACGAGACGCTCACCGAAGCCGAACGCGAACTGCGCATCGCGAAGTTGAAGGCCGACTGGCAGGTCGAACACGACCGTGTCGTCGCCGCGGGCGGTTTGCGCATCATCGGTTCCGAACGCCACGAATCGCGTCGCATCGACAATCAGCTGCGCGGTCGTGCGGGCCGTCAGGGCGACCCGGGGAGCTCGTGCTTCTACCTCTCGATGGAAGACCAGCTTCTGCGCATCTTCGGCGGTGAACGCATGCGCGCCATCGCCGACCGTCTGAAGCTCGAAGAGGGTGTGGCGATCGAATCGAAGATGCTCACCCGCATGATCGAATCGGCGCAGCGCAAGGTCGAGGGCCGCAACTACGACATCCGCAAGCAACTCCTCGAATTCGACGACGTTCAGAACGACCAGCGTCACGAGATCTACGGTCTTCGCAATGAAATCCTCGAATCGTCCGACTGCTCGGAAATGGTGAAGAACCTGCGCGAAGGGTACTTCCGCGATCTCTTCCGCTCGTTCGTGCCGGCCGATACGGTCGAAGAGCAGTGGGACCTCGCGGGTCTCACCGCGAAGCTGACGAACGACTTCGGGATCGAGATCGATCTGCAGAAGATGCTCGACGCGTCGGATTCGACCACGGACGAGGACCTCCTCGAAGCGCTCGTCGCGAAGGTGAACGAACTCTACGGCGCCAAGGAAACCCTGGTGGGCCACGATGCGTTCACCGCGTTCGCGCGTTCCGTCCTTCTGCAGGTGATCGACCAGCTCTGGCGTCAGCACATCGCCGCGCTCGACGCACTGCGTCAGGGGATCTATCTGCGCGGCTACGCGCAGAAGCAGCCCAAGCAGGAGTACAAGCGCGAAGCGTTCACGATGTTCGAGCAGCTCCTTGACAGCATCCGTGAAACGCTTGTCTCGGTTCTCATGCACGTGGAAATCAAGATGCCCGAAGAGGCACAGGAAGCGACCGACACGGCCATTGCGATGGGCGAACAGACGGCAGCGGAAGCAGCCGACCCCGCCGCGGGTCGCCACGAAGGCGGCAGCGCCCTCGACGCGATGCAGGCCGACGAAGCCGAAATGCGCCGCCGCTTCGCGCACGCGGGCCGCAACGATCCGTGCCCCTGCGGCTCCGGCAAGAAGTTCAAGGACTGCCACGGCAAGCTCGCCTGATCGGTCCCCCTGGCGCGGGAGCCGAGCTTGCTCGGCTCCGCACGCACGAGAAACGCCCGACGGTTCGAAGACTTCCGGGCGTTTTTTTCGTTCGGAGGATGCAGTCTCGGCCGCCGCCCCGAAACCGCAAGGAGTCGAACATTCGTATGTGGAATCCTTTTTCGCGTAAGAACCGAAGTGCGTCCGTGGCGACCGATCCGGCCGAACCGGGCAAGGCCCCGATCGACCTGCGGGCGCGTTCGGAAAACCCCTTCGTGCGGGCGGCGTCGGCCGCCTCCGATCCTCTCTGGTTTTCCGATCCCGAAGGGCGCCTCGCGCTGATGGTGCTCCCCGCGTCGGGGACGGGCGTCTTCGCTCTTCGCGGAGGGTTCGGACTCGACGGGCGGGTGCTCAAGCTAGCGCAACGCCGTGCGAACGGGGACGGCATCGACTTTCGGGCGGTGATCGTCACGCCCGAGGCGGCCGCTGAAGGGCTCGGGGCAGCGTCGACGAGCGTGGCGGAAGCTCTCGAGTTCGAATGGGAGCGGCGACTCGGCCTCGCACGGCGCGACTTCCTCTGGGGATCGGGCGGTCCGCTCGGCAAGACCCTTGAAGCGGGGGTGCTCATCGGAGCCGCAAGCGCCCTGAGGAAAGTTGCAACGCTTGGGGGCGGAAGGGCGGAGCCTCCCTTCGGTCCTCTGCGGCGTATGCCCTTTCGCATGCCCGAAGGGGCGACGGAACTTTCCCTCTGGGAGACGCCGCCCGCGGTCGGCTTCGCACGGGCGTCGGTACTGGGTCTCCACGTGGGCCTTCCCGTACGCCGAAGCGTCTTGGAAGTCTTTTCGGAAGCGCTTGCCCCGAAACTTTGGGCGGGACTTTATCCTGCGGGTACAGCCGGGGATCTTCTTGTGATCACGGCGTCGGGCGAAGGAGAACTTGGCGGGAGCGCTTCGCAGCCGCCCGTCGGGCGCTGGGACGACCCGCGCGTCGAGCCGATTCTGGCGGGCCTTACGAGTCTTCTCGAGGACGCCCTGCGGCGTCGCGCGCTCACGCGGGGGCTATGCACTATGCTTACGGTCGAGGGGGCGGAAATGCCTGAGGAAGCCTACGAACTTCTGGAGAACCTCTGGCCCGCGGCCGCGGCGGCGGGGCGTACCCGGACGACCTCAGGAACGATCGGCCGCCCTTCCGACTGGGAGCGGCTCTTTCGAGCGGCGCTTTCGTTGCGCGTTTCCGAAGGAGTCGAGCGATCGAGGCTTACGGTGCGTTTCGAAGGGGGAGAGACCGAATCCCCCGAGCTCCCGACGCGCATCGTCGTTTCTTTCGGACGGGGCCGCGCGTCGGTGGCAGCGCCCCTGCCGATCTGACGTTTCGGAAAGGACATTCATTCCTTCGCGGGCGGGGTAAGATGAACAGTTGTCGCAACCCTCAAGGAGACACCCCATGACTCAACCCGTCGTCGACGTGGCCGTCGGCGTTCTGATTCGTGAAGACGGCCGGATGTTGCTCGGTTCCCGCCCGCAGGGCAAGCCCTATGCCGGCTACTGGGAATTCCCGGGCGGCAAAATGGAACCGGGCGAAACCGTGCATGACGCTCTGAAGCGCGAACTCGACGAAGAGCTCGGGATCACGTTGCGCCGCTCCGTGCCGTGGTTTGTTACGGAACATCGCTACGAACACGCGCACGTGCGTCTGCACTTCCGTCGCTCGAAGGACTTCACGGGCGAGCCCGTCGCCAAGGAAGGCCAGGAATTCGGCTACTTCTCGGCCGACGAACGTACGCCAGGGCTCCTGTTGCCCGTGGATCTCGCGATCGTGGCCCGTGCGGAACTGCCCGACGTCTTTGAAGAGCGCGCCGACCAGACGGTGCTTTCGACCGCGGCACTCCGCGCGACGGTCGTTCGCGACCGGGGCGCCCGCTATGTGGGCGCCCGTGTCGAAACGTTCGACGACGTGATGAAGGCCCGCGCCATGGACTTCGACTTCGTGATCGTGCCGAAGGCGGCGTTTGAAGACTGCGTGCGCGGGGGCGAAGCGTTGCTACCCGTCTACGTGGAAGGTGTTCCCGCAGCCGAGCTCGATCGCTGGCAGGAAGCGGGCGCTCACGGCGTGAAGCCCTGAGCTTGATTTTGAGGTTTTGTTGTGCGCCCTCCGGGGCGCGCGAAGAAAACAGAAAAGCCCGATCGAAGCGTCTCGGTCGGGCTTTTTGTCGGGCAGCCGAAGGGGAATTACCGGTGCTTCGCGCGCTTTTCCATCTCGCGCATCATCGCTTCGCGCTGCGCGGTCTCGTAGTCTTCGGGATTCATCGAGGCGGCGGATCCGGGCTCCCCTTCGATCCGGTACTCGTCGTTCGCCCATGCGCCCAGATCGATCAGGCGGCAGCGCTCGGAGCAAAAAGGACGGTAGGGATTGGCGGGCGAATATTCGATTTCGGCGCCGCAGGTCGGACACTTGACTTTCATGAGAAATGAAGCGGCCCGACGTCGTCGGGCCGAAAGAAAAACGGAAAAAGAATTCGGGAAAACGTCGGAAATGACGAAAGCGGGGGTCTCAACCGCAGAGGCCGAGCCGAAATTCGACGCGTTCATGGACGACGTGCAACCGTCGACGGTGATCGGGCCGCGAGAAACGCACCCAGAGCATGTACTTGTTGGCGCTCACTTCCGGAATGAGCGTATCGCCTTCCGGAATCCAAATGCGCGCTAGCGCGTAATTGCGTCCCGTCATGGGCTTCTGGAACATGCCGTCGACGGCGGTACAGTAGTGCTCGACGGACGAGGCGCGAAGGAGGCGCAAAACGAGCTGGATCGCATCCCGCGTCGGGAACATCGACTGCGCCCAACCGAGCAACTCTTCGCGACGCACTTCGGGACGCAGCGCGAGCCAATAGTGGAGCATCGGCATGTCGAATTCGCACGTACCGCCGGGAATCGACTGGCGCGTCCGCACGAGCTGCAACCACTCGTTTTCACGGATGACCTGACCCGAGCGCCCGACCGTGTTGGAAATCGTACGGCAGCATTCCGAGAGTTCGGCGATGGCGGGTTCCAGTGCGTCCTGACGCACTGCTTCGTTGCCGCGCAGGTTTTCGAGGTGCTGACGCTGACGCACGAGTTCCTGGATGAGTTCGTTGCGCAAGTCCGAGCGGGCCGAGGCGTCGACGAGGTCGAAAAGGGCCGAGAGCGCCGCATGGTGTGCAACCGGATCCTCTTGGGCGCAGAACCAGTCGAAACGCTGGAAGAGCATCTCGAGCCGCAGGTACATGCGGATTTTTTCGTTGCACGGGAACTCGTAAAGCATGAAGCCCGCGGTGTTCTCGGAGGCATCAGGCTGTTCGATCGAGTTGACGGACGAAAGAGTCATGTCGGGGCCGAAGGAGATGGGCGGGACGTCGCTCGTGGGGGACGTGCGCGGCGGATGGAAACGGAGGCGGACTCGCCGAAAGGCCTGCGAACGGCGGCTTTCGGCGCAAAAGCGCATGCTCCAAAAATAGCACACGCCGCGGTATGGAAAATAGGAATTACCCGCAGGCCGCCAGGAAATTTGTATGTAAAGTTTGGACGGCCCGCTCCAGCCCCTCGGGGGTACCGCCGTTGTAGAGAACGTAGTCGGCCGCATCGAGCCGCTCCGCGCGCGTGGCCTGTGCGGCGAGAATCGCGCGAACCGCGGATTCGGTGAGGTGCGAGCGGCGCATCACGCGGGCGATCTGCTCGTCTTCGACGAGATCGACGACGAGCACCTTCGCGCAGACCTTGCGCCACGCAGGGCGCTCTACGAGAAGCGGACAGTCGAAGAGCGCGTAGGGGAGGCCCCGCTCGCGCGCTTCCTCGAGCGCCGAGCGGATTCCTTCGGAAATTTCCGCTTCGAGGTACGGGGCGAGCACCCGTTCGAGCTCGCGTCGCTTTTCGGGATCGGAGAAGACCAGTTCGCGCATGGCCGCGCGGTCCATGGCACCCTCGGGCGTGACGTAGGTCGCGCCGAAGTGCGCGCGTATCGCTTCGATCGCGCGTCCTCCCTCCGACGTGACGGCGCGCGAGAGCGCGTCCGCGTCGACGATCGGAATGCCGAGTCGCGCGAAAGCCGCCGCCGCCGTTGATTTTCCCGAGCCGATGCCGCCCGTAAGGCCGAGCAGATAGGGCATGCCGATTCTCCGTTGAGTGCGTTTCGAGCGGACAAACAAAAAAGGCACCGCACTTGCGTGCGGTGCCTTTGGAAACCTGGTCGGGGTGAGAGGATTCGAACCTCCGACTCCTACGTCCCGAACGTAGTACTCTACCAGGCTGAGCTACACCCCGAAATTCCCGATTCAGCGTTATCGATCACGCTTAACCGTGAAGGACAACAATTCTAGCAGACTTTCGCTGAAAATGGAAGAGGGAATTTTCGAAAGAGCTTTTCGACCCCGTTCCAGTTCCATCTCAGCTCGTGCCCTGCATCGATCGAGAGCTTCGCAGTCTATCACAAGCTTTGCGATTTTGTCAAATTCTCCGTCGCCCTGACGAATCGCGTCGTCGATGAGGCGGCGATCCTCTTCGGAAACGAGCTCTCGGGTGTAGATGAGAGGGAGCGTCACCTTGCCTTCGCGCAGGTCGGCGCCGAGCGATTTGCCGGTTTCGGCGGCGTCGCCCGCGTAGTCGAGCATGTCGTCGGCGATTTGAAAGGCGTTGCCGAGAGCGAGCGCGTATTCGGCTACGGCTTCTTCGGCTTCCGGGGACGCCTCGGCGATGGCGGCCGCCATGCGGGCACCCGCTTCGAAGAGGCAGGCGGTTTTTCGTTCGATCACCTTGAAGTAGCGCTCTTCGTCGACCGTGGGGTCGTGGGCGTTGACCATCTGGATCACTTCGCCCTCGGAGAGGCGGTTGGCGGCGTTCGAGAGCGCCTCCATCACCTTGAGATTCCCCGCCTTCACCATCATTTGGAAGGAACGGGTGTAGAGGAAGTCGCCCACGAGTACCGCGACGCCGTTGCCCCAGCGGGCGTTGGCCGTCGGACGGCCGCGGCGCATGTCGCTCTCGTCGACCACGTCGTCGTGCATGAGGGTGGCCGTATGGAGAAGTTCGATCGTGGCCCCGAGATACTGGTGCAGCGTCCCTTCGTAACCGAGCGCTCGGGCGATGAGCATGAGCAGGGCGGGACGCATGCGCTTGCCGCCCGCGCTCGTGATGTACTCGCCGATTTCGTGCATGCGACGGACGTCGCTGGCGAGTTCTCGGCGGATGACGTCGTCGACCGCGGCCATGTCGGCGGCGATCGGCGCAAGGAGGGCGCGCACGAGCGCCTTCGGATCCTCGGTGTGCGTGGTCTCTTCCATGATGTGTTCGAGTTCGAAAAACGGAGGGCCGCCCGAAAGGGGCTCGGGCGCAATGCCTCAAGTATATCGGGCGCCGAGAGGGGCGAACGCTTGACGCGGGCCCGATGCGCGCTCGGCATGGGGCGAGCGGCACTTCGCTTCGGAACGAGACGTCGAAAAGCGAAGCGCAACTCCGTAAATTTTCGGGAATTTCGCTTGACGGAGGCGGACCCGCATGAAATAATGCGCTCCTTTCCACGCAACCGATGCGTCTCGTGCGCGCCCTCGGAATTTTCCCGTTCGGCCGCCGCGGCCGCATGTATTACAAAAAGGCTTCGCATACGTCGCATGCCGCTTGTCGGTGCGATCGAAGCGAAGCGGGCGAGGTTTATTTACATGTACGCTATCATCAAGACGGGCGGTAAGCAGTACCGCGTCAGCGTCGGCGACAAGCTCAAGGTCGAATCCCTTGCTGTCGAAGCCGGCTCCCAGGTTACCCTCTCCGAAGTGCTCGCTGTGAGCAACGAAAACGGCCTCAAGGTCGGCGCTCCCTTCGTCGAAGGCGCCTCCGTGACGGCGACCGTTGTCTCCCACGGCCGTGGCGAAAAGGTCCGCATCTTCAAGTTCCGTCGTCGCAAGCACTCCATGAAGTCGGGCGGCCATCGTCAGAACTACACGGAGCTCAAGATCGAATCGATCGCGGCTTAATTTTCAACCGGTTTTTTAGCAGAGCATAGAAAATGGCACATAAGAAAGGCGGCGGCTCCACCCGCAACGGTCGCGACTCCCAGGCCAAGCGTCTCGGCGTGAAGGTCTTCGGCGAGTCCCACATCAACGCCGGTTCCATCATCGTCCGTCAGCGCGGCACGAAGTTCCACGCCGGCGACAACGTCGGTATGGGCAAGGATCACACGCTCTACGCGCTCGTCGACGGCGTCGTCAAGTTCGAAGTGAAGGGCGCTTTCAACCGTCACTACATCAAGGTTGAACCGACCTCCCTCTAATCGACTGCGTTCGATCCGGAGAGCCGGTGCGGCGGACCGACGTCCCCGAAGGGGATCGGCCACGAGCGCCGGACAAAAAGCCCAGTACGGCTCCGCCGACTGGGCTTTTTTAGTAGAGTGGCAACACGGGGAGCGGGGCCGAGCCGCACGAGCGGCGGTTTCGTTTCCCCATCATCCAGAAAAGCGGCGTACGCCCTTCGGGCGTCGTCCCCGCGGTGCGAGTGGTTCGGCTGCGGTGCAGGGAGAAATCCATGAAGTTTGTTGACGAAGCCCGAATCGAAGTGCAGGGCGGCAAGGGCGGAAACGGCGCGGCCAGTTTCCGACGCGAAAAATTCATTCCCAAGGGCGGTCCCGACGGCGGCGACGGCGGTCGCGGCGGCTCGGTCTGGGCCGTGGCCGACCGAAACATCAACACGCTCGTCGACTACCGCTACACGCGCAAGTTCTTCGCCCCGAACGGCGAGAACGGTCGCGGTGCGGACTGCTACGGTGCGGGCGGCGAAGACATCGTGCTGCGCATGCCCGTCGGCACGCTCGTGCGCGACGTGGATACGGGAGAACTCGTCGCCGACCTCAACGTGCACGGCGCCCGACAGCTCCTCGCCGCGGGCGGCAAGGGCGGTTTGGGCAACCTGCACTTCAAGAGCTCCGTGAACCGTGCTCCGAAGCAGGCGACGCCGGGCGAGCCCGGGCAGTACCGCTCGCTCGAGCTTGAACTCAAGGTGCTCGCCGACGTGGGGCTCCTCGGGATGCCCAATGCCGGGAAGTCCACCTTCATCACGGCTGTTTCCAACGCCCGCCCCAAGATCGCCGATTACCCCTTCACGACGTTGCATCCGCACCTCGGCGTGGTGCGCGTCGGTCCCGAACAGAGCTTCGTTATTGCCGATGTTCCGGGACTCATCGAAGGTGCGGCCGAAGGCGCGGGCCTCGGGCACGTGTTCCTGCGTCATCTCGCGCGCACCAAGGTGCTCCTGCACGTGGTGGATGCGGCGCCTCTTGCCGAAGAGACCGATCCCATTGCCGAAGCGAAGGCACTCGCGCTCGAACTGGAAAAGTACGATCCCGAGCTCGCCGCGAAGCCCCGCTGGCTCGTTCTCAATAAGATCGATCTGGTCGACGCCTCGGAACGCGAAGCACTGATCGAACGATACCGCTCTGAACTCGCAGGTCCCGACACGCCCGTCTATGTGATTTCGGCCGCGACCCGCGAAGGCTGCGAAGAACTCGTGAAAGCGCTCGCTCAGTTCATTGACGAAGCGCGCCGCGAAAGCATGCTGTTCCTCGACGACGAACGCTTCGACCCGACGGCGGACTGATCGCACGGTCCGATCGACGCGAAACGCTCGATCGGCGAACGCCCGGAGGACTCGAACGCCCTCCGGGCGTTTCCGTATCGTTTTTCGAAACGAGGGGGCTTCTTGCGGTATCCTCAGAGGTTCGTCTCAATCCCCCGGGAGCTCAGTTATGTCTTCACTTCTTCAAAACGCGCACCGCATCGTCGTCAAAGTCGGCAGTGCCCTCGTCACGAACGACGGACGCGGTCTCGACGAGTCCGCGATCGAACGGTGGGCCGCTCAGATCGCCGAGCTTCGCCGCATGGGGCGCGAAGTGATTCTCGTGAGTTCGGGGGCGGTCGCCGAAGGCGTCCTTAGGCTCGGTTGGGAGAAGCGCCCCAAGCGCGTCTATGAAAAGCAGGCTGCGGCCGCCGTCGGGCAGATGGGGCTCGTGCAGGCCTACGAAACGCACTTTCGCGCGTACGGTATCCGCACGGCGCTCGTACTTCTCACGCACGCGAATCTCGTCGACCGCGAGCAGTACCTCAACGCCCGCATGACGCTCAACGAGCTCCTGCGTTTGGGAATAGTCCCCGTCATCAACGAAAACGACACGGTCGTCACGAGCGAAATCAAGGTGGGCGACAACGATACGTTGGGCGCCCTCGTCACGAACCTCGTCGAAGCCGACTGTCTCGTGATTCTCACGGACCAGAAGGGACTCTACACGGCCGACCCGAGAAGAGATCCGTCGGCCGATTTCGTATCGAGCGCCGAGGCGGGGCGCCCCGAACTCGAAGCGATGGCGGGCGGCGCCGCGAGCTCGATTTCGACGGGCGGGATGATCACGAAAATTCTTGCCGCTAAGCGTGCCGCGCGCTCGGGGGCGAACACGATCATCGCCTCTGGCCGCGAAGAAAACGTGCTCGTGCGCCTCGCGCAAGGGGAAGCCGTCGGCACGCACCTCTATGCCGCCTCGAGCAAACTCCATGCTCGCAAGCAGTGGTTGGCGGACCATCTGCGCATGGTCGGCACGATCACGATCGATGCCGGGGCCGTGTCGGCGCTGCGAAACGGCAAGTCGCTTCTCCCCGTCGGGGTCGTGGGGGTGGAGGGCGACTTCGTGCGCGGCGATGCCGTGGGGTGCGTGACCGAAGACGGCGTCGAGGTCGCGCGAGGGCTCGTCAACTATTCGAGCGACGAAGCGCGCCGCCTCTGCCGCGCGCACACCGAAGAAATCGAAGAGCGCATCGGACACCTCGACCGGCCCGAACTCATCCATCACGACAACATGGTCCTTCGCTGACAAGGGACGGTCCCGCGGATCGTCTAAAATATCCGGACTTTTTCCTACAACGCCCCCGACGAGTTCGGGGGCGTCCACTTTTCAAGCACAAACTTATGCGCGCCCGTTCCTTTTTTATTTCCACGCTCAAGGAAGCGCCGGCCGATGCCGACGTGGTGAGCCAGCAGTACATGATTCGTGCCGGCATGATCAAAAAGCTTGCCGCCGGCGTCTATACCTACATGCCGATGGGCCTTCGCACGATCCGAAAGATCGAAGGCATCATTCGCGATGAAATGAACCGTGCGGGCGCGATCGAACTCCTGATGCCGATCGTGCAGCCCGCCGAACTCTGGCAGGAATCGGGCCGCTGGGAAAAATACGGCGACGAACTCCTGCGCTTCAAGGACCGTCACGACCGCGACTTCGTGATTCAGCCGACCTCCGAAGAAGTGATCACGGACGTCGCTCGTCAGGAAATCAAGAGCTGGCGTCAGCTCCCCGTGAACTTCTATCACATCCAGACGAAGTTCCGTGACGAACGTCGCCCCCGCTTCGGCGTGATGCGCGGGCGCGAGTTCACGATGAAGGACGCCTACTCGTTCGACCGCGACGAAGCGGGAGCGGCAAAGTCCTACGACACGATGTACGACGCGTACTGCAAGATCTTCAATCGCCTCGGTCTGATGTTCCGCGCCGTGCGCGCTGACACGGGTGCGATCGGCGGATCACGTTCGCACGAATTCCAAGTGATCGCCAACACGGGCGAAGACGTGATCGCGTACTGCCCGGACTCCGACTACGCCGCAAACATCGAACTCGCCGAAGCCCGGAGCCTCCTCGCGGGCCGCGAAGCCGCGACGGAAACGATGGAAAAGCGTCCCACGCCGGGGAAGGAAAAGTGCGAAGACGTCGCCGAATACCTCGGCATCCCCTTCACGAAGAGCGTCAAGAGCATCGTGCTCGCCGCCGACCGTACGAACGAAAAGGGCGAGCCGTTGCCCGCGAAGATCGTGCTCGTGCTCCTGCGCGCCGACCATGAACTCAACGAAGTGAAGGCGGGCCACATCCCCGAACTGAAGGAAGGCTTCCGCTTTGCGACCGACAAGGAAATCGAAGCGTCCTTCGGCTCGAAACCCGGCTACCTCGGCCCGGTCGGTCTCGGCGAAGACGTTGCCGTCTACGCCGACCTTACGGTCGCCGACATGTCGGACTTCTGCTGCGGCGCGAACGAAGAAGGTTTCCACTACACGGGCGTTAACTTCGGGCGCGACCTGCCCGAACCCAAGGCGATGGACCTTCGCAACGTTGTCGAAGGCGATGCGTCGCCCGACGGCGCGGGCGAATTGAAGCTCCAGCGCGGCATTGAAGTCGGTCATGTCTTCTTCCTCGGCACGCGTTACTCCGAAGCGCTCAACGCCACGTACCTCGACGAAAACGGCCAGCCCAAGGTCATGCAGATGGGCTGCTACGGGATCGGCGTCACCCGCATCGCGGGCGCCGCGATCGAGCAGAACCACGACGACAAGGGCATCATCTGGCCCGACGCGATCGCGCCCTTCGAAGTCGTTATCTGCCCGATGAACTACGCGAAGAGCGAAGCCGTGCGCAACGCGGCCGAAAAGCTCTATCGCGAGTTGCAGGCCGCGGGCGTCGACGTCATCCTCGACGACCGCGACATGCGTCCGGGCGTCATGTTTGCCGACTGGGAATTGATCGGCGTGCCGCACCGCGTCGTGATCGGCGACCGCGGTCTCAAGACGGGTGAAGTCGAATACGCCGCGCGCCGTCGCCTCGACGAGAAGGTGATGGTGAAGGTCGACGAAGCGCGAGACTTCATCGTGCGTCAGCTGAAGCGCTGATCGCGCAAAGGGGCCCGCACTCGACGTGCGGGCTCGGAGATGCTTTCGACAAAGGCCGACGCGCTCCGTGCTCGTCGGCCTTTTCTTAAGCTCGATCGGGCCCCTCGGTTCCCGATGCGACAAGGAAAAAGGGCTCCGCAACGCGGAGCCCTTTCGTGCTTATTGCTTCCGATCGTCGACCGGGTCAAAGGAGAGCGTAAGCTCCCTCGGTGCATCCTGACCGGTATCGGGGCGCGGGAAGGGGTTGCAGCGCCGGATGGCACGTTCCACCGCCGCATCGTATGCGGCCCAGCCCGACGCCTTTTCCTGCTTCGGGTCGCCCACCTGCTCGCCCGTCGGGAGCAGACGCACGCTGTAGATCGCTTGGTACTGCCCGCGCACCGTGGAGGAGGGAACTTCGATCATGATGTGCGGACGGATGCAGGCCGCAACGCGCGCGACGTAGCGGGCGCGCGCCGAACCCGTCAGGTTCTGGCGCACGTTCTTCGGGTCGCCCTTCGTCGTACCGGAAACGGTCGAATTGGGATCGGCCTTTGCGGAAAGGCGTGCAAGTTCCTGTTGACGCACTTCGCGCGCGATGCGGGCGCGCTCTTCTGCGGCCTTCTTCTCCGCGATGCGGCGGGCTTCCTCGGCCTTGCGCTTTTCTTCGGCCTTGCGAGCTTCTTCGATCTTGCGGGCCTCTTCGCGCTGTCGAGCTTCCTCCTGCTTGCGGGCCTCTTCGGCTTTGAGGCGCTCGACTTCGAGACGACGCGCCTCCTCGGCCTTTCGGGCTTCTTCGGCCCGGCGCTTTTCTTCGGCGAGACGCTCCTGCGCGAGACGTTCGTCTTCGCGGCGCTTTTCCTCTTCGAGGCGTCGTGCTTCGGCTTCGATCGCTTCCTGACGCTGCCGCTCGATCTCTTCGGCGCGAGCGCGCTCCTGAGCAAGACGCTCGTCCTCGGCACGACGCGCTTCTTCTGCCTTGCGGGCCTCTTCGGCGACACGTTCGGCTTCGATGCGGGCGGCCTCTTCGGCCTGACGGGCTTCTTCGGCGCGCTCTGCTTCTTCAAGTTTCTCGGCTCGGCGCTCCTCTTCGGGAGCGGGCTCGGGTTCGGTCGCCGGCGCCTTCGATTCTTCGGGTTCGGGTTTTTCATCGAGTTTTGCCGCACCCGTCGGATCGTTGCCGCCCGAGACGTCCTCGGGGGCCCAGAGTTCCGCGTACACCGTCTCCGACTGTGTCTGCCAGTGGAAGGCCGTGAAGAGGGCGGCGAAAAGCGCCGTGTGCACGGCGCAGGAAAGGACGGCCGCCGGAAGGAAGTCCCGTCGGTCTTCCTTTCGGTAGAGTGCCTTCCATGCGTTCGTTTCGCTCGACATCGACGTACCTCGCGTTACTTGGCCGCGGCCGAGCGTTCGATGCGAAGCGACAAGCCGACGCGGGCGACCTCGGCTGCCTGCAGAGTCTTCATGACGTTCATCACGTCTTCGTAGCGCACGTCTTTGTCGGCGGCGATCACGACGGGCGTGTCGGGGTTCGTGCCCTGCGCTTCGCGCACGGCCGCAACGAGCCCGGCGGCGTCCGTCGGGCGCATTTCCTTGCCGCTCCTGAGCGAAAGTCGCCCGTCGGGATAGACGATCACTTCGACGAGCGTTTCGGGCGCTTTCGACGCTTTGTTCACCGACGGAAGATTCACCACGCTCGGATTCACGAAGGGGGCCGCGACCATGAGGATCACGACGAGCACGAGCATCACGTCGATGTAAGGAACGACGTTGATCTCGGCCATGAGCCCGCGGCGGTTGTTATGACGTCTGAGCGACATGGCTTACCTCGTCTGGCGCTCGAGAATGTTGAGAAACTCTTCGCTGAAGCCGTCCATACGGTTCGAGAGACGACCGACGCGGTTGTTGAAGTAGTTGTAGGAGGCCACGGCCGGAATGGCGGCAAAGAGGCCGATGGCGGTCGCTACGAGCGCTTCGGCAATGCCCGGGGCGACGACCGCAAGGCTCACGTTGTCCAGGGTCGAAAGGCCCGTAAAGGCGTTCATGATCCCCCAGACCGTGCCGAAAAGGCCGATGTAGGGCGACGTGGAACCGATCGAGGCGAGAAGCGGAAGACCGCTTTCGAGGTGATCAAGTTCGCGCGTGAAGACCGCACGCATGGCGCGCGAGACGCCGTTGATGACGTCCCCGGAGCTGCGCTGCTGCTTGAGGTATTCGTTCATACCCGCGGCGAAGACGCGTTCTTCGGAGCCCGAGGTTTCGCGGTTGCGGTTGGCGGTTTCAAGGAGTTTCGTCAACTCCGTGCCGCTCCAGAAGCGGGTTTCGAATTCGTCCGTCTGACGTACCGCACGCGCAATCATGATGGCCTTGCGGAAGATCACGGTCCAGCTCAGAAGCGAGAGAAAAACCAAGATCGCCAGAACGATCTTCACGACGGGGCTCGCCTGAGCGACGAGCGTCAGAAGGGAGAGGTCGGAGACGGAATTCATGGTACGAAAAAAATCAAAAAAAGCGAGTAGTGAAAAGAGCGTTGGCGCTCGTCAGGCGGCAGGTTCCGCGAGCTCGGCGATCCGCTCGTAGAGCGCGTCGGGAAGCGGAGCGGGTGCAAAGGTTTGCGCGGAGACGACCCCTACGCGAATGCGACCTTCGACAATCGTTTCGTCGCCGCGTTTCACGATCTGTTCGAAGACGATCGAGGCGCGTCGCAGCGTTTCGATTTTCGTGTGCACCGTGAGCTCGTCGTCGAGCCGAGCGGCGCGACGGTACTTGAGCGCGGCGTCCGCCACGACGAAAAGAACACCCTGCGGGTTCGAGAGCTCGGCGTTTTGCGAGACGTTCAAGCGGCTGAGGAGGCTGGAACGGGCGCGTTCCATGAATTTCAGATAATTGGCGTGGTAAACGATGCCGCCCGCATCGGTGTCTTCCCAATAGACGCGGACGGGAAACGCGGCAAGTTCTCGAGACATGGTTCCGACAAAAAAAGTGAAGCGGCCGCGGACGGGAGCCCCGAGCGCGGGTCTTGGTAGTATAGGGGGGATGCCGGTCGACGACGCCGTCAACCGTAAGAAATTGCAAGCGCATGCGCGGGTTGCGCGTTGCGCGCCCGCCAAACACCGTATTTTGACATGATCGATTTTTTCCCCTGGGCATTCTGGGGCGCACTGTTCTTTTTCGCCGCGGCGGTTCTTTTCGTTCGCCGCACGGCTCCGAAGGGGCTCTTCCCGACGGCCGCCGGACGCGGTCCCGTGCTCGTGCTCGCGCTCTTCGTGGTACTGACGGCGCTCGGGCAAATCCCGACCGAGAACGGCTCGGTCCTGCGCACGATTCTCACGGATGGTTTTGCGGTCGGACGCGCCGAAGCGGGCGCCTCTCTTCCCTTTGCCGTGACGGATCTGCGCGGAGCGGCGCTCGTTCACGCGGGAACGACCGTCGTCTCGACCCCCGTCGTTCGCATCGTCATCCAGACGCTTGTCGCGCTCATAGCAGGGGGCGTCACGTCGTTCGTCGCGTGGATGCTCACCGCGGGCTGGTTCGGCGCGCAGCGCGGCGTCGGCTTTGCCGAGGGCGTCCGGGCGCTCGGCGACGAGAACCCCTGGCGCGGTGCGATGATTGCGGGCACGATTTTCTGGATGGCGACCACCTGGGTGCTCTTTCTCGGTCGAGACTGGCACCTCTTCGGCACGTCCCCGTCGGGCGAAGACCTTTTTCTTGAAGTCCTCGCGCACCTTTCGGGCCCCGTGACGGCGGGACTCGTGGCGGGTGCCCTGGGGTTGCTTGCCTCGCGCGGCGGTTACTTGCGCCGCTGGGCCGCGGCGGGCTTTGCGGCGGGCGTTGTTTTGGACGGCCTTCTCGGCGTGACGGGTTTCGCGCCCGCAGGTTTGGGCGCACTTTCGGCGGCGGGCCCCGCCTGGGGTACCGCAGGAGCGGCGGGCGCGACGTTGCTTCTTCTCGCACTGTCGGTTTCGGCCGCCCGCGAGTGAAAGGCGTTTCGAAGAAAAAGAACGGGGCCTTTCGGGGCCCCGTTCTTTTTCAACGGTACGCTTCGCTTACTTTTCGGCGAAGGTTTTCACGAGCATTGCGCCCGCGCCCGGCGGCGGCAGTCGGAAATGCTCCCACGCGAGCATCGTGGCCATGCGACCTCGGGGCGTACGCTGTACGAACCCCTGCTGAATGAGGTAGGGCTCGACCACGTCTTCGAGCGTGTCGCGGTCTTCCCCCACCGCGGCGGCGAGGTTCTCGATCCCGACGGGGCCGCCCGAGAACTTTTCGAGAATCGTGAGGAGGAACTTGCGGTCGATCATGTCGAGGCCCGCCGGATCGACGTCGAGCATCGTGAGCGCGCGGTTGGCTACCTCGCGCGTAATCGTGCCGTCGTGCTTCACCTCGGCGTAGTCGCGCACGCGTCTTAGGAGGCGGTTTGCCACGCGGGGCGTTCCGCGGGAGCGGCACGCTACTTCGCGCGCGCCCTCGAGGTCGATCGAGACGCTGAGAAGACGCGCCGAACGGCGAACGATCGTCACGAGTTCTTCGGTCGTATAGAACTGGAGCTGATTGACGATACCGAAACGCGCGCGCAGGGGGTTCGTGAGCGAACCCGCACGGGTCGTCGCGCCGATCAGCGTAAAGGGTGGCAGATCGATCTTGATCGAACGCGCGGCCGGTCCCTCGCCGATCATGATGTCGATCTGATAGTCCTCAAGCGCAGGATAGAGGATTTCCTCGACGACGGGCGAGAGACGATGGATTTCGTCGATGAAGAGGACGTCGTTTTTCTCAAGGTTCGTGAGAATCGCCGCGAGGTCCCCGGGGCGCTCGAGCACGGGGCCCGACGTCTGCCGGAGGTTCACACCCATTTCATGGGCGACGATGTGCGCGAGCGTCGTTTTTCCGAGCCCGGGCGGACCGAAAAGGAGCAGATGGTCGAGGGGCTCTCCGCGGCGTTTGGCGGCTTCGATGAAGATGTGCAGTTGCTCGCGCACGGCCTGCTGGCCGACGTAGTCGGCCAGCATCGTCGGGCGCAGCGCGCGGTCGATGTTCTCTTCGTTGGGGCTTGCGGTTTCGCCCGCGATGAGGCGCTCGTCGGCGGACATGAGGTTCTCCCGAGAAAGGACGAAGGGGCGTTGTGGGTGTGTGAGAGACTAGCGCGTTTCGGCCCGAGCCTTCGGGCCTCCCCGCAACTTCCGTGTTCTCAGCGCGCAAGGGCTTTCAACGCGAGTCGGATCCCGTCCGAGACGCTGCCGTCGGTCGGGAGGCCCTTCATGGCCGTCTTGGCTTCGCGTTCCGAGTAACCGAGCGCAAGGAGTGCGCTCAGGATGTCGGCGTTGTGGGAGGAAGCTTCCGTCGCGCCCGCGGCGGCAAAGAGCCCCGTCACGATCGCGGAACCCGCGAGTTTTCCCTTGAGTTCGAGGACGAGTCGTTCGGCGGTCTTTTTCCCGATCCCCGGCACCCGAACGAGCGCGGCGGTTTCGCCCGACTCGACCGCTTCGGAAAGCTTCTCGGGCGAGAGCCCCGAGAGAATCGCGAGCGCGATGCGCGGACCGACCCCGGAAATCTTGATGAGTTCGCGAAAGGCCGCGCGCTCCGCGCTCGTGGCAAAGCCGTAGAGAAGTTGCGCGTCTTCGCGCACGACGAGGTGCGTGAAGAGCGTAACTTCAGCCCCTTCGGCGGGCAGGTTGCAAAACGTCGACATCGGCACGTCGACTTCGTAGCCGACGCCCGAAACATCGACGAGGATTTGCGGAGGCCGCTTTTCGAGCAGCACGCCGCGCAGACGTCCGATCATGAGCGTGTTCCTTTCTGAAGTAGTTGCGTCCAGGCCGCGCGCGCGCCGCGTGTCGAGGCACCGCGTCGGGCGGTCGCGTAGGTGCGCGCCGTGGCGCCCGAGCGCTCGAGCGCGTGCAGTTTCAAGGTGTGCGAGCAGCAGAGCGCGCAGGCGAGCGCGTCGGCCGCGTCGGTGCGCGGAAGCGTCTCCAAGCCGAAGAGGAGCGCCATCATCTGCTGAATCTGCGCTTTGTCGGCTTTGCCGCTTCCGGTCACGGCCTGTTTGATTTCGCTCGGCGTGAATTCTTCGACGCGCAGCCCCTTGAGGGCCGCCGCGACGAGCGCCGCGCCGCGCGCCTGCCCGAGGCGAAGCGTGCTTTGCGGATTGATGTTGACGAAGACCCGCTCGGCCGAACAAACGGTCGGCTGATGCGTTTCGATGAGTTCGGTCAAGCGCGACGTGATGACGCCGAGCCGGAAAGCAAGCTCCCCGTCGGGCACGTCGATGACGCCGCAGGCGACGAACCGTTCGGTGCCCCCGCGCACTTCGACAACGGCCCAACCCGTGTGATTCAACCCCGGGTCCATGCCGAGGATGCGCAGGGGAGCCGTCGTCGTGGAAGTCCCGAGCGCGTCCGTCATCAGGGCTTCAACCCCCCGAAGCCGCCCATGCCGGGAAGACCCATGCCGCTCAGGGCGCGCATCATGCGGGAAAGGCCGCCTTTTTTCATGCGCTTCATCATTTCCTGCGTCTGCTCGAATTGTTTCAGGAGACGATTCACTTCTTGCACGGGTACGCCCGCACCGGCGGCGATGCGCTTCTTGCGGCTCGCCTTGATAAGTTCGGGCTTGCGGCGCTCCAGGGGCGTCATCGAGTCGATGATCCCCATCGTGCGGCGCACTTGCTTTTGGACTTCTTTGTCGTTGACCTTACCCGCCATCTCCTGGAACTGCGCGGGGAGCTTCTCCAGGATCGAGGAGAAGTTGTCCATGGCGCCCATTTGCGAAAGTTGCGCGCGGAAATCGTTGAGGTCAAAGCGGTCGCCCGACTTCAATTTCGTCGCGAGCTTTTCGGCTTCGGCGAGGTTGATCGACTTTGTGACGTCCTTCACAAGACCCACGATGTCGCCCATGCCGAGGATGCGGGAGGCCATCGCTTCCGGATCGAACGCGTCGAACCCCGTCAGTTTTTCGCCCGAACCTACGAACTTGATGGGTTTCCCGGTGACGTGGCGCACCGAAAGCGCCGCACCCCCGCGGCTGTCGCCGTCCGTCTTCGTGAGGATGATCCCCGTGAGAGGGAGCCGTTCGTGGAAAGCCTTTGCCGTATTGACCGCGTCCTGACCGAGCATCGCGTCGATCACGAAGAGCGTTTCGGCGGGCTTCAGGAACGTATTGAGTTCGGCAACTTCGCGCATCATCGCTTCGTCGATCGCCAGACGACCGGCCGTGTCGACGATCAGAACGTCGTAGAAGCGACGGCGGGCATGGTCGATCGCGCCCGCGGCAATGTCGAGGGGTTTTTCGTTCGGAGTCGAGGGGAACCAGTCGGCGCCCGCCTGTGCGGTGACGGTCTTCAACTGTTCGATAGCGGCGGGTCGATAGACGTCGGCCGACACCGTCAGAACCTTTTTCTTCATCGTCTCGACGAGGTACTTCGCGAGCTTGCCCGCGGAGGTCGTCTTACCCGCACCCTGAAGGCCCGCAAGAAGAATCACGGCCGGAGGCTGCACGCGCAGATTGAGACTGCGCTCTTCTTCGGACAGGTCGCCCCCGATGATGGCGGTGAGCTCGCGCTGCACGACGCCCACGAGCGCCTGACCGGGGTTGAGGTTGCCGACCACCTCCTCGCCCATGGCTTTTTCTTTGATGCGGGCGAGCACCTCGCGGACAACGGGGAGCGCCACGTCGGCTTCGAGAAGCGCCATGCGCACTTCGCGCAACATGTCGCGGGTGTTTTCTTCCGTAAGGCGCGCCTGACCGCGCATCGTCTTCACGATTTTCGAAAGACGCTGGCTGAGTGAATCGAACATGTGGGTTCCTCTGTGGATCCCGGCGTCAACCGCGACGGGGATCGGAATTTCGGCCGGCTGCGTCGGGGGCGCAGTCGCCCGAAAAGGGCGAGCGCCGCACCCGGAGCCCGCCGGACGTGCCGCTCCGGGATCGGTCGGAAGCACTGAAACTTCAGTCTTTCCTAAGACCGGAGGCTATAGAATAAAGACAATTGCGGCGGGTCTTCCCGAGCATCCCGGACGGGGTGCGGGCCCGCGGCATCCGGGGAGTTTTCCGTCCCTCGGAAAACGACATATTTTAAGGGGAGCCGGCCGCTTTTGCTTGTACGGTCATTCAGCCGGCCGCACATCGAAGAGGACCAAAGAGGGCCACGGTCGACGAGCTCCGACGACGAATCGAGAAAGAACGAATGACAATGATGACGATTTGCACGGGCCTGGCCGCCCTCCTTTATCTTGCGGCCGGAACGGCCATCGTGGGGGCCATGAAAAACGACACGCCGCGCGCGTCGGGACTCATCCGAGTGCCGATTTTGCTCGGCATGCTCCTTCAGGGGTACGCGATTCAGGGCGAGATGTTTCGCGCCGACGCCGTTCACTTCGGGTTCGGCTTTGCGATCTCGGTGACGTTCTTCTTCGCCGTGCTCGTGCTTCTTGTCGAATCGTACGTGCACCGTCTGCACGGCCAGTTCGGGATCATTCTCGTGGCGGCCGCCTTTGCCGTGCTTCTCCCCGTGGTCTTCCCGGGGCAGCCGATTCCGGCCGCCGAATGGACGACGCTCTTTCGCTGGCACCTCCTCCTGGCCATCGCCGCCTACGGCTTCATGACGATCGCGCTCGTGCATGCCGTCTTGATGGGTTGCCAGAACCGCGCGCTCAAAGCACCGGGTGAAGAGTCGAAGTTCCTCGCTTCGATGCCGGGGCTCGTCGTCATGGAGCGGATTTTCTTCCGCATCGTTGCGGCGGGGTTCCTCTGTCTCACGCTCGTTCTCGTGACCGGGTCGATCGCGACGAAGGAGCAGTACGGCGTCTTCATCCATCTCGACCACAAGATGATTCTCACGTGGCTCTCTTGGGCGATCTTCGGGTTGCTTCTCGCGGGCCGCTACTTCGCCGGGTGGCGCGCCAAGACCGCGCTGCGGTGGTTCTGGGTGGGCTTCGCGGTTCTCGTCGTCGCGTACGTGGGCTACAGCTTCATCCTTGAAGTCTTCTGAGCAACGGGCATGGGACGCATTCTCTTTTTCGTGGGACTCGCCGTCCTCATGTGGGTGGCGTGGGCGATCTCGCGCCGCAACAACAAGCTCGACAACGAAGAGCGCCGCGAACTGCGGCGCCTTCGTCGGGAAAAGGCCGAAGGCGAAAAGCGTGCCGAACGCACGCGTGCCCTCGGCGAAACGATGGTGAAGTGCGCGCGGTGCGGGACGTACTTCCCGAAGAGCGAAGGCGTTCGCCGGGGCGATCGCCTCTACTGTTCGGTCGCGTGCCGCGACAAATCGAACGATTCGAACGGAGCCGACCCGTCGTGAAGGCTTTCGTACAAACCGGCCGACTCGACGGCGTTCTCCAACGCATGTCTCCTCACTGCGACGCCCGCCCTGCGGGCGTTGTCGTTTCGCTACTCGTTCTTCACTACATTTCCCTTCCCGCGGGGGTGTTCGAGGGCGAATGCGTCGACCGGCTCTTTACGGGCACGTGGCGCGAGGGGGACCCCGACGAGGTACGGAACCTGCGCGTTTCGGCGCATTTTTTCATTCGCCGCAACGGCGAAATCCGTCAGTACGTCTCTATCGACGATCGGGCCTGGCACGCGGGACTCTCGAACTTTCGGGGTCGAAACGCCTGCAACGATTTTTCGGTTGGGGTTGAAATCGAAGGAACGGGCGAGGTGCCTTTTGAAGATGCGCAGTACGCGGCCTTGGGGCGCTTGATCGAGCGGCTCGTCGAGCTTTTGCCCCTTCGATTCGTTACGGGCCACGAGGTGATCGCTCCGGGTCGTAAGCAGGATCCCGGTCCCTTTTTCGACTGGGACCGCGTCGAGCGGATGCTCCCCGCGGGGCTGGTCCGCGCCACCGATCCCGAAGACTGCGATCGGGCGGCGCTCGAGGAACGCATGCGGGCGCTCGCGGCGGCCGTCGGTGCCTGACCGCCCGCAGGCACTTCGATTCCGGCCATGCCTTGTTGCATGTAGGTACGGTTGCACGTGTCCGACATCGGGCGGTTTTGCTATAGTCCCGAAAAATTTCTTCTCGAATCCTGCTTCTTCGAACCGTACTGCACAAGGACCGACGCCGACATGCTCGCTTCTCTCCTTCAGCTCGTTATCGGCCTCGTCACGACCATCGTCGGGGCGATGCTGCTTCTTCGCGCCTGGCTTTACTACTGGGCCGTTTCGTCGCGCCATCCGCTCGTCGAGATGTCGCGTCGCACGACCGATTGGCTGGTCGGGCCGCTCTCGAAAATCGTCCCCGCCAAGGCGGGGATCGACCGTGCGTCGATTTTGGGTGCGTTCCTCACGGCCTGCGTGACGGTGGTGCTCATACGACTTCTCGCGGGCGGCTTCATCGCCGCGCCGCTCGGCCTCGCGATTGCGCCTTTTGCGCTCCTTTTCCGCTGGGCGCTTGAAATGATTTCCTGGGGGACGCTCATCTGGGCGGTGCTTACGTGGGTGAATCCGGGGAGTCCCATGACCTACACGCTCGCTCTGCTGATCGACCCCTTCCTGCGACCGGTTCGCCGCATGCTCCCGAACTTCAAGGGGATCGACTTCGCGCCGCTCGTCGTCATTTTGCTTGCGAACGTGTTGCTGATCTTCGTCGCGCCGCTTTCGCGCGGGTACCTCGTCTTCTGACGCATTTGAACGCGCGCGAATTTCTTCTCAAAAAAGCCGAAAGCCCGAGACGACGTCTCGGGCTTTCGGCTTTTTCGGGCGCAGGTTCAGTGCGAGTTCGAGTGTCCCGACCCGTCGGCCGACCGGCCGATGAGCGCGAGCGCTTCCGCGCGCGAGAGTGCGTAGTCCTGCGAACCGCGGTGCGTCACCTTGACGGCGGCCGCATAAGCACCTACACGAGCAGCTTCGACCGGATCCGCCCCTTCGACAAGCCCCCAGAGAAGACCGCCCCGATACGCGTCGCCCGCGCCGACCGGATCGAGCGCGGTCATCCCTTCGGGAAGCGCCGCGGCGGGGACGAACACGGGCGCGTCCGCCCCCGGCAGCCACACCGAAGAGCCGCGCGCGCCGTGCGTATGCCAGACGGTTTTGCCCGATGCGGCGAGCATCCGCGGAGTGAGCCCCGTGAAGCGTTCGATGAGTTCGGCTTCGTAATCGGAAAAAGCGACCCCGAAGGCGCCCGAAACGAGCGTGTGCAAGCCCTCGGGCCCGTAGAGGGGGGTGGCTTGTCCGGGGTCGAAGAGGTAGGGAATCCGCGCTTCCAGGCATCGCTCGGCCTGCCGCAGGGTGGCACGCCGTTCGCCCGGCGCGAGAATCGCAAGCTTCGCCCCCGCTTCGGGCATCGGTGCTTCGTCCGCGCGATCGAGCGCCCCCGCATGAAAGGCGGCGATTTGGTTTCCGTCCGCATCCGTCGTGATGAAGCACTGCGACGAGAAGCAGTCTTGAAGTACGACGAGGCCTGAAAGGTCCGCTCCCCAGCTTTTGAAGCGCTCCAGGTAGGGACCGCCGTCGGCGCCGAGAGCACCCCAGAGGACGGGCCGTCCTCCGAGTGCGAGCATCGCCCAGGCGATGTTCGCGGCACAGCCCCCGAAGGAGCGTCGCATGACGGGGGTCGGGAAGGTGAGGTTGATATGGTCGAGCCCTTCGGGGGTCAAGGTATCGGAGAAGCGCCCGGGCGTGGCGAGCACGGTGTCGTAGGCGACGGACCCCGCGACGAGTACGGCGGGTGAAGGCGTCGAAGCAAGAGGAGAAAGCGAAGCGGTCATGAGGAAACAGGGAAAAACATTCGCCCCGAAACCGAAGGTCGCGGGGCGAAGCGGAAAGTCTGAAGGATAACGGCGCCCGTCAGAGGAGCGGATCCACCGCCTTGACGGCTACGTTCGAAGCGCCGTGCGGCAGGGGCGTCGTCACCGTAATGCGGGTGGCGACGGAGTCTCCGGCCGCGAGCACCGCGGGCGTCTGCGGATAGCCGTAGTCGGCGGGCTCGAGCAGACGCTGTGCGATGGTGTCGCCCGCAGGGTCGAGGAGTTTCACCTCCAGGGTCGGCAGGTACTGCGGACGGTCCGTCGTGTTGGCGATCGTGATCGCCACGACGACGGGGACGGGTGCATCGGCAGGCGCCGACGCGTTGGCGCCGCTCATTCCGGACGTCGCATTTGCAACGGTCGCCGGCGTTTCCTCGGGAGCAATCGCGGGAACCGCCTCAAGACGCCCCGTCACGGTGAGGGCCGCGGGTTCGAACCACACGAAGCCCGGGCAGGGCAACGTACGGCAGACGTCCTGGTAGATGACACGCAACGCGGGCATCTGCTGCAGAACCGGTCGATGGAAGTACAGGAGCGCGGCCGCGGCGAGCACGACGAGGAGAAGAAGCACAACGAGCGCCTTGAGTATCCCGAAGCCCCCCGACGCGGCGGGGGGTTCGGCGCGGGAATCGAATTCGGCGAGCTCGTCGGCAAGCGCGCTCATGGCGGCTTCGCCCTTGACCGCGGGGTCTTCGGGCGCGATTTTCGCTCGAAGAGCTTCTTCAAGACGCGCGTCGTCGACGGACGCGGTTTCCGCCTTGGAGAGCGAAAACACCGTACCGCATTCGCCGCAACGCAACGTCTCGTCCGCTTCAACGTCGTCGAAACGCCAAAGTGCGCCGCAGGCCGGGCATCGAAGGATTTTCGCCATGGTTGAGTTCCCCCTCTCTCGGATTTGTTTCTCTTGTGGATCGTGACGGCTCGAACGCCCGATGCAATCAGGCGCGCGTGCCCGCGATGCAGACCCAGTCGCCTTCCTGACGCCAGACGGCGAGCTTCACGGCGGGGTCGACCGCGCGGTAGGCCTCGATCACCTCGTCGGCTTGCTTCGCGAGCACGCCGGAGAGCACGAGTCGACCGCCCGGGGCGACGCGACCGAGGAGCGCGGGCGCGAGGAGCTTCAGCGGGTTGGCGAGAATGTTCGCGACGACGATTTCGAAGGTACCGTCCTTCATACCTTCGGGTAGCACGAATTCGGCTTCGACGTCGTTCATGCGGGCGTTGTCGACCGCGGCTTCGACGGCCTGCGGGTCGATGTCGGTGCCGACTGCTTCGCGTGCGCCGACGAGTTTCGCGGCGATCGCGAGAATGCCGGTGCCGCAGCCGTAGTCGAGCACGCGGTCGTCGGCACCGACGTTCGCGTCGAGCCACTGAAGGCAGAGGTGCGTCGTCGGGTGCGAGCCCGTACCGAACGCCACGCCCGGGTCGAGACGCAGATTGAGGGCGCCCTCTTTGGGTTCGTGCCAGGTCGGGACAATCCAGAGGCGGTCGGAAACCTGCGTGGGCGGGAACTGCGCCTGTGTGAGACGAACCCAGTCCTGATCCTCGACGGGAGCGCTCGAAAGTACTTCGGGCATGTCACAGCCGAGTTCTTTGCAAAGACGTTCGAGTTCGGCGACGAGGTCGAAATCCTGTTCGACCAGAAGCGACACGATCGAACGGGGCCAGGCGCAGGCCGCAGGCTCGAGCCCGGGTTCGCCGTAGAGGGGCTGCTCGTCGGGGCGGTCGGCGTCCGCGTCTTCAATGGTCGCGGAGAGCGCCCCAGCATCCATCAGTTGGTCGGCGAGTGCTTCCGCACAGCGTTCGTCGGCAAGAAGTTTGATTTCACGCATGTCGAATCGGGCTCCGATGTTCGTTGTGTCCGAGTCGTTACAGAGCGGGACGCCGGACAAGGGAGGGGTGAGAAAAGATGAAACGAAACGGGGCTCCCTCGGGGAACCTCGGAAAAAAAGAAGACGGAGGCCGCGGCCTCCGTCTTCGAAGTGTACTTGAGAACTCAGCCGGCGCTTGCGCGGTGGCGAAGCTTTTCTTCCAAATAGTGGATGCTCGTTCCGCCTTGGAAGAAGCGCTCGTCGGCGAGAAGTTCGCGATGGAGCTTCGTGTTGGTCTTGATGCCTTCGACGGCGAGCTCCGAGAGTGCCACGCGCATCCGGGCGATCGCCTGCTCGCGGGTGTCGCCGTGCGCGATGATCTTGCCGATCATGCTGTCGTAGTAAGGCGGCACGGTGTAGCCCGCAAAGACGTGCGTGTCGATGCGAATGCCGGGGCCGCCCGGCAGATGCCAGGCCGTGACCTTGCCCGGGCTCGGGACGAAGGTGAAGGGGTCTTCGGCGTTGATGCGGCACTCGATCGCGTGACCGCGCATCTCGATGTCGCGCTGACGGTAGCGCAGGCGCTCGCCCGCGGCGATGCGGATCTGTTCGCACACGATGTCGATCCCGGTGACGAGTTCCGTCACGGGGTGTTCGACCTGAACGCGCGTGTTCATTTCAATGAAGTAGAACTCGCCGTTTTCGTAGAGGAATTCGAACGTGCCGGCGCCCCGATACCCGATGCGGCGGCAGGCTTCGACGCATCGGCTCCCGAGCTTGTCGATAGCGCGACGCGGAATCCCGAAAGCGGGCGCTTCTTCGATCACCTTCTGGTTGCGGCGCTGCATCGAGCAGTCGCGCTCGCCGAGGTAGATGGCGTTCTGGAAGTTGTCGGAAAGAACCTGGATTTCGATGTGACGCGGATTTTCCAGGAACTTTTCCATGTAGACGGTCGGGTTGCCGAACGCAACGCGCGCCTCTTCGCGGGTCATCGCCACCGAAGTGAGGAGCGCGGCTTCGGTGCGCACGACGCGCATGCCGCGACCGCCGCCGCCACCCGCGGCCTTGATGATGACCGGGTAGCCGATCTGGCGGGCGATGCGAAGGACTTCCTGAGGATCCTCGGGAAGCGCCCCGTCGGAGCCCGGAACGCAGGGTACGCCCGCTTCGCGCATCGCCTTCTTGGCGCTCACCTTGTCTCCCATGAGGCGAATGCTCTCGGCGCGCGGACCGATGAAGGCGAACCCCGAATGCTCGACGCGCTCGGCGAAGTCCGCGTTCTCGGAGAGAAAGCCGTAGCCCGGATGAATGGCTTCGGCGTCCGTCACCTCGGCCGCGGAGATGATCGCGGGGATGTTCAGGTACGAAAGCGGCGACTGCGCGGGGCCGATGCACACGCTCTCGTCGGCCAGACGCACGTACTTCGCGTCCGCGTCGGCCGTCGAATGTACGGCCACCGTCTTGATGCCCATTTCGCGACACGCGCGCTGAATGCGCAGAGCGATTTCACCGCGGTTGGCAATGAGGATCTTTCCGAACATAAGGAGCTCCGCCTCTTATTCGAGGATGAGGAGCGGCTGGCCGAATTCGACGGGCTGGCCGTTTTCGACGGCAAAACCCGTGACGACGCCGTCCTGATCGGCTTCGACTTCGTTCAGCAACTTCATGGCTTCGATGATGCCGATCACCTGGCCCTTCTTCACGGTGTCGCCCACTTCGACGAAAGGAGCGGCGCCGGGCGAGGGCGCGCGGTAGAAGGTGCCCACCATGGGGCTCGTGATCGAGCGGCTGTTGGTCTGCGGTTCGGGGGCGGCGGGCGCGGGAGCGGCCGCAGGGGCTGCGGGCTGAGCAACGGCCGCAGGAAGAACGGCGGGGGCCGCCACCGTCACCGTCTGGGCGACGGGCGTTCCGGGGCGATTCACGATGCGGACGCGGTCTTCGCCTTCGGTGATTTCAAGTTCGGCAACGCCGCTTTCGCTAACGAGGTCGATGAGCGTTTTCAGTTTACGCAGATCCATGGCAGAAAAACCTTTGTGTGTGATGTGAGGGAAGGGCCGGACGGCGGGGGCCGGTCGCTCTTCGGGACGCGCGAGCTTCCCGACCGAACTCTTCGGGCGGGGAAGATGAAACTTCCGCTGGAAAAGGGGGCGGAACGGACGTCGCGGAGAGAGGGAAGGCGCAGATTGTACGCAAATGTCGCGAATGCGGCGTCAACTCTCCCTTATTTCTTCGCAATTCTCGACACTTCCGGGTGAAAAGTAAAGAGAGAAATCCTTCGAAGCGGAGTTCTTCGGAACGCATCCCCCACCTTTCGGCGGCAAACGGAAGCGAAAAATGCGATTTGACAGAAGTTTATCGAGGCGGCGCGGCATTGCCATGCCCTCAATCGGGTAATCCTCTTCATCCTTCCGCGTCACTCCCGTCCTCATTCTTCGGACGGGGTGACAAAGGAATGACGGGGTGCGGCTTGCGCACTCCGGTCCCCGCATCCTCACGTTCGGCGCTTTCCTGCGCCCCGGTGCCCTACGATCCGCACGAGAACGAGTTCGGGTGAGGCGCCTTCCCGCACGTCGAGCCGCGTTCGTGCTCGGATCGGCTTCGAGCGTTCCACGGCGAGCATCAGACGCTCCGTTTCGCCCGTACGCGGCTCCTCGACCCGAAAGTCGATCCGGGCGTTGAGAAGCGCGATTTCGACCGACTTCGCATCGCTCGCGTGAAGGACGATTTCGGTGACGGTGCCTGGAAGCGCCGCGCCCGCGGCCGCTTCGCCTTCGAGGCTCCCCTCGAAGGGAGCGAACACCCCGTCGAGAAGCTCGCGCGCAAGCGTGCGCTTCTCCGCCGTAGCGCGCTCGCGCGTGCCCGGGAAAAAGAGGTCCGCTTCGGCCGCAATGCGACGACGCAACTCCGAAAGCGCGCTCTCGTCGGGCGAACCCGAAATCGTGCGGGCGGCCTCCCGAATGTCGTCGGGGAAAAGCGTTCCCGAAATACCCTCCTCGACGAGCTTGCGAACGACCTCGTAGGCAAGCGTTTCACGGTCCCGAGCGCGGGGTGCGGCCGGGAATCGGGAATCGGGACAAGACGCGGCATTCGATTTGCGACGGGCAGACGACATGGTCAAACTCGATGACGAACGGAAGGGAAGAACAACAGGATGCGCGGCCGAGTACCTTTTCACGGTTCTTCGGCTTGTCGCTCTCGGGCCGGGCGTGGGAAAATCACGGATCCTCGGGGGGCGATCCGTGTATTCGCAGGTTCGGCCCCTCGACATTCGAGCGACGTCGTCCGAGCGCGGTGCGCGCGGATTCGCCCGCCGCGCCTTCCCTTTTCGTCGGGCGACGCGGACATCCTTCGACGATATTTTGGCAGGTCAGGCATGCACATTCATATTCTCGGCATTTGCGGCACCTTCATGGGCGGCGTCGCACAGCTCGCCCGTGCGGCCGGTCACCGTGTGACGGGCTGCGACAAGAACGTTTATCCCCCGATGAGCGACGCGCTGCGCGCGGCGGGGATCGAACTCGTCGAAGGGTACGATCCGTCGCAGTTGGAGCTCGCGCCCGACCTGTGGGTGATCGGAAACGCCGTCTCGCGCGGAAATCCCCTGCTTGAGGCCGTCCTCGAGTCGGGTGCGCCCTACACGTCGGGCCCGCAGTGGATGTCGGAACACATCCTGCAGGGGCGGCACGTTCTCGCCGTGGCGGGTACCCACGGGAAGACCACCACCACGTCGATGCTCGCCTGGATTCTCAAGGAAGCGGGCCTGGAGCCCGGATGGCTGATCGGGGGCGTTCCGCAATGGAGCAACCTTTCCGCAAATCTCGGTCGCACGGATGCGCCTTTTGTCATTGAGGCCGACGAGTACGACACGGCCTTTTTCGACAAGCGCAGCAAATTCGTCCATTACCGCCCCCGCACGGCGATTCTCAACAACCTCGAGTACGACCACGCGGACATCTTCGAAAACCTCGCGGCGATCGAAAAACAATTCCATCACCTCGTGCGTACGATGCCGGGTTCCGCCCTCGTCGTTCGCAACGCCCGCAGCGAAGCGCTCGATCGGGTGCTTGCGATGGGGTGCTGGTCGCGTACGACCGCGTTCGACGCGCCCGAGGGCGAGGCGGGTTGGTCGCTTGCGGGCGAGGCGGGGATCTACCGCGTTCAGAAGGACGGGAACACCGTCGGGGATTTGCGCCTTACCATGCCCGGGCGCTACAACGCCCTCAACGCCCTGGCCGCTCTCGTTGCGGCCACGAACGTCGGGGTCGAGCCCGCGACGGCCCTCGAAGCGCTTGCGTGCTTCGGAGGCATCAAGCGCCGTCAGGAAGTTAAAGGGCGCGCGTACGGTTGCACCGTGATCGACGACTTCGCGCACCATCCGACCGCCATCGAAGAGACGATCGGTGCGGTTCGCGAAGCGATGCGCGCCTCGGGCGAGCCGGGGCGTCTTTTGGCCGTGCTCGAACCCCGAAGCAATACGATGAAGCTCGGTACGATGAAGGGGCGCCTCGAAGGGGCGCTCTCCGGAGCGGACGCCGTTTACTGCTATGCGGGTTCGGGCGTGCGCTGGGAGCCGGGCGACGTGTTGCATCGCAACGCGTTCGCGACGCACGATTTGGACGCGCTCGTCGCCCGAATCGCGGCGGATGCGCATCCCGGGGATCGGATCCTCTGCATGAGCAACGGCGCTTTCGGCGGCGTGCACGGGAAGCTCCTCGCGGCGCTCGCCGAAAAAGAACACAAGGAAGCAAAGTAAGCGCAATGACGAACGAACTTTCGGAAATCGGGATGCCGGGGTCGATCCAAGGCACGGCCGAAAAGAAAAAAGGATTTCTCTATCTGCACGGATTTCTCTCCTCGCCCGCGTCGGCAAAGTGCCGCGAACTGGCCGAGGCGGCCCGTGCGGCGGGCTTTGTCTTCGTCGCGCCCGACCTCAATCTCGCGCCCGCCAAGGCGGCGGATCTGGCGGAAGCGCAGGTGCGCGCGATGGAAAGCGAAGGTCTGGAGGTGACGGTCGTCGGATCGAGCCTCGGAGGCTTTTATGCCGGGCGTCTTGCCCGACGGTTCGGTCTTCGCGCGGTGCTTCTCAACCCGTGCCTCAATCCCTGGGCGATCGTATCGAGGGAAACGGGGCTCCGCACGATCTACGGCACGGACCGCACGCTTCTCGTCGAGGAGCGCTTCGCGGACGAACTTCTGGCGCTCGCCGAAGCGACGCCGCCCGTCCCCGCGGACCTGACGCGCACGCTCGCCGTGATTTCCACGGCCGACGAAGTGCTCGACTGGAAGGACGCGTACGGGAAACTGAAGGGCGCCGAAATTCTTCTCTCCGAGGGTGACAACCATCGGCTCGAACGTTTTGCGGAGTTCATTCCTGCGATCCTGAGCGTCGCGAACGAAGGGTGAGCCGCAGGGCGCAAACGCCAAGAACAGCAGAACAGCAGAACAGCACGAACAAGACGGAAACACACACCATGCATCTCTATTTCGAAGAGGACGGCGCCTTCAAGGCGGGTACCGTTCTCAGTCAGGCCGGTACCGCCTATCAGGTGGAACTGACGACGGGACGCCGCACGAAGGTGAAGCAGGCGAACGTCTTTTTCTCCTTCGAGTCGCCGAGCGCCTCGGAACTCATGACGCGTGCGCCGCTGGAGGCGGCCGAGCTCGATCCCGCCTTCCTTTGGGAAGTAGCGCCCGAGTCGGGCGAATTTGGCTTTGCGGACCTTGCGGCCGAATATTGGGGTGGCGACGAAGGGCCCGTGCAGAAGGCCGCGCTTCTTCTTGCACTTCACGGCAATCCCGTCTACTTCTACCGCAAGGGGCGCGGCGTCTACCGGCGCGCTCCCGCCGACATTCTCCAAAAAGCGTTGGAAGCGGTCGAAAAGAAAAAGCGTCTCGAAGCACAGAAGACCGCCTGGGCGAAAGCCATGGCGGCAGGGGAGCTTCCCGAGGAGATCGGTCGTGACGCGCTGAAACTTCTGACGAAGCCCGACAAGAACGGCATCGCCTGGAAGGCTCTTTCCGACGCCGCGTCGGAAACGCGTCAGACGCCGCTCCGACTGCTTCTTTCGCTCGGCGCGATTCCTTCGGCCTGGGACTGGCACGTCGAAAGCTTCTACGCTCTCAACTTCCCCCAGGGTCGGGGCTTCCCCGCGGAACTGCCGCTGCCCGGAACGTTCGGCGAGGATTTGCCCGTGGCCGAGGTCGACGCCTTCTCGATCGACGATTCGGCAACGACCGAAATCGACGATGCGGTGAGCGTCACGCATCTGGAAGACGGTCGCACGCGCGTGGGCGTTCACATTGCGGCGCCCTCGCTCGGGATTCTCCGCGACGACCCCCTGGACAAGACGGCGCGCTCGCGCATGAGTACGGTCTATGCGCCGGGGCTCAAGACGACGATGCTTCCCGAACCTTGGGTGAAGGCTTTTTCGCTTGACGAAGGCACGGCCGTTCCCTGCGTGTCGATCTACTTCACGGTGAAGAACGAAACGTTCGAGGTCGAGTCGAGCGAAACGAAGCTCGAAAAGATCGTCGTCGCGAAGAACCTGCGCTATGACAAGATCGACGACCTCGTGACGGAAGAGGCCCTGGCCGCCGACGCCCTCGAAATTCCGTACGCGCACGAAGTCGCTTGGCTCTGGCACTTCGCGAAGGCGCTTCAAAAGAAGCGCGAAGAAGTGCGCGGTCGCCCCGAACCCACGGGTCGCATCGACTGGTACTTCGTGCTCGAAGGCGAAGGACGCGACGCGCGCGTCGTCGTGAAGGGCCGTCGCCGCGGGGCGCCGCTCGATCTGCTCGTCGCGGAACTCATGATCCTTGCGAACAGTACCTGGGGGCTGTGGCTCGAAGAAAAGAGGACGCCGGGGATCTACCGCTCGCAGCGTATGGGGCGAGTGCGCATGAGCACGAGCCCGGCGCCGCACGACGGTCTGGGGGTCGCACGCTACGCATGGTCGACGTCGCCTTTGCGCCGCTACGTGGACCTCGTGAACCAGCGCCAGATCGTCTCGGCGCTTCTCGGCACCGGACCCGTTTATCAGGGGAACGATGCGGACTTCTTCACGATTGTCAGTCAGTTCGAAGCGATCTACGGTCTCTACAACGACTTCCAGACCCGGATGGAACGCTACTGGTCGCTGCGCTGGATCGAACAGGAAGGAGTCAAGGAACTCGAAGGCGCCGTCATCAAGGGCGAACTCGTCCGCATCGACGGGCTTCCCTTCGTGCATCGCGTGGCGGGTCTTCCCGAAGATCTCGCCCGCGGCCGCAAGGTACGCTTGCAGGTCATCCGCTGCGATCTCGTGGACCTCGTGATGGAGACGAAGCTCCTCGCGGTGCTCGACGAAGCGGAAACCTCGACGGAGGACTTCGACGAAGAGGTGCTCGACGAAGAAGCCGAGGTCGCGGAATCCGCGGAAGCCGCAAAGGGCGAAGCCTGCGCCGAAGCGAGTGCTCCCGAGGGGGATGCGTCCGCGGACGCGAACGTTGCGCCCGTCTCGTCCACGGTGTCGTAAGCACGGCATACCCCGCGTCGCGCGCGAAATTTCGACGGACTCGGGGTGCTTTGTGCTAGTCTCTCGGCGAGCCGCGCCTTCCGAAGCGCGGCTCGCCGAGTTTTATTGACGTCGCTTCGGGGCGGTGGTCCGTCCGAAGACGATCCCCACAACCGATTCCCGCAAACCGGACCACGGTGCTCGCACCGAATCGACGACGAGGAGACGCAGAAGTATGGCGGCCCATGATCCGGAGGATCTGAAGAACCACCTTCCGCAGGAAGACGACGCGCCCTCGCCCGTGCGGGATTCGGACGAGGCGAGCCGTGCGCTCGCGCGCGTGCAGCAGATTCTCGAAGAGGATCAGGAGCGCACGAAGGACCACCCGATTCCGAAGACGGAAGAGGACGACGAGGCATTGCCCGTCTCCGTCGAAGCGGCCGCGGAACTGCGCGCCGTGTTGGAGCCCCTGCACCCCGCCGACATCGCCTGGGTGCTTGAAGCTCTCCCCGTCGACGAACGACTTGCCGTTTGGAATCAGGTCAAGAGCGAATCGGACGGCGACATTCTCGTTGAGGTCAACGACGGCGTTCGCGAAACCCTGATCGACGCCATGGACCGCGACGAACTCGTCGACGCGGTCGAAACGCTCGATACGGACGAGATCGCGGACCTGGTCGACGACCTCCCGCCCGACGTCATGGCGGAGGTTCAAGAGGGGCTTTCGCACGAAGAACGAGCGCAGTTGCGTGCGGCCATCTCCTATCCGGAAGAGAGCGTCGGGGCCCGCATGGACTTCGAGATGGTCTCGATCCGCGAGGAAGTGACGGTCGACATGGTGCTTCGGTACCTGCGTCGGTTCGAGGTGTTGCCCGATCACATGGATCAGATCTTCGTCGTCGACCGGCTCGGACATCTGAAGGGGTCGGTGGCGATCGCTCAGCTCCTCACGTCGGACCCGGCAACGCAGGTGCGCCGGATCATGAAGACCGATCGCCTCACCCTCAATCCGCTCGACGACGCGAGCGACGCCGCACAGGCTTTCGAACGTTACGACCTCGTGAGCGCGGCGGTCGTCGACGAAGCGGGACGCCTCGTCGGGCGACTCACCGTCAACGAAGTGGTCGACGTCATTCGTGAAGAAAGCGAAGAGGACGCGTTCGGTGCCGTTGGTCTCGACGACGAACAGGACTTGTTCGGCAGCGTCTGGGAGTCGGCCAAAAGCCGCTGGCTTTGGCTCGGGGTCAATCTCTGCACGGCATTTTTCGCCTCGCGCGTGATTTCCGCTTTCGACGGCACGATCGAGCGCGTGGTGGCGCTCGCCGCTCTGATGCCGATCGTGGCCGGGATGGCCGGGAATTCCGGCAATCAGACGCTGACGCTTCTCGTGCGCTCTTTGGCCATGGGGCAGGTGACGGAAGCCAACAAGGCCGACCTCATCAAAAAGGAAATCGGCGTCTCGCTCGTGAACGGCCTCATCTGGGGGCTGATCGCCGGGGCGTGCGCCTGGGGGCTCTATTGGGATCAGCCCGAAGGAAAGACGCTGGGGCTCGTCATGTGCCTTGCGATGCTTCTCAACATCATCCAGGGGGCGGTCGTGGGGCTCGCGGTCCCGCTCCTTTTGCGCCGCTTCGGCCGCGATCCGGCCATGGGCGGATCGGTGCTTCTAACCTTCACGACCGACTCAGGGGGGTTCCTCATTTTCTTGGGACTTGCCACGTTCTTCTTTGCCTGACGGGGTGCGGCGCCGAAGCCCGAGCCGCGATCGACCAACCAAGCGAAAAGGGCGTTCCTCCGGGAACGCCCTTTTTGTTGCGCTTTCGTTCGGTGTTCGATTCCGCCTCAGAGGTCGCCGAAGAGGCGCTTCAAGTCGTCGAGGCTCCTTTTTGTTTCGGGCCTTTCCGAGTCGCTTTCCTTGCGGGAGACTTCCCGAACGGGGTAGTTGTCTTCGATTTCGTCCTTCCAGTACCCGAAGGGGCTCGAAGAGCGCAGGAACCGTTCGGCCGCTTCGGAGCCGATGCCCTCGACACGCAGAATGCGGTGCGTGTCGAATTCGATGTCGAGCCAGCGGCGCGACGGATCGTAACCAGCGGAGAGGATTCCTCCGCGATGAATCGGCTGCCTCTTCATTTTTGTGTCCTCCTCGAAGGGTGGCGTGCGCCCCGGGTCGACGTCGGGCGCGCCGTCGATTCGTCCATTCTACCGAGCCGGACGCTGTCGCCGAGAGCGGGTGTTTCCCGTACGTTTTCCGTGCTTTCTACTCAGGCATCCCGCACGAAAGCCCCTTTCCCGCTTGCATTCGTTCCCGCCGAGCGACGCATAATAGGGGACAACCTATCGGATGAATACGGAAAATTTACGCGCAGGGCCCGAAGTGCGCTTCCGAATTTTGGTTAGAATGCGCCCTTTCTTTATTCCGGAGCAAAGGACGGCCGCCCCTCGGAGAGGGGGCTTGAGGCGCCGTCGAACCGAACCATGAAATCTCACCGAACTCACGTCGCCCCGTCCTCAACCCGCACCCACCGGCCTTCCGAAACGAAGTCCGTTTGGGCGAAGCGCGTCGCCTTTACGGCGGTGCTCGGGACGATCGTCGGGCTCTGTGCGTTCGGCGAAGGATTCGAGCGTGTCTCGCTTGCCAAAACCGAACCGGCGGCCTTCGTCGAAGCGCCCCGCGTCGCGGAAGTGAAAGCCGTCGAGGCCGAACCCGCAGTCGTGCCCGTTGAAACCGTGCCCTCGAACCTCGGGATTTCGGGTACGGCCGTTGCGACCTACATTTCCCGCTCCTACCGCGTCACGCGCGAGGACGCCCTCCAGATGACGGAGTGGGCGATCGAAATCGGACGTGCTCAGGACGTCGATCCGCTCCTCATTCTCGCCGTCGTCGGCACGGAATCGAGCTACAACGCCAAAGCGAAGAGTTCCGCGGGGGCCGAAGGCCTCATGCAGGTGATGACCCGCGTGCACCTTGACAAATTCGAGCCCTTCGGGGGGCGTGCGGCCGCGCTCGAGCCCTATCCCAACATGGTGGTGGGAACGAGCATTCTTGCGTCCCTCATCAAAAAGACGGGCAACGTGACGAAAGCCTTGAAGTGGTACTCGGGGGCGGCTCTTCACGACACCGATTTCGGGTACGGCTCCAAGGTGCTCAAAGAACGGAGCCGTTTGCTCGTTGCCGCCAAGGGCGATTCGGACCGCGCGGTGCAACTCTCGCGCACGAAAAAGAGCGGCCCCGCCTTTGAAAAGAAGGCGGTCGTGAAGCACCTTCCCTACGAACACTGGGAAGCCGTGGAAGTAGCCGCGAACAAGGCGGCCGCAAAGCGCAATGCCGCCGCGGACGAAGCCGTGCTTCGGCTCGAAGGCGGCCGCGAAGTTGAGCTTGCGAACGTCGCTCCGAAGACCGACGCCGCTCCCGTGCGTTCGGCCGCGGGCGAAAAGCGCGCCTATCCCGCCGAGAAGAAAAGCGCGGGCGGAGCCGAGTCCCGCGGCTCCTGAGAACGCGTTCGCTCCTTTTCCCGCATCATTTCCCGCACGAGGCTCGGTAGATGTTCGTTGTAGGCTTGTCCTCCGGACCGCCGGGCCTTTTTCGCATCGCGCGGGAGGGTGCGCGGTTCAGCGCTTCGGAAAGTCGCCCGCGAGGGTCGAAACCCACACGGCGCAGGCCAGGCCCGCCGTTTCGGTACGAAAGACCCGGGGTCCGAGCAGCGTCGGGTGCCAACCCGCTTCTTCGGCCCGTTCGATTTCGGCGGGCGAAAAGCCCCCTTCGGGACCGACCGCAAAGACGATGCTCGCCAGGCCCGGCTCGATCGCGGGACGCGGGGCGTCCGCCTTCGCGCCCGGCGCGAGAAGGATGCGGAGCGCCCCTTCCGTTCGGAGGGCGTCGTCGAAGCTTGCCGCCCCGTCGACCGACGGAATCACGTTGCGGCCGCACTGCTCGGCCGCGGCCCGAGCCGTTTCGCGCAGTTTCGCAAGGCGCTTTTCGAGTCGGTCGCCCGAAAGTCGGGTGACGCTCCGTTCGGCCGGTGTGACGACGATGTGCGAGACGCCCGCTTCGGTTGCCTTTTCAACGATCCAGTCCATCTTTTCGGGCGACACCCAGCTCTGAACGAGCGTCATGCGAAGGGGCGATTCGACCGGAGGTTCTTCGACCCGGTCGACGTGTACGAAGGTGCTCTCGGCCGTGAATTCGATCGTGCCCGACCAGAGCTTTCCGCGACCGTTGAAAAGGTCCACCCGTTCGCCCGACGCGAGACGCAGGGCGCGTCCCGCGTGATGGGCGGCTTTTGGGGGAAGCGTGACGGTGCCCTCGAAGGTTTCGTCGGGGGCGTCTATGTAAAAGCGCGGATTCGCCATGGTGCTCGGAAAAGGGTGGAGAACGTCGCCGCGGGGCGAAAAACGTTGCGTTCGAAGAGAAACTCGGGAAAACTCAGGGGCCTCGGAGTCGGGCTCCCGACCGTGAATGATAAAATAAGATGTTTGTCGGAGGCGCCCGCACGGGGCAACCGCGCAAGCGTCCGGCCGGATGCTTGCGGGACCCGACGGGAGATGAAGCCTCCCCCCTCCTCTGAGTCAACCCAATCAACGGATACATATGTCTCACGTTTCCGCTCAGACGATGGCCAACGCCATTCGTGCTCTCGCCATGGATGCGGTCCAGAAGGCGAAGTCCGGTCATCCGGGCATGCCGATGGGCATGGCCGACATCGCCGTGGCGCTCTGGTCCCGTCATCTCCGCTTCAATCCTCAGGATCCCCGCTGGGTCGGTCGCGACCGCTTCATCCTCTCGAACGGTCACGGTTCGATGTTGCAGTACGCGCTTCTGCATCTGACCGGGTACGATCTCTCGATCGACGACCTGAAGGCCTTCCGCCAGCTGGGCAGCAAGACGCCGGGGCACCCCGAAGTCGACGTGACGCCGGGTGTGGAAACGACGACCGGTCCGCTCGGTCAGGGCATCGCCAACGGCGTCGGCATGGCGCTTGCGGAAAAGATGCTCGCGAAGGAATTCAACCGCGAAGGCTTCCCCGTCATCGACAACCACACGTACGTGTTCCTCGGCGACGGTTGCCTCATGGAGGGCATCAGCCACGAAGTCTGCTCGCTCGCGGGTGTCTGGGGCCTCAACAAACTCGTGGCCATTTACGACGACAACGGCATCTCGATCGACGGCGACGTGCGCGGCTGGTTCCGCGACGACACGCGCGGCCGCTTCGAAGCCTACGGCTGGAACGTGATCGGTCCCGTTGACGGTCACGACATCGACGCGATGGACCGTGCAATCGCCGAAGCGAAGCGCTCCGCCGAGAAGCCCACCCTCATCATCGCCAAGACGACGATCGGCAAGGGCGCTCCCCACCGTCAGGGTACGGCCAAGGTGCACGGCGAAGCTCTGGGCGACGAAGAAATCGCCGCCACGCGCGAAGCGATCGGCTGGCCTTACGCTCCCTTCGAAATTCCGGCGGAAGTCTACGCCGCGTGGGATCACAAGGAAGAAGGCCGCAAGATCGAAGGCGAATGGGAAGCGATGTTCGCCGAATACGAAAAGGCCTATCCGGAACTTGCCGCCGAACTCAAGCGCCGCCTCGCGGGCGAACTCCCCGAAGGCTGGTCCGACGTCGTAATGGACGCGCTTTGCGCCGCGGAAGAAGCTCAGGAAACGATGGCGACCCGAAAGGCGAGCCAGAAGGCCCTCAACGCCCTCGCTCCCGCGCTTCCCGAACTCCTCGGCGGCTCCGCCGACCTCACGGGCTCGAACCTCACCAACTGGTCGGGTGTGAAGAGCCTCAACTCGGGTGAATTCGACGCCCGTCACATCAGCTACGGCGTGCGTGAATTCGGCATGTCGGCCGTCATGAACGGGATTGCGCTTTACGGCGGCTTCATCCCGTACGCGGCCACGTTCCTCACGTTCTCCGACTACTCGCGCAACGCGCTTCGCATGTCCGCGCTCATGAAGCAGCGTGTCATCAACGTCTTCACGCACGACTCGATCGGTCTCGGTGAAGACGGTCCGACGCACCAGTCCGTGGAACACGTTCCGTCGCTGCGCCTCATCCCCGACATGGACGTCTGGCGTCCCGCCGACACCGTCGAAACGATCGTGGCCTGGGCCTCGGCAATCGAACGCCGCGACGGTCCGTCGTCGCTCGTGTTCACGCGTCAGAACGTTCCCTTCCTCGATCGCGACGAAGTCGACGCCGACGCCATGGCCAAGGGCGGCTACGTGGCGGCCGAAGCGCCTGCCGGTGCGGGCGAAGCCGACGTCATCCTCCTTGCGACGGGTTCCGAAGTGGGGCTCGCGATGAAGGCCCGCGCCGAACTCGCGGCTCTCAACATCCAGGCGCGCGTCGTCTCGATGCCCTGCACGAGCATCTTCGACCGTCAGGACGCCGAATGGCGTGCCTCGGTCCTCACGCCCGGTACCCCGATCCTCGCGATCGAGGCCTCGAAGACCGACCTTTGGTGGAAGTACATGTCCGGCAAGGGCGACGTGCTCGGCGTCGACCGTTTCGGCGAAAGCGCTCCCGCGGACGTGCTCTGGCAGCGTTTCGGCTTCACGGTCGAAAACGTCGTCGCCAAGGTGACCGCACTTCTCAAGTAATTTTCACGTCACACTCCAAAAAACAGGAATCGCAACAAAATGACCATCCGTGTTGCCATCAACGGTTTCGGCCGCATCGGCCGCAACGTTCTCCGCGCCCACTACGAATCCGGCAAGGCCCACGACATCGAAATCGTGGCCGTCAACTCTCCGGGTGACGTGAACATCAACGCGCACCTCCTGCGCTACGACTCCTGCCACGGCCGTTTCAACGCCACGGTTGAAACGGACGGCGACGACATGATCGTCAACGGCGACCGCATGCGCGTCTTCGGCACGCGCGACCCGCGCGAACTGCCCTGGGCCGACCTCGGCGTCGACCTCGTCATGGAATGCACGGGCGCCTTCAATTCGAAGGAAAAGAGCCAGGTGCATCTCGATCAGGGCGCAAAGAAGGTGCTCCTTTCGGCTCCCGGCAAGACCGCCGATGCGACGATCGTCTACGGCGTCAACCACAAGAGCCTGAAGGCTTCGGACCTCATCGTCTCGAACGCCTCCTGCACGACGAACTGCCTTGCGCCCCTCGTCAAGCCCCTGCAGGAAGCGATCGGCCTTGAACGCGGCCTTATGACGACCGTTCACGCCTACACGAACGACCAGGTCCTCACGGACGTCTACCACAAGGATCTTCGTCGCGCCCGTGCCGCCACGCAGTCGATGATCCCGACGAAGACGGGTGCCGCCGCGGCCGTCGGCCTCGTGCTCCCCGAACTGAACGGTCTCCTCGACGGCTTCGCCGTTCGCGTCCCGACCATCAACGTGAGCTTCGTCGACCTCACCTTCATCGCCAAGCGCGACACCTCGCTCGAAGAAATCAACGCGATCATGAAGGCGGCTTCGGAATCCGAAGAACTCCGCGGTATTCTCGGCTACAACGACCTGCCGCTCGTTTCCTGCGACTTCAACCACGATTCGCACAGCTCCACGTACGACGCGACCCTCACGAAGGTCTCGGGCGGCCGCCTTGTCAAGGTGACGTCCTGGTACGACAACGAATGGGGCTTCTCGAACCGCATGCTCGATACGGCCGTCGCCATGATGACCGCGAAGTAAGTCGACCGACGATATTCGCCGAACGCAGCCGGCCGCTGGCCGGCTGCGTTTTTCCAACGAATCGGGCGGGTTGTGCTCCGCGGGGTCCCTCGGGGGCCCGCACCCGCAGCCCCGTCCGGGTACGGAGAAAAGAATGCACGTTAAAACTCTCGAAGAGCTCGCGAAGGCCGGTCAGCTTGCCGGCAAGCGCGTCATGATCCGCAGCGACCTCAATGCGCCTCACGACGAGGCCGGCCACATCACGAACGAAGCCCGTCTCGTGGCGAGCGTTCCGGCGATCCGCATGGCGCTCGATGCGGGTGCGGCCGTCATGGTGGTGAGCCACCGCGGTCGCCCGACCGAAGGCACGGTGACGGAGGCCGACAGCCTCGTGCACGTCGCGCGACGCATGGGCGAACTTCTCGGTCGTCCGATGCCGCTCGTCGAAAACTGGGTGGACGGCGGCTTCGACGTGAAGCCGGGCGAAGTCGTCATGCTTCAGAACTGCCGCTGCAACGCGGGCGAAAAGAAGTGCGACGAAGCGCTCTCGAAGAAGTACGCCGCGCTTTGCGACGTCTTCGTTCACGACGCTTTCGGTACGGCCCACCGCGCTCAGGCCTCCACGGTCGGCGTCGCGCGCTTTGCGCCCGTCGTGTGCGCGGGTCCCCTGATGGCGGCCGAAATCGACGCGCTTACGCGTGCCGTTGAAAACGCGAAGCACCCGCTCGCGGCGATCGTCGGCGGCTCCAAGGTTTCGACGAAGCTCACCATCCTCTCGAATCTCGCCGAAAAGGTCGATCAGCTGATCGTCGGCGGCGGCATCCTCAACACGTTCCTGCTCGCCGCCGGCAAGCCCGTCGGCAAGTCGCTTGCCGAACCCGAACTCGTCGACGAATGCAAGCGCGTTCTCGCAATCCTCGAAAAGAAAGGTGCGAGCCTTCCGATGCCCGTCGACGTCGTCGTGGCGAAGGCCTTTGCGGAAGACGCCGAACACCGTGTGGCCGATGTGGACGACGTGCGCGAAGACGAAATGATTCTCGACGTCGGTCCCAAAACCGCGGCGATGCTCGGCGAGCTTCTCCGCTCGGCGGGCACGATCGTCTGGAACGGTCCCGTGGGCGTCTTCGAAATGGCTCCGTACGCCGAAGGTACGCGTCAGATGGCCGAAGCGATCGCCGAAGCGACCGAAAAGGGTGCTTTCTCGATCGCGGGCGGTGGTGACACGGTGTCGGCCGTTGCGAAGTTCGGCGTCGAAGACCGAATCTCCTACATCTCGACGGGCGGCGGCGCCTTCCTCGAATTCCTCGAAGGGAAGACGCTTCCGGCCGTGGCCGTTCTTGAGGAACGCGCCTAAGTAACGTTCGGTGACCGACGGGGGACGGCCGCAAGGCCGTCCCCCGTTCGTCAACAAGCCCTGAAAACGCAATCTTTTTCAGGCCAACCTCCACCCATTCAAAAGGAGCACAGACGATGGACAAGAAGCAGGCGCTTTTGGAGCGGTTTCTCCGCTACGCGGCCGTAACGAGTCAGAGCAGCACGAAGACGGGGACCGTCCCGAGCACGCCCGGTCAGCGTACGCTCGCCGAACTGCTCGCGCGAGAACTCGAAGAACTCGGGCTCGTCGATATTGAAATTTCCGAGTATGCCGTGTTGACGGCGAAGCTCCCCGGGAACCTTCCCGAAGGGAAGAAGGTGCCGACGGTCGGTTGGGTCGCGCATCTCGACACGGTGGATGCGGGTCTGTGCGCGGACATCCACCCGCACGTCGTCAAGAACTACGCGGGCGGCGACATCTGCCTCAACGAAGAAAAGCAGATCTACCTGCGCACGGCCGAACACCCCGAAATCGAACGCTACGTCGGCGACGACATCGTCGTGACGGACGGTACCTCGGTGCTCGGCGCCGACAACAAGTCGGCGATCGCCAACATCATGACGGCGCTTTCCATCGTGCAAAGCGAAAACCGTCCGCACGGCGACATCTACGTGTGCTTCGTTCCCGACGAAGAAATCGGTCTCCTCGGTGCGAAGAAAATCGACTTCTCGAAGTTCCCCGTCGATTTCGCCTACACGATCGACTGCTGCGAACTCGGTGAAGTGGTGTACGAAACCTTCAATGCGGGCGGTGCCACGCTGAAGATCAAGGGTGTGACCGCTCACCCGATGTCGTCGAAAGGCGTTCTCGTCAATCCGACTCTGGTGGCGGTCGACTTCATCAACATGCTCGATCGCGGTGCGACGCCCGAATTCACCGAAAATACCGAAGGCTTCGTTTGGGTGAATGCCATGCAGTCGACGCCCTCTCAGGCGACCGTTTCGCTCAAGATCCGCGACCACAACCGCGAAAAGTACGAAGCGAAGAAGGCCCAGATCGCCGCGGCGGTCGAGTATCTCAAGGTGCGTCACCCGCGCGCCGTGCTCGAACTTACGATGTCGGACGTCTACGGCAACATCGCCGATGCCGTCCGGGACGAAAACCGCATCTGCATCGATCACCTCTACCGCGCGCTGGAAATCCAGAAGATCGAACCCAAGACGATCGCCATGCGCGGCGGCACCGACGGTTCCTTCATCTCCACGAAGGGGATCCTGACGCCCAACTACTTCACGGGCGGGCTCAATTTCCACAGCAACTGCGAATTCCTGCCGCTCTCCGCCTGGGAAAAGAGCCTCGACGTGACGCTCACGCTGATCGATCTGATCGCCGAGTAACGCGCTCGATCAACGCATACGAAAGCAGAAAGGACGCCCGCGAGGGCGCCCTTTTGCAATCAGTCGAAGAAGGCCGCGTTGGCGGACGAAGCCTTGTTCTTTCGCAGCGAGAAGTAGAGCTTGAGGACGAAACGCCCCAAGGCGTGAATCCGGAGTCGACGTCGGTCCTTATTCTTCGGGGGATACAAGGCGAAGTGGGACTTCAGGCGGGGGAAGATCCCCTCGAGCTCGTTCACGTAGTCCTTGTCGTCCGTTTGGTACGCCAGGTTGAGGTCCTGCCACCATACGTTGAAGGCACGATCGAAGAGACCGGTTTTCATCGCATCCGGCGTTTCGGGGGCTTCAAGCGTATCGAGGAAGTAGTCGAGCTGAAGCTTGCTTTTGCTTTTCGACTTCGAGATGCTCGAACCCCGGAGGCGATAGAGGTAGAGATTTTCCGGCACCAGAGCAACCGACTCGAGGGCGGCGAGCACGGAGACGAGGAACGGCTGATCTTCGCCCTTGCGGAAGCGCTCGTCGAAGGGAATCTTCTCGAGAAGCCAGCGGGCGTAGAGGTTGTTGCACGCAAAGTGACTCACGGCAGAGTCGGTCCACTGGGGCGAGAAAAAGCGCCGAATGGCTTCCGCTTGGGTGATGCGACCGCCCTTCGGAAGGGGCGGAGCGGGCGTGTCGCCGTTTTTGTCGAAGCACTGCACGCCGCAGGTCACCAGGTCGCACCGATGCGTCAGCGCGGCATTCACGCAGGCACTCAGCGTGTTCTCCTTGAGGAGGTCGTCGCTGTCGAAAAAGAAGACGTAGTCGAAGTGCTCGGGGGCCGCAAGCGCTGATCTGATGCCCGTATTGCGCGCTCCGGCCAACCCTTTGTTGCTCTGCCGGATGACGGTGAGATTGGCGTGCCGCGCGGCGTACTCGCCGAGGATCGCGGGCGACTCGTCTGTCGATCCGTCGTCCACGGCAAAGATGCGGAAGTTCGGATAGGTTTGAGTCAGAGCCGAATCCAAGCACGGCGCCAAATAGCGTGCCATGTTGTAGACGGGGATGACGACGGCAACTGGGGGAGTGGGTTCGGACATGCTTTCCAAAAAAAGCACGCCCGATCCGGAGATCGGGCGTGCCGGGTCAACGGGTTGAAATCAAATCTGGCCGTAATGCTTCGCGAGGTAATCCTGCGAATCCACGGCCTTTTCGCCTCGTTTTACGGTCTGACGAGTATAGCGGCCGTCGCTTCCCATGGTCCAACTCTGGACGTTGTCGGCAAGTTGCAGGTCGAGGCTTCGCTTGAGGCGGTCGCGGATGCTCTTGTCGAGTACCGGAACGAGAACCTCGATGCGTCCGTCGAGATTGCGAGGCATGAGGTCGGCCGAGCCGATCAGCACGACGGGCTCGCCCGCATGGTCGAACCAGTAGGCGCGGGCGTGCTCGAGGAATCGACCCACGATGCTCGTCACGGTGATGTTGTCGCTGATGCCGGGGATGCCGGGACGCAGACAGCAGATGCCGCGAATGATGAGCGAGATGCGAACACCCGCTTGGCTCGCTTCGTAGAGCGCGCGGATGATGTGGCGGTCGACGAGCTGGTTGCACTTGAAGATGATGCGACCGTTGCCGTTCGCCTTGTGGCATTCCACTTCCTTGCGGATGTGCTCGAGAATCGACGTGCGCGTCGAGTGGGGCGAGACGACGAGCTGACGATACTTTGTCTGGGACGAATAGCCTGTCATCACGTTGAAGAGGTCGGAGACGTCGGCGCAAATGTCGTTGTCGGCCGTGAGCAACCCGTAGTCCGTATAGATTTTCGCGGACGAGGGGTTGTAGTTCCCCGTCGAAATGTGTACGTAGCGCTTCATGCCGTCCGCCTCGCGACGAACGACGAGACAAAGCTTGGCGTGGATCTTGAGGCCGACGAAGCCGTAGACGATGTTGACCCCCGCCTTTTCCATCTCTTCGGCCCAGTTGATGTTGCGTTCTTCGTCAAAGCGTGCCTTCAGTTCGACGACGGCCGTCACCTGCTTGCCGCGTCGGCGGGCGTCGATGAGGGCGGCGACGATGGGACTGTTGTTGCCGCAACGGTAAAGCGTCTGCTTGATTGCCACCACCTGCGGATCGACCGAAGCGCGGCGAATGAAATCGAGCACGCCCGAGAAGCTTTCGTAGGGATGGTAGAGCAGGATGTCGTGGTTGCGTGTCGTTGCAAAGACGTCGCCCTCCTGAACGAACGCGGGCTCCAGTCCTTTATAGGAGGGATCCTTGAGGTTCGGACGGTCGAGGCCGATGAGTGGCATGAATTCCGACATCGCCAAGGGGCCTTTCACGCGGTAGATCTGGAAGGGGAGGAGCTCAAGACGGTCGACGAGGAAGCTTGAGAGTTCCGTATCGGACCCGTGCTCAAGTTCAAGGCGAATGACGTCGCCGAAGCGGCGCTGGTCGACGAAGTCCTTGACGGCCTCAAGAAGGTCGTCCGCTTCGTCCTCTTCGATTTCGAGGTCCGTGTTGCGGGTGATGCGAAAGAGCATCGACGCCGAGACGCGGTGCCCGGGGAAGAGCGCGCCGATATGTTCGCGAATCAGATCTTCGAGCAGGATGATGTCGTCGTCGCGGCTGTTGGAGTTGAAGCCGAGTTCGTTGTAGGTCGACTCCTTTGTACGGGGCACGAAGATGAAGCGCGACATGTTGTTCGGACACTTCAGACGAGCGTACCGAACGAGACCTTCTTCGGATTCGAGCTTCACGAGGAAATTGAGGCTCGTGTTGGAAATCGTCGGGAAGGGGTGCCCCGGGTCGATCGCCTGCGGGGTAAGAATCGGGTAGATCTCGTTGTCGAAGTACCCTTCGAGGAAGGACTTCTGACGGTCCGTGAGGTCCTTGTAGCGAACAAGGCGCACGCCGCGTTCCATAAGGGCCGGGTGCAGTTTCAGGCGCCAGTGATTCTGAGCGCGGTTGAGAAGCCCCAGAACGCGCTTGCGGATTTCCGCGAGCTGCTTGGCGGGAGGCAGTTCGTCGGGAGAGCTCGACGAGGCACCGCCCTTCATCTGTCGGCAGATGTTGGAGACGCGCACCATGAAGAATTCGTCGAGGTTGTTGTAGAAGATCGAGAGGAACTTGAGTTGCTCCAGAAGCGGCACGTTCGGATCGCACGCTTCGTCGAGCACCTTACGATCGAACTCGATCCAGTTGATTTCGCGGTTGATGTAAAGACGGGGATCCGAGAGATCCGTGACGCCTTCCGCGGAGGGAAGCGGAGGCGGCAAGTCATCGTCGACCGCAGCTCGTGCGGCTCGTGCGGGCGCCTTGCGCGTGCCGGTTTTGACACGGGGTTTCGTGGCGCGGGCTTTAGGTTTGGCGGGTGCTTCCGGTTGAGCGGCCGCAATGGCGGTGGTGGCAACGGCGGATTCGGGCGTCTGCGTCTCGGTCATGGTGATTCGGGTTGTCCTCGGAGCCGTGAAAGGTAAGATCGATAGACCATTCTAGAGAACCCATATGTAATTTCCATGAAAAAGGGCCGCTTGCGCGGCCCTTTACGGGGTTATCCCGAGGTGTTTCCGATTTTCAGGCGTTTTCCTCGGTCTTTTGCTTTTGTGCCTGCCATGTCTGGAAGTATTTCCAGGCGAATCCCACCACGACCGGGCCGAGGAGCGCCGCAACGATGCCGAGAAGAAGAATGAGCGAGAGGTTGTTCTTGACGAAGGGAACATTGCCGAAGAGGTAGCCCGCACCCACAATCGTCACCGCCCAGATGACGGCGCCCGCGCCGCTGAAAAGCTCGAACCGTAGGCCGTTCATGCGGGCTGCGCCCGCGATGAGCGGAGCGAACGCGCGCACGATCGGAATGAAACGGGCGAGGAGAATCGTCTTGCCGCCGTGGTCCGTGTAGAACGCATGGGCGTGCTGCAACTTGGAGGCGTTGATCCAGGAGATGCTCCCGTCGTAGATCTTGTTGCCCAGCCACTTCCCCGTGGCGTAGCCGACGGAATTGCCGAAGACGGCGCCGAGGATCACGGCGAGCATGATCATCCAGGGACTGGCTGTTCCGGAGGCGGCTACGGTACCCGCCACGAAAAGGAGCGAGTCTCCGGGCAGAAACGACATGACCACGAAGCCCGTCTCCAGAAAGAAGATGATGAACATCGCCGCGTAGATCAGCGTCCCGTAGTTGGTCGCGAGGTGGACCAGAAAATGGTCGGCGTTCGTGAAAAGATCGACGATGAGCTCGATAAAATCCATGGTGCGGTGTGCTGTGGACCTATGACAAATGTTCCATATCATACTGAAGACACCCGAAGCGCGGCTTAACCGTTCTTCAGGATTTTGTAATCCCGTCTCAAGGATCTTCATGCCGTCTGAGAATCGCCGTCCTCCCATTCGGGAACTTTCCTCCGAGCTCATCAGTCAGATTGCGGCGGGTGAGGTGATCGAGCGCCCCGCGTCGGTCGTCAAAGAACTCGTGGAAAACGCCGTCGACGCGGGTGCCATGAATGTCGAAGTACGTATCGACGGGGGCGGCTTGAAGCGCATCGTCGTCACGGACGACGGCTGCGGCATCCCGAAGGACGAGCTCCCGCTCGCGCTCAAGCGCCACGCGACGAGCAAGATCCGCAATCTCCTTGATCTTGAAAATGTTTCGACGCTCGGCTTTCGCGGCGAAGCGCTCGCATCGATCGATTCGGTGTCGGCGGTGACGATTCAAAGCCGTGCAACGGGGGCCGACCGCGCCTGGGAGCTTTCCGAAGGCGAACTCGTCCCCTCGGCGGGGCCTCAGCAGGGCACGCGCATTGAGGTGCGCGACCTCTTTTACAAGACGCCCGCCAGGCGCAAATTCATGAAGTCCGAGGCGACGGAGAACGCGCACGTCGTCGCGCAGCTCCATCGCATCGCTTTGGCCAATCCTGCGGTGCGCTTTGTCCTGTACCAGAACGGTCGCCATATTTTCGACCTTCCGGCCGTCGAAACGCAGGACGAACGCATCGTCGCACTGATGCCGAGGGCGTTCGAGAGCGGGCACCGTTCGGTCGACGCGGAAGACTTAGGGATGCGCCTTACGGGGCTCGTCGGACTGCCGACCGTCTCGAAACCGAAGGGCGATGCGCAGTATCTCTTCGTCAACGGTCGTTTCGTGCGCGACCGAACCTTCGCGCACGCCGTGCGTCAGGCGTACCAGGACGTGCTTCACGGGCAGGCGCAGCCCCTCTATTGTCTTTTTCTCACGGTGCCCGCCGCCGAGGTGGACGTGAACGTGCATCCTACGAAAACCGAAGTGCGCTTTCGCAACACGCAGCGGATCCATTCCTTCGTCGACCGGGCGGTCGGCGAGGCGTTGGCACCCCCGCGGGCGGGTGAAGAGGCGGATCGCCTTTCGGACGAATGCACGGTTGCAGACGAGGGGCTTGCCGACTCGGCGACGGCCTCGGATGTAACCTTTGCGCCCCGTCCCCGGTACGAGCCGCGCTATGAGCCGCACCGCGAATCCGAGGCGCGCATCGCCGCGACGTTCCGCACGGCCTCCGAAGGGGCGGAACGCCCCTCGGCGTCGGCCGTCGATTCGGCCCTGCGTCTTTTCGGTGCGTCGGAAGCCGTCAGGGACTACGTCCTTGATCCAAACACCTCCTCGGGCGCGCGTCTGTCGCAAAGCTTCCGGGACTTCCCGAGCTCCGCTCCCGCTCCCGCGTTGCCTTCCGCACCAGTCGATCAAGGTGCTTTTGTGTTCGACAACGGCGTCGAAGTCGATGCGGTCGACACTGCCGAAGCCGCCGATGCTGTCGGTGATGAGTCCGAATCTCGGACGAACGTTGCGATGCCCGAGAGCCTCGTGCCGCCCGAGGAGTCCGTCGAGCCCGTTCGCCTCCGCGAGGAACCGAAGTCCGAACCCGTTCTGCCGAGCGACGCCCTGCCGACGGGACGCCTTGGGCGGCCCGTCGCTCAGATCGCCGGTCTCTACGTGATTGCCGAAAACGAGGAAGGCCTTGTCATCGTCGATCAACACGCCGCAGCCGAACGCATCACGTATGAAAAACTGAAGGCCTCGATGGCCTCGCACGCGATGCCCGTGCAACCGCTCCTTCTCCCGCAGGTGATTCGCGTCTCGGCCGTCGAGATGGCGACTTTCGAAGAGCACTCGGACGCGTTGAAGGAGATGGGAATCGAGCTTTCGGTTGCGGGCCCCGATTCGCTCGCGCTTCGTGCCGTGCCGGCGATCCTGCACGATGCACCCATTACGGCGCTCGAAAACACGGTGCGTGCGGTGCTCGAAGACCTGGAGGCCTATGGCGAAAGCTTCCTGATCGAAGAAGCGCGCAACAAGATTCTCGCGACCATGGCCTGCCATGGGTCGATCCGTGCCAACCGCAAGCTCGCCATGAAGGAAATGGAAGAGCTCTTGCGCGCGATGGAGCGCACGGAACGGTCGGATCAGTGCAATCACGGTCGTCCGACCTGGACGCAATTGACGGTCGCGGAACTCGACAAACTTTTCATGAGAGGCAAGTAATGACGGAACGCAAGCCCGATGCGGTGATGATCATCGGACCGACGGCTTCGGGAAAATCCGCCTTGTCGCTGGAAATCGCCCGACGCATTCCCGTCGAAATCATTTCCATGGATTCGGCGCTCGTGTATCGGGGAATGGACATCGGAACGGCGAAGCCGACGCTCGAAGAGCGTTCGGTCTGTCCTCACCATCTGATCGACATCCGCGACATCGGCGAAAGCTACAGCGCGGCCGAATTTCTGGAGGATACCCTGCGGCTCGTTCCCGAAATTCGGGCCCGGGGGCGGGTGCCCTTGATCGTCGGCGGGACGATGCTTTACGCCAAGGCGCTTCGCGACGGTCTGAACGACATGCCGAGCAGCACGCCCGAGGTGCGGGCCGAGGTCGCCGAAGAGGCGGCTCGGCTCGGTTGGCCTGCCATGCACGCCGAACTCGCGCGCGTCGATCCGACAACGGCTCGGCGTCTTGCTCCCAACGACAGTCAGCGCATCGGCCGCGCGCTCGAAGTTTTTCGCATGACGGGGCGCCCCATTTCGTCCTTCCACGAAGAGAAGACGGAGTCGCCCCTGCAGTGCGTTACGATCGGGATCCTTCCCGAAAATCGCAAAGAACTCCATGCCCGCATCGAGGCGCGGTTCGACGCCATGCTTCGCGACGGGTTCCTCGACGAAGTGCGCGCCCTGATGAAGCGGCCCGATTTCGATCCCGACAGTCCGGCCATGCGCGCGGTGGGTTACCGTCAGGCCGTCGACTTTTTGAGCGGACGATGCGACGCGTCCGCCTTCCGTTTGGCGGGTATCGCCGCCACCCGTCAGTTGGCCAAGCGTCAGATCACCTGGATGCGCGGCTGGAATATGGATTTTATAAAAAAACAATAAAAACAATAACTTGTTATGTCGTTGGGTGATCTTTTCACACGCTACTGCATGTTCCAACCGTCCAAGGGTAAGTACCGCCCCGATATCGACGGCATGCGTGCCGCGGCCATCGCGATGGTCGTCGGCTACCATTTTTTCCCGCAACTCGTCCCCAACGGCTTCATCGGCGTGGACGTGTTCTTCGTGATTTCCGGCTACTTGATTGCGGGGATCAGTCTGGGACGGATCGTGGACGGGACGTTCTCGATCCGAGAGTTTTACGCCAAACGCATCCGCCGCATCTTCCCGGCCCTGAACCTGGTGATGTTCGTCACGATGGCGGTCGGCGCGCTGGTTTTCGATCCGCTCGTACACAGCGAACTGCGAAAGGAAATCCGCTATGCGGTGATGTTCCTGGAAAACTGGCACATGGCCAATACGGCCAACTATTTTGACGCCGCAACGACGAAGCCGTTACAGCACTTCTGGACGCTGGCGATCGAAGAGCAGTTCTACCTCGTATTCCCGATCCTCGCTCTGGTCGTCTCCGGTCTCAAGCGCAATCGTCTTGCCGTGCTACGCGGCGCGGTTCTACTGGTGTTCGTTGCATCTCTGGGCCTCAACCTGACGTTGAACGTTCATGCGGTCGAACCTGGCAAGACGTACTTCTGGTCGAGCCTGCGCTTCTGGGAATTGGGGCTAGGTGTGCTCCTGGCGGTTTGGGGTTCGAGCTGGGCTCGCCTCTCCTTGCAGTGGCGCAATCTTCTGGCCGTCGTCGCTCTCGCTCTGATGGGGACGTCGATCGCGGTTATCGACGTGAAGACGGGGTTCCCGGGCCTTCAGGGTATCCTGCCCGTGGCGGCTTCGGGCTTGCTGATCGTGACGGGCGGCAGCTTCGTCAACCGGATCCTCGGCTGGCATCCGCTCACCTACGTGGGACAAATCAGTTATTCGCTCTACCTCTGGCATTGGATCGTTCTGACGTTCTACGTTTACATCGTAGGGGCGGAGTTTCAGACGACCGGCGGGTTGCTCACGATGCTCGCGTTCAGCATCGTGCTGGCCGTGCTGACCTTCCACTTCGTTGAGTCTCCTACCCGTTCGATGGCGATAGGTCGCAAGTACATCGCGCTTTTGGTCGTACTCTTCTTGTCGGTCCTTGCGACAGGCAAGATGAAGCCCGAGCACGTGCTTCCGACCTACGCCACGCCGCTTTGCCAAAACTTCTTCCACGAGCGCGAAGGTTGGACAGATCGTTGGAAGAATACGCCGTCCTACTGTCCCGAGAATTCCGATGCGTGGTGCTTTGACCGGGACGGTCGTCTCGGGCGCGTTGTCATCGTGGGCGACAGCTATGCCAATCAGTTGCTCCCTGGCCTTGAAGCGATGGGCCTGGACGTCTCCTACATCGGCGCGGGTTCCTTTCCGCCGGTGTACCGGTTGGAGCGTCCCGTGGTCGGTGTGGGAGATTGGAACGAAAACCGGCAACCTCCCATGGACGAGGTGATTGAGACCGTTGCCGCGAGCAATGCGGAGGCGGTGATCCTTGCGGCGCGTTGGAGCAGCTATCGTTCTCAATCAGATAACGTCTTTGCCGGGTTGAAGAACGCCGTGGGCAAACTCAAGAAAGACGGGCGGCGGCTCATCATCGTACTTCCTCAGGCTCGAGCCACGCTTCCGGAGAATTGGTATTGCCCGAGTCCCTGGAAGAAAAAGGAGGCGGCGCATGTCTCGGCGGGAGATCCCGAAGTTGTGCAGGCCTTTTTCTCGGACGAGCTCAAAAAGGAGCTTCTGGCGATTGACGCAGGTGTCATGTTCGTCGACGTTTCCGAGACTGTAAAGGCGCACGGCCTCGGGACGTCCGAAAAAGCGTATTTCCGAGACAGCGGTCATCTGACGGAAAGCGGTTCGGCCGTCGCGGCGGAAGCGCTTATGGAAGTGCTTGAGTCCGCAAAACTTCGATAACCCCGCAAACGAAACGGCCCCGAGAAATCGGGGCCGTTGATTATTTGGATATCACGGTATCCCCGCAATCGAAGTACCGGGACATTCCGAGGATCAAAGCACCACGCAGGCGGCTTCGCCTTCGGGGCGTTCGACGATCGAGCCGAGCGTGAAGACCTTTTCGCCGGCGGCTTCGAAGGCCTGCTTGGTCTTGTCGGCGTCTTCGGCCTTGACGATCACGACCATGCCGATACCGTTGTTGAAGACGCGGTGCATTTCATGGCGGTCAATGTTGCCTTTTTCTTCAAGCCAGTCGAAGATCGCGGGACGGGTCCAGGATGCGCCGTCGATGCGGGCCTGAACGCCTTCGGGAAGAACGCGGGGCACGTTTTCGATGAGGCCGCCCCCGGTGATGTGGGCCATACCCTTGATCGTGACCTGCTTCATGACTTCGAGAACCGACTTCACGTAGATACGGGTGGGTTCCATGACGCGGTCGGCGAGCGTGGCGCCGTCAAAGGGCATCGACCAGTCGGCGCCGGACACTTCAACGACCTTGCGAATGAGGGAGAAGCCGTTCGAGTGGGGGCCGCTCGAAGCCAGACCGAGGACGACATCGCCCGGGCAAATCGTGGAGCCGTCGATGATCTGGTCCTTTTCGACGACGCCGACCGCAAAGCCCGCGAGGTCGTATTCGCCTTCGGGGTACATGCCGGGCATTTCGGCGGTTTCGCCGCCGATCAATGCGCAACCGGCCAGCTCGCACCCCTTGGCCACACCCGCCACGACGCGCGAGGCAACGTCGACGTCAAGCTTTCCGCAGGCGTAGTAGTCGAGGAAGAAAAGACTCTTTGCGCCCTGCACCAGAATATCGTTCACGCTCATCGCAACGAGGTCCTGACCGACCGTGTCGTGGCGGCCGAGGCGGAAAGCGAGCATCAGCTTCGTACCCACGCCGTCCGTACCGGTGACGAGGACGGGGTTCTTGTACTCTTTGCCGACTTCGAAGAGGGCGCCGAAGCCGCCGATGGAACCGAGAACGCCGGGGATGAGCGTGCGCTTGGCCGCAGGCTTGATGCGTTCGACGAGCTCGTCGCCGGCATCGATGGAAACGCCGGCAGCCGCGTAGGAAAGTTGACTCATGGATAGTCTCACGGAAGGGTAGGAACTCCCGGAGCCCGGCCGGACAAAGCGCAATCGACGGGGAGCATCGGGTTGCGAGGACGGGTCCGGTAGTGGTTGATGAAAAGTGCTTGAAGTATAAGACATCGACCCCGCGGCTTGTCGGCGCAAGGTCGACTGAAAACGGTTGCGGTGAAGCGCGTCTACAGCGCAGCGCGATCCCGGTCGTCGGTTTCGCGCCCTCGGGTAAGCCAGAAGACGGCGGATTCGAGGTAAACTCTGCACAGTTTTGTGATGCAGACCTCAACGTGACAGCCGGCATGCAGGAACCCGATCAATATCTACTCGATCTCCCTGAACTTCAGGAGCGCGACCTTCCGACGCTCGACAACTTCGTCGTCGGTGCGAACGCGGAGGTCGTGGCCGTGCTTCGGGAGATGGCGCAGGGAAGCGGACCGAAGTTCCTTTACCTCTACGGTCCGCAGGGGTGCGGTCTTACGCATCTTCTGAAGGCCGTGAATCCCGGAAACGGCACGTCTCAGTTCCGCGTTCCCGTCTTCAAGGCGGGAACGCCGCTCTACACGGTGGACGACGTTCACGACCTCGATCTCGGGTATGCGCGACAGCTCTTTGCGCTTCAGAATGCGGTTTATGCCGATCCGGCGGCCAAATTGATCTGTGCCGGGCGCACAGCGCCGCAAAAGCTCAAGTTGGCCGAGGCGATTCGCAGCCGCCTCGCCTGGGGCCTATCCTATGCCGTCAAGCCGCTTGACGAAGAGGAACGCTTTCAGGTGCTCGCGCGCCTCGCGTCTCTACGCGGCATTCGCATGACGCCTGACATCGAGCGGTGGATGACGACGCACTTGCCGCGCGACATGCGTACGCTCACCCGCGTTTTGGATCTTGCCAATCAATTGGGGCTTCGCGGCAAGCGCCGTGTCTCCCTTGCCGTGATCCGCGAGGCGGCCGACGTTCTGGATCTCCATTGAGGCGTCGTTCCGCGCTTCGTCACGGACAGCAGTCTGTTAAGAATGAAATTAGCCGTTTTTGATTTAGACGACACGTTGCTCCCCGTGGATACGGGGAACCGGTGGCCTCGCTGGTTGGCGAAGTGCGCCGGACTCGACCTGCGGGCTTTCGACGCCAAGGTCGATGCGTTTGCCGAGGCGTACCGCGCGGGCACGTTCTCCCCGGAAGAATTGGTGCGTTTCCATACGGAATTGCTCGCGCGCTTTTCCCGCAAAGAGCTCGACTTCTGGCGGGCGTCCTTCGTCGAGTCGGTCGTGAAACCCGCTCTGCGTCCGGAAGCTGCGGCGCTCGTTGAAAAAGAGCGTGCCGAGGGGGCCGTACTCCTTCTTGCAACGGGTACGAACCGCTACGTGACCGAACCCGTCGCCCGGCTCTTCGGCATCCCCAACCTGGCGGCCGTTGCACCCGAAGAAACGCCCGAGGGCGAATTCACCGGGAATTTCACGGGGTCGCACTCGTACGGCGAAGGGAAGCTTTCGCTCGTCAAGGACTTCGTGCGAACGCTCGATGCGAAGGAGCCGCTCTCGGTGACGGCCTACAGCGATTCCGTCAACGATCTGCCGCTTCTCAACTATGCCGCAGGTACTGAGGGGGGCGCCGCCGTTGCCGTCAATCCCGACCCGAAGTTGCGCCGGGAAGCCGAAGCACGCGGTTGGACGGTACTCGACATTTTTGGGGAAGCACACCATGTTTGACAGCATCATTCGTCGCGTTCGCGCCTTCATGGGTTCGGGGCCTGATACGACCGTCGTGAAGGAACCTCGCATTTACACGAAGGAGGAGCACGGTATTTCGCCCGACCTCGTTTCGTGGGAAGCCAAGCGCACGTGCGAACTGCTCCATGCCCGAGGTTTCAGGGCCTACATCGTGGGCGGGGCCGTGCGCGACCTCCTTCTCGGCGTCAAGCCGAAGGATTTCGACGTGGCCACGGACGCCACGCCCGAACAGGTGAAGCGCGCGCAACGTCGCGCCGTCATCATCGGGCGTCGTTTCCGACTCGTTCACGTCATTTTCGGCCGTGAAATCATCGAGTGCTCGACTTTCCGCGCGCTCGAAGGCGCTGGTGTGCGCAAGGACGCTTCGGGTCGTGTCATTTCCGACAACGTCTTCGGCGAAATGTGGGAGGATGCGGCGCGTCGCGACTTTACGATCAATGCCCTCTATTACGATCCCGCCACCGAAGAGCTCTACGACTACCACCGCGGGTTCGAAGACATCGGCAAGAAGCGCTTGCGCATGATCGGCGAGCCCGCCGAGCGTTACCGTGAAGACCCCGTGCGCATGCTACGCGCGGTGCGTATCGCCTCGAAGCTCGGTTTCGAAATCGAGTCGCAGACGCGACGGCCCATTGCCGAAATGGCGAAACTCCTCTCGAACGTGCCCACGGCCCGCCTCGTCGACGAGCTCCTGAAACTCTTTACCTGCGGTCACGCCGTCGAATGCGTGAAGGCGCTTCGAAAGGAGAGCCTGCAAAAAGCGGTCTTCCCGGTGCTCGACGTGATTCTCTCGGAGCCTGACGGGGAGCGCTTCCTCATGTTGGCGCTTCAGCGAACGGACGAACGCATTGCCGTCGGGAAGAAGATTTCGCCCTCGTTTCTCTTCGGAACGCTCCTTTGGCCCCAGGTTCTCAAACGATGGCGCCACAACTTCGAGGCGCGCGGCATGTCGTACATGGGGGCGCTATATTCGGCCTCTCAGGACGTTTTGGCCACGCAGTGTCAGCAGCTCTCGATTCAGCGCCGGTACCAGGTTGACATGCACGACCTCTGGATGATGCAGGCGAAGCTGGAGCGTCGCACCGGCAAGAACCCCTTTGCGGTGATCAATCACCCGCGTTATCGAGCCGCGTACGACTTCCTGCTGTTGCGTTCCCTCGTGGGTGAAACCGAGCCCGAGCTCGTTACGTGGTGGGAAACCTTTGCGGAGGCTTCGGAAGACGAACGCCACGAAATGATCGAAGCCGCGCAGCGCGAGGCGCGTCAGAGTGCGGCGAGCCAACGCAAGAAAGACTCGGCCGATACGCAGGGCGGTTCGTCGGAGAGAACGACAAGCGCTTCGAAGCGTCGTCGCCGCCCCCGCCGCCGTTCGTCCCGAAGCAAAGCGGAGTCGGCGGAATGAAAAAAGCGTTCGTTGCGCTCGGCGCCAACCTCGGCAGCCCCGTCGAAACGTTGAATGCGGCGCTCGACGACATGCGCACGCTCCCGGGCGTCGAGATTCTGCGAGTCAGCCGTTTTTACCGCACGTCGCCCGTCGATTCTTCGGGGCCCGACTACGTGAATGCGGTGGCGGCCGTAACGTTTGAGGAAACGCCCGAAGCGTTTTTGCACGATCTGCAGGCGATCGAGGAGCACCGCGGTCGCGTGCGGCCCGCGGGCGTTCACAACGCCCCGCGCACGCTCGACCTGGATCTTCTTGAGGTTGACGGGGAAGTGCGTTCGAGTGCTTTCCTCACGCTTCCGCACCCCCGCATGACGGAGCGGCTCTTTGTCTTGGTGCCGTTACGCGACGTGGCGCCCGATTGGCGCGCACCGAACGGGGAAACGGTGGACGAGCGGATCGAAGCCGTCCGCCGGGCGGACGCGACGCAGAAAATCGAACCGATTCAAGCCGTCGACTCGGACGTCTGTCGGGACGAACGATGAAAAATTACCGTGCTTCCGAACCGAAACGGGGGCGCTTCTGATATACTTCGTCTCCTCTCCCCGGATGGCGGAATGGTAGACGCAGCGGATTCAAAATCCGCCGGGTAAAACCGTGTGAGTTCGAGTCTCACTCTGGGGACCATCACTGAAAAGTCCAGTCGACGATCGATCGCCTGGGCTTTTTTGTTTTTCGGCGCGCCGACGGCGCACCCTGTCGGAGACTTGGAGATTTCACCATGCGCGTCGAACGACTCGAGCTCGACGGACCGATGCTTCTCTATCCGAACGTTCATGACGACGATCGGGGGTACTTTTCGGAAACGCTCAGTCTGCGCGATCGGACGTGTACATTGCCACGTTTCGTGCAGGAAAACGAAAGCTGGACGCGTCGAAAGGGGACGTTGCGCGGGTTGCACTTCCAGCGGGGGGCTTCGGCACAGGCCAAGCTCGTACGGTGCCTGACGGGAGCCGTGCGGGACGTGATCGTGGACATTCGGGCGGGAAGCCCGACGCGGTTTCGGTGGATTGCGGTCGAACTCTCGGCGCACGACCACACGATGCTCTTCATCCCGAAGGGCTTTGCGCACGGCTTTCTCACGCTGACGGATGACGTCCTTTTTCAGTACAAAACCGACGCCTATTACGATCCGGCGAGCGAAGGAGCCGTTCGATGGAACGATCCGACGCTCGCCGTCGCGTGGGGTGTTGAAGTGCCGATTCTTTCCCCGAAGGATGCCGCGGCCCCCTTCTTGGAGGTCGCGAATCTCGGCTGAGCGCCGCCAAGGGTCGGCGCTTTATGAGGGCAAGCTCAGAAGCTCTGAGCCACGGAGCGCAGGAACCGCCCGAGGTCGTAGAGCTCTTCGCCCCCCACTTCGTGCTCCATGTCGTAGGTCTTCCACGAGAAGGCGGGAGCCACTTCGCGGATGACGCTTGCGCTGCGCTCTGCGGTGACGGGCGAAACAACGCTGTCGAAGACGCCGTGCGCCATGAAGACGGGCGTCGCACGGCCTGCGGCCGTCGCTTCCGAGTAGAGACGCTGAGCCAGCGGCAGGTAGCCCGAAAGCGCGGCAATACCGCCGATCGGGGCGGAAAGACGCAGACCCGCATAGAGCGAAACGGCCGCCCCCTGGGAGAAGCCTCCGAGGACGATGCGACGGCGGGGAATGCCGTTCGCTTCGAGTTCGTCGATCAGGGCCGAAACACGAGCCGCGGACTCGCGAATGCCGATCACGTCTTCATTTTCGTCGATCGTGTGGCTGCGCAAGTCGTACCAACCGCGAAGCGGATAACCCGGGTGGAGCGTTAATTCGCGCACCGGAGCGTTGGGCATCACGAGACGGCAGACGGGGCCGTCCTGATGCAGGATTTCATCCGCAAGCGGAAGGAAATCGCGATTGTCGGCACCGAGCCCGTGCAACCAGACGAGCGTAAGGTCCGCGGGTGCATTCGTGCTGCGGGGTGTCGCAAAGACGATGTCGGACGGTTCGAACGGTGCCGGAGCGGGTTCGCGTTCGCGAACGGGCTCGGTTCGTTCCTCACGGGCTTCGATGCAGGCATCCGCCTTCGGCTCGGGTTTCGTTTCGGGCTTCGGTTCGGGTGTTCCCTGAGCGGGAGTCGCTTGGGACTCGACGGGCTTGGCGGACTCTGGAGCGGCTTCGGTCTTTGCTCCCTCGGCGGCCGCAGTCGCTTTCGGACGGCGGGCGCTCTTCGGGCGAAAGGCTTCGACCACCGCCTCGTTCGTCTCGATGTAGGGGCCGCCGATCAAGTCGATGCAGTAGGGAACGGCGGCGAAAATGCCGTTCACGAGCACTTTCCCGTCGTCGTCGCGCAGGCCTTCGAGCGTTTCGGCAATTGCTTTGGGGCGTCCGGGCAGATTGAGAATGAGCGCGGCATGGTCGGGCGTTTCACGAAGAACGCCCACCTGGCGCGACAAAATCGCGGTGGGCACGAAGTGGCCCGAAATCGCCCGCATCTGTTCGCCGAAGCCGGGCAGTTCGCGCGTCGCGACGGCGAGCGTCGCCTCGGGCGTCACGTCGCGACGGGCGGGTCCCGTCCCGCCCGTCGTGAGAATGAGATCGCAGCCGATGATGTCGACCAACTCGCGAAGCGTTTTTTCGATTTCGAAGCGTTCGTCCGGAATCAGGCGCTTGTGAACCCGAATGGGGTTTGTGATGGCCTTTTTGCACCAGGCTTCGAGATTGGGAATGCCTTCGTCCGTGTACTGACCGCGGCTCGCACGGTCGGAAATCGAAACAAGACCGAGGATGAGTTCGTTCTCGGTGCTGCGGGGCGGCTTCATGCTCGTCCTCCAAAAGAGAGGCCGTCGGAAAAGCCGACGGCCGGAATGAAACTTTGCGAATGCGCTTGGTCAGCGGCCGTCTTCCTCGTCCTCGTCGTCGGGCGCGTAGAGGGAGACGGGTTCGTCAAGCAAAGCGTGCAGGAACTTGTAAAGTTCGCGAGCGCTCTTCGGGGGCTTTTGCAGTTCGCGTTCGCGGCGGGCGTTGCGCACGAGACCGCGAAGCGTCTGAATGTCGACACCGGGATGCTCGTCGATGAACTTCGTGAGGGCCTTGTCGTCCGCAATCATCTGTTCGCGTAGCGTTTCGCAACGGTGCAGGAGCGCCACAGCGGCTTTGGATTCGCCCGTCGCGCGGTCGATGGCTTCGCGCACGGCCTTCGGGTCCATGTTGCGCATCTTCTTGCCGATGAGCTGCAACTGTCGGCGTTGCGCGCCGAAGGAGCGCATGCGGCGGAATTCGAGAATCTCAACAAGCACGTCTTCCGGGAGATCGATGCGCTTGAGCTGATCGTCGCCGAGTTTCGTCATCTCCTTGCCGAGATCCTGCAGTTCGAGCTGTTCGCGTTTCAGCTGCGATTTGGAAGGGCCTCGATAGCGGTCTTCCGATTCGTCGTCTTCGTCGTAGTAGGCGTCCTCACGCATGGGCGGCACCGTTCGTTCAGAAAAGTTCAGGGGTTCGAAACCCCTTATGATAACGAGTTTCCCCGAAGCCTCGGTGGACGCGTCGCTCGTCCTTTCAGAGGAGACGGAGCGCGCTCCGAACGAGGTTCCGAGGTTTCGTTTATCGAATACGCTCCGCAGAGTTTTCAGTCATGACGAATTCCGCTTTCCCTTCGCCGGACGCTTCCCTTGAGACCACTGCACAGCTCGCCCGTTGGGCGATCGAGCGCGCGAAGCAGCTCGGCGCGGACGAGGCGTGTGCCGAAGTGAGCGTTGACAAAGGTCTCTCGGTCGCAACGCACAGGGGTGACATCGAATCGGTCGAGCACTCGGACGAGACGGTTCTCACCGTGACCGTCTGGAAAGGAAAGCGCCGCGGCAGAGCGAGCACCTCCGACCTTTCGGAGCGCGCGATGGAAGCGGTTCTGAAGAGTGCCGCGGAGATCGCCGCCGTCTCGGCGGAAGATCCGGCGACGGGACTTCCCGACGAGCGGGACCTTCAGACCGAATTCCGCGAACTCGACCTCTGGCACCCCTGGACGGGGACCGTGGAGGATGCCGCGGCGCTTCTTTCGCGCATGGAATCGGCCGCCGAGGCTTACGACTCCCGAATCACGAATTCGGACGGCGCGCATTTTGCGACGTCGGAAGGCGCCTTTACGCTTGCGAACACCCTGGGCTTTTGCGCGGGTTACCGATACGGTCGGCACAGCATGGATCTCGGCTCCATTGCCGAGGATGCCCGAGGCATGCAGCGCGGCGACGCCTGGACCGAAGAACGGAAGTTCGCCTGCCTGAAGAGCCCCGAAGCGCTCGGGCGGCTCGCCGCCGAGCGCGCCGTGGCGCGCCTGGGGGCAAGGCCCCTTTCGAATCGTACGGTGCCCGTACTCGTCGACGCGAGCATCGCAACGGGGTTGCTCGACATGCTCGAAGAGCTCCTCTGGGGCGGGGCGCTCTACCGTCACGCCTCGTGTCTGGAGGGGCGCGAAGGAACGGCCGTTTTTCCCTCGCACGTTTCCGTCCTGGAGTCCCCGTACACGGTCGGTGCGATGGGGTCGGGCGTTTTCGACGACGAAGGTTGTGCGGGACTGGAGCGTGCCGTCGTCGAAGGGGGCGTGTTGCGCGGCGTCTTTCTCACGTCCTACAGCGCCCGAAAACTCGGCCGACGCACGACGGGAAATGCGGGCGGTGCCTACAACCTCGCGCTCGTTTCCGATCGCACCGAAGCGGGCGATACGCTGCCTGCCATGCTTGAGCGCCTCGGAACAGGCTTTTACGCGACGGAATTGATCGGTCAGGGGTTCAATCCCGTCACGGGCGACTATTCGCGAGGCGCTTCGGGCTTTTGGGTGGAAAACGGCCGCATCGTCGCCCCCGTCGAAGGCATGACGATGGCGGGAAACGTGATCGACATGATGGCGGGTCTCGTGGCCGTGGGGAGCGACGTCGCAACGAACGGCGGTCGCTCCTCGGGAAGCCTTCTCCTCTCACCCCTGATGCTTGCGGGCTCGGACGGCGACTGAGTCGCCGCGTGCCGAGGTTTTTCAAGTACAATCACGCACTTTGCTTTCCCGACCGCTCGCTTGCTTGCGAGCGGTCATCAACGTCTCTGGCCGGTCAAGCCATGCAGGAACAATTTCTCTCCGACTTTGATTTCGAGCTCCCTCCCGAGCTCATCGCACAGTATCCGCTTGCGGACCGCTCCGCATCGCGTCTTCTCCACATCACGACGGACGTCATCGAAGACAAGCACTTCACGGACATCGAGTCCTACCTGCGTCCGGGCGATCTGTTGATCGCCAATAACACCCGCGTCATCAAAGCGCGCCTGCTCGGGCGCAAGGAAACGGGCGGCGCCGTCGAGGCGCTCGTCGAGCGCGTCACGGGCGAGAAGTCCGCGATTGCCATGGTGCGCGCGAGCAAGTCCCCGAAGCCGGGGACGAAGCTGATTTTTTCGGCCGACGGCGCGGAAGAAACCGTGACCGTGACGGGGCGTCAGGGCGAATTCTTCGTGCTTGAGTTCAACCGCCCCGTTCTCGACGTGCTGGAAGCCTTCGGCAAGGTTCCGCTTCCTCCCTACATCGAACACGCCGCCGAAAAGAGCGACGAAGGTCGCTACCAGACGGTCTACGCGAAGTACCCGGGTGCCGTGGCGGCACCGACGGCGGGGTTGCACTTCACGGACGAGTTGCTCGAGCGTTTGAAGGGAAAGGGCGTCGACATCGAATACGTCACTCTGCACGTGGGCGCGGGTACGTTCCAGCCCGTGCGCGTCGAGAAGCTTTCGGAGCACCACATGCATTCCGAGTGGTATTCGATGCCCGCGGACGTTGCCGAAAAGATCAACCGCGCGAAGGCCGAAGGCCGTCGCGTGATCGCGGTCGGTACGACGTCCCTACGCACGCTCGAAAGTGCCGCGGACCGTATCGGTCACGTCGAAGCCGGGGCGCGTGACACGACGCTCTTCATTACGCCGGGTTACACCTTCCGCATCGTCGACGCGCTCGTGACGAACTTCCACCTCCCGAAGTCGACGCTCGTCATGCTCGTTTCCGCCCTCGTCGGGCGCGAACGCATCCTCGAAGCGTACCGCCACGCGGTCGATGCGAAGTACCGCTTCTTCAGCTACGGCGACGCCTGCTTCATCGAAAAGGCGCCGGGTGCTTGATCGAGCCCATACATAAGGACACGAACGAAATGGCTTTTTCCTTCAAGGTCAAAACCACGTGCGGCAAGGCCCGCCGCGGTGAACTGACCCTCAACCACGGCGTCGTGCAGACGCCGATCTTTATGCCCGTCGGCACCTACGGTTCCGTCAAGGCGATGGCGCCCTACGAATTGAACGAAGTGGGCTCGCAGATCATTCTCGGCAACACGTTCCACCTGTGGCTGCGCCCGGGTCTTGAAGTGATCGAAGCGCACAAGGGCCTTCACGACTTCATGCAGTGGAGCAAGCCCATCCTCACCGACTCGGGCGGCTTCCAGGTATTCAGTCTCGGGGAACTTCGCAAGATTACCGAAGAGGGCGTGAAATTCAGCAACCCCATCAACGGGAACAAGCTCTTTTTGACGCCCGAAATTTCGATGCAGATCCAAAAGACGCTCAACTCCGACATCGTGATGGTGCTCGACGAGTGCACGCCTTACAAGATCGGCGACCGTCCCGCGACCGAACTCGAAGCCGCGAAGTCGATGCGCATGAGCCTTCGCTGGGCGAAGCGCTCGAAGGACGAGTTCGAACGCCTGGAAAATCCGAATGCACTCTTCGGCATCGTTCAGGGGGGCATGTTCACGAAGCTTCGCGAAGAGTCGCTCGACGGCCTGAAGAACATCGGTTTTCACGGCTACGCCTTGGGCGGCCTCTCGGTGGGCGAGCCCAAGGAAGAGATGCTGCGCATTCTCGACGAAGTGGCGCATCAGTTGCCCGAGGACCGTCCCCGCTACCTGATGGGTGTGGGTACGCCCGAAGACCTCGTCGACGGCGTCTCCTCGGGGATCGACATGTTCGACTGCGTGATGCCGACCCGCAACGCGCGCAACGGCTGGCTCTTCACACGTTTCGGCGACGTGAAGCTCAAGAACAGCCGCTACCGCAACGACCTTCGACCGCTCGATCCGTCGTGCAACTGCTACACGTGCCGCAACTTCAGCCGCGCGTATCTGCACCACCTGCACAAGGTGGGCGAGATCCTCGGGGCGCGACTCAACACGATCCACAACCTCCACTTCTACCTCAACCTCATGCAGGAGATGCGCGACGCGCTCGAAGCGGGGACGTTCGAAGAATGGAAGGTGCGCTTCCGCGAGGATCGCGCCCGCGGGATCGAGTGATTTTTCCCCGTGCTTTGCCGAGGGCGACCTTCGGTAAGTCCCGACGGACCCTTGAAAATCCTTAAGGTCTTGCGGAAGGTTTCCCCTCTATAATGCAAAAATCGCTCGCATCGGGCCTCTCGCAGGCGCGATGCGGGTTTTGGACTAGCCACTACTGGAGTAGAAATGTTTTTTGTTACTGACGCCTTGGCGGCGGAAGCCGCCCCCGGCGGTATGGAGGGTTTCCTCCTTCAGGTTGTTCCCCTGATCGTTATCTTTGTGGTTTTCTGGTTCTTCCTCATTCGTCCGCAGCAGAAGCGCCAGAAGGAACATCAGCAGATGTGCGAAGCGCTCGCCCGCGGCGATGAAGTCATGACGCTCGGCGGCCTTTCGGGACGCATCGACAGCGTCGGCGAACAGACGATCAATCTGCAGATCGCCTCCTGCGACGGCAAGCCCGTCGTCGTGACGATGCAGCGTGCGGCGGTTCAGATGGTTCTCCCGAAGGGGTCCATCAAGTTCTGATTCCCGCTGGAATTCAAAAAGGCGTTGAGGGCATGTCCCTCGGCGCCTTTTGAGCTTGAGCCGTGAGGCTCGGGCAAGGTCGGAGCAACGGGCTCCGACGGACAAAAGGGCCGGTAAAGCCCTTTTTTGCGCATTGAACGGACGGAGTAAGCGGATGAATCGCTATCCTCTTTGGAAATACATCATGATCGGCATCGTGCTCGTCATCGGGCTCATCTACACGTTGCCGAACTTCTACGGCGAGTCGCCTGCGGTGCAGATCTCGTCGGGCAAGGCTACCGTCAAGGTGACCGAAGACACGCTTAACCGCGTGCAGACGGCGCTTGCGAACGCCAAGCTCAACCCGAACGGCGTCTTTTTCGAACAGGGCGCCCAGCAAAACACGATTCGCGTGCGGTTTGATCCGACTCAGACCGAAGAGCAGCTTCAGGCCCGCGAAGTGATCGACCACGCGCTCAACGCCGATCCGAAGGATCCGAGCTACATTGCTGCGCTCAATCTCGTGCCGAACACGCCCCAGTGGCTCCTTTCGATCCGCGGTCTGCCGATGTACCTCGGTCTCGACCTTCGAGGCGGCGTGCACTTCCTCCTGCAGGTCGACATGCGCGCGGCGATCACGAAGCGCGCCGATGCGACGGCGGCCGACCTTCGCACGCAGTTGCGCGACAAGCGCATCCGCCACACGGGTATCAACCGCGTCGGCAACGACGTCGAAGTGAGCTTTGCGACCGAAGAAGAACGCGCCCGCGCGAACGACCTTCTGCGAAACACTCAGACGGACCTGCAGCTGACGCTTCCCGAAGCGACGAAGGCTCCCTTCATTATCCGCGCCTCGCTCACGCAGCAGGCCATTCAAACCGTTCAGAACAACGCCCTCAAGCAGAACATCGCGACTCTGCACAACCGAATCAACGAGTTGGGCGTGGCCGAACCCGTGATCGCCCAACAGGGTGCCGACCGCATCGTCGTTCAGCTCCCGGGCGTGCAGGATACGGCCAAGGCGAAGGACATTCTCGGTCGTACGGCGACCCTTGAAGTGCGTTTGGTCGACGACTCGCCCGAAGCGCTCGCGCAGCTCGCTCAGGGGAACGTTCCCTTCGGCGACGAAAAGTACACGGACCGCGAAGGTCGTCCGATCCTCGTGAAGCGCCGCGTGATTCTCACGGGCGACAGCCTCAACGACGCGCAGCCGGGCTTTGACAGCCAGACGCAGGAACCGACCGTCAACCTTGAACTCGACAACCGCGGCGCCCGCATCTTCCAGGAAGTGACCCGCGAAAACGTCGGCAAGCGCATGGCCATCCTGCTCTTTGAAAAGGGCAAGGGCGAAGTCGTGACGGCGCCGGTGATCCGTCAGGAAATCGGCGGCGGCCGCGTGCAGATTTCGGGTGCCATGACGACGATCGAAGCCACGGATACGGCGTTGCTGCTGCGTGCCGGTTCGCTCGCCGCGCCGATGGAAATCGTCGAAGAACGCCTGATCGGGCCGAGTCTCGGCGAAGCGAACATCGAAGCGGGTTTCCGCTCGACGCTCTACGGCTTCATCATCATTGCGGTCTTCATGGCAATCTACTACCAGGTCTTCGGTCTGGTGTCGGGCATCTCGCTTATCTGCAACGTGATGATGCTCGTCTCGATTCTCTCTCTCATGCAGGCGACGCTGACGTTGCCGGGTATCGCCGCCATCGCGCTTACGCTCGGTATGGCCGTCGACGCGAACGTGCTCATCAACGAACGCGTCCGCGAAGAGTTGCGTATCGGCCGCTTGCCGCAGACGGCCATCGCGGAAGGTTACGACCGCGCGTTTTCGACCATTCTCGACTCGAACATCACGAGCCTGATCGCCGGTCTGGCGCTCCTTATTTTCGGTTCGGGCCCCGTGCGCGGCTTTGCCGTCGTCCACTGCCTCGGCATTGCGACTTCGATCTTCACGTCGGTTGTGGTGTCTCGTGCGCTCATCAACCTCATCTACGGCCGCAAGAAGAAGCTGACCGCCGTTCACATCGGTCAGGTCTGGCGTCCGGATGCGGACAAAGCCTCGGCCAAGTGATCTGAGGGAGAACTACGCAAATGGAATTTTTCCGCATTCATAAAACGATCCCCTTCATGCACTACCGCCACGTGCTGAACTCGATTTCGCTCGCGAGTTTCATCGTGGCGGTCTACTGGATCTTCGTGCACGGGCTGGCGTTCTCGATTGAGTTCACGGGCGGCACGCAGATCGAGGTGAACTTCCCTCAGGCGGCCAACACCGAGCAGATCCGTACGGATCTCGCCAAGGTCTCGAAGGAAGTGCTCGTTCAAACCTTCGGCTCCTCGCGCGACGTGGTGATCCGCGTTCCGACGAAGGAAGGCCAGACCTCCGGTCAGGTTGCCGCCGAAGTGATGAAGGTCCTTGAGGAGACGACTCCGGGCGTGCACATGAAGAGTACGGAGTTCGTCGGTCCGCAGGTGGGTGACGAACTCGCCCGCGACGGCGGCACGGCGCTTGCACTCGTCGTGGTCGGCATCATGATCTACCTTGCCTTCCGCTTCGAGTGGAAATTCGCTCTCGCGGCCATCATCGCGAACCTGCACGACGTGGTGATCGTGGTGGGGATCTTCTCCGTGATGCAGTGGGAGTTCACGCTTCCGGTGCTCGCGGCCGTCCTCGCCGTGCTCGGTTACTCCGTCAACGAGTCGGTGATTATTTTCGACCGCGTTCGCGAGCACTTCCGCAAGATGCGCCGCGTGGACACGATTGAAGTGATCAACTCGGCCATTACGGCGACGATCTCGCGTACGGTGATCACCCACACATCCACCCTCTGCATGACGCTCTCGATGTTCTTCTTCGGCGGTCCGGCGCTGCACTATTTCTCGCTCGCGCTCACGATCGGTATCCTGCTTGGCGTCTACTCGTCCGTCTTCGTGGCGGCGGCCATCGCGCTCTACCTCGGTGTCAAGCGCGAGGACCTCGTGAAGACCGTCAAGAAGGATGAAGTGGAACAAATGGTTCCGTAAAAGTCCAACACGATAAAAAATAGAGAGGGGCGCAAGCCCCTCTCTATTTTTGAGTGAACGTTTAGTTGTACGAAGTCTGGGGTCGTTTGAGTAGGGTTGCGGGCAATGGCTCTCTTACTCGTATTTTTAGCGTTCGGATTTCGGCATGAAGTTCCACTTCAACTTCTGTCGCAGGAGTTTGAAGTAGTCGTACCCGATCGGGTGCAGGATCGTGACTCGGTGCTCGGCCTGACGGATGATCAGGCGGTCGCCGGGCACCATATCGCAGAACTCCTGCATGTCGAAGTACGCCACCGCGTCGCGAGCGTCGAGCAGTTCGATTAGGATCTGCGACTTGAGCGGAAGAACAATCGGACGGTTCGAGAGTGTGTGCGGCGCCACGGGCACCAAGATCATGCCTTCGAGCGACGGGTGCAGAATCGGGCCGCCCGCGGCCAGCGAATACGCCGTGGAGCCCGTAGCCGTCGAACAAATGACGCCGTCGGCGGACTGACAGGCCATTTGTTGATTGTTGACATAGACGAGGAAATCGACCATGCCGCCCGCACGCCCGTGGCTGATGCCGATGTCGTTCACGGCGAGCTGCCGGTAGATTTCCTTGCCGTTACGCAGGACGATTCCTTCGAGCAAGGGTCGTTCGTCGCAGATGCTCTGACCCGCAAGCATTTCAGGAAGACGCGTGTCGACATCCTCCTGACACAAGTCCGTAATGAAACCGAGACGCCCCGCATTGACGCCGACCACGGGCTTGCCGAAGCGGGAGAGACTGCGAGCCACGCTCAGCATGGTGCCGTCGCCCCCCAGGACGATGATGAGATCGCACCGCTCGCCCAATTCCTCGCGCGAGCAAAAGTTCGTCGTCTTAAGGTACTCCGCGGCCCGTTCTTCGTAGAGAACATCGCAACCGAGCGACTTCAAAAGCGCGGTGATACGCTCAAGTTGATAAGAGAGGTCGTCGTTCGTCGGTTTGACGCAGAGTCCGATCGTTTTGTAGAGCAACACGGGCTTCTCCTCAAAGGTTCTTTTCAAGTTCGGCCCAAACATCCTGCCAGGCCAAGTCCTGCATGCAGCGCCCGAGCGTGTCGGGGACGTTCTTCGGGCAACGGTGTCGGTCGCACGCGTGACAGGCGAGATAGTCGGGGTGACGAAGAATCGTAATGTTGCCCTGTACGAGTCGGGCCCGGTCGGACGCATAGCCTCCTCGGCGTCCTTCCTTGGGCGAAGGCCCCCAGACAGTGACGTTCGTCGGGCCGAAAAGCGCGATAACGGGGACTCCCGTTGCGCCCGCCACGTGGGACGTGGCCGTATCCACGCCGACGAACACCCGAGCGCCTCGGATCAGACGGGCGGTCTGACCAAAGGAGAGCTTCCCGGCGGCCACGCACACATTCGCTTCCGCAAAGCCTTCGGTGACGCGACCGATACGCTCGAGTTCGGCGGAGGATCCGCCGCCAACGATCACGACACGCAGTCCTCGAGCGTTGAGCTTTTCACACAACGCGCGCCAACCCGCCGTCGACCATTCTTTGTCTTCGTAGCGCGAGCACACCTGAAAAACGGCGTACGGCCCGCGAATGCGGAAGGCTTCGGGGAGCTCTGCGTCCGGGCACGACGGATCGATGTGATACCGACCGCCGAGCACGGGTTCCAGAAGTGCTTCGGCCTGATCCAGCCAGTGCCCCGGGTACGGATGCACCTTGTGCGTGACGAGCTTTTGCTTCCACCATCCCCGATGGTCGTTCGCCGACGCATAGACCACCTGACGTCGCGCCGCGAAATACCCGTAGAGAATCGTGCGGGTGCTCTGCTGAGTGATGATCGCCCAGTCGTATGTGTTCCACATCGCGGACATGTCCAGGAACTGACGCCACTTTTTGGGACGCTCTTCGACGCCGATGACGCGTCGAATGCCGGGCACCCCTTCCAGGATCCCGCAATTGCGGTGAAACGTCAGAACGTCGACCTCGGCATCGGGGTAACGCTCCCGAATGGGGTTGACAAGCGAAGCCGCGAGCAGGCAGTCGCCGAGATACCGGGTGGAGACAATGAGAACGCGCAGGGGACGAGAAGCCGTCATTTCGAAGGTGAAGAGAAAAAGCAGGAAAAAGGGTCTCTCCCCCGTCGGGAAGAGACCCTCCAATGTTACCCCGTCAAGGGCGTGTTACTTGCCGACGGAAGCGCCGACGGCGACCGCGTGGAAGCCCGCATCGACGTAGATGATGTCGCCCGTGATGCCGCTCGCCAGGTCGGAGAGGAGGAAGGCGGCCGTGTTGCCGACTTCCTGGATGGTCACGGTGCGGCCGAGCGGCGCCGCTTCTTCCATGATGTGCAGGAGCTTCGAGAAGTCCTGAATGCCCGAGGCGGCCAGCGTCTTGATGGGGCCGGCGGAAATGGCGTTCGCGCGGATGCCCTTGGGGCCCAGGCTCGAAGCGAGGTAGCGGGTCGAAGCTTCGAGGGCGGCCTTCGCAAGACCCATCGTGTTGTAGTTCGGAACGACTCGTTCGCTGCCGAGGTAGGTGAGCGTCAGCACCGACGCATTGCGGCCTTCCATCAGGGGGAGGCAGGCCTTTGCAAGGGCCGGGAAGGAGTACGCGGAAATATCCATGGCCGTCTTGAAAGCGTCGCGAGAGAGACCGTCGAGGAAGTCGCCCGCGATCGCTTCGCGGGGCGCAAAGCCGATCGAATGCACCACGCCGTCGAGACCGCCCCAACGGTTCTTCAGTTCTTCGACGACGGCGGCGATTTCTTCATCGCTGCTCACATCCATGGGCAGGCAAATCGAGCTTCCGAATTCTTCGGCAAAGGCCGCCACGCGATCGCGGAAACGTTCCCCGACATACGTGAAAGCAAGTTCGGCGCCTTCGCGACGGCACGCTTCGGCAATGCCGTAGGCGATGGAACGGTTGGAGATGACGCCCGTAATGAGCAGCTTCTTGCCGGTCAGGAAACCCATGATTGTCCTCGTTCTAATGATTCGTGTTTCGTCGATGGCACTCGTGCATCCTCCGACGGACACACGAGGAGGGAGCGCACGACCGCGTGCGCTCCCATGCGTTCTTTGCGTGACATTGTAGTGGCACTCGCCCTCCGGGTCGATGTGCCCCCTCGCCAATGCGCGTTAGGCCGTCCGTCGTTGGAAGGCCCTGGGAACATCAGGGAATGCGAAGCTCCTGCCCGACGCGAAGGGTCGAGCCCTTGAGGCCGTTCGCGCGTTGCAAAGCGGAAACGGTCGTATGGTGACGCCGCGCGATGGCGATCAGCGTGTCGCCCGAGCGTACGCGATAGGTCGTGGCCTGGCGCACCGTCTGAGCTTTGTTCACCTTGGAAGCGGTGGCGGGAATGACGAGGCGTTGCCCGATACGCAGGTTGTTGCCGCGAAGACCGTTCGCCGCGCGAAGTTTCGAGACGCTCACCCCGTAATGCTCGCCGATCTCGGAGAGCGTATCGCCCGAACGCACAACGTGGACACGGGTTTCGGGAGCGGGCTTCACGTTGCGCTCGACTCGGTCCGCGCTCGGGATCTCGAGACGGTCGCCCACTCGAAGCATGTTCGAGGTGAGACGATTGGCGCGTTTCAATTTCGTCACGCTCACGCGATAACGTTCGGCAACGGTCGAGAGCGTGTCGCCCGACTTCACGGTGTAGATCACCGTATCGGACTCCGTCGTCGTATCGCCCGGAATGCGCAGACGCTGCCCTGCGCGGATGATGTTGCCTTCCAGGCGGTTCGTCATGCGCAGGCCCGCCACCGTCACGCCGTAGTGACGGGCGATCGCGTCGAGCGTGTCGCCCGAACGAACCGTGTGGATGACGTGATGTCCCGAGGAGTTTCCCGAAGAGGCCGCCGGAATAGACGCACGCTGTACGTTCGGCACCGTGAGCACCAGGCGTTGCCCCGCCCGCAGACGGTCGGAACGCAGGCGATTGGCGGTCACGATCGATTTTGTCGTAATGTGCCAGCGACGAGCAATGGAGGTGAGCGTGTCGCCGCTTCGGACACGGTACGTCACGCGGCGCCACGTCGTGAGGGGTGAAAGTCGCAGACGCGCGTCCGCTTCTTCGGCCGAGATGTCCACCTGCTCGTCGGCGCCCGCGAGAACGAGCAACGTCGAATTGGGGAGAACGCGCCGTCCTTCGGGAATGCCGTTCACCTTGCGAAGTTCCGACTCCGTCATGCCGCTTTGCGCCGCGACGGTAGCGAGTGTTTCGCCTTCTTTAAGTCGATAGGTCGACCAACGCGAAAGCGGCTGACCGCTGTCCATCCAGCTGGCGAGATTGTCGATGAAGTAGTCCACCTTGTCGGCGGGTAGGAGCATCACGTTGTTGTGCGCTGCCACGATCACCGGAAGCTTGTAGCTCGGGTTCAGGGCGCGGAATTCGTTGAGCGGCATGCCCGCAAGCTCCGCGGCGGTCTTCACGTCGATGTCGCGAGGCTTGGTGATGCGAATGAAGAAGGGTTCGTTCCCGACGTCCGGCAACTCGATCCCATAGCGCTCCGGATTCGAAATGATCCTCTTGATCGCCATGAGTTTCGGCACGTAGTTGGCCGTTTCCTTCGGCATGCGCAGATGTGCGTAATCGGTGGGTTTGCCGTTGCGCTTTGCACGCGCGATCGCCCGCTGAACGCTCCCTTCGCCCCAGTTGTAGGCCGCAAGCGCCAACTGCCAATCGTTGAAGAGACCGTGGAGGTAGTCGAAGTAGTCGAGCGCCGCGCGGGTGCTTTCCAGGACGTCCTGACGGTCGTCGCGCCAAAGATTCTGAGCAAGTGCGTAATCGTTCCCCGTAGCGGGCATGAACTGCCAGAGCCCCGCCGCCTTCACGCGGGAGAGCGCTTCGGGCTGAAAGGCACTCTCGACGAACGGCAACAGCGCGAGCTCCGTCGGCATGTTGCGCGCTTCGACGTCTTCGACGATGTGGTAGAGGTACTGCCCCGCACGCGAGGTCATACGCTGGATGTACGCGGGATCCTTCGTGTAGTAGGTCACCCATCGGTCGACGAGCGGTGAATCGAGTTCGGGCATGCGGTAGCCGCGCCGAATACGCTCCCAAACGTCATTGGGCATCGTCTCCGCTCCCCCGTCGACTTGAACCGACTCTTGTTGCTTGAGGGCCGCGCGCACGTCGCCCGGCACCCACGAGAGCGCCAGACAACCCAAGCTGAGGAGAGTAAACGAGAGACAACGCAAAGTCATGAAGCTCGAACCCCGGGAGTGGAGGAATGCGTAAAATCGGAATTGCCGTAATGTTACTGCTTAGCTCGGCGGCGCCCTTGCTTCTTTTGTTTTCCAACGTGTCGTTTCTCGGCGGAATGTGGAAACAAACTGTTAAGAGAGCGGAACCCCCGGCTTTCCTTTCCTTCGCACGATCAACGACCCCCACATGCGCACTCGACTTTCCTTCGACGACTTTCTAGCCACCCCTCCCGGGGATCGGCTTCGCGAATGGGAAGTGTCGCAGTTCGACGAACTCGTGACAGACGTCTTCGGCGTGGCCGCACTGCAAATCGGCGCCCCGCAACTCGACACGCTCCGCTCCAATCGCATTCAAGGTCAATGGATTCTGCTTGAGAAAAAGGATTCGCTTTTCGGGCTTCGTTCGGACCTGCATGCGCTCCGGGGCGAGCCCGAGGCGCTCCCCGCCGCCGCAGAGTCGCTCGACCTCGTCACGCTCCCGCATACGCTCGACTTCGCCGAGCACCCCCAGCAAGTGCTGAGAGACGCGGTGCGCGCCCTGGCGCCCGAAGGGCGCCTCGTCCTCACCGCCTTCAACGCGCTCGGGGCGTGGTGGCTCAAAGAGCGGATGACGGCCGCCTTCGGCGGCAAAGCCTATCTGCCGACGCGCCTCCAACCGATTTCGCTCGGGCGACTCAAGGACTGGCTCGCGCTCCTTGGCATGGAAGTCGACCGGGGGCGCTTCGGAATCTACAGTCCAGGTTTTCGCTCCGCCTCGGCGCTTCGCCGATGGGCCTGGCTTGACAAGGCAGGCGACCGTTGGGCCCCGCAATTTTCCAACCTGATCCTTCTTTCCGCCGTCAAACGGCAACCCGGCACGCGCCTTATCGACTGTGCGACACGACCGCTCTCAGAAAGACGCCCCGTGTCGACCTTCCCGGTCGCCTCCTCACACCGTCGGTCCCCGGAACTCTGATAGAGACCGGGCCCCGGATCGTACGACCCGCACATCGTTCGAAAGCGCATTCCACACAACGCGCTACGTACCCCATAACGCACTACGAGAGAACACACCCATGAGTACCACCAAACTCGAAATCTGGACTGACGGCGCCTGCAAGCAGAACCCCGGCGTGGGCGGTTGGGGCGCCTTACTCGTCTGGGGCGAGCACCGGCTCGAACTCTACGGGGGTGAACGTCTGACGACCAACAACCAAATGGAGCTCACCGCCGTCATCTCGGCACTCTCCGCCTTGAAGCGTCCCTGCCCGATCATCCTGCACACGGACAGCTCCTACGTGAAAAACGGCATCACGCAGTGGGTGCACGGCTGGAAGCGCAACGGTTGGCGCACGGCCGACAAGAAACCCGTGAAAAACGTCGAACTCTGGCAACGCCTCGACGCACTGACATCCCGCTTCGAGATCGAGTGGCGTTGGGTGAAGGGACACAACGGCGACCCCGGTAACGAAAAGGCGGACGAACTTGCCAACCTGGGCGTGGAAGTCGCCTTGGGCAAGCGCCCTGCGCCGACGTTCTGAGGCTATCGAAGCCCCTAATACCGCATTTATGGTATTTTCACCGGGAACTCTTGATTTTTTCGGATCGATCCGTAAAATTTCAATTCTCGACGCGCGGTTAGCTCAGTGGTAGAGCACTGCCTTCACACGGCAGGGGTCACTGGTTCGAAACCAGTACCGCGCACCAGATTCCGAAAGGCCTCACGGGAAACCGCGGGGCCTTTCATTTTTCATGCGCCGAAGGCGCCGTACAAAAAAGGGAGCCGTTTCCGGCTCCCTTTTGTTTTTTTCGGGCGACACCCGCGCGAACGTCAAACGTCTTCTTTGTCCTTGGCCTTGCGGCACTCCCCGCACACCCCGTAGAGAACGAGTGAATGATCGGTAAGTTCATAGCCGAGGCGCCCCGCGACGACCCGCTGCGCCTGTTCGATCGCAGGATCCACGAACTCTTCGAGCTTGCCGCAGCGGACGCAGACGATATGATCGTGGTGATGTCCTTCCTGAAGCTCGTACGTCGCACGACCTTCGTCGAAGTGATGGCGCACCAGGATCCCGGCACTTTCAAATTGCGTCAGCACGCGGTACACGGTTGCGAGGCCGATGTCGCAGTCGTCGTTCAGAAGGAGCTTGTACACTTCTTCGGCCGACAGGTGGCGCTTTTCGACCTGCTCGTTCTGGGCGAGCCTCTGGAAGAGATCGAGAATCTTCAGACGAGGCACCGTGACCTTTAGGCCCATGGTCTTCAGATCGTTGGTTTGATTTCGAGACACTTCGTGCACGACGGACTACCCTTCTAGCGGTTCGAATACCTTTATCATACGTTCTCATCAGTGCCTTTGCACTGTAGAGAAGGTAAACCGTCATTCTATAGTTTTTATGTTCACTAGACAGCTTCTTCTTGCCGTCGCCGGCCTTGCGACGGCGGCATCTCTGACCGGTTGCTACACGATGGCGGACGCCTGGGAAAACCCCAACGAGTATGTTCCCTACTACCTTCGACCGTACAAAGCGGACGTGCATCAAGGCAACCTCGTGACGAGCGAAATGGTGCTCCAGCTTGAGAAGGGCATGAGCGACGCGCAGGTGCAGTTCCTGCTCGGCGTTCCCCTCGTGCGCGACCAGTTTCACCCGAACCGCTGGGACTATGTGTACTTTCTCCAACGCGGCAACGGCGACCGCCAACTTCGTCGTCTGACGGTCTTCTTCGACGAAGAGCGCCGGCTCGATCACTGGGTGTCGGATCCGATGCCGAACGAAGAGCAGGCCGACCAGCTGATTCTCGGCAACATCGAAACGTTCGTCCCCGAAGTGCCCAAGGCTCAGACCGAGGAGAGCGCCCCGGCCGACGCCGCGTCGACCCCTGTTCCCTGACGGATCTTGAGGAGTTTGTATGAAGGAAGAACTTGATCGGCTCCAGTCGCTTATCGAACAGCTCGTCGTGCGTCTTCAGAACGAACGCTCGACGAATTCGCAGTTGCGCAACCAGCTTGCGGCCCGAGAAGCGGAGCTCGCCCGTGCGAAGTCGCAACTCAACGACCTGCGACGCAAAGTGAACGGCCTGGCTTCTCAGTTTGCCAACAACGAGGAACCTCTCCTCTGACGTTCGGCCGCTTGCCTTTCCTTGTTCCGTTTTTCTCAGAAAGCCATGTCGGAAGTTACCGTCTCGATCTTCAGCCACAACTACCGGCTCGCCGTTAGCACCGGCGAAGAAGAGCTCATCCAGAACTGCGCCGAAATCGTCGACAAGCAAATGGAGGCGATGCGCGCAGGCGGACGGGTGCTCGCCGCCGATCAGATCGCCGTTCTTTCGGCGCTTGAAATCGTCTACAACGCCAAGAAGTCGGAAGAGGCCGCGGTTCAAGCCGTGAACGCCGCCCGTACGGAGGGCGAATCGGCCCGGGCCGACATCGCCGCCGCCCGATCGGAAGCCGACGCTCTGCGTGCGGAACTCGAGTCCGTGCGTGCCTCGGCAGCCGCCGCACAGGCCGAACTAGAAACCCTGCGTCAGACCGCAGAAGCTCAGCCCTTCGTGCGCCCCCTGCAACAGGAACCGATCCCTCAGGCCGCTCCCTCGCTTTCCAACGAAGCCGAGATCGTTGCCCGCATTCAAGAACTCTCCCGCATGTGCGAGGAGGCGATTTTCCAAGACACGAAACTCGGTTCGCTCTTCTAAACTATGACTGGTCCCGAGAAACTTTCCGTCCTTTTACCGGTCTACAACACGCGCTCCGACTGGTTGACCGTTGCGGTCGAGTCCGTTCTGAATCAGACGTACCGAGAGTTCGAACTGTTGCTTCTCAACGACGGCTCGACGAATCCCGATACCCTCGCGACGCTCGTTGCCTTCGAAAAGGCAGACGACCGGGTGCGCCTGATTCACAACCCCGAAAACATGGGACTTCCCAAGACGCTCAATCGGGGTTTGACGCTTGCGCGCTACGACTGGATAGCCCGCATGGACGGCGACGACATTTCCGAGCCGCAACGCTTCGAGAAACAAGTCGCGTTTCTTAAGGCTCATCCCGACATCACGCTTCTCGGGACGAATATGTATGCGTTCGGCGAAATCCATACGATCTGCCGTTATCCGGAGCAACACGACGAAATCGCCACGGCTCTATTGGATCATTGCGCAATGGCTCACCCTACGCTGATCTTCCGCAAAGACCAGATTCTTGCTTCCGGAGGCTATCCGACCGACTACCCCAACGCAGAAGATTATGGTCTATGGACGAAGTTGGTCCTTCATCACCCCGAAGTTCGCTTCGCCAATATGCCAGACCTCTTATATCGATACCGAGTGATTCGGAGTCGTCCTGCGTATGTTCATGCTCAGGAAGAGAGCGCTTTCCGCATACGAACTGCCACACTCACCGCTCTTGGCGTTCCCGAAGAGTTTTTGCCCTACTTTATAAAGCCGGAACGAAAGCAAATCAGCGGGAAAAAGCTTAAAGCGTACGAAGATGCTCTGAGTCGTATTTTCAGTACGTTGCAACGTCAACCCTATTTCATAGACAACTACTTCCGCGAGATCATGCTCGCTATTTTGCGAAAGGCCGTGAAACGCGCGTTGCCGTCGCCCTATGCCTTGCAACGCGCGGGTTCGTTGCTTTTGCGGCGGGAGGCCTACCTCAATTCGCTCTTTCCGCGAAAAGCTCCTACCAAACCGGCCTCCGATTCGCTATACTCCAAGTAAACCTGCGGCGGACGGCAACCGGGCTCCAAAGTACCTAGAACCAATGCTTAACCCCATTGGTTGGCGCACTCGAGGGCCGACAGAGAGCCGGTCACGCGTTGACTGGCCCGGTCCGCTCCGGAGCCGACCGCCCTGAACTCTCGGTTCAGGATACGTAGCCCCGCCCCACCGCAGGTTCCCTCTTCCGAAAGGGCAGTCCCTCGTGCGACTGCCCTTTTTGCTTTTGCACGTTTGCTCGTACGGTGCGCTATGCTCGATTCCACTCGACAACTCTTGGAGGTCCCATGACCGTCTCTCCCACCGATACCGCCCGCGAACTGCTGCGCTCCGCCCGCCGCTTCTGGCTCATGAAGACCGAACCCGGCGAGTGCTCGATCGACGATGCGTTGAACGCTCCCGATCGCAAGGTGTCCTGGTTCGGCATCCGCAATTACCAGGCTCGCAACTTCATTCGCGACGACATGAGCGAAGGCGACGGCGTGCTTTTTTACCATTCGAGCTGCGCCGAACCCGGCATCGTCGGTCTGGCACGTATCGCTTCGAAAGCCTATCCCGACGAACTGCAGTTCGATCCCGAGAGCGAGTACTTCGACCCGAAGAGCACCGCCGAGAAGCCTCGCTGGCTGACGATCGACGTCGAAGGACTCGTCAAGTGCGCGACCCTCTCGATCGGCGCCATGCGCGAATACCCCGAGCTTGCCGGCATGCGTGTCCTCCAGAAAGGGAACCGCTTGTCGATCACGCCCGTGACGTCCGAAGAATTTGCTTTCATCACGACGCTCCTTCACTGATTTTCCCCAGGAAGCCGCGTTGTTTCTTCAACCCTCGACTTACCCTCACACCACATCATGGATCTCACCATCATCATCGAGCTTGCTCTCCTCGGGGCATGCACGGGCTTTTTGGCCGGCCTGCTCGGCATCGGCGGCGGCATGGTACTGACGCCCTTTTTCACGATGCTTCTCGGTACGGCGGGCGTCCCGCAAGAACACGTCGTTCACGCGGCGATCGCCACGTCCATGGGCACCATCCTCTTTACGTCGCTCTCGTCCGTACGGGCGCACGCTTCCCGCGGTGCGGTTCTCTGGAACGTCGTCGCCGCGGTGGCGCCCGGGATTCTTTGCGGCGCCGTGATCGGCGCCCAAATTTCGGGGGCCCTCTCCACCTTCTGGGTGGCGCTCATCTTCGCCGCCTTCGTGTATTTTTCAGCCACGAAGATGTTCTTGGGCGGCAAGCCCGCACCGACCCGCCATCTTCCGGGGGCGCCCGGGATGTTCGGGGCGGGGTCCGTCATCGGTGTCATCTCCTCGCTCGTCGGCGCGGGCGGGGGCTTCATCTCCGTTCCCTTCATGACCTACTGCAACGTCAAGATGCACAACGCCATCGGCACCTCCGCGGCTCTGGGCTTTCCCATTGCATTTGCGGGCACGATCGGCTACATCTGGAGCGGTTGGGGCATTGAAACGCTGCCGCAATGGCCGGTGATGCTGGGCTTCATTCACCTCCCCGCGCTCTTTTCCGTGGCGGTGATGAGCGTCCTTACGGCGCCCCTCGGCGCCAAGGTAGCTCACTCGATCGACACGAAACCCCTGAAGCGCATCTTCGCGTCGCTTCTCTACGTGCTCGCGACCTACATGCTCTGGAAGGCAATCAGCGCCTTCTGACCGACGCCGCCCGCGTTTGAGAAAAGGGCGTCTTCCCCGAGGGAAGACGCCCTTTTCTCTTTTCATCGGTTATGTGTCAGTGTGTGATTCCGTGCTGTTTGACGCCGCGAAGGCTCCAGGCCATAACGAAAAGTCCAGCGAGGACGAGCGGAATCGTCAACCACTGACCTTGAGAAAGACCGAGCGCCCGAAGACCGAGAAACGCATCGGGCTCGCGGAAGTACTCGACGAAAAAGCGCGCCACACCGTAACCAACGCCGAAGAGCCCGGCCACGAATCCGGCGGGCCTCGGTCGACGGGAGACGAACCAGAGCAAAAGGAAGAGTATGAGTCCCTCGAGCACCGCTTCGTAGAGCTGCGACGGATGGCGGGGAAGGCCGTCTCCCGCCTGCGGAAAGACCATGGCCCAAGGAAGCGAAGCGGGCGCTTCGCGCCCCCAGAGCTCTCCGTTAACGAAATTGCCGATGCGGCCCGCCATCAGACCGAGAGGAACGAGCGGCACGACGAAGTCGGCGAGCTTCCAAAAGCCGATGCCGTGACGAAACGCATAAAGAGCCATGACAACAAGAACGCCGAGGAGGCCGCCGTGTGCGCTCATGCCGCCCTGCCAAATTTCAAAAATCGCGAGCGGATGTTCGGCGTAGTAGGCGGGTTGATAAAAGAGACAGTACCCGAGGCGTCCGCCCAGGATTACGCCGAAGATTCCGTAAAAAAGGAGGTTTTCCACGTCGTCCGCGGTAACACCGCGCCACGCATCTTTCGCGCGCAGGCGACCGAGCAGCCAGAAGGCGGCAAACCCCGCCAGGTACATGAGTCCGTACCAGCGGACGGCTACGGGGCCGAGCTGCAACGCCACGGGATCGAATTGGGGGTGAATCAGCATTTCCGACGTTCCTCCGCGTCATTCGTCGAGTCGCCATTGTAGCGGTCCGCCCTTAGGGCGGTGCCGCAAGGACGCGACCGAGCGTCTCGGGCAAAGGCCGTCGGGCGTTGCTTGTGTTAAGGTGGAGCCCTTCGAAAACCTCGATTTTTTTTCGCCGACCATGACCATCGAAACGCCTTCTTCCGCACGGCTTGCCGACGCCCTCTCCGATCTGCGCGCGGCTCGCCCGCTCGTTCACTGCCTGACCAACGAAGTCGTTCAGGAAATTACGGCCAACGTGCTGCTTGCGGCAGGCGCCTCGCCCGCCATGGTGGTGGCCGAAGAAGAGTCCGGTACCTTCGCCCGCATTGCGGGCGGCATCCTCGTCAATATGGGGACACCCTTCCCCGAGCGCCTGCGCGCCATGCGCAAGGCGGTCGAAGGCGCCCGCGAAGCGGGCCGCCCCTGGGTGCTCGACCCCGTAGCCGCAGGCGGCATTCCCTGGCGCGACGGCGTCATCCGCGAGTTCGTCGAACTCAAACCCACGGTCATTCGTGGAAACGCGAGCGAAATTCTTGCGCTTGCGGGCGCGGGTACGGGCGGCAAAGGGGTCGACAGTACGGCCGATTCGAGCGACGCTCTTGAGGCCGCGCGAGCGCTTGCCGCTCGCACGGGAGGCGTCGTCGCAGTGACCGGCGCCGTCGACTACGTGACGGACGGCACGCGTACCTTCGCCATCTCGGGAGGCGACCCCATGGCGACGCTCGTCGTCGGTACGGGCTGCTCGCTCTCCGCCCTGGTGGCGGCTTTCTGCGCCGCACATCCGAACGCGCTCGAAGCCGCTGCGGCGGCTTGCGCGCTCGCGAAGCGCGCCGCCGAAGTCGCCCGACGCAAGGCGGACGCCCCGGGAAGTTTCCACGTCGCCTACATCGACGCGCTTTATACGATCCGCCCCGAAGAACTGAGCGCGGGGGCCTGACGATGACGTTTTTTGATCCCGCGTCGCTGCGTCTTTACCTCGTGCTCGACCCCGATCTCTGCGGGGGCGCCGAAGGGATGATCCGCACCACTCAAGAAGCCCTACTCGGAGGCGTCTCGTTCGTTCAACTGCGAGCACCCCGGTGGAAAAAGCGCGCCATGGCCGAATGCGCTCGGGCGCTTCTTGAAGTGACTCGGGACCGAGGTGTTCCGCTCGTGATCGACGACCACGCGGATGTGGCCTTTGCCGTGAACGCCGACGGCGTTCACGTGGGACAGCAGGACCTCGCGGTCGAAGACTGCCGACGACTCCTCGGAACGGGAAAAATCGTCGGTCTCTCAATCAATACGTCGGACGAGATGCGACGCGCGCCCGTCGACCTCGTCGACTACGTCGGCATCGGCCCCGTCTTTCATCAGACGACGAAGCTCGACGCTTCGCCCGCCCTCGGCCTCGAAGGACTGCGCACGATCGTCGAAACGTCTTCCCTGCCTTCGGTGGCGATCGGCGGCATCAAGGCGGAGAACACCCGTGCGGTGATGGCAACGGGCGTCGACGGCATCGCCGTCGTTTCCGCCGTCTGCGGAACCCGTTCGCCCCGCGACGCGGCCGCTTCTCTTCGTTCCGAAATCGATCGATGAAACTTCGCACGCTTTTCTCCGTTCAGCCGGGCACGCTCTCAAGCACCGTCGTCCTTTGGGCGGCCACGGCGGTGCTCCTTGCCTTTGCGGCGGCGCCCTATCGGGCGTTTCAGCTGTGGTCCTTTTCGATTCTCTTCGGCGGACTGCTGCTCTATCGGGGACGATCAAGCCTCGCCAAGATCGTCGCCTATCTCGGCTTTCTGCTGATTTGGGTCGACGGCGGCATTCGCGCCTTCCTGCGTACGATCTACGGGGCGGAGCCCAAATCCACTTTCGTTCTCGAGTCGGTGGCGAACACCCATACGTCGGAGAGCTTCGAATACCTTCAGACGCTCTGGAGCGACATCGCCCTCTGGTCGGGGATCGTGCTCGCTCTGGCAATCGCGGGATTTCTTCTCATTCGCCGCATTCCCTCGACGCCCGCGCCGCGCACGGTGTCGGGAAAGCCCCTGACGGTGCTCATCGGCTTTCTCGCGCTTGTTTTGACGGTCGGTGCGGCCTTAAGCCCCTGGCGCGGCCACTGGCCGATTTTCTACTGGACCTCGTGGGTTAGGTCCGTCGAAAGCGTGCGTGCAGGTTGGGAAAATCAAACGCAGGAGCATGCGCTTCGTCGTGCGACGGCCGATGCTCAGATAACTTCCGCCTCGCAGGAGCCCCGTACCCTGCTTCTTCTCGTGGGTGAGAGCACGGTGCGCGACGACCTGTCGCTCTACGGCTATCCGAGAAACACCACACCGAAGCTCGACGCGCTGGCGAAAGATCCCCACTTTGCAACCGTTCGTCCGGTGTGGTCCGTTTCCTCGTCGACGTTACCCGCATTCGACGACATGTTCGAATTTTCCACCTCGTCGGGTCCCGGGAATCTCTTCGCCTTTTTCCGGAGCGCGGGCTACAAAGTGACGTGGATCAGCAACCAGGACGACCTAGCCATCAAGAATCGTTACGCCGCCTGGGACGACGATCCGGAAATGCTCAATCGCCTCGCCGGACGTTCGAGCGCTTCGCTCGACGGAAACGTCCTTCCCTCCCTGGAAAAGGCGTTGAACGACCCCGCCGAACGTCATCTCATCGTGGTGCATCTCATCGGATTGCACCCGCACTACCGTCTGCGTCGTCCGAGCAACTGGACGGCCAACTGGGCGGAAAACGACGTCGTCGAAACGCAACTGGAGTCGCTCGATCGATCGAGCTGGGTGATCGATGCCCGCAACGACTACGACCTCGGCATTCGATATCAGGACGAGATCCTTGCGCGCTCTCTGGAGCTTGCCCGCGCGTCGAGCGCGGGGAAGATCCTCGATTGGGTCTACGTCTCGGACCATGGGCAGGAGCTCGGCGACGACGAAAACCGTACCGGTCACTCCAATACGACCGCGGACGGCTATCGGGTGCCGCTCCTTTTTTGGCTCTCCGACCGAAGCGATGCGAAGAGCTGGGAGAACCGCCCCTTCCGCACCGACCGCCTGAGTCCGACGTTGCTCGCTCTTGCGGGTATCCGTTGGAAGGACGAAGACGCAAGCCGCATCTTCCTCGATCCCGCCTACGTCTGGGAAAAGCCCGAAATTCCCGTCGTCGACCCGGAACTCGACGCCGTCACCGCTCGGGAAACCCAACGCCGCGCAAGCGCGGCGCCTTGATGCGTTTTCACACACCTTGGAAAATTTCGTGAGGCGCCGACCCCTCGGGCTCCGTAGAATGAGGAAAAGCCTTCTTCTTTTGGACACACCCCATGCGCGAGCGCCAATTGCCCACGACGGTCCGGCTCTCCGAGAAGGACGCCCGAGACGTCCTTCTCGCCGAGCTTCTTGAAACGCCGACCGATGCCGTCCCGGGCGAGAAACCCGTCTGGACGCCGACCGATGCCGTCCCGGGCGAGAAACCCGTCTGGACGCCGACCGATGCCGCCGCCGCAACGCGGGATGCCCGCCATTTGGCGGGCGAACGGCATACACCCGGTCTATTTCTTCCGCTTCGAGCGAGACTCGTTCTGGCACGACTCAAAGAGCGTCGCGTCAAAACGACGCTCGAGCGAACGGGCATCGCCACGGCTCCCGTCCTTCTGACGCTCGCTATGCTCGGCTACCTGGCGGGGGTGCTCACGGACCGACTCGCCACGACGGGATCGGTGGTGAATCTTTTGTCTCCTCCGCTTCTCGCCTTCTTCCTCTGGAACCTCTTTGTCTATCTCCTCCTGCTCGTTCAGGGCGCGAGCGCCCTGACGGGAAAGACGGTCGGGGCTCCTCTGCGATCCGCCCTGGTACGACTTTTCGAGAAGTTACATCTCCCGGGACTCAAAAAGGACGGCCTCCGAACACGCTTTTGGGCGCGTTGGGTACCTCTCATGACACCGAAACTCGCCCTCTGTGCGGCGCAGGCGTTGCATCTGGCAACCCTGGCTTTTGCGATCGGGCTCCTGACGAGTCTTGCCGTTCGCGGTATCGGGACGGCTTACGTCGTCGGGTGGGAAAGCACGTGGCTTGCCGACCGCCCCGACATCGTGCTCGGCATTCTCAATGCGACCTACGGCCTCGTTCCGGGCTCTCTGCCGATGCCCGACGTCGAACACGTGCGCCTCATGAATCTCGCCGAAGGGCTTTCCGCACCGCTCACCGAATCCACCTCGTGGTTGCTGCGCCTCATGGGGCTCATCTCCGCACTGGTGCTCGTTCCCCGCGCGTGTCTCGCGCTTATCGCGACGGTGCGCATTCGTCGGCGTGAAAAGGCACTTCCTGTTCCCGTAACGAGTCCCTATTATCGGCGACTCCTCCTCTCGGACGACGAAGCCCGCCGTCGTGAAGTCGTTGTTCTCGTTCCCGAATCGAACGGTAAGGACTGGGAGGATGTTTGCCGCCGCACCGAGGCGCTCCTCAAGACCAGGGACGTCGCTCTGAAAATCGTCCCCGCCGAGCTCTGGGATACGACGCCCGAAGCGATTCTCGAGAGCGTGCGGAAGGAAGGTGCATCGGAGCGCCTCTTCTGGGTGGCACTCGACGCATCCGCCACGCCCGAAGAAGAAATTCACGGCCGGTTCCTTACGGCCCTCTCCGAGAACGTCGTCGTGTTGCTCAACGTCTCCTCACTGTTCGCTCGTTTCGGCAAAGACGCGCCCAACGTCCGGAGCCGTCTGGCGCTCTGGGAGACGTTCGCGCACGACCACGGCGCCCGCTCGACGGTACTCGATCTTACGGAGACCTCCTCCGAATTCATCGACGCCCTTGCCGCGTTGGTCGACTCGAGCGCCGACGCATTTCAATCCAATGGACAGCCATGAGCACAACCGATCCGCTTCGCATTCATCTGAGCCTCGTCAGCCACACGAACATCGGAAAGACAACGCTCGCCCGAACGCTTCTCATGCGCGACGTGGGTGATGTGGCCGACCGGGCGCACGTCACCGAAACAACGGACGACTACGTGCTCGCCCGAGGTCCTGCGGGGTGCGAACTCGTTCTTTGGGATACGCCGGGATTCGGGAACTCCGTGGCGCTAGCAAAACGCTTGTCCGAGCGGTCCAACCCGGTCGGATGGTTTCTCTCCGAAGTGTGGGACCGCTTCACGAACAAAGCCTTCTGGCTCGATCAACGGGCGGTTCGCCACATTCGGGATACTTCAAGCGTCGTGCTTTACCTCGTGAACGCGGCCGAGCGGCCGTCCGTCACGCCCTACATCCCCGCCGAGATACAGATTCTTTCCTGGATCGGCAAACCCGTCATCGTACTCCTCAATCAGATGGGCAAACCCCGTCCGCCCGAAGACGAACGGGCCGAGCTCGAACTCTGGAAGAGCGAACTCGCATCGTGCGACTTCGTCAAAAGCGTCCTTCCCATGGATGCGTTTGCGCGGTGCTGGGTGCAGGAAGCGGCGCTCTTCGACGCGCTGGCCGAAGCGCTTCCCGCAGAATCGCAGACGACCTTCGATACGCTTCGCACCGTCTGGATTCGCGGACGCCGAGCCGTCTATTCGAGTTCGCTCGACGCCATCGCCCTGCATGTCTGGCGACAGATCACGGCCCGCGAAACGGTTCCGACCCCGACTCTCAAAGACCACATGCTCACGATGGTCAAGCATTTCGGTCTCATGAAAAAGGAAGAGGACCGTCTTTCGGACGCGCAAACGGCCCTTTCCGCCCAGGCGGCCGACAGCTTCTGCGCACTCACGAACGCGCTCATCGAATTGAACGGTTTGCGCGGCAGCGGCATCTCCAAGGAAATCCTTCGCCGCATGAAGACCGACTGGGAGCTGGCCGCCTACTCGATCGATCCGGGTAGCGCCGCTGCAGTCGGTACCGGGATCGGCGCCACCTCGGGTGCGGCCGTCGGAGCCGCGACCGACTTTGCTACGGGCGGCCTCAGTCTCGGTCTCGGAACTCTGATCGGCGGTTTGATCGGTGCGATCGGCGGCATTGGTGCCGCAACGCTCTACAATGCCCGTCACGACAAGTCCGGGATTGAAATTTCCTGGAGCGAACACGCACTCAAGGGCTTCATCCTCGAGGCCGTGCTCCTTTATCTCGCTGTCGCGCACTTCGGGCGCGGACGCGGCGACTGGGCCGAAGGCGAAAGTCCGGAATTCTGGAAGAAGGCCGCGACGGACGCCCTGAACGCACAACCGATGGATCTTCCGGACTTGAAACACATGGCGGCCGAAGAAGGACTTCCGCTTCTCACGCAACGCATCGATTCCGTGCTTCGTGCCGTCTTCACCATACTCTACAACCGCTCCGTCTGAGCTCGTCCGCCATCATGCTTACGAAAGGCCTTACCACCGTCGGTCTTCTTCTCGTCTCGAACGTCTTCATGACGCTCGCCTGGTACGCCCACCTGAAACTTCAGAGCGCCAAGCTGATCAGTAGCTGGCCGCTCTACACGGTCATTCTCTTTTCCTGGGGGATCGCCCTCTTCGAATACTCCTTCATGGTTCCCGCCAACCGGATCGGTTTTGTCGGGAACGGCGGCCCCTTCACGCTGGTGCAGTTAAAAATCATCCAGGAGGTGATCACGCTCTTCGTGTTCACCGTCTTCTCCCTCATCGCCTTCCAAAACCAGGCGCTGGGTTGGAACCACCTCGCCGCCTTTGCCTGCATGGTCGGAGCGGTGTTCTTTGTTTTTCTGAAGTAATTGTAATTCCAAAAGGGCAATCTGAGGGGTAATAGAAACGGAGGACAATAATCCCTCCGTTTCTATTAGATAGTTTTACCCCTAGAGATGTCTGATCAAGTTAGCTCTCGAATTAACTGATCCCAGGCATCCCAAACAACATCCGCAGAGTATCTTTTCATATCCTCTTTTCCTTGCGCTCCATATTCCCAGCGAATGTTCTCGTTGCTCATCAAAAACTTAAGTCCATTTGCATAAGACTCAGGGGTTGGGGTGACTAGAAGTCCATTTTTTTTGTCGCTAACGATTGAATTTGTAGAAGCGCAGTCCAGACATCCGACAACAGGGATTCCCATAGAAAAGGCTTCAGCCATGGCGAGGCTAAATCCCTCGCAGGCCGAAGGGAATGCAAAAATAGACGCTTGACGTAAATGGTCTTGAACTTGGTCTGTTTCTCCAGGTAAGAGAAAGCGTTCCTGCAGGCCATTATTTCGGATTAATTTATGGAGTTTGGCTAAGTATTCCTTGTCTACGAACTCGCCATACCATTCGCATTTCCAGTCTGGAAACTTATCTTTTAAGATGGAAAATGCGTGGATTAACAAATCTGGACGCTTCTCAGGAGAAACTCGAGCCATCGTTATAATTGTTTTTATCGATAGGTTTGATTGCTCTTTATATTGTGGGGCAACGTTCGGTATGGTGACGACTCTTGCTGAGGGGAATTTGTTTCTAACCTCCTTTACGAACTCTGGCATTAGAACCTGCAAAATGTCAGACTTTCCTACGGCATCAGAGTATGCGTAGAACTTCGGCTCGTTGAAAAAGAATGAGGGACACCCATGGAACATGGTGATTAGCGGGTCTTTTATTTTTAGATAATCCCGTAAAATCCAAGTAGCCTCTGCTTGAAAGGATATAAATAGGTTCGCCTTCGGTAAGGATTTTAGTGCTTCTCCAATCAGATCTCCGCGCCATTTGCTGTCAATTACTGCACGCAACATTTTGCGCTTATTGGAGTTGAGTCGATAACAGATCAAATTCTTCCAGGGGTTTCGGTAAAGGAACTGTGAGAATTTTTCTTTGTAGGCATTAACATATCTGATTTCATTTTCAATATGGAATCCTGCCTTGCCTTGATTAGTATCGCAAAATGGCAATGTAACTTCATAACCTCGTTTGATTAAGGCATTTGCCATGTCACAAAAGACCTTTTCTGTTCCTCCTTTCGCATTGGTGACGCGACCGGTGTTGAGGAGGATAATGTGAGGTTTATGAGTGCTTACAGATATGTCTTCTGAGTTCATTTTAATTGGCAAGATGGGCTATTAGAAAGCAATGCTATTCATTTGAATATGAATTTCTCTGAAACAGTATTTCTTCTTGCGATGGAGAGTCGCATGCGTAGATAAAAACGATAAGGATGTGTTCTCCAGAAAAGTGAAGTTTTGGTTTCGTCCAGACGATGGTTGCCAATGGTGGATACAGTTTCTGCGTGTTTGGCAATGGCAGGGTTCAGACGCCAAACAGGGAAGGCTCTAGCGAACTGCAAATAAGGCGAAAAAAGAAACTCGTCCATTGGGGCAACGAGTCTTTCGCTGAGTTTTAAGGCATGCAGTGCTGCTTTTCGAGACATAATGTAGGCCAGTCCGCCTACTGGTGTCGGTTTCAACGGATGGCTGAGATGATATTCTATTCCTTGCAAAAAATACTTTTTAGGGCTTACTTTTGCATTCCAAGTGTCGTCAACAATGAAAAGTTGAAGAATATCTATTCCATTGGGAATCCAGAAATGGTCTTTAATAAAATATGTTGCGGAGGGGCTGAAGATGATGTCGTCTTCCATGATCAATCCCCAATCCTCGTCAGATTCAGTAATAGCTTTCCAACACTTACGGTGACTAAGGAAACAACCTACTTCTGCTGAGCTTAATGAACGAGGAAAGGCAGCTCTGGATAGCGAAAATACAGAAGGTTCGAGCGAGCGTCTTTCTTCACTACTCAGCATTTTGCCATCTACAGCAGATATGCGTGAAAAAGAAACTCCCAATTCATCTAACTGTTGAGTCATGAAGGAGAGTCGATCAACAGAGCGATCCAGATTAATTACAAAGCGAAGCATTAAAGCAAATCCTGTAGTTGATCCTTGACGTCTTCAAGCGTCGGCCACTGCCCCATTTTTCCGCATACCACGGCGCGCGTGTTCCACGGCGCCGTGCGTTCGAGGTCGGTTACGCCCACTACGGTGATTTGAGGCGCCGAAACCGCGGCGGCGATGTGGCTGATGCCCGAGTCGTTCGCGATGACAACGCGGGCGAGTTGCGCGAGCGCGGCGTAGTTGCCGAGGGTCGTCGGTTCGAGAACGATGCCGTTGGGGCAGGCGGCCTTGGCTTCCTCAATCTCATGAGGCGAGGGGAAGATGATCGGGGCGACGTCGCGCGACCTCAAGTAAACGCAAAGCTCGTCGAAATGAGGCCAGCACTTGTTCTGGCCGTGATGTGTTCCGCGGGCGATCGGCGCAATCAGCGCGAAGCGCTCGGGGATCCCGAACTTTTCAATCAGGTTGTGGGCGGCCGCCTTGTGTCGGCTGAGCACCCGAAGACCGAGTTCCTCTGGAGCCTTCTCCCATGCGGGAGTCTTACCCCAGGCTTTCACGGCTTCGGCGGTCGTGTGGAAGAAACGCTCGACTTCGTGCATTTTCGAGGGTTCGGGGATGGCTTTCTCAAGAAGGAACGAGCGCCCGTCGGTCGCAAGCCCCGCACTGCGGATCCCGCCGATGCGAAAGAGCAACGCGGAACTGAAGGAGTTCGGGAAGAGCAACCCGAGCGGGGAGCCTCCCGCAAGATCGGCGAGACGCCGAATACGTCGGAAGTCTTCCGTCACATGACCTTCGATGGGGTCGAACCGCCAGCCCATTCCGGCAAAGAGATCCTCGGCCCAGCGCTTCCCCGTCAAAACGGGAGTGAAGCCGCTCGCTTCAAGAAGGCGCAGGGCCGGCAGGGCCATGCAACAGTCGCCGACGTGATTGGGCAGACGACAGAGAACTTTGGTCGACATACGGTGCTCCGGGAAAGGGACGAGTTCGGTTCATTGTATCGGGGAATCTCGGTATCATGAGGGACTCGTAAATACGAAGGAATCACGTTTGATGGCCCGCTTCCCCGTTCTCTCCAACCCCTATTTGATGCGCCTTTTCCGCTACCTGCCGCCCTACAAGTGGTATATCGCCGGAGCGGCGGCGGCCATGGCCGCCGGGGGCGGCGCCTCCTCGCTCATCGCCCTCATTCTGGGCAAGCTCACGGACATGGGCTTTTATCAGCAGGATCCGATCGTAGCCGTCCTCGCGCCGATCGCCCTGATCGGGGTGGCGGCTTTGAACGGCGGCTCGCAGTATCTGAGCTCCTACCTCCTCGTGCGCGTTTCGCAGAGCATCATGCTCGAAATCCGCACGCTCATGTTCGAGCGCATCTCGCACTGGGGCGACGCGCTCTTTTTCAAGTACCGCTGTGCGGAGGTGCAGGCGAAATTCATCAACGAAGCGTCCACGGCGCTGAGCCGTGCGGCGAGCGTGATGACGACCATGATCCGCGACTCGATTCAGATTGTTTGTCTGATCGGCGTTTTGATTTACCACAACTGGAAGCTCACCCTGGTGACCTTCGTTGTGACGCCGTTGCTCGCCGCGGTTCTTCGCTGGGTCAGCAAGCGCATGAAAAAGCTCACCACGCAAACGCAACAGACGTTCGGAGAGCTTCTCGGTACCATCCAGGAGAGCTACCAGGGCGAACGCGTCGTGAAGATTTACGACGGGTACGACTACGAGCGCGACCGCTTCCGCGCGGTCAACGAAAAGCTCAAGGATCTGACGCTTCGCACGCAGCGCGTCGAGGCGGCGGGTACGCCTCTGACGCAGTTGATCGCCATGTCGGGCGTGTCCGTCGTGGTGGTGTACGCGCTTGCGCAGGCGCAAAGCGGGGCTTTGACGATCGGCGAATTCACGACCTTCCTCTCGGCCATGTTGCTCTTGATGCCGCCCATTCGGCATCTCTCGAGCCTCAACGGGACGACGGCCGCTATGACGGCCGCCGCGGAAAGCCTCTTTAAGGTGATCGACGAGGAGCCCGAAAAGGATCCCGGCGAGAAAACGCTCGTGGACTACCGTGGGGCGGTGCGCTTCGAAAACGTGGGGTTTGCCTATCCGAACGCCGACAAGCCGGCCGTCAAGAATTTCAGTCTCGACGTGAAGCCCGGCGAGATGATCGCGCTCGTCGGTTCGTCGGGCTCGGGCAAGTCGACGCTCATCAATCTGATTCCCCGCTTCTGGGCGGCCACGTCGGGTGAAATTTATTTCGACGACGTGCCGCAGAGCGAACTCACGCTCGCGAGTCTTCGTCGACAGATCGGTCTGGTCAGCCAGGAAGTGACGATCTTCGACGATACGATCGCCGGGAACATCGCCTACGGGTGCCGCGACAAGGTGACGCGCGAAGACATCGAACGCGCCGCGGAAGCAGCTGCTTTGACGGACTTCATCGCCACGCTCCCCCAAGGGCTCGACACGCCGGTCGGCGTGAACGGCTCCATGCTTTCGGGCGGGCAACGTCAGCGCATTTCGATCGCGCGCGCGTTCCTCAAGAATGCGCCCATCCTGCTTCTTGACGAAGCGACGAGCGCGCTCGACACCGAAAGCGAACGCCACATCCAGAAGTCGCTTGATTCGCTCCTCAAGGGGCGTACGGCTTTCGTCGTCGCGCATCGGCTTTCGACCATCGTCAACGCCGACCGCATCGTCGTGATGCGCGAGGGTGAGATCGTCGAAATCGGCACCCACGAAGAGCTTCTGGAAAAGAAGGGCGTCTACGAACACCTCTACAGCATCCAGTTCAAAAACCACCTCTGATTACCGTCGCCCGGGCCGCGTGCCCGGGCCGCAACCGCTAGAAAAAGGACTACGCACACATGGCTGTCAGCGTCTTCGATATGTTCCGCGTGGGGATCGGCCCCTCGTCCTCCCATACGGTGGGCCCGATGCGTGCCGGGTCGGCTTTCCTCGGATTGCTTCGCGATCGGGGGCTCTTTGACAAGGTCGGACGCGTCGGCGTCGAACTCATGGGAAGCCTGGCCGCCACGGGCCGCGGGCACGGGACGGATACGGCCTGTCAGCTCGGACTTGCGGGCGAAGTGCCCGAAACGTGCGATCCCGATCGCGTGTCGGTGCTCGTTGCCGAAATCGCCCGCACGAAAACCTTGCGTCTCGGAGGCGAGCGCGCGGTGGCGTTCGAGCCCGCGGCCGACATTCTCTTTCATCCCGCCAAGGTGCCCGCTTTCCATACGAACGCGGTGGAATTCACGGCGTACGGCGAAGACCGTCGCGACGTTCTCCTCGTTCGTCGCTATTACTCGGTCGGGGGCGGCTTCATCGTGGCCGCTAGGGAAGACAATCCCGAAGAACCGATCGTTCCCGCCGCGATCATCGAAGGGCGGAAGTCGATGCCGTATCCCTTCAAGTCCTGCGACGAACTCATGGCCCGTGCAAGCGCCGCACGCCTCAGCATCGCGGAACTCATGTTCGCCAACGAATGCTCGCGCCTTACGGCCGACGAGGTGAACGAGCGTCTCGATGCTATCTGGAGTGTCATGGAGGCTGGGATCGAACGCGGCCTTCGTCAGACGGATCCTCTTCCCGGTCCCTTCCGCGTTGCCCGCCGCGCGAAGCGCCTGGCCGACGATCTGCGCGCCCGCGAAGCCGAAGGGCACACCGATCCCCTGGGGGTCCTCGACTGGGTGAACGCCTATGCCATGGCGGTAAGCGAAGAAAACGCCTCGGGCGGGCGCGTGGTGACGGCGCCGACGAACGGCGCGGCAGGGGTTATTCCCGCCGTGATCCGGTATTACCTCAAGCACACGGAAAATCCCTCCCGCGAGGGCGTGCGCACGTTCCTGCTGACGGCGGGTGCGATCGGGATTCTCTACAAGGAAAATGCTTCGATTTCGGGGGCCGAAGTGGGCTGCCAGGGCGAAGTGGGCGTTGCGTGCTCGATGGCCGCGGCGGGTCTCGCAGCGGTGCTCGGTGGAACGATCGCGCAGATCGAAAACGCCGCCGAAATCGCGATGGAACACAACCTCGGTCTTACGTGCGACCCGGTGGCGGGTCAGGTGCAGATTCCCTGCATCGAACGCAACGCAATCGCCGCCGTCAAGGCGATCAACGCGACGCGCATGGCGCTGCGCGGCGACGGTTCCCACTACGTGAGTCTCGACAAGGTGATCCGTACGATGCTTGAAACGGGACGCGACATGCAGAGCAAATACAAGGAAACGAGTCGCGGCGGTCTTGCGGTGAGCATCGTCGAGTGCTGACGCGGGAACACTCCGACTGCAATACGACAAAGGGCGGCGAATCGAATTCGCCGCCCTTTTCGGTATTGCGGAGCCGGGAACCTCAGAGCGCGGCGTCCGGCCCCTCGTTCAAGTCCTAAAAGTCGTTCAAAACCGTCACGATACTCAAGTGAAAATGACGTTTTGATAGAAAAGTCCGTGAAATACACGGA
>ENA-UERU01000016-UERU01000016.1-human-gut-metagenome-genome-assembly--contig:-NODE-16-length-159135-cov-12.581285_pt1 | contig 159135 bp, 131 predicted proteins | sample MGYA00242988_ERZ507989 | MGnify/ENA primary metagenome ERZ507989 (study PRJEB26167, sample SAMN06115519) | human gut metagenome | host: Homo sapiens | place: China:Hunan | collected 2015-08-21...
AACCGGACGGCTCGCAAGAGACGCTCAGGTCAGCAGCAGGAACCCATCGAGGAGACCGTCGGGAAGGCCTGAAAAGGTCTTCCCAACGGCTCGGTAGGGAATCTCCGTCCCCTTTAGGGCGGAGAGGATGTCAAGTGATCACGAACGGCTCGGCACCAGTCGGGTCGTTTCCGCTCGGAATTCGCCCGCAAACGCCGTCACGACCCCCGTTTTTTCATAGGTCGCCAGCCCGCGGCAGACGATTCGGAGGAGTTCCGCGTCGGAGAGCGCCCCGTGGATCGTGCGATCTTTGCCGAGGATGCCGAAACGCAGGCAGAGATGGTCGAGTCCGTTCGGGTAGCCCTGAAAGAGGCTTCTCGCCCAGCGGAGCGTGTCGAAGATCGTGCAGCCGAGCGTCTCGAGATTGTCGTAGCCCGCGAGAAAAAGCTCGTGATTGATGAACCCCGCGTCGAAAGAAGCATTGTGCGCGACGATGCGCGCTCCGCGCACGAATTCGACGAACTCGGGAGCAATCTCCCGAAAGAGGGGCTGCTTTTTCAAAAACGCCGTCGAGAGTCCGTGCACGTTGTAGGCCGCCACGGGCATCGGACGCTCGGGATTCATGTAGGCGTGAAAGTCCCGGAGCGGCTCGAACGCTTCGTTCACTTCAATCGCTCCGATTTCGCACACGCGGTCGCCGTAGCGGTAACTGAGCCCCGTCGTTTCGGTGTCGAGAACGACGATGCGTTGGGAGTGCGACTTCGGTGCGGTTCGATACATTGAGAATCCTTGAGGCGGGTGACCCGAACGGGCAAGCGTTTGATGATACCGCCGATCGGGGACCGGATCCGAGTTTTCGGGCGGTCGGGGTGCGAACGATGAAAACGAAAAAGGCCGCCCTCGGACGTCGAACGACGCCCCGGGCGGCCCTTGCACGTGGAAGTTATGCAAGAAAAGGGCTTACTCTTCGACGAGCGCCTTCACTTCGTTGCCCCACGCGTCGCGCGTCGTCGTGCGGATGCCGAGAAGCACCGCCCAGCGACGCAACGTCCCCGCGATCACGAAGAGCATGAGCACCATGACGAGGACGGAAAGCGATGCCAGAAGATACTGCTTCGCGGGCAGGTATTGGTTGACGACGAGCCAGATCCCGGCCCAGAACGTGATGATCGTCATGAAGAGCCCGGGTACGCCCGTCACCCACGCGTACTGCGTCTTGTTGAGGCGCAGGATCACGGTGGTACCGATCAGGAGCGTCACGGACGCGAGCAACTGGTTGCAAATACCGAAGAGCGGCCAGATCGAACCTATGTCGCCCGAATAGACGAGATAGCCCCAGCTCCCCGTGAAGACGAAGGACGTGATGATGATCCCGGGCCACCAGTTCTTGTCGCCGAACTTGGGCCAGACCTTGGCGGCCATTTCCTGCAGGAAGAAACGTCCGACGCGCGTACCCGCGTCGACGGCCGTCAGGATGAAGACGGCTTCGAACATGATGGCGAAGTGATACCAGTACGCCATCAGGTGCTCCATGAAGGGGATCTGCGAGAAGATGTGGGCCATGCCGACCGCAAGCGACACGGAGCCGCCGGGGCGGCCCATGAGGCTTTCCTGCACTTCCGCTTCAAGGCGCGGGAGTTCCTGAACCGTCATGCCGAGCGCCTGGAATTTTTCCACGGGCGCGTTGATGGCGAAGTAGTCGGCCGGAACGAGCACGCACGCGGCCACGAGCGCCATCACGGCAACGAACCCTTCCATCAGCATCGCACCGTAGCCCACGAAGAGCACGTCGCGTTCGTTGCCGATCATCTTCGGAGTCGTGCCCGTGCCGATCGTGGCGTGGAAGCCCGAGAGGGCGCCGCAGGCGATCGTGATGAAGATGAAGGGGATGACGGGACCGCCCACGATCGGGCCGCCGCCCTTCACAAAATCGGTGAAAGCGGGCATGTGGAAGTCGGGCATCACGAAGGCGATGCCGAGCGCAAGCGCGCCGATCGTGCCGATCTTGAGGAAGGTCGAGAGGTAGTCGCGCGGAAGAAGCAGGAGCCACACCGGGAGCACCGAAGCGAAGAACCCGTAGACCGGAATAAGGATGCTCATCGTCTTGCGGTCGATGTCGAGCCACCCGAAATATTCGGGATGCGCCGCGACCCAGGGGCCCGAGAGGATGCAGAGGAACAGAAGTACGACGCCGATCAGCGTGGCGCCGCGCACGTCGCCCTTACGCCAGATCTGCATGTAAAGTCCCATGATGACGGCGATGGGAATCGTCGCCGCCACCGTGTAGGTCGACCAGAGCGAGTCGTGCATGGCGTTGACGACCGCAATCGAAAGGCCCGCGAGCGTGAGAATCAGAATTGCGAGCACCGCCCAGGACGCTACGAACCCCGTGGTCGGGTCGATTTCCTTCGAGGCGATGTACGCCAGACTGCGACCGCGGTGTCGCACCGAGCAAAAGAGGACAACCATGTCGTGCACGCCGCCCGCGAGCACGCAACCGATCAAAATCCAGAGGAGCCCGGGCATGTAGCCGAACTGTGCGGCGAGCACCGGCCCGAGGAGGGGACCGGCGGCTGCGATGGCGGCGAAATGGTGCCCGAAGAGCACGTACTTGTCGGTGGCGACGTAGTCCTTTCCGTCCGCAAAACGAACGGCGGGCGTCGCGCGCTCCGCATTGATGTTGAGAACCTTTTGGGCGAGGAAAAGCCCGTAGAAGCGGTAGGCAATCGCGAAGACGCACAATGCCGCAAACACGATGGTGAGCGCATTGACGCTCGTTGTCGAATCCATGGGGGAATCTCCGGCTGTTTTTTGAGGTGGTCGAGGATCGTGAGCGCTCCGAAGCCGAAGCGCCGATCAAACATCCCTCTTAGTCTAACGAGAGAGGACTCGGGCGACGATCTTCGAACAAAGCCTTGGGTTGCTTTCGGAAAGCGCTCAGGCGCGGTAGGCGTCCGGAATCTCGAGCGCTTCGTTCTTTCCCGAGAAGACCCCGGACCAGCCCGCCATCACCCGGATATAGTCTTCGGCGGGAAGCTTGCGACCCGCCGCCTTTTCGGCCGCGTCGAGCGCCGTCAGCTTTTCGATGCATTCGAGGTAACAGCGAAGCGCGAGCACGATCGTCGTGTCGTCGTCGATCGCATCGACCGTACGTCCGTTCGCCCAGAGGGCGAGCTTCGCCTCGATTTCCGTTTTGAGAGCCCGACGCAGATGGGCTGCCAGCGCCGCACCCGCCCAGCCGTTTGCGACCACGCGGGAGGGATCCGCACGGCCCGCGAGAATCGCACAGAGGTCTTCGAAGAACTCTTCGGCCTGCGCTTCGACCGCCTTGGCATCCTCGTGATCGGGCGCGTTCGTCTTGAGCCAAACGTGCTGCATGTGCGCGATGCCGAGCTCTTCGAGGACGAGGAAAACCGTGTCCTGATTCGTCAAATCGACCGCGTCGTGAGGTTTGAATTCGGTGTTGGTCATGAAGTGATCCTTCGCGAAATGAGCCCGGAGATCCGCCCCGCGCTCGACAATGAAATCAGTTGCCGTCCTTGAGGAGTTCGTCGGGGACGCTGAATACCGGAATGCCTTCGGAGCGGAGCTCCTCGGCGTCGGCTTCGGTGCAAAGACCGCGGATTCCGCCCGGTCGGCTCGTTCGCCCGTCGGCGAGAGCCCGCGCTTCTTCTTTGAAATTGCGACCGACGTCCTCGGCGTCGCGCACGGCCCTCCGGAGCGCTTCGTACGCTTCGCGCTGCCGGGCCCCGAGCTCGCGGTCGCGGCGGCTTTCGAGATCTTCGGTGACGTCCGTGCGAGTCGTGCCCGTCACACGGGCGACGCTCGGAGCGCTCGGTCGCTTCTCCAGAACGGCACCCCCGCAGACGGGACACGCAAGGCGTCCCGCGGCCGACTCCGCCTTCCAGTCGAGGTCCGACTTGAGCCAGCCTTCGAAGAGGTGTCCGTTCGAGCAAAGAAAGTTGAAAACTTTGAGCGCCATGAGTGTCCGAAACGAGGGGCCGTTGCTTAAACCAAGGAAAACGTGTTGCCGCGGGCGGGGGCCGCGGATGCGCCGCCCACAAGCAAACTCTGCGCGAAGTATAGGCAAGGCGTTCGAACAGCGTGCGAAAGGTGGCACTCAATCGCCCGAGACGCTCGAAAAGGGCACCGAGAACGTCCCCGAACGCCCTCCGGAAGAGGACGGGTTCGGTCGAGAGAAAAATTTTCTTTCGACCCGTGACAAAATCAATTTTTCGTGCTATAGTTCGTCTTCTCAGTTCGGGACATTCCCTTGAGCCGACATCTTCGTCACCACGAGATCGGCCGACACGACTGAGCACATCAAGGAAGGATGGCAGAGTGGTTGATTGTACCGCCCTGGAAAGGCGGCATACGGAAATTCCGTATCGAGGGTTCGAATCCCTCTCCTTCCGCCAGAATTCAGCACTTAGCGGTGCGGGCGTCGTATAACGGCTATTACCTCAGCTTCCCAAGCTGATGACGAGGGTTCGACTCCCTTCGCCCGCTCCAGTCGCACACAACCCCGTTCGATTCGAACGGGGTTTTTGTTTATGCGCCCCCGCTCGAACGAAGCTTGAATTCGGGCGCGTCGACCGTTATCGTACGGAACACCCGACCGTTTGCCACTCCCTCTTCGGGCCGCAAAATCCGGCCGGACTTCGTATGGAACTCACTACGGAGACGGCATGCTTTCGCCCCCGCGAAGGCCGCCGCCGCTTTATGACCGATCACGCACGACGCCGCACGGTGAATCTCGCCGCCCGCTTTCTCGGACAAGCCAATCAACTCATCGCCTCGGAACTCCTCGCGGCGGGCTACGACGGGATCGCGCCGAGTCACGGTGACATCTTCCATGTTCTCTTTCATTGCGGCCCCCTCACGATGAGCGAGATCGCACGTCGCATCCACCGTACGAAACCGACCGTCACGACGCTCGTCGACAAGCTCGAACGCCTCGGCTACGTGCAAAAACGCGCCTCCGAACACGACCGGCGCAGCACCTACGTGTCGCTGACCGACGAGGGGCTCAAGCTCGAACCCGTCATCGACGCGATTTCCGAAAAGCTCGCGCGCCTCTCGGAACAAAACCTCACGCCCGAAGAGGCCGACCGGCTTGAAGCGCTCCTCGCGAAACTCACGGGCGACGCGACCGAAACTCCGAACGATCGTCCCCAACCCGCTTTTTGAGACTGACCATGGACCGACTCATCGCACTCGACACGGAAACGACGGGGCTTGACGCCGCCAACGGCGACCGCATCATCGAAATCGGTTGCGTCGCGCTCGACGGGCGCATCGTCACCCACAAACCCGAAGACGCCCTGCAACTCTACGTGAACCCGGAACGGGACGTACCCGACGAAGCCGTCGAAATTCACGGGATCACGAACGAATTTCTCGCCGACAAGCCCACTTTCGTCGAAGTGGCCGACCGTTTCCTCGACTTCGTGCGCGGCTCGACCCTCGTCATCCACAACGCCGCTTTCGACACGGGCTTTCTCGACATGGAGCTCGGACGCATCGGCCGAGGGAAACTCTCCGACTACTGCAAAATCGTCGATACGGTAAAGCTCGCCAAGCAGCTTCTTCCCGGGCGCGCCGTAAGCCTCGACAGCCTGTGCCGCTACTACGAGATCGACAACTCCTCCCGAACCTTCCACGGGGCGCTCCTCGACGCGGAGCTTCTTGCGGAGGTCTACGTCGCGCTCACGCGCGGGCAGGACGTTCTGGAGATGCGCAACCCCGACGCGGACAACCTTCCCGCCATCCCGAAGAACCTCGTCGTAGTAACCGCAACGGTCGAAGAGCTCGCGGAGCACGAACGCATCCTCGACATCGCCGAAAAGAAAGCGAAGGCAACCGCCGCGTGGCGCAAGCTCGGCGTCCCGACGACGGAAGGAGAAGCCTGATCGACAAGCGACGCGCCGTCGCGCTCCGTTTCCGCCGCCCCCGAAGCCCGGACCTCGTGTTCGGGCTTTTTCGCGTTTTGCTCCGAAGAAGCGTCCCGAAAAATCGGACCAAAAAACATCATTTGTCGACAAGATTCGCACCTATTCGTACTCCATGCCGATAGTTTCCCGTCACCGTTCAACCAATAGGTCGATTTCGCCAACATATTGAAATATCTCGGTATTTTTCGAATCAAAAACGACAAACAGCCCGATTCTGCGCTATATTCCGCCCTAACGACGGCGAAAACGAAGCGACCCGAAACGAGGTCGACCGACGCCGCAAACTCTCAACCGCGTTCGACTCGCAACCGCACTTTTTTCACGGAGAATCCGTCATGTCGATGAAGAAATTCGTTCTCGGCGCCTGTGCCGCCGCCCTGATGAGTACCGCTCTTTCGGGTGCGGCTCTTGCCCGAGACCTGTTGCGCGTCGGTACCGAACCGACCTTTGCGCCGTTCGAATTCCTCGATACCGAAACGAAGCAGTTCGCGGGCTTCGACATGGACCTCATCCGTGCCGTCGCCGACAAGGCGGGTTACGACGTCGAAATTCTCAACATGGGCTTCGACGCGCTGATCCCCGCTCTCATGACGCGCTCGATCGACGTGATTGCCGCGGGCCTTTCCATTACCGAAGAACGCGCCAAGCGCGTCGACTTCACGAAGCCCTACTACACGGCGGGCCTCTCGATGCTCGTTCGCAAGGCCGACGCCCAGAAGTACCCCGACTTCAAGGCGCTTGAGAATCAGCAAATCGCCGTACAGATCGGCACGACGGGCGCCGACACCGCCAAGGGCATCAAGGGTGCCAAGGTCGCCGCCTTCAATACGACGAGCGAAGCGTTCATGGACCTTGCCACGGGCAACTCCGCCGCCGTCGTACACGACCGTCCGGTGCTTGCCTACTTCCTCAAGACCCAGACCAAGAGCGCCGGTACGATGCAGCTCCAGCCCGAAATCCTCGACGCCCAGAGCTACGGCTTTGCGGTTCGCAAGGGCAACAAGGAGCTCCTCGACAAGCTCAACAAGGCCTACGACGAACTCGTCGCCTCGGGCGAAGTGCAGAAGATCCACGACAAGTGGTTCGCTCAGTAACCGCCCGGCGCTTCGTTCGAACGTCGAACATGTGACACGGTCCGGTCGGGCGCCTTTCGGGCCCGGCCGGTATTTTTTGAAGGGGTACGATTTCCGCGCCGAGCGGCTCAAACCCGCTACAATCCGTCGATTCACCTTTTTTCGGCGATTCCCGACCCCGCGTCGTCTCAGCCCCGAACGGCGCATAGGTTCACTACAGAAAAAATTTAAGGTCCGCCATGGAATTTGATTTTTCGCTCATCCTCAACAGCTTCCCCCTGTTGTTGCGCGGTGCGGCGCTCACCCTTGAGATCACGGCCCTCTCCGTCGGTCTCGGTCTCGTTCTCGGTCTGATCCTCGGCCTCTCGCAACTCTCGAAGAAGCCCTGGCTTCGCTGGCCCGCGAAGGTTTACGTCGACTTCATCCGCGGCACCCCGCTTCTGATCCAGATCTTCATCATCTATTTCGCGCTCCCGAACATCATCGGTTCGCGCATCGACCCCTTCATTGCCGCCGTTGCGGCCTGCTCGCTCAACTCGGGCGCCTACATCGCCGAAATCTTCCGCGGCGGCATCCAGTCGATCTCCCAGGGTCAGATGCGCGCAGGTCTCTCGCTCGGCATGACCTACGGCCAGACGATGCGTTACATCGTGCTGCCTCAGGCCTTCAAGCGCATCATCCCGCCGCTCGGCAACGAATTCATCGCCATGTTGAAGGACTCCTCCCTGGTCTCGGTGATCGGCTTCGAAGAACTCACCCGCTCCGGTCAGCTCGTCATTGCCGAAACCTATGCCACGATGGAAATCTGGGCCGCCGTCGCGCTCCTTTACCTCATCATGACGCTCTCGATTTCGCAACTCGTGAGCTTCGTCGAACGACGCTACCGACTCTCCGACGAACGCTGACCGCCCTTTGACGGGTACTTCCCCGAGCGGGGAAGAACGGGGAGCGACGCCCGCGCGATGCTCCCCGAATTTTTTTGTCCCTTTTCAATTGCGCGCCCCTCGGTTCGCAGGTAAAATGCCCGCTTTCACGGCTCGAGTCTCAACGCTCGTGTCCGCAAGTTTTAAATTCAATTTCTATTACAGGAATTCAAATGTCCGTTGAAATGAACAAGTCTGAGATCGTTGCCAAGTTCCAGCGCGCCGAAGGCGACACCGGGTCTCCCGAAGTCCAGGTCGCTCTCCTCACGGCCCGCATCAACCACCTCACGGATCACTTCAAGGTTCACGCCAAGGATCACCACTCCCGCCGCGGCCTTCTCCGCATGGTTTCGCGTCGCCGCAAGCTCCTCGACTACCTGAAGCGCACCGACCTCAACGCTTACCGCACGCTGATTGACGCGCTCAATCTCCGTAAGTAAGACGGATCATTTCTCCCAGACAACGGCCTGCCGATCGACGACAGGCCGTCGTCGCATCTGCCACCATCACTCCCTTCCGGTCGATCGTTGACGACGTTCCCATCCGTCATCGCGTTGCGCCATGAGCCCTCTCCCATCTCGCGAGTCGGCTGATGCCGCAGCGTGGTGCGGGGCCCGCCCCCACTCACAGGCGGATGTCAACCGTCAGCGACGACCCATCATTAAGGAGCATTCATCCATGACGATGTTCAACAAGGTTTCGAAGAGCTTCCGCTTCGGCGACTACGACGTCACGCTCACCACGGGTGAAATCGCCCGCCAGGCTACGGGCGCCGTCGTCTGCCAGATGGGCGACACGGTTGTGCTCGCGACGGTCGTCGCGAAGAAAGAAGCCAAGCCCGGTCAGGACTTCTTCCCCCTTACGGTCGACTACATCGAAAAGACCTACGCCGCCGGCAAGATCCCCGGGGGCTTCTTCAAGCGCGAAGGCCGTCCCTCCGAAAAGGAAACGCTCACCTCGCGTCTTATCGACCGTCCGATTCGTCCGCTCTTCCCGGACGGCTTCTTCAACGAAGTTCAGGTCATCATCCACGTCCTCTCCGCGGACCCCGCCGTTGATCCGGATATCCCCTCGATGATCGGCGCCTCGGCCGCTCTCGCCGTCTCCGGCATCCCCTTCCGCGGCCCGATCGGCGCCTGCCGCGTGGGCTACATCAACGACGAATTCAAGCTCAATCCGTCGCCCGCCGAACTCAAGACCTCGCGCCTCGATCTCGTCGTCGCCGGTACGGAACGCGCCGTGCTGATGGTTGAATCCGAAGCCGACATCCTCCCCGAAAAGACGATGCTCGAAGCCGTCATGTTCGGTCACCGCGAAATGCAGGTCGCCATCAACGCGATCAACGAACTCGTCGCCGAAGCCGGCAAGCCCGCCTGGGATTGGCAGCCCGCTCCGAAGAACGAAGCGCTCATCGCCCGCATCGGCGAAATTTGCGGTCAGGGGCTCAAGGACGCCTACGCCATCCGCTCGAAGCAGGCCCGCACGGAAAAGCTCCGTGAAGTTTATGCCGCTTGCGAAGCGCAGCTCGTCGCCGATGCCGAAGCCGCCGGCACGGACGCTCCCGACATGAACGAAGTTCACGGTATTCTCTTCGAAATGGAAGCGAACATCGTGCGCTCGAACATCCTCAACGGCGAACCCCGCATCGACGGTCGCGACACGCGTACCGTGCGCCCGATCGAAATCCGTCAGGGCGTTCTGCCCCGCACCCACGGTTCCGCCCTCTTTACTCGCGGCGAAACCCAGGCGCTCGTTACGACGACGCTCGGTACGAAGCAGGACGAACAGATCGTCGACGGTCTGTGCGAGGAATACCACGATCGCTTCATGCTCCACTACAACATGCCTCCCTTCGCCACGGGCGAAACGGGCCGCGTGGGCTCCCCGAAGCGTCGTGAAATCGGCCATGGCCGTCTTGCCAAGCGCGCTCTGAAGGCCGTCCTTCCGACGCCCGAAGAATTCCAGTACACGATCCGCGTCGTTTCCGAAATCTGCGAATCGAACGGCTCGAGCTCGATGGCGAGCGTCTGCGGCGGTTGCCTCTCGATGCTCGACGCGGGCGTGCCTCTGAAGGACTACGTGGCCGGCGTCGCCATGGGTCTCATCAAGGAAGGCAACAAGTTCGCGGTCCTCACCGACATCCTCGGCGACGAAGACCACCTCGGCGACATGGACTTCAAGGTGGCCGGTACCGCCGAAGGCGTCACCGCCCTCCAGATGGACATCAAGATCGAAGGCATCACGGCCGAAATCATGCAGGCCGCGCTCGCGCAGGCCCACGAAGGCCGTCAGCACATCCTCGGCAAGATGCACGAAATGGCCGGCGGCGGTGCCAAGGACCTCTCCGACTACGCGCCCCGCATGGTCTCCTTCAAGATCAACCCGGAAAAGATCCGCGACGTGATCGGCAAGGGCGGCTCCACGATCCGCGCTCTGACGGAAGAAACCGGCACGACGATCAATGTCGAAGACGACGGCACGGTCACGATCGCGAGCCCCGATACGGCCCGCGTCGAAGAGGCCCGCCGTCGCATCGAGCTCATCACGGCCGAAGTCGAAGTCGGTCAGATCTACGAAGGCACGGTCCAGCGTCTGCTCGACTTCGGCGCCATCGTTCAGCTGCTCCCCGGCAAGGACGGTCTCCTTCATATCAGCCAGATCGCCAACGAACGCGTCAACCAGGTTTCCGACTATCTGAAGGAAGGCCAGAAGGTGCGCGTCAAGGTGATCGAAGCCGACGAAAAGGGGCGTGTTCGCCTCTCCATGAAGGCTCTTCTCAAGGAAGAAGCCCATAAGAGCGAATAATCGATCCGCCATCGGACGCCCCGCAACCCGTCTTCGGGGCGTTCGACGAAGCCCCTAGAGCGTCCGAGAATGCCCTCTAGGGGCTTTTCTTTTTTGCTCTTCGACTTCTCCGAGGCTACGCGCAACCCAAGGCGACCGAGCGGCCGCGCGACGGGTTCGGGCGGGGAGCCGGGAGGCAAGCGAATGGCCGCCCTCAAACTTTTGGTAAATCCGAGCCCTTGATTTAAGAGAAAACCGTTAAAATGCCGGGATTAGTCTCCGGATGTTTTGCCTTTCGGAGGGCTCCACCTTTTTTTCACCCTATTTTTCTGAAGGAAGCTCGTCACGTGCGCGACAAGATCGTCATTGCCAACTGGAAGATGAACGGCTCCCGCGAAGCGAACCGAGCCTGGATCGAGTCGTACCGCGCTTCGGGCGTCCGACCGGACTGCCGCGTCGTCGTCTGCGCGCCTTCCGTGTACCTGGCGGAGCTCGCCCCCGCATGCCGCGAACTCGGCATCGAACTCGGTGCCGAAGACGTGAACGAAAACGCCTCGGGGGCTTTCACGGGCGAAGTGTCCGCACCGATGCTCGCCGACGTGGGCGCCTCCTGGTGCATCGTCGGTCACTCCGAACGACGTCACATCTACGGTGAAACCGACAACCGTGTGGCCATGAAGGCGCTCGCGCTCGCCAAGGCGGGGCTGCGTCCGATCGTCTGCCTCGGCGAAACGCTCGAAGAGCGCGAAAAGGGCATGACAGAAGCCGTGGTCCTGCGGCAATTGAATGCCGTCCTCGCCGTGCTTCCGCCCGCCAAGTGGGGCGCCGTCGCTTACGAGCCCGTTTGGGCGATCGGTACGGGCAGCACCGCCACCCCGGAAACGGCCCAGACCGTTCATGCCTCGATCCGTCGCCGACTCGGTTGCTACGCGAGCGAAGGCGCCGACCGTCTGCCGATTCTCTACGGCGGCAGTGTCAAACCCTCGAACGCCCGGGAACTTTTCCGTCAACCCGACATCGACGGCGGCCTGATCGGCGGTGCGGCCCTCAAGGCCGAAGACTTCGTCGCCGTGATCGAAGCCGCCCGCAAGGGCGACTGATCCCAAGCCGCCCCGAACTCACGAATTTTCTCTTTCGACAACCAAGGTACAACCCACCATGCATTTCCTCCTTAGCATTGCGCTCGTTCTGCAAATCATCTCGGCTGTGGTCGTGATCGTGCTCGTCCTGATGCAGCACGGCAAGGGGGCCGATCTCGGCGCCGCGTTCGGCAGCGGCGCTTCGGGCTCCGTTTTCGGCGCCACGGGCAGCGCCAACTTCCTCTCGCGCTCGACCGCCATTGCGGCCACGGTCTTCTTCTGCTCGACCATCGCGCTCACGCTCGCTTCGGGTGCCTTCAACAAGCGCGCCCAGCAGCCCGTCGGCGGCGTTCTCGGTACGATCGAACAGCCCGCATCCCAAGAACAAGGTATGCCTGTAAGTGAAAATACTACTCCCGTGAACCAAATTCCTCAGTAAAATACGTCTTCTCTTCTGAACGAGACCTCAACTCAACGAAGCTTCGGAAGAGAAAAATCTGAGACGCTGCGGTCGTGGCGAAATTGGTAGACGCACTATCTTGAGGGGGTAGCGGAGAGATCCATATGAGTTCAAATCTCATCGACCGCACCAGTACTGGGGTATAGCCAAGTCCGGTTAAGGCAGCGGATTCTGAATCCGCCATGCGTAGGTTCGAATCCTACTACCCCTGCCAGATCTACGGGTCGGAGCATTGCTCCGGCCCGTTTTTCTTTTGTTTCGCCCGTTCGCCTTGACGAATCGCTTCCTTCGGGCGCACACTCAAAATTTTGGCACCGGTTAGTCCCATGCGAAGCTTCTGGATGCTTGCGGCATCCCTATTCTTTTCCCTGATGGCGGCCTTTGCGAAGTTCGGCACCGATGCGTTCGGCGCGTACGAACTTGTCTTTTACCGCCAGCTCTTTGCAACTCTCGTACTCTACGGCTTCGTCGTCGCCCGCGGACGCACGCTTCGTACGCCCTATCTCGGGAGTCACTTCAAGCGCAGCATCCTCGGCACCGCCGCGCTTCTGATTTGGTTTTACGCCATCGCACACCTGCCGCTCGGCACCGCGATGACGCTCAACTACACGAATCCGTTGTGGATGGCGGCGATTGCGATCGTGGTCGCCCTGCGACGGCACGACCCCTTGGAGGGGAAGCTCCTTCTCTGCGTCGTTCTGGGCTTTTTCGGCATCACGCTCGTCCTCAACCCGGACATCCACTCGGCGGACTTCCTTCCCGGGCTCATCGGCCTCTCCTCGGGATTCCTCGCCGCGCTTGCGCAGTTCCAGGTGCGACAGATGACGGAACTTCACGAACCCGAGTGGCGCATCGTCTTTTACTTCTCCCTCACGGGGACCGTTGCCTCGCTCGTTTGCCACTTCCTTTTCGAGGGTCCCATGACGATACTCACCTTGGAGAACGGCTGGCCCGTTCTCGGCATGGCGATCTCGGGGATCCTCGCTCAGCTCAGCATGACGCGTGCCTGGGGCGGCGAAAGCATTCTTTTGACAAGCTCCCTGCAGTACACCGCCATCGTCTTTGCGGCCGTCTTCGGATGGATGTTCTTCGACGAGCCGATCGGCCTCTGGGCCGCACTCGGCATCCTCATCATCATGGTGGCAGGCGTGAGCGCCACCCTCGAAACCCGACGGAAAATGCGCAGGAGTACCCGGGGCGAACCACACCCGCTCGTCTCGGGCGGAGCGAACCAAAAAAAATCTTGAGCTTTTTTTTCGCGACCCCTTGCTTTTTTCAAAAACATGGGGTATCATTAAATTCTTCCTTGACGAGGAAGCCTCACTTCCGGTGACGCAAGGTTGAAAATTTGAAAGGCTGCGGTCGTGGCGAAATTGGTAGACGCACTATCTTGAGGGGGTAGCGGAGAGATCCATATGAGTTCAAATCTCATCGACCGCACCAGTACTGGGGTATAGCCAAGTCCGGTTAAGGCAGCGGATTCTGAATCCGCCATGCGTAGGTTCGAATCCTACTACCCCTGCCAGATTTCGAAAACGGCGCTTCAAACGAAGCGCCGTTTTTTTATTTGTTTTGCGTATTTGTTTCGGAGGCGTTTCGCACCCCGCAAAAACAACGGTCCGCTCAACACACGCGAGACGGACCGGACGGTTCAACCGCCGGGGCGGGCGAGGCTCGAAAGCTCGAACGCCCTTCCCCGAGGCTTGATTATTTGAAAGCGGACGGAAGAATAAGACTCTTGACGTCGACACCCTTTTGCATCATGCCGTTTTCGAGCAGGAACGCCTGATCCTTTTCGAGCGAAGCAATGTCGGCGTCGGTGAGCGTGTCGTAAAAGCCCGAGCCGTCGTAGAGTTGTGCCGCCTCTTCGACGGTGACGCCCTGAGCCTTGGCGCCGATGCGAAGGGCTTCGTCCTTGTTGGCGCGGATCCAGGCGAGCGCCGCACGGTTCACGGCGACGACACGGTCGTAGGCTTCCGGATACTGCTCGGCGAAATCGCGTCGAACGGTCATGACGAGGTTCGGATCGACGTAGCCGTCGCAGGTGACGATCGTCTTCGCGCCCGCTTCGTTCGCCTTGAGGATGAGATTCGCCGCGAGGAGTGCCGCGTCGGCCTTGCCGGCCACAACGGCCGTCATAGCGGCCGCGGGGTCCATGTTCACGAATTCGACGTCGGAGACGGAAAGGCCTTCCTGTTTCAGGGCCGCAACGAGCAGCTGATGGAGTACGGTCCCCTTCGGACCCACCACCGTCTTACCCTTGAGGTCCTTCACGGAGAGGGCTTCGCCGGGCTTCCCGACGATCGCAAAGATCCCCTTCGGGTGCGCAACGCCCGTGGCCACCGCGATGGGGTTGCCGGCACCTGCCGCCATCAGAAGGCTCGCCGTATTCATGACGGCCGAGAAATCCAGATCGCCCGAGGCCATCGCCTGACCCTGCTGGGCGCCCGAATTGATGACACGCCAGTCGATTTTGACGTTCTCGTTCTTGAAGGCCTCTTCGAGCATGCCGCGCTCCTTCATGACGATGTTCTGAAGGTTGAAGGGCGCCTTCACGTACGTGATGCTGATCGATTCGGGAAATTGGGCGGCGGAAAGGGCCGCCGAGGCCGCCATGAGAAGCGCGGCCGCAATGCTCTTGATACGCATGGATTGTATTTACAAAAAAATCGAGAAAAAGTTCGAGCCCGTTCCTTCCGCGACGGCGGCCAGAAGGCCCGGCAAGTCGGAAAGGCGTGCCGTTTATTGTAACGACGTGCCTCCGAGCAGGCGCGCGAGGATCCGTTCTTCAAGCCGTGTCGCTTCAAGGCCCGCTTCGCGGCGCACGGGATCCGCGACGGCGGGCTCCGACACGAGACGGCCCGCTTCGAGAATGCGGATTTCATCCCCGAGACGTACGGCTTCCCGCACGTCGTGTGTGATGAGAAGCACCGTCATCGGACGCTCGCCGAAAATCGTACGGCAACGCCTCTGGAGCGCCGTACGCGTCAACGCATCGAGCGCCCCGAAGGGTTCGTCCATGAGGAGTACCTCGGGGTTGCGGGCGAGCGCCCGCGCAAAGCCCACGCGTTGCGCCATGCCGCCCGAGAGCGCGTCGGGCAAAGCGTCGGCCCGGTCGGCAAGCCCCACCACCTCCAGAGCCGCGAGCGCCCGATCGCGCCGCTCCGTGAAGGGGACGTGAAGGATCCCCATCTCGACGTTTTCGATGACCGTCTTCCAGTCGAGCAACATCGGGCTCTGAAACACGATCCCGATCGCGGGTCGCAGCACCGCCGAGGCCTTTCCTTTTTTTCTTTCAAAGCGCACGCACCCCGATGTGGGCGCCGAGAGACCCGCCACGATTTTGAGGAGCGTTGTCTTTCCGCAGCCCGAACGACCGAGGAGCGCCGTGACGCGCCCCGCAGGGAAGGTGTCGGAGAGGGATGCAAAGGGAACGTTGCCCCCGGGGAAAACCTTTCCGAGCGCCTCGATGCGAACGGCGGGAAGGTCGTGTCCGGTTGCTTCGGGGATTTCGGAGGTTGCGGAACCGGAAGCGGGGCTTTGCGAGGCGGTCGGGCTCGATGAAGAGTACACGCTCTTCACGGATTTCAAGCGCCGCATGCGCGCCTCGAGCCGCTCGGCGCCCTTTTGAAAGAGGACGTCGCAGAGAATGCCGAGCAGCGCGATCGTGAGAATCCCCACGAAGACGACGTCGGTACGCGCCATGCTCGAAGCGTCTTCGATCAGGTAACCGAGCCCCGAGGCGGCGGCGATCAATTCCGAGCCGATCAGGGCGCGCCAAGCGTAGCCGAAACCGAGTCTCAGGCCCGTCAGAATCCCTCCGAGGGCGCCCGGCACGTGGATGTGTCGCAGAGATTCGCTCCGTGTCAATTCGAACGCACGGGCGTACTCGCGCCAGCGCGCTTCCACCGCTCTCAAGGACGAGAGCGCGTTGAGGTAGACGGGAAAGAAACTCGAGAGGACGACGATCGCGAGTTTCGGCGCCTCTCCGATACCGAGCCAGAGAATGAGAAGCGGCACGAGCGAGAGAGGCGGTACCACCCGAAGGCTTTCAAGCACGATCGACGCGCCCTCTTCCCAGCGCCGGCGTCGGTAAAAGAAGAAAGCCAGGAGCAGCGCCGCCGCGGCCGAAATGAGAAAGCCCGAGACGACGCGCGCGAGGGACGCCGCCGCGTGCTTGAAAAGCTCCCCGGATTGCAGGAGTTCTGCTGCCGCACCGAACACGCGCCCGGGCGAAGGGAGAAGCAGCGGCGGGAAAAGGCGCGCCTCGGCCGCGAGGTACCAGGCGAGAAGAAGCAGCAACGGAAGGAGCGCGCGGCGTACGGCGCCGCCGAGATCGGTGTCCGACGAGCTCTTCTCGGGCGAAGTCGAAAGATCGTCCTTGCAAACGAAAGGCGTGGGCGTCGTCATGGCGTGCGGAATCCTCCGGAAGAAGCGGTGCGTGTTACGTGGGGAGTGTAGCGCCCGAAGGACGCCCGGGGTCTCGACCGAAACGAGAACGGGCGCGGAAATCCGCGCCCGTCGGTCGTTCGGCGTTTTCCTCCGAGCGGGTGCGAATCCGCTCGGGGAAGGCTCATCCTCAGATGAGGAAGAGCATGTCGACGAGGAAGAAGGTCGGGAAGAGAATCCCCACCGACCAGAGCATGTAGCCGAAGAAGGTCGGCATCTTCACGCCGCGTTCGTGGCAGATCGCGACCGTCATGAAGTTCGGCGCGTTGCCGATGTAGGTCACGGCCCCCATGAAGACCGAGCCCATCGAGATCGCCATCAGGGTCTGGGCGTCTTCGTTCATGAGCACCGTGGGATCGCCCCCTGCGAGATTGAAGAAGGCGAGGTACGTGGGTGCGTTGTCGAGGAACGCCGAGAGCGTGCCCGTCAGCCAGAAGAAGACCGTGTTGTTAAACGTGCCGTCTTCGAACGTGACGAGCGAAACGAGCGGAGCGAAAGCCCCGGCGTTGCCGGCGCGGAGCATTTCGAGAACGGGCACGATGCAACAGAAGATCCCGAAGAAGAGCTTCGCGACTTCGAGGATCGGATCCCACGTGAAATGGTTGGCTTCGCGCGTCGCCTTCGCGGTGAGCGCAAGCGAAAGACCCGCCGTCACGATGAAGATCGCGTCGCGGGCGAGCGACTCGTACGCGAAGTGCACGCCGAGCACCGTCACTTCGGCCCCGGAACGCCAGAAGCCCGAAAGGAGCACGCCCCCGATGATAAAGCCGAGAAAAAGGATGTTGATCCCGCCGTCGATGCCGAAGGGTTTCGTGTCTTCGGGCGCCTTGAAGCCGTCGGCGACGTCCTTCTTGAACATGGCGGAGTCGATCGCGACGTAGATCCCGAGAAGAATCGCGCACGTGAGGAGCCACGGGAGAAGGAGGTGCTCGGCCGTCCAGAAGAAGTTCACGCCCTTCAGGAACCCGAGGAAGAGCGGCGGATCGCCGAGGGGCGTCAACGCCCCGCCCACGTTCGCCACGAGGAAGATGAAGAAGATGAAAGTATGGAGCTTGCGCTTGCGACCTTCGTTCGCCTGGATGAGCGGACGGATGAGGAGCATCGCCGCGCCCGTCGTCCCCATGAAGTTCGCGAGCACCGCCCCGAGCGCGAGAAAGCCCGCGTTGACGATCGGACGCCCGACGAAGGTGCCGCGCACGTGAATGCCGCCCGCCACAATGAAAAGCGCCCCTACGAAGATGAGGAAGGGTACGTAATCGACGAGCAGAATGTGGATGATCGCGTCGAGACCGGCCGCGACGCCGAGGAACCCCATGAGAGGAATCGCACAGCAGAGCGCCCAGAAGACGGCGACCTTGCCGAAGTTGTGATGCCAGAAGTGGGGAGCGAAAAGCGGGAAGAGTGCGATCGAGAGCAGAATGCCCGCAAACGGGACGGCCCAGGCCAAACCGAGTTCGGCGCCGTTGAGACCCGCCGCGAACGAAGCCGCCGGCACGAGGGCCCCGATCGCCGCGAGAGAACGCAGAAGCGTCGTTCGAGACACGAGTGGACTCCTTTGTGATGTCGTTCGTCCGATCCCCGGGGGATGCGAGAGGGCACGGCACAGGTGAGTCCGACGGCCCGAGGGGAGCCGGAAGACATGCCGAAACCCAAACGGGATCGAACGTTCTTGGTTGGAGAAAGGTGTGCGTCGGAAAGGGGGAGAGGGCTCTTCGCGACCCTTTCGCTCGTGGGGCCGAAGCCCGTCCTTTCCGATGCGCGCCAAATGCGAAATATCGTCCGAGCGGTGTCGGACGACTTGAGAAAATACACCGAATCGACGTCGAACGGTGAGAAAAAGCCCCCGAAAAAAGGATTTTCGGGGGCTCTTTTCATTTTTCGGGTTCCGACTCGCGTTTTACGCGATCCCGAACACCTGCCTCAGGTACGCGAGGTACCCTTCGTCCTCGCACATGCCCTTTTCGGGGGCGTCGGAAATCTTCGCGACGGGCTGTCCGTTCGCCTTCACCATCTTGATGACGACGTTGAGAGGCGCGGGACCGCGGTCGTTCATAAGGTTCGTGCCGATCCCGAACCCCAGGCGCACGCGTCCATGGAAGCGTCGGTAGAGTTCGATCACCTTCGGGATCGTGAGCGCGTCGGAGAAGATGAGCGACTTCGTGCGGGGGTCGCACCGGTTCGTACGCCAGTGTTCGATCATGCGCTCGCCCCAAACGAAGGGATCGCCCGAATCGTGGCGCGCTCCGTCGAAGAGCTTGCAAAAGTACATGTCGAAGTCCTTGAGGAAGGGCTCCATCCCGTAGACGTCGGAAAGCGCGATGCCAAGGTCGCCCCGGTACTCTTTGGCCCACATCTCAAAGCCGAACACCTGGCTGTCGCGCAACCGGGGCCCGAGCGCCTGGCAGGCCTGGAGGTATTCGTGCGCCATCGTGCCGAGCGGAATGAGACCCAACTCCTTGGCAAACATCACGTTCGAGGTACCCGAGAGCTGGGGGCCGAGGTCGCGCTTCAGGATTTCGATCACGCGTCGCTGCCAGGCGCGCGAGAAGCGACGGCGCGTGCCGTAGTCGGAAATGTGAAGATCTCCGTTGTCGGGCTCTTCCTTGAGAAGACGAATCTTTTCGCCGAGACGCCGCAACCCTTCCTCTTCGGAAAGGTCCGGGTAGCAGCGACGGAAGTACACCTCGTTGACGATCGCAAGCACGGGAATTTCGAAGGGAATCGTGTGCAGCCACGGTCCCGCGATGCGGATATCGATTCCGCAGGGGAATTCCTCCGAGGGACGGATATCGACGTACTTGCGCTTCAGGTGGAAGAGGCTCAGAAACTCGATATAGTCCGACTTCATGAAGCGAAGCGACGCCAGGTACGCGAGCTCCTCGTCGGTGAAGTAGATCGACGTGAGGTGATCGATCTCGGCCGCGATCTCGTCGATCATCGGGCGAAGGTCGACGCCGGGCGTCCGACACTTGAAGCGGTACTCGACCTCGGCGGCGGGGAACTGGTGCAGCACACACTGCTGCATCGTGAACTTGTAGAGATCCGTGTCGAGAAGCGACTGAATGATCATGAAGGACTTTTTCCGAAAGTGTCGGGGCGCCCGTGCGCCCCGACGTCGTGAGCCTCATTGTAGAGGGCCCGCACGCGTTGGCGCACCCCCTCGAGTTTTCCGATCGTTTCGAAGGCTTGAGCGATGCTCCCGGGCCTCAGAGCACCGAGAGTTTCTCAAGCGCCCGACGGTAGGTCTCGAGCCCTTCGAGCGCTTCGTGCTCGAGCCCCGCGTCGGCCGGCATCAGGCGGGCGAGCCGCTCGTTGAAATGCGCGCCCCGTTCCCACTTGAGAACAGTCAGAAGTTCATCCGCTTCATCGGGATGATTGCAGTGGAGAAGCGCGTCGCACCCCGAATCGAGCGCGCGGCGCGCACGCTCTTCGACGGTGAGGTTTCCGACCGCACCCTTCATCGAAAGGTCGTCCGAGAAGAGGAGCCCCGTAAAGCCCAGTCGGTCGCGAAGGATCGTGCGGAGAAGCTCCGGAGAATAAGTGGCGACTTCGCCCCCGAAGGCCTTATAGGCGACATGCGCCGTCATCGCGGCGCCGAGCGAGGGCGCGAGCGCTTCGTAGATCGCAAGATCCGCCTCGACGGCGTCGCGCGACCGTTCGTCGACGGGAAGCGCCACGTGACTGTCCGCTTCGGCCCAGCCGTGGCCCGGATAGTGTTTGCCGCACGCGGACATACCGGCTTCGGCCAGCCCCGCCGTGAGAGCCGCGCCGTGGCGGATCACCGCATCGCACGTCTCCCCGAGAGCGCGGTCGCCGATCACGCCCGAGCGGCCGTAGTCGATATCAAGCACGGGGGCAAACGTCATGTCGACGCCGCAGGCGCGCAATTCCGCGCCGAGCACGAACCCCGCCGCCCAGAAGGCCGCAGGCCCCGCTTCGCGCAGTCGCGCCATGGCGGGCACGTGCGTGAAGCCTTCGCGAAAGCGCTGCACGCGACCGCCCTCGTGGTCGACCGCAATGACAATGCCGGGGCGCTCGGCGTGGATCTCGGCGCAAAGTGCCGCGAGCTGTTCGCGCGAGGCGTAGTTACGCGAAAAAAGGATGACGAGACCCGTCAACGGATGACGAAGTCGGGCGCGCTCGCGCTCGGTGAGTTCGAGCCCTTCGAGGTCGACCGTCACGGGGCCGAGCCCGGCAGCGCGCTCGAGATTGCGTTTCGTAAGCATGGCGTGGTATGTCCTTCGGTGTTCCGGGGGAGCCTTCGGACGTCGCCGCGGGGCGACTCTCAGAGGCGCGTGAGCTCTCCGAGAATCCGTCGGGTGTGCATCGTACGGGGTCCCAGGTGAAACTGAATGAGTTCCCGCAGAATATCACGCGCCGAACGCACTTTGGCGGGCGTGGAAAAGTCCTCCGCGAGGAGCGATTCGACGGCCTCGCCCGTGTAGCGGCCCGCTTTGGGGGAAAGCGCATCGGGAGGAAGGCTCCTTTCGGCATGAAGCGCCCCGTTGCTCACGACGTAGCGCTCCGAGCGGGAAGGCGCGCCCGCTCCGGAGAGGCTCGGGCCCCAGCCGAGAATCGTGAGGAGCCCCTTTTCGAAGCTTCGCAGTCGTGCCGAACGGGCGGTCTTGTCGTCGTCCGACAAGGCTGCCAAGGTCGACGCGTAGAGTTCGAACAACCCCTCATGCCGGTCTTCGCGCTCCGTGAGACGCAGTACGAGCTCGTTTATGTAAAAACCCGAGAGGAGCGCTTCGCCCGTCGGGGGCGTCATCGTTCCCATCCAGTCGGCCTTCACGAGCACTTTGGCTTCGTTTCGGCCCGACCACGCAAAGCGCAACGGCGCAAAAGGCGTCAGTAGTCCCCGAACCAGGGAAGACGGTCGTTTCGCGCCCTTCGCGATAAGAAAGACCCGTCCGTAATGCACGGTGAGCGCGTCGACCAAGAGGCTCGACTCGCTCCAGGGGTAGGTGTGAAGCACAAACCCGAGTTCGTCGATGACGCGCTTGGGCATCGCGTCGCCCTTGGCGGCGCGCGCTTCGGGCGAGCGCACGAGCTCCAGAATGCGCTCGGCGCTTTTGCGCCGGTAGAGCACGTCGGCGAGCGTCGACGGACGTTCCGTCGACGGGAGGCGCCCGCGACGCGCGGCCGCGGGCGCTTCGCGTTCGTCACTCATAACCGAGCGTCTTCAGCGCCTTCACGTCGTCGGACCAGCCGCGGCGCACGCGCACCCAGACTTCGAGGTGCAGGGGCTTGCCGAGCATCTCCGCAATGTCGGCGCGCGCAAGGCGCCCGATTTCGCGCAGCTTCGAGCCGCCTTCACCGATCACGATCGGCTTGTGACTTTCGCGCTCGACGATGAGGGTCGCGACGATTTCGGCCGCATCGTCCGTTTCATTCCAGCGGTCGATCGTGACGGCGATGCCGTAGGGGAGCTCGTCGCCGAGCAGTCGGAAGGCCTTTTCGCGAATCGTCTCCGCGGCGAGGTACCGGGGCGAACGGTCCGTGAACATGTCGGGATCGAAATAGGGAATGCTCTCGGGAAGGAACTTTTCGACTTCACCGAGGAGGTCGTCGAGCTGACGCCCTTTTTCCGCCGACACGGGAACGATCGCCGCGAAGGGGAACTTCTGCATGGATTCCGCCATGAGGGGAAGGAGCTTGTCGCGTCCCTTCAGGAGGTCGACCTTGTTGATGGCGAGGACGACGTTTTTCGCGTCCTTCGGAAGGAGCTTCAATACTTCAAGGTCCGCGGGGCGCCAGCCGACCGATTCCATCACGAACACGACCGCGTCGACTTCACCGAGGGTCGATCGGACCGTACGGTTCATGCGGCGGATGAGCTGCGAGCCCACCTTCGTCTGGAAGCCCGGCGTGTCGACGAAGATGAACTGCGCCTCGGGCTTCGTGACGACGCCGAGCACGCGGTCGCGCGTCGTCTGGGGTTTTTTCGACGTGATCGAGACCTTTTCGCCGATCAAGTGATTGATGAGGGTCGACTTCCCGACGTTGGGGCGACCCACCACGGCGACGTACCCGCAACGGAAACCTTCGGGCACGCTCGACATCGCGGGCTTCACTGCGGCGGCAAGCATCGCTTCGAAATCGACATCGCCCGCCTCGTCTGCGGTGACGCGTTCGAGCGTTTCGGGCACATTCGTCGCTTCGTTCAATTCGGGAGCCTCCGGCGTCGTCGGCTTTTCATTCGTTTCGGTCATGATTCTTACTCCTTAGCGACGGGCATGGGGCATCGTCGCGAGGCGCTTTTCCGCCTCGACGATGGCAGCTTCGGCCGCTTCCTGCTCGGCCGCGCGACGCGAGGTGGCACGGCCCGTCGTCACGACGTCGAGCGCCGCAATGCGGCACTCGCACTCGAAATGTCGCTCGTGTGCGGCCCCCGAGGTATGCAAAATGGCGTACTCGGGACGTGCGAGATGCGCCCCCTGGAGCAATTCCTGCAGGCGCGTCTTCGGGTCCTTGCCGAGCGTTTCGGGCTTGAGACTCGTCAGAATCGGTTCGTACACGCGCAGCACCACGCTTTGCGCGGCCTCGAACCCCGCCTCGCGAAAGACGGCGCCGAAAATCGCCTCCATCGCGTCGGCGAGAATCGAAGCGCGACGCGGGCCGCCCGTTTTCAGTTCGCCCTCGCCCATGCGGAGAAAGTCGGAGAGTTCGAGGCGCTTGGCGATTTCGTGCAGAGTCTTTTCGCACACGAGGTTCGCGCGTACGCGGGAAAGTTCTCCTTCCGTGAAGTGTCGATCGCGCAAAAAGAGCGCGTACCCGATCACGCAGTTGAGCACGGAGTCGCCGAGGAACTCGAGGCGCTCGTTGTGCTCCTGCGCGAAACTGCGGTGCGTGACCGCACGGCGAAGAAGCTTCTTATCGGCAAAGACGTAACCGATGCGCTCCTCAAGAAGCGAAAGATCGTTCATCCAATTTCGGGCGCGCTCCCCGGCTCGTCGCTTCGAGAATGCGCGCGCCGCCTCCAGTTCGTAGTGCGGTGTGACGCGGCGGCTCGCCGCGATGCGAGTGCGCGTCCCGCAGGTTCAAAAGAGTCGGTCCCCGGGCTCGGGCGAACCCTGCCGCAAGGACCGAAGCGACCGCTCAGCGGAAGCCGCCTACGCGACCCATGTCGCCGAAGTTCGCCCAAATCAGGACGGCGCGGCCGACCAGGTCTTCGTCGGGCACGAACCCCCAGTAGCGGCTGTCTTCGCTGTTGTCGCGATTGTCGCCCATCATGAAGTAGTGGCCTTCGGGGACGGTGCACACGAAGCCCCGCTCGTTGTAGTCGCAGGACTTTTCCTTGCGCAAAATCCCCTGGAGAGGAACCCACGAAGGACGGCGCGCGTCGCGGGCGATAAGGTGGTTGACCTCACCCAACTGTTCGTCGCGTTCTTCGAGCGTGATCATCGTCGAGTCGTCGACGAAGTCGCGGCTCCCCGTCTGCTTTTGTTCGACACCGTTCACGTAGAGCACCTTGTCGCGATACTCGACCGTGTCGCCCGGCAGACCGACGACGCGCTTGATGTAGTCGACCTGCGTGTCCATCGGGTATTTGAAGACGACGACGTCGCCGCGCTCGGGCGAGCCCACGGGAATGATCTTCGTGTTCGTCACCGGAAGGCGGATACCGTAGTCGAACTTGTTGACGAGGATGAAGTCCCCGATGTGCAGAGTCGGGAGCATCGAGCCCGAGGGAATGCGGAAGGGTTCGAACAAAAAGCTGCGCAAGAGAAAGACGACCGCGATCACGGGGAAGAGCCCCGCCGTATATTCGAGCCACCAGGGCTGACGGAGAATCCGTTCGCTCAGGCGATTGCGCTCGTCGATCACGGTCGCATCCCCGCGGTCGATCGCTTCGCGGTTGTCCGCTTCGAAGCGACGCGCCGCATCCTCGGCCTTGCGGCGGCGCTCCGGAAGAAACTTCCATCGCTCGGCCACCCAGAAGAGGAACGTCACGCAGGTGAGAACGAAAAGAATGAGTGCAAAGTTCACAACCGACTCCCGGAATTATTTTTCGTCGACCTGCAGGATGGCGAGAAACGCTTCCTGCGGGATTTCAACCGACCCGACCTGCTTCATGCGCTTCTTACCGGCCTTCTGCTTTTCGAGGAGCTTGCGCTTTCGGGTGATGTCGCCGCCGTAGCACTTCGCGAGCACGTTCTTGCGAAGAGCCTTGACGTTTTCTCGCGCGATGATGTTCGCGCCGATAGCCGCCTGGATCGACACTTCATACATCTGACGGGGAATGAGACCTCGAAGACGGGTCACGATTTCGCGACCGCGCGGCACGGCGTTCGAGCGGTGCAAAATCGTCGAGAGGGCATCGACCTTCTCGCCGTTGATGAGCATGTCGACGCGCACGACGTCCGAAGCACGGTATTCCTTGAACTCGTAGTCCATCGAGGCGTAGCCGCGGGTGAGCGACTTCATGCGGTCGAAGAAGTCGAGCACGATTTCCGCGAGCGGCAGATCGTACGTGAGGTGCACCTGACGACCGTGGTAGGCGAGGTTCGTCTGAACGCCGCGCTTTTCCTGGCAGAGCTTCATCACGGCGCCCACATACTCGTTCGGCACGAAGATCGTCACCTTTTCGATCGGCTCGCGGATTTCTTCGATCTTGTCGACGGGCGGAAGCTTCGAGGGATTTTCAACCTGCAGGAGTTCGCCGTTCGTCATGAGTACTTCGTACACGACGGAAGGCGCCGTCGTGATGAGGTCCATGTTGTATTCGCGCTCGAGACGCTCCTGGACGATGTCCATGTGGAGAAGCCCCAAAAAGCCCGCACGGAACCCGAAGCCGAGCGCTTGCGAGACTTCGGGCTCGAACTTGAGCGCCGCATCGTTGAGCTGGAGCTTCGTGAGCGCGTCGCGAAGGGCTTCGTACTGGTTCGATTCGACCGGATAAAGACCGGCAAATACCTGGGGCTTCACTTCCTTGAAACCGGGCAAGGGCGCTTCGGCGGGCTTGGCGGCGTGCGTGATCGTATCGCCCACGCGCGCGTCCTTCAATTCCTTGATGCCCGCGATCACGAAGCCCACTTCGCCCGCGGCGAGTTCGGTGCGTTGCTGGCTCTTGGGCGTAAAGACCCCCACCTGTTCGACGAGGTGATTGGCCCCCGTCGCCATGAGCGAAACCTTGTCCTTCGGGCGGATCGTACCGTTCACAACGCGCACGAGCATCACGACACCCACGTAGTTGTCGAACCACGAGTCGATTACGAGCGCCTGAAGGGGAGCCTCCGGGTCGCCTTCGGGCGGCGGCACGTCGCGCACGACGCGCTCGAGGATGTCGTCGATCCCCATGCCGGTCTTCGCCGAGCAGGGAATGGCGTCCGTCGCGTCAATCCCGATCACATCCTCGATTTCTTCGGCCGCACCGTCGGGATTCGCGCTCTGAAGGTCCATTTTGTTCAGAACCGGAATCACCTCGACGCCCAGGTCGATCGCGGTGTAGCAGTTCGCTACGGTCTGCGCTTCGACGCCCTGCGTCGCGTCGACCACAAGGAGCGCACCTTCGCAAGCGGAAAGCGAACGGCTCACTTCGTAGGAAAAGTCGACGTGCCCCGGGGTATCGATGAGGTTGAGTTCGTAGATTTCGCCGTCTTTCGCCTTGTATTTGAGGGCTGCGGTCTGCGCCTTGATGGTGATGCCGCGTTCGCGCTCAAGGTCCATGCTGTCCAAGACCTGTTCGCTCATTTCTCGGTCGGAGAGACCCCCGCAACGCTGAATGAGTCGGTCGGCGAGCGTGGACTTGCCGTGGTCGATGTGGGCGATGATCGAAAAATTCCGGATGTTTTGCATCGTCAGCTGAGATGAGAGAAAGCTTTCGTGTGGTGGGTCCGCTTCGAAGGGCGACCGCACGGACGGCTCCGAACGCGCAAAAGCGACTCGGAGTCGGGTCGTCCGGGACTCCCCTCACGGGGCGCTGCGGACGGACAAGGGCGGGCGGACGAAAATCAATGAAACCGAATTCGGGCCGCATGTTTTCGGACGGCGTCCCGTCCCTGCGGCTGAAGAAATGTTGCGACTTGTCGACGGACACGACGCCCGTCGGGTTCGGAGGACGTCATTTTAGCGAAGTTACCCCGTCGACGGGCGTATCGCACGATTTCCTAACGAAAAAGCACCCGGACGACGCGTGCGTCGAGGGTGCTTAATTTCGGGCGGGGCGGTTCGCGAAACACCGGAGAGCTCCGCGAACCGCGCGCAGAAACCGTCAGGCCGTCCAGCGCTTGTAGATGACGGTCGAATTCGTGCCGCCGAAGCCGAACGAATTCTTCATCGCGTAGCGGATCTCCATGGGGCGCGCCGCGTTCGCGCACACGTCGATGTCGCACTCGGGATCCTGCTCGAAAACGTTGATGGTGGGAGGCGAAATCTGCTCTTCGACGGCCTTCACGGTAAAGACCGATTCAACGCCGCCGGCGCCTCCCAGAAGATGGCCGGTCATCGACTTCGTCGAATTGACGACGAGCCCCTTCACGGCCTCGCCGAAGACTTCCTTGATCGCCTTCACTTCGTTCACGTCGCCGACCGGAGTCGACGTGCCGTGCGCGTTCAGGTACTGAACGTCGGCGGGCGTGATGCCCGCATTGCGAAGCGCCATTTCCATGCAACGGCGCGGACCGTCGGTCGAGGGAGTCGTGATGTGGTAGGCGTCGCCCGTCAGGCCGTAGCCCACGACTTCGGCGTAAATCTTCGCACCGCGGTTAAGCGCGTGTTCGAGCTCTTCGAGCACGAGCACGCCCGCACCTTCGCCCATCACGAAGCCGTCGCGATCCTTGTCGAAGGGACGCGACGCGGTCTTCGGATCGTCGTTGCGGCGCGAAAGCGCGTGCATCGCATCGAAGGCGCCCATGGCGAGCGGATGAATCGTCGATTCGCAACCGCCCGCGATCATCACCTTCGCGTCGCCGCGACGGATGATGTGCATGGCTTCGCCGATCGCATGAAGCCCCGTCGAGCAGGCGGTGACGTGCGCGATGTTCGGGCCCTTGAGATTCTTCATGATCGCAAGTTGCCCCGAGGTCATGTTGATGATGCAACCCGGGATCATGAAGGGGGAAATACGACGGGCGCCGCGCTCGCGCAACGCGTCGTGGTTCGCACAAATAACGGGAATGCCGCCGATGCCCGCACCGATCGCCACACCCGCTTCCGGAGAGAGCTCTTCGGTGATTTCAAGCTTGGCGTCTTCGAGTGCCATGAGACCCGCGGCGACGCCGAAGTGCACGAAGCGGTCGAATCGACGGACTTCCTTCACGCCCAAGTAGGCGGACGCGTCGAAATCCTTCACTTCGCCGGCAATCTGGCAACCGAGGATCGAAGCGTCGAAGCTCTTGACCGTATCGATCCCGCTCACGCCGGCGAGCGCGTTTTTCCAACTCGTTTCCAGATTGTTCCCGATGGGCGAAACCATGCCGAGGCCGGTAACGACGACACGACGATTCATAGCTAATCACGGCGCCCGATCCCGCGCGAGCGACACAGCGCCGCGGCGTGAGAGGAGGCCTACTCCTTATACGGTTAGTTTGAATTCGGACGCGACGCGCTCGCAGGGAGAGCGGCTCGCGTCCACGCAAGGCCGCACGCACGAGGGCGTGCGGCCTGAAAACTCGAAAAAGCAGGAGGGCGATACCCCGACGGGGAATCCGCCCGAAAAAACTTCCGGCCGAGCGGGCCGGGCGACCGTTCGCACTTTGGTACGGGCCGCTTTGCAAAGAACGCCGCGCGATCCTAATACGCTTCGAGCGCGCTTGGCAAAGCCGTCCGCCGCACGGATTAGCGCAAAGACGGTAAAAGCACCGTCCCGATAAGCGAAGTGGGACCGAAACGGTCCCACTTTTACTTCGAATCCGACGAGGAAAAGAGCGACCGAAGCCGCGTCTTCTCCGAACGTACGTCCGAACCCGCTTACTTGGCAGTAGCAGCCTTCACGAAGTCGATGGCCTGCTGAACCGTACGGAGGTTTTCCTGTTCGGTGTCGGGGATTTCAATGCCGAAGGCATCTTCAAGAGCAAGCGACATTTCAACGGTCGTGAGGCTGTCGGCGCCGAGGTCTTCGATGAAGGAAGATTCGTTCTTGATGTCTTCTTCCTTGATGCCGAGCTGTTCGGCAACGATCTTCTTCACCTTCTGTTCGATTTCGTCCATTTTGATAACTCCGCTTAAGGGAAAGGTCCCCCGACGATTCGGGGATTTCGGAACCCTCTGGCGGGTCCGTAGCCGGGAGGCGGGCACGTTGCCTTTCTCCCCGTTGATGAATTCATGAATTTTATCAGAGTGATTGCGCCCCGTCCAAGTCGACGGGGCCCTTTGCAATCGTCGACGGCGTCGAACGGGCCTCAGCCCATGTACATACCGCCGTTGACGTGAAGGGTGGTGCCCGTCACGTAGCCGCCCGCATCCGAAGCGAGGAAGAGGCAGGCGTTGGCAATGTCGTCCGTCATCCCGAGGCGACCGAGCGGAATCGTCTTGAGGAGCGCTTCCTTCTGCGCTTCGGGGAGCACCTTCGTCATGTCGGTATCGATGAAGCCCGGTGCCACGCAGTTCACCGTGATGTTGCGCGCGCCCATTTCGCGCGCCAACGCCTTCGACATGCCGACCAGACCCGCCTTCGCCGCGGCGTAGTTCGCCTGACCGGGGTTGCCGGCGGCGCCCACGACGGACGAGATGGAGATGATGCGACCGAAGCGCTGCTTCATCATGGGACGCAGGCACGCGCGCGCGAGGCGGAACGCGGCCGTAAGGTCGGTGTCGATCACCTCGTCCCACTGCTCGTCCTTCATGCGCATCGCCAACGTGTCGCGCGTGACGCCCGCATTGTTGACGAGGACGTCGATGCGGCCGAATTCGGCGACGATATCCTCGATCGCCTTCGCGCTCGCGGCGGCGTCGCACACGTTGAGCACGATCCCCTTGCCGCGCCCGCCCGCAGCGGCCACGGCCGCGCCGATCGCTTCGGCGCCCGCTTCCGAGGTGGCCGTACCGACGACGACGGCACCCGTTTTGGCGAATCCTTCGAGAATCGCCGAACCGATGCCGCGCGAGGCGCCCGTCACGAGAACAACGCGGTCTTGAAGCGCGTCGGGAGCAAAAATCATCTTTTCCATGGCTTGTCAATCCTTTTGCGCTCGGCTTCAGGCGAGCTTTTGGATAAGGGCGTCAAGCGACGCCTGATCGTTGATCGAGTGCAGGTTCATCTCGGGCGCAATGCGGCGCACGAGGCCGACGAGGACCTTGCCCGGGCCGCATTCGACGACGTCCGTGACACCTTCGGCCTTCATGCGTTCGATCGTCTTCACCCACTGCACGGGGGAAGCCGCCTGAGCGGCGAGCTTCGCGCGAATCGCATCGGGCGTCGTGTGGAGTTCGGCATCGACATTCGCGATGACGGGAAGGGTCGGAACCGAAACCTGCGTCTCGGCAAGGCGCTTCGCGAGTTGCTCGGCGGCGGGCTTCAAAAGCGACGAATGGAAGGGGGCCGAGACGGGAAGCTCGATCGCACGACGCGCGCCGCGCGCCTTCACGCATTCGATCGCACGGGCCAATGCCGCCTTTTCACCCGCCACGACGACCTGACCGGGCGCGTTGAAATTCACCGCCTCGACGGCGCCTACGGCACGCGCTTCTTCACAGGCCGCAAGCACCTCATCGTCCGAAAGACCGATCACGGCTGCCATGCCGCCCGTGCCGACGGGAACGGCGCTCTGCATCGCTTCGGCGCGGAAGCGCACGAGTCGGACCGCGTCTTCGAGCGTGAAGACACCCGCAGCCGTAAGAGCCGAATATTCGCCCAACGAGTGACCGGCCGTCACGTCGGGCGTGCGACCGCCCGCGGCGCGCCAGGCTTCGTAAAAGGCCACCGAGGCAGCAAGCATCGCAGGTTGCGTGTTCACCGTAAGACCGAGCGTTTCCGCGGGGCCTTCGGCGATCAGGTTCGAGATCGAAAACCCGAGAGCGGCGTCCGCTCGGGCAAGAACACCTTCGACGGTCGCGTTTCCGGCAAAGCCCGAAAGCATTCCGACCGACTGGCTCCCCTGTCCGGGGAAGACAAAAGCAATGCGCATGAGTTCGTTCGTCGTAGTTGGGGAAAAGGAACGTGGCGGAGAGTGTAGCAACGCCGGAGGGCTCGAAGATCGTCCGTATTCCTGAGAGTGTTACCCGAAAGAAGGCTATCGATCTCCGAAAGCCGGGAATTACCAGCGCACAAGCGCCGACCCCCAGGCCATGCCCGCACCAACCGCCTGCAGGAGGACGAGTTCGCCCGGGCGAACCATGCCCGACTTCGCCGCGCGGTCCAGAGCGAGCGGCACCGACGCAGCCGAGGTATTCCCGTGTTCGGCCACGGTCTTCACCATACGCTCTTCGGGAATGCCGAGCTTTTTCGCCACCATTGACATGATGCGCAGATTCGCCTGGTGCGGGACGAAAAGCGCCACGTCTTCGGTCTTGACGCAGGCGAGATTCGCCACTTCGCGGGCACTTTCCGTCAGTCCCTCGACAGCAAGCTTGAAGACCTGACGACCGTCCATGCGAATGAAAGGGTCGCCCGCCGTGCGGCCGTGTTCGATGCGCGCGTTGAGACCGAGCACGGTTTCGTCGTAGCGACCGTCGGCGTACATGCGCGCGGCCAGGACACCGGGGTCGCTCGAGGCCTGCAATACGACCGCGCCCGCGCCGTCGCCGAAAAGCACGCAGGTCGAACGGTCCTTCATGTCGATGATGCGCGAGAGCGTCTCGGCGCCGATCACGATCGCGGCCCGATAGGGACCCGCACGAAGCATCGCGTCCGCGGCGTTCAAGGCGTAGATGAAGCCCGCACAGACCGCCTGAACGTCGAAGGCCGCGCAACCCGCCGCACCGAGCGCGGCCTGAACATGAGCCGCCACGGACGGAAACACCATGTCGGGGGTCGTCGTTGCAACGATGATGAGATCGATGTCGGAAGCAGGCAAGCCCGAAGCGGCCAGCGCGTCGCGCGCGGCCGCCACCGCCAGACTCGTGGTGGACTCCCCGGCAGCGGGGTCCGCAAAGTAGCGCGACTCGATGCCGGTACGCGTGCGGATCCATTCGTCGTTCGTTTCGATGCCCTCGCGCGCGAGTTCCGCGGCGAGCTCGTCGTTCGTCACCCGTCGGGCGGGCAGAGCCGAGCCTGTGGCAAGAATGCGTGAGTACATGTCCGTCTCCTTGAGGAACGGGAGCATCCCGTCCCTGCGTTTTCGCAGGATTTCTTTCGTTGCGGGGATAATACCGCGACGAAGCGCTCCGACCGAGCCCCCAGACTCATCCGTTCGGCCGCAACGCGTAACCAAATCTTGCGCTCTTGCGGCAAGGACCAGCGCGAAATGCCGTATGAAAAAGGGGACCCTCTCGGATCCCCTTTTTCTTCGGCTTTTCAACCTTGATTCGGAAACACTCCCCGAAGCCGCCGCTCGTAACGCTCTGCTCTCCGGAACCCTTCACGCGAGAGGCACTGCCACTCGCCGTGGGGGACTGCAACAGTCTTTGGCCTTAACGCGCAAAGCGTTGCGGAAAGAGCCGTACGAGCTCGGGCACCGCAGGAGGAAGCTTCTTGTTCCCGCCAAGGGTGCCGACCGCGAAATTATTCGTCGGCCTTGGTGGCGATCACCTTCTTGCCGCGGTAGAAACCGGTCGGGCTGATGTGGTGACGGCGATGCACTTCACCGGTCGTCGCTTCGATCGCGGTGGGCGGATTGGTCAAAAAGTCGTGAGCACGGTGATTACCGCGCTTGCTGGTGGATTTCTTGTTCTGCTGAACAGCCATGGCAAACCCCACGTGATATACGAGTGATGTTGAGCATGTCCGCGCCGAGCACTCGTAGACTCAGCCACGGACTTCCGGAAATGGGGTCCGTCAAGCGCCGAGGCGCCCGAACGGAAAGTGGCGAATTTTAGCAAAAGCGCCGCACTTTATCAGCTGCACGATGCGAATTTTTTGAAAACCGCGTTGCGTGAACCGATAAGGAAAGAGGGAAGCCTTTCGACCTCCCTCTTTCTGAAAATCTGGAGCGGGAGACGAGTCTCGAACTCGCGACCTCAACCTTGGCAAGGTTGCGCTCTACCAACTGAGCTACTCCCGCAACTGAGAAGACGAATTATACGTGGATTTTTGGAATTGTCAAGGGCTCGAAATCAAAAAGTCTATTTTTTTCGCGTCCCTTTCTCCACTCGCTCGAACTCCACGGACGTATCAGCCGACCGACCAACGCCTTTCCCCTTGCGGCTCGTGCAACCCTCGGACGCTCCGCGGTCTCGGAGGTGTGCGCTTCCTCAAAGCACCTCAAACGGCATCTGTACCGCAGACGCCTCTCGGGACGAAAATGCCGTCGCGATACGTCGATACGAACGTTCGAACGTCGTGCGGGGCGTCACCAGGCAGCAAAAAACAAAAGCCCCCGGTCCGAAGATCGGGGGCTTGCGATTGATTCGCACGATCGGAGTCAACGTCCGATCGATGCTTCATCCCTCGTTAGATGAACATGCAGGCGAGGAAGCCGAGAGCAACGCTCAGAACGATGGCGAGAACGCCCGGGATGAAGAAGGAGTGGTTGAAGACCCACTTGCCGATGCGGGTGGTACCCGTATAGTCCATCTGGACCGCGCCGAGGAGGGTCGGGTAGGTCGGCAGAACGAACAGGGCGGAAACCGCAGCGAACGTAGCGACGAGCATGTAGGAGTCACCCGGGTTCGCAGCCGTGATACCGAGGGCGGCAACGACGGCCGGCGTGATGGCCTTGGCGGTAGCAGCCTGCGAGTAGAGAAGCATGGCGGCGAAGAAGAAGATCACGGCGAGAAGGGCCGGGTAAGCGGCAACGGTCGTCGCAGCGAATTCCTTGATTTCGTTGGCGTGACCGGAGACGAACGTGTCACCGAGCCAGGCCACGCCGAGCACGCAGACGATGGCAACCATACCGGACTTGAAGACGCTCGTATCGGCGATGCGACCGATTTCGATCTTGCAGAGGATGGTCGTGAACATGCCGACGAGGAGCATGAGGCTCATGATGGCGGCGTCGCGGCCGACCACAACGTTTTCAATCAGACCGACAGCGGGCGAGATCGCGGAGGCATAGAGCACCACGGCAATAACGCCGATGAGGAAGATGAGAACGGAAAGCTTGGCATAGGGCTTGAGCGGCGTTTCCGTCGTCTTGGTAGCAGCCTGATTCACGAGGCCCTTGGCGAGACGTTCCATATAGACCGGATCGCTGTCGAGGTCCATATTGGAGATGAGCGTCATGATGAAGGCGGTGAGCATGCACCCGACGAACGTCGTCACGATCCAGATACCGAGCAGAGCGGGGTAGGACCAGCCGAAGCCTTCGAGAACACCCGACATGTAAATCACGGCAGCGGAAACCGGCGAGGCCGTAATGGCGATCTGCGAAGCCACGACGGCGATCGACAGAGGCACGCACGGACGGATGTGCTGTTCCTTCGACACTTCAACGATAACCGGGATCATCGAGAAGGCGGTGTGGCCGGTACCGGCGAAAAACGTCAGGACGTACGTGACAACCGGAGCGAGGTAGTTGATGTACTTCGGGTTGGCACGAAGGATGCGTTCGGCGATGCGAACGAGGTAGTCGAGACCGCCCGCGAGCTGCATGGCGGAAATGGCCGAGATCACCGACGCGATGATCAGGATCACGTCCCAGGGAATGTTACCCGGCTTCATGCCGAGGAAGAGACCGAGAATAAGCACGCCCGCGCCGCCGGCATAACCAATACCGATGCCGCCGAGGCGAACGCCCAAGAAAATCGCGCCGAGAAGCACGATGATCTGAAGAATAAGCATGAGGTCCATGATCACTCCAGATAAGTAGTTGAAATATTTCCTCTCTCTTGCGAAGCGCTTTATGTCGGGAAACGCTTTCGCAACGGGTCGAACGAAAAAAACGGGTGGCTGTTTTCTCCGACAACCCTGCCTTTTCGCCGCCGGCGGGTTGCCCCGACGGCGGCGTGAAACAAGACCGCCGCCCTTGGTCGAAGAGCGACGGCTTTTCTCATACGATTACTTTTCGAACTTCGGGTTGATCAGGTTTTCGTACGTGAAAGTCTTGTCCCACTGTTCCTGGGTCATCATGCCCTTTTCTTCGACAACGAGCTGATGGAGGGACTTGCCGGTGAGGAAGCCTTCGCGAGCGACGTTGGCGCAGGGCTTGTAGCCGAAGTGCGGCTTCAAGAGGGTCACGATGCCGAGCGAACCCATGACGAGGTCCTTGCAACGGTCGGCATTGACGACGATGCCGTCGATGCACTTTTCACGCAGCGCGTTGCAGGCGTTGGTCATGACCTTCATCTGCATGTAGAGCGCGAACGTGATCACCGGTTCCATAACGTTCAGTTCGAGCTGGCCGGCGGAGGCGGCGAGCATGACCGTCGTGTCGAGACCGATGGCGAGGAACGAAGCCTGGTTCGTGACTTCGGGGATAACCGGATTGACCTTGCCCGGCATGATCGAGGAACCAGGCTGGAGCTGCGGCAGAACGAGTTCGGAGAGACCCGTACGCGGACCGGAAGCAAGGAGACGGAGGTCGTTGCAGACCTTCGTGAGCTTGACGGCGAGGCTCTTGACGGCGGACGAGAGGGCCACGTAGGAGCCGCAGTCGGACGTCGCGGCGATCAGGTCGTCGCTGTTCTTGAAGTCGATGCCGGTGATTTCAGCAAGGTACTTGACGGCGAGGGCCGGGTATTCCGGGTGAGCCGTAACGGTCGTACCGATGGCGGTGGCACCGAGGTTGACGACCTTCAGGTGTTCCTGAGCTTCGCGGATGATCGTCAGTTCGTCTTCGATCGTCTTGCCCCAGCCGTGGAATTCCTGGCCGAAGGACATCGGGACGGCGTCCTGGAGGTGCGTACGGCCCATCTTGAGAACGCCCTTCGTTTCTTCGGCCTTGCGGTAGAAGGCGTCGCGGAGTTCTTCAACGGCCTTCACGAGCACGCGGCTGCGAAGGATGAGCGAGAGGTGAAGAGCGGTCGGGTAGGTGTCGTTCGTCGACTGGCCGAAGTTGGCGTGGTCGTTCGGGGAGACCTTCTTGTCGCCCTTGGCGAGGCCGAGGTGTTCGCAAGCGAGGTTGCAAATCACTTCGTTGCAGTTCATGTTGGTCGACGTACCGGCACCGCCCTGGAGCCAGTCGGTAACGAACTGGTCGTTGTACTTGCCGGCGATGAGCTGTTCGGAAGCCCAGATGAGAGCGTCGGCGACGTCGGCCGGGATGCAGCCGAGTTCCTTGTTGGCCATCGCAGCGGCCTTCTTCACGTAGCCGTAGGCGATCGCGAAGAACGGTTCCTGGGACATCGGCATTTCCGTGATGTGGAAATTCTGCTTGCCGCGCATCGTCTGGACGCCGTAGTAGACGTCATCAGGAATCTCGAGTTCGCCAAGGAAGTCGCTTTCAATACGGGACATTTTTTTGCTCCTCAAAAAATCCCGGCGGCGGAAGTCTGGTCGTTTTGTCGGCCGGCGATGCTTCTCGCCACCATTGAAATCCCCTGATCGGTACCGCGGGAGCTTCCCCACGGTTTGGTACTCCAATCAGGTTCCGGTTGAACCGTTTCCGTCCGGGACCTCTTTGATCTACCTCATTAGAGGTAACCCTTAAGAGGTCCCGAAGGCGGTAACAGCTATATATTACTGCTTAATCGGCTTGATGGGGATAGCCTTTTTATGGGGGCTCGGCAAAACCTTGTCGTAGCCGCGCATGCCCTGTTCAGCCATCTTGCGACGGATGAACGCGATCTGGGTCTTCAGGGGAAGATCCTTCGGGCAGAAGTCGTGGCAGGCGAGCAGGGACATGCAACCGAAGACGCCCGAGTCGTCGCCGATCACTTCGTAGTAATCGGCGTCGTTGCGGTCGTCGCGCGGGTCGAGACGGAAGCGGGCGATCTTGTTGATGCCCACGCCGCCCACGAAGTCCGGGCGGATGCGGACCGTACCGCAACCAGCGATACAGCAACCGCATTCGACGCAACGGTCGAGCACGTAAATGTCTTCGGCGAGCTGCGGATCCATCGGGACTTCCTTCTTGCGAAGGTCGACCTCTTCTTCCTTCATGTGCACCCAGGCTTCCATGCGCTCGGACATGTTGCGCATCCACTTGCCGGTGTTGACCGAAAGGTCACCGATCAGTTCAAACGCGGGCAACGGAGCGAGCGTGAACTCGGTCGGCAGGTCGCGGGTGAGCGTACGGCAGGCCAGGCCCGGCTTGCCGTTGATCATCATGGCGCACGAGCCGCAGATGCCGGCGCGGCAGACGAAGTCGAACTGAAGCGTCGGATCCTGATGATCGCGCAGTTCGTTGAGCGCGATGAAGAGGGTCATCGAGTCGGATTCTTCGAGCTCGTACGTCTGCATGTGCGGCACGCTCTCAGGATCCTGCGGGTTGTAGCGCAGGATGCTGATCTTGAGCATGCGATGCTTTTTGGTCTCTTGAACTTGGCTCATTTAGCTTTCAGCTCCAAATTAATCGTTCAGGGGTTCGTCGATGCGTTCGTTCTTGCCGAGCAGACGCTTCGGCAGGAGGTGCTGATACGGCATCAGAGCGTTCTGGATGGCGAAGCGGTCGGCGCCTTCGGCTTCCATCTTCGCGCGGATCGCGTCGACTTCGGCCTGACGCTTGGCGGATTCGGGGTTCTCGATGTAGTTCTTGACACCGTAGCCGCGGAATCCCGGGGGGAGTTCCATCTTGCTGATGTCGAGATTCTGGTACGAGAGCGTCGGCAACGTATCGCCTTCCTTCCAGGTAGCGATCGTGCGGTTGAGCCAATTCACGTCGTCGCGAACCGGGTAGTCTTCGCGGAAGTGCGCACCGCGCGATTCCTTGCGGTTGAGAGCGCCCGCGGCCACCGTGAGGGCGACGCGGAGCATCTTCTGCGTGCGATAGGCATAGACGAGTTCGGGATTCGGGCCGGCAACATCCTTGACGGGCACGTTGAAGGAGCGCTTGTAGAGGTCTTCGAGCTCGGCAACGGCGCTTTCCATATCGGAGCCGCGACGGAAAATACCGATCTTCGTCGTCATGATGTCCTGCATGCGGGTGCGGATCTTGACGGCGTCTTCGTTGCCACCGTTCGTGACGAAAGCCTTGAGGCGGGCTTCTTCCTTGGCGAGGGCGTCGTAGATGATCGAGGTCGGGATGTCGATGCCGTTTTCGGGCTTGTCGCAGAAGTCGGCGATGAATTCGCCGACGATCATGCCCGCGACGACCGTTTCGGCCACGGAGTTGCCGCCGAGACGGTTGAAGCCGTGCATGTCCCAGCACGCGGCTTCGCCCGCGGCAAAGAGACCCTTGAGCGTCGGGCTTTCACCGGTCGGGTTCGTACGAACGCCGCCCATGGTGTAGTGCTGGGCCGGACGAACCGGGACCCATTCCTTCGTCGGGTCGACGCCGAGGAAGTAGTGGCAGATTTCGTAGACTTCGCGCAGCTTGTGCTTGATGTGGTGTTCGCCGAGCAGCGTGATGTCGAGCCAGATGTGTTCGCCGAAGCGGCTCTTCACACCCTTGCCCTGAGCGATGCGTTCTTCCATACGACGGGAGACGACGTCGCGCGAGGCGAGTTCCTTCTTTTCCGGTTCGACGTCCGGCATGAAGCGATGGCCGTCGACGTCGCGCAGGAGACCGCCGTCACCGCGGCAACCTTCCGTCACGAGAATGCCCGCGGGGAAGATGCCGGTCGGGTGGAACTGGATGGCTTCCATGTTCGAGAGCGTGGCCACACCCGTACCGAGCGCGAGGTCGTAGCCCGTGCCGTCGCAGATCACGGCGTTGGTCGTGACGCGGTAGATACGGCCCGCACCGCCCGTGGCGATGGCGGTGGCCTTCGAGACGTAGGCCATGAGTTCGCCCGTGATCAGGTCGCGGACGATGGCACCGTAGCAACGCTTGCCGTCATGGATGAGCGAGAGCGCTTCGACGCGTTCGATGACGGGAACCTGTTCGGCGATGATGCGGTCGGAAACGACGTTGAGCATGGCGTGGCCCGTGCAGTCCGACACGTAGCACGTACGCCACTTCTTCGTACCGCCGAAGTCGCGCTGGGCGACGAGGCCGGCGGCTTCCTTGCGTTCCGTAATCGTAACCTTTTCACCGTTGATGATCACCTGACGGTCGCCCGGGGTGATGCGGCTCCAGGGGCAGCCCCAGGCAGCGAGTTCGCGCACGGCCTTGGGCGAGGTGTTGACGAACATGCGGACGACCTCCTGGTCGGCACCCCAGTCGGAACCGCGGACCGTGTCGCCGAAATGGACGTCTTCGTTGTCGCCGGCACCCTTGATCACATTACCGAGGGAAGCCTGCATACCGCCCTGCGCGGCCTTCGAATGGCTGCGCTTCGGCGGAACGAGCGAAAGGACGATCGAGTCATGCCCACGGCGCTTGGCGGCAACGGCCATACGCAGACCGGCAAGACCACCACCGATCACGAGCACGTCGGTGTAGATAATTTTCATAGATAATCCTCGGAAAACCCGCCGTCGGCGGGCGGAACGACCGCCCGGGACCCCGGCCCGGAAAGCCATCCAGTCTCACAACTCCCCCTACTTGGAGCCGCCGCAACGTTCGAAAACGCAGCGACCGCCGATCACACCGTTGTTCCGCCGCCCAATGCCCGTTGAAAGGGGCTTCCCGAAACGAAGAAGGGAACAACCTTCGTTGCGGGGTCTCCGACGCGGTCCAACCGTGCAGTCCCTTTCAGAGATATCGTCCTCCAAGGCGGACTGTTCGTCCGTCGCATCCTGTCCGCGGCTCGGGGCCGCGCGGCGGATTCGACGTCGATGGATCCTTTTCGAGCCTTTCGGCCCGGCAATTCGATCTGAGTCGCTGTTCTCCTAAAAGCGGCGCAGACGAACTGAAAACGCCCGTGTACGACAGTATCGACACCTAAGACATTTCACTCATAAGTGTAAGGCAACCTTGCACCAACGAGGTAGAAGCATCGAACAAGGCCTTCCTGAAAATACGTACTTTTGCGTATGACAGTCGGCTTTTTCAGGCTCTTTGTCCTTGTCGCGTCCAAACTTATCGACATCAGGTGCGCCTGAGTGTAGCCGCCGTACACCGAGGGACCTATAAGGAGAAACCCCTACCTTCTCTCCTTCTTTTGACATAACCCCCCTCTTTCGACTGATCTGTACAAAAGCCCCTACGGCCTCCTGAAAAACCAACATCAACGGGCTTTTGCAAGCAACTTTACGATTCGCCCCAAAGATATCTAGTTCTTATTAACTACCTATAATGGAATAGGATATAGCCCGATAAATGCGTAGACTTGTAAAGATGAGTCTCCGAGGGCCTTTATTCCTTGGTATATACGAATAAATACGTACAGTTGCTTTCGGCGATATCCGACACCCAATCGCACCGATCGAATACTGCCCTTTCGATCGATTTTTCCGTACGAAAAAGGCGCTTCGGACTTGAATTTTACGAGCAATAGTTTTTATTGATCACCTTACTAACTATCAAAGTTCTTTTTCCGATAGAATAACGAATCAACCTACGTTTTGTGGACGACCGTACGGCGCGCACCACCGATTTCCGATCGGAGGTTCGACCCGCCGTACGTCCTTCGTCCCGTCGCGCAACTACAACATCGTCATGGCGACCACCCACACTCCCACGTCCCGCAGCGCGCGGGAATCCGGCACGGCTTCGTTCGAAACCTCCGCCGCCCGGCCCCGAAAGGGCGCCCCGGGGAGGACGGCCGGCGTCATTCGTCAGGAAAAGCTCGCACCGCTTTCGGAGCGCCTCCGAAAGCTCGGTCTCGTCTCCGACTGGGACTTCGTGCTGCACCTTCCGTTGCGCTACGAAGACGAAACGCGCATCACGCCCGTCGGGAGCCTCCGCCCCGGAGAAGCCCAGCAGACGCAGGGAACCGTAGAGCGCTCGGGCTTTGTCGCCACGCCCCGCGGACAGCAGTTTTCCGCGATTCTCACGGACGGCACGGGACGCCTTCAGTTGCGTTTCATCCACTACTACCCGAGCATTCAGTCGCAGTTGCAGCCCGGAAAAACCGTTCGCGTTTTCGGTGAACCGCGCGAAGCCTTCGGCGGGGGACTTGAAATCGTTCATCCCCGCGTCAAGCCACCCGTGAGCCGAAGCGACGGGCTCCCGCAGGCGCTCACCCCGATTTACCCCCTGGGAGAAAACATTCAACAGAAGTGGCTTCGCAAGCGCATCGACCGAGCGATGCTCGACCTGCAGGTCGAAGATCTCGTTCCCGTGTCCGTCACCGAACGGCTCGGTTTACCGCGTCTTCGCGAGTCGCTCGAATACCTCCACAATCCGCCCGCCGGCGCGTCCGCAGACGCGCTTCGCGACCGAACCGACCCGCACTGGGAGCGACTCAAATTCGACGAACTCCTCGCACAGCAGATTTCGCTCGGGGAAACGCGGCGTCTGGCCCGCAAGGCGATCGCGCCCGTACTCGCACCCCGCGCCGACGGGAACCTCATCGTTCGCTTTCGCGAGCATCTGCCTTTTGCGCTTACGTGTGCGCAGGAGCGCGTCTGGAAGGAAATCGCCTCGGATCTCGCACGCCCCGAACCCATGCACCGACTCGTACAGGGGGACGTCGGGAGCGGCAAAACGGTCGTGGCGGCGCTCGCCGCGCTTCGCGCCGTCGAAGCGGGCTATCAGGCGGCCCTCATGGCCCCGACCGAAATTCTCGCCGAGCAGCACTTCAAAAAGCTCGTCGACTGGCTCACGCCACTCGGTATTCGAACCGCGTGGTTGACGGGGCGCCTCAAGGCCTCGGAAAAGCGCCGTGCTCTGGAAGAAATCGCTTCGGGTGAGGCCCGGATCGTCGTGGGTACGCACGCCCTCATTCAGGAGACGGTGACCTTCGAGAAGCTCGGACTTGCGATCGTCGACGAACAGCATCGCTTCGGCGTCGCTCAGCGCCTTGCACTTCGTACGAACGGGGCGGTGTGCGAGCCAGGCGATGCGCACGGAGCGAACGACGCGAAACCTCACCTTCTCATGCTTTCGGCCACGCCCATTCCGCGCACGCTCGCCATGAGTTACCTCGCCGATCTGGACGTTTCCGTGATCGACGAACTCCCCCCGGGACGCACGCCAGTCACGACGAAGACGATTCGCATCGAACGCAAAAACGAAGTCGTCGCGCTTCTTCGCTCGGTCGTGGCGGAAGGGCGCCAGGCCTACTGGGTCTGTCCCCTGATCGAAGAGAGCGAAGCGCTTGACTTGACGCCTGCCGTTCAGGCGGCGGAGGAATTGCAACGGGCGCTTCCCGACCTCAAGGTCGCGCTTTTGCACGGTGCGATGACCGCTCCCGAGAAAGAAGTCGTCATGAGCGCTTTCGCTTCCGGTGAAACCGATCTTCTCGTCGCCACCACCGTCATTGAGGTCGGCGTTGATGTTCCGAACGCCACCCTCATGGTGATCGAACATGCCGAGCGGTTCGGGCTCGCACAGCTTCACCAGTTGCGCGGGCGCGTGGGCCGCGGCGCAGCGCGCAGCGCCTGTCTTCTCCTTTACGGGGGAGAGCTTTCCGAACTCGGGCGCGAGCGCCTCAAGATCATCCGAGAAACGACGGACGGCTTCGAGATCGCGCGGCGCGACTTGCAGTTGCGCGGCCCCGGCGAATTCCTCGGCGAACGTCAGTCGGGAATGCCGCTACTGCGCTTTGCCGACCTGGAGACGGACGGGGCGCTCCTTGAGGCCGCACGGCGTGAAGCCGAAAGGTGGTTGCGCGAAGACCGCGACCGGGCGCTCGCTCATGCCCGACGGTGGTTCTCCGCCAAAGCCGAATTTCTTGCCGCCTGAGTTTCTTCGGGCACGTCGAATTTCATTTTTCGTACAACGATTTTTTATTTGATCTCCACATTGCCATGACTCTTACCGAACTGAAGTACGTACTCGCCGTGGCCCGCGAACGCCACTTCGGCCGAGCCGCCGAACGGTGCTGCGTGAGTCAACCGTCGCTTTCCGTTGCCGTCAAGAAGCTTGAGGACGAACTCAACGTCAGCATCTTCGAACGCCGCGCGAACGACATTTCCATCACGCCGATCGGCGAACTCATCATCGAGCAGGCCCAGCGCGTCATTTCCGAAACCGAACGCATTCTCGAAATCGCTGAAAACGGTCGCGACCCGCTCACGGGTCCCCTGCGCGTGGGCGTCATCTATACGATCGGGCCGTACCTCCTGCCGCCCCTCATTCGCGAGCTCTCGAACGACGTTCCCAAGATGCCGCTTTACATCGAGGAAACCTACACGTCGGAGCTCCTGCACAAGTTGCGCACCGGCCTTCTCGACGTCGCCATCATGGCCGACACGATTTCCGATACGGGTTTCATGACGCGAGAACTCTATCAGGAAGACTTTGTCGTGGCGATTCCGTCGCACCACCCGTGGGCGAACCGCAACTACGTCGGCCCGAACGAACTCAAGGACCAGACGATGCTGCTGCTTGGCGCCGGGCACTGCTTCCGCGACCAGATCCTCGGCGTGTGTCCGGATCTGCGTAAGCCCGTTTCGCGCCCCGACCTTCCGAGCCGCGACGCGAAGGCAAAAGCCAAGGCCCACCGCATGGTCGAAGGCTCCTCCCTGCAGACGATCTGTCATATGGTCGCGCAGGGTCTCGGTATCACGGTTCTGCCCGCCTCGGCCGTTCCGTACCTCTCGTGCCTGCCGACGCCGATTCACATCATTCCCTTCAAGAATCCGGCGCCGCACCGCCGCGTCATCATGGTTTGGCGCAAGACCTATACGCGCACGGCCGCGATTGAGGCCCTCTACGAGAGTGCGAAGCGCCTTACCCTCAACGGGTGCGTCCCCCTCGATACGCCGCCCCGTCTGCGTTAAGCTCCCGGAAGGGAAAGACGGTGCCCCCCTTTCCCTTTCTACCCCCACCGAACTCGCGAGCATCGAATGACGGATACGCCTCCACGCACGCCCATCGACCGCAACACGGCCCTCAACTTCGCGCGGTCCCTGTCCTTCAACGATCGGCTCGACCTGTTGTTGCGCATTCTCTTTACCGCGGCGGTCGCGGTGGGGTGCTACTACATCGTCGAACCGTTTCTCACAGCCATTCTCATCGCGGCGATTCTTGCGGTCGTCACGTGGCCGCTCTTCGCGCGGATTCGAAATTCCCTCGGCCACGCCGCAACGCCAGCCGCTTTTTTGATGATCACGGCGATCATCGTCGTACTCCTCATTCCGCTCTCGGTGATGCTTGTCGTCGTCGCACAACAAATTCCGAAAGCGGTGACGCTCGTCGCCGACTGGGTGCGAGACCCGATGCCCGTTTTGCAAGCCGTCAAAGACACGCCTTACGTGGGCGAGTGGCTCTACGAGCAGGTGATGACCGCCGTCGACCCCTCAACCCTCGGGCACACGATCGAACAGATCATTCAACCGGCCACGCAGGTCGTGCTCGGTACCGCGCTCAATGTGAGCAACGGCCTCGTGCAACTTGCGCTCGTCACCTTCATCGTCTTTTTCTTCTACCGCGACGGCGCCTGGTTTTCGGATCGCATCGCCACGATGCTGGAACGCGTCTCGGGCGGCATTCAATCCGAAATCCTCGACATTCTCACGAACACCACCCGTTCGGTCGTGCTGGGCATCGTCGGAACCGCCCTCTGTCAGGGGGCCGTGGCGGGGATCGGTTTCTGGATTGCCGGGGTGCCGGGGGTACTCCTTCTTTCGAGCGCCGTCTGCATCGTATCCGTCGTCCCGATCGGGCCGCCGCTCGTGTGGATTCCCGTAGCGATCTGGCTCTACACGAAGGGCGAAGTCGGCATGGCGCTTTTCCTCTGCGCCTGGGGCTCGATCGTCGTGGCCCTCGTCGACAACCTCGTGCGGCCGCTTCTCATCGCCCGCGGCTCGACCCTCCCCATGGGACTCGTCTTTCTCGGCGTTTTCGGCGGGGTGATTTCGTTCGGGTTCTTGGGGCTCATTCTCGGCCCTTTGCTTCTCGCGATCGGGATGGCCATGTTCCAAGCCTGGCTCAAGTACCCGGTACACCGTGCCGAGATCGCTGAGGCCTCGGAAGCTGCGGAGGCTTCCGAGGCACCCGAACCGCCTGCCGCCGTCACGACGTCGAACACAACGTCGGACGTCCGACCGGACGCCCCGTAAGCATCCGCTTGTTGCGCTGCGGCAAAACATCGAACGCCGCCCTCACACCCGCGAGGCCCGAGCTTCGCGGGTGTTCTTCGTCGTGCGAAGTCTTGCTTCGAAGGGATGTCACGAGCAAACGGCGGAAACACTCGCCGACAAGGTGGTCGAAGCCGATGCGAGAATCCGCCCCTCCGTGAGCCGGGAACCCGGCGCGACGCGGAGGCTCTCGGGGAAACAACCGACGAACGCTTCGACAAACGCTCGATCGATCGGCAAGCAACCGATGCGGAATGCGGAGGTACGGAGAAAGAATGACGGGACGCGTCCTACGGGAAGGCCGGACGGAAGCCGATGCGCCCTCCCGAAACGACGAAGGGACGAGTCGCCGAAGCGAATCGTCCCTTGCAAAGGATGTTTCCCCGAACGCTCAAGCTCGGGGAGTCGTGCGAATCCCGATCAGACCATCAGGAGCGCGCAGACAATGACGGCCACCGTCATCGGAAGCGCCGTACGCTTCACGACTTCGATCGGGCTCACCATGGCAATACCCGAAACGAGAATCGTCACGCCGGCGATCGGCGACATCGTACGACCGGCAGCGCCCGTCAGGAAGGCGAGGCCGCCCAGACCTTCGATCGTCATGCCGAAGTCGGCCGCGTGCGGGGTCACGGTTTCGTTGAACGCAAGCGTGGCCGCGTCGCCCGAACCGGTGATCACACCCATGATCCACGGACCGATCGAGCCGCCCCAACGGGCGATGTCGTTCGAGTCCTTGAGCATCGAAACGAAGGCGTCGATGAGGCCCGCGGAGCGAAGGCCGGCGGCGAAGACGCCCGCGGCGATGATGATACCCATCACGTCGGCATAGCCCTTGCCCGTACCGTTGAAGAATTCCTTCGTGAAGTTCTGCGGATTGGCGCGACCGACGATGAGACCGATCACGGCACCGAGCACCATGGCCTGAGCCACGCCCATCTTCATCGCGGGAACCCAGATGTTGCCGACGAGAAGGAGCGTGATCGGGATGATCGGAACGAGCGCGTTGATGGGATTGGGCTTGAAGTCCGGATCGTTCTTCTGGAGCTTCGATTCATCGACGCGGGCTTCGGTCGAACCCTTGTGGTCGCCGAGGACGAAGCAGACGATGAGGATGCCGACCACCGAGATGGCGCCGATCATGAAGGAATAGGGCGCATGGTAGGCAATGAAGTCCATGACGTCCATATTCGCCATGTTGGCAACATACGGGTTGTGCGAGGTGCCCGGCGACAGGTACGAACCTACCGTACCGCCGAGGACCGCGGCCGCGGCCGCAGCAGGCTTGATGCCCGCACGGAGCATCACCGGAATGAGGGTCGAACCGACGGCGGCGGCGCAACCCGCAGCCGAGGGAATGGCGATGTTCACGAAGAAGGTGATCGTCGTGCACACCGGGATGAGGAAGATGCCGAGACCGCGAATCGGGCTCGCCAGGTAGTGAACGAGCGAACGGTCGGCGCCCGTGTACTTGGCGACGTACGCAAAGCCCATCGACGAGCAGATCGCCATGACGAGGCTCGAGTTCGTCATCGATTTGGCAAAGGCGTCAAGGCCGCCCATCAGGTCCCAGGAAATGATGCAGAGGAAAAGACCCGACGCGATCAGCACGAGACGCGTTTCGTAGCGTTTGATGAGGGCCCAGACGGCCACACCCACGACCACCAAGGCAATCCAAGCGTTAATGCCCATAGTGATGCTCTCCTAATGTTTTGTTTTTTGCGGTCGACGCCCGGAGCTCCGAAAAGCGCGCGGTGCGCGTCCGCTTTCAATCGATCCGTTCGTCCGTTTACCAAATTGTTCCGAGGGTCCGCTTTGACAAACGACAACGGTGCTCCTGCAAAGTATGCCGAATCCGGAAACTTTTCTTTACGGGGCTTACCCTAGAAAAACGGATTTTTTTGAGGTTTACCGCATGTCCTTTGACCGAACGGGGGTACGAGGATTCGAACGAACGCCTCAGATCGAGAGAATCGTGCGTCGGTAGTGTTTGAGCTCTTCGATGCTTTCCGCGATGTCGGAGAGCGCCTGATGCTTCGTCGACTTCGTGCCGACCCAGACCTTGTCGGGCGCCCAGCGGCGGGCGAGTTCCTTGAGGGTCGAGACGTCGATCGAGCGATAGTGGAAGTAGCGCTCCATTTCCGGCATCCAGCGCGCCATGAAGCGGCGATCCTGCCCGATCGTGTTGCCGCACATCGGACTCTTGCCCTCGGGAACAAAGCGGCGGAAGACTTCCACAAAGCGCTTGGCGGCTTCTTCTTCGTCGACGGTGCTTTCGAGAACGCGCTTGACGAGCCCCGACTTCGTGTGCGTTTCGGTATTCCACGCATCCATCCCGTCGATCACCGAACGATCCTGGCGGATCGCGATGACCGGGCCTTCGTGCAGGATGTTGAGGTTCTTGTCCGTGATGATGGCGGCCACCTCGATCACGCGGTTCACTTCGGGCTGCAGGCCCGTCATTTCCATGTCGATCCAGATGAGGTTGTCGTCCGCATAGGACGGGTCGCGCTGAGGAACTTCGACCATGAGTCGCTCCTTCTTCGAGATTGAACGGGATCTTTGCCGCGGGAGCGGTCCGCGCCCCCGCATCGTGCCGCCATTCTACCGAGCCCGAACAGGATCCGAAAAATCCCTACGAGCGGAAAACCTACGATAATGTCGGATTCCGGATCCTTTTTCCGGAATCGTCCCCGAGGACCGCCTCGTTCCGCCCGGCCGCCTGCTTGCTTGTTCCATGACCCTATCGGCAAACAACTTCGAACACATCTTTCTCGGCGCGCTCGCGCTCTTCGTGGTCCTCGAGTGCGTCCTCACGATGTTGCAAACCCATGCCGCGGACCGTGCCGCGCGGCACCTGCCCGAACCGTTCGCCGGGCGACTTTCCGAGGCCGCGCACCGCAAAGCGGCCGACTACACGGGCGAGACGGCGCAGGCGGCGCTCCTTCTGACCTTTCTTGGTGCGGCTTTCGCACTTCTCATGACATTCGGGCACGGGCTCACGTTCCTGACGGCGCTCGCGATGGGGCTTTCGTCGAACATGCTCGTCGTGCAGTGGACGCTCCTTGCACTTCTCCTCGGCGCAGCCGCCCTCTTCGAATTCCCCTTCGGCTGGTTCGCGCGCTTCCGCGTGGCCGAACGCTACGGCTACATGCGGCGCGAGCGCGGACCATGGCTTGCGCGCACCGCGCGCGAAACGCTCGCGGGCTGGCTCGTGTCCCTACCTCTCGTCGCGCTCCTCATGGCGCTTCTGGAGGCGACGGGCGAATACTGGTGGGCGGCGGGCTGGGTGCTCTGGGTCCTCTACCTCGTGTGGCGTTGGGGCTTTTCGACGGCCAAGGGCCTTTTCTGGGGTCGACGTGCGAAACCCGTCGACGACCCGGAGCTCGTCGCGCTCGTACGGGACTACCTCGCGGCGCTCGGCATCGAAATGACGGACCTTTGTATCATGACGCGTCCCCGCTCCTGGGACCATTCGCACCTCGTGCTCGCGGGGTTCGGACGGCATCGACGCGTCGTACTCTTCGCGCACGCGGCCGCGCGCCTGACGCGCGGCGAACTGCTCGCGCTCCTCGCGCACGACGTCGGCCACATCCGCCACGGGCACGCGCTTTTACGCGTCGTCCTTTTTTCGCTCGTAGGAGCGCTTCTTTTTTGGGCAGCGGGACAGCTCGGCGACTCGCCCGAATTCTATGCGGGCTTCGGTTTGGCGGACGTGCCGCTCGATCGTCCGGGAACGCACGCAGGTTTCATGATCGCCTGCGCGATCGTGGCGTTTCCCGTACTCTTTTATCCCCTCCGACCGATCGTCAACCTTTTTTCGCGCCTCATGCAGTACGATGCCGATCGATTCGCCGCACGCGTCGCCCGCCCCGACGACCTCGTGAAGGCCCTCGTGCGACTGCACCGCGACTACGCAACTACGCTCGCGCCCTCGCGCCTGTATTCGCTCTTTCACTACCGACGACCTCACGCCGGCATGCGCATCGAAGCGATTCTGACGCGGGCGAAAAAAGAGGGCCGTGCGCTCGACGATGCGCGTTTCCCGTACGGCTTTTCGATGCTGCTTTCCGAACTCGATCGGCCCGTGCTGGAGCGCTCCGCACTCACGCGCGCGCTCGCCGACGAATCGGAGGGAAGCGGGACGGAACACGCCGAAGTGCTTGACGAAGCGCTCGACGACCGCCGCTATGCCGTGGGGCTCGATGAAGGTAACGATCTTGCGGAGCCCCGCGGAGGCGACGGCACGCACGACTCCGATGCGCCGCGCCGCGCGTCCTCGGGCTCCCGCACGGCAAATAACGAGACGGTCCCCGATTTTCTTCTCCGCACGCCCTCGAAAATGCCCTCCGTTCCGGCTGAAACGACCGACGAAGCAAACGAAGACAACGACAAAACCCGGAAAGGCGACGGCGCCGACACGAAGAACAACGCCGACACCGCTCTTTCTCAACCCGGCGCAAAGGATTTCTGACCGATGGCCAAGCCCAAATTCTCCGAGAACCGCTCCCGCAACGCGCGGGCCCGCGCGGATCAGCAACCCGCAACGACGCTGCCGCTCCTCACGGGACGCGTGACGGCTTCGCACGGCCGGCACTTTTTCGTCACGACCCCCGAGGGCGAACGCTTCGAAGCACACCGTCGCGGCAAAAAGGGCGACGTCGTCGTGGGCGACATCGTCCGCTGCACGCCGCCCGCTTCCGGGGTATGCGCGATCGAAGCGATCGAGCCGCGCGCGAACCTTCTCTACCGTTCGGACGAATGGCGCGTCAAAACGCTCGCCGCCAACATCGATCTCGTCTGCATCGTCTTCGCCTCGCGCCCGAGCTTCAACCCCTGGTTCATCTGGAAGGCGCTCCTTGCGTCGCACCAAGCGGGCATTCCCGCGCTCGTCGTTCGCAACAAGTGCGACCTTCCCGACGAAAACGAGGCCGCCCGCAAGCAGATCGACCTTCTGCGTTCGATCGGCCACGACGTGATCGAGGTGTCCGCCATGTCGGAGCCCGACGTGACCCGCTCGACGCTCCTTCCCCGCCTCACGGGAAAGGCGTCGCTTCTCGTCGGCCAGTCGGGGATGGGAAAGTCGACGATTCTGAACCTGCTCGTACCGCACGCACAGGCCGCAACGCGGGAATTTTCCGAAGCGCTCGACCTCGGCAAACAAACCACCACCGCGGCCCGTTGGTACGATGCCGAGGCCGACGACTGGCGGGGTGCCGTCATCGATACGCCGGGTTTTCAGGAGTTCGGGCTTGCGCACCTCGCGCTCAACGACATTCTGCGTGCCATGCCCGACATCGCGGCGCACGCCTCGGGGTGTCGCTTCTTCAACTGCCGCCACCTGAAGGAGCCGGGCTGTACGGTGAAGGCCGCGCTCGAACGGGGCGAAATCGATCCTGCGCGCTACGACTTTTACCGCTCGGTGGCGGCCGACGCGGATACGTTACCCCTCTGAGCGCTCCGAACCCGCAACATTCGGAATGCTCCGAGCACCGTCAAGTTAATTCCAAAGGGGGAACCTTCTTCGCCCTTCGGTATCTTTCGGCAACTCGGCTTCCCGCCTACAATCGACTCTCCACCGCCGCTCCCGCGGACCCCCTCCCGGAAGCGGCATCCGCCTCCTTTCTCCCGAGGATTTACGCCCATGGCCGTTGCCCGCACCATTCCGATTGAACCCGCCGAGAACGCGATCCGCACGCTACCCGTCCCGCAAACGGGCGACGTGACACGCGAAGGGGGCTTCTGGCGCGATCGGCTCGGACGACCGTTGCACGATCTGCGCATCTCGGTGACGGACCACTGCAATTTCCGATGCCGCTACTGCATGCCCAAAGAGGTCTTCACCTCGCGCCACCGGTTTCTTGCGATGACGGAACTCCTCACCTTCGAGGAAATCGAACGGCTCGCGACGATCGCCGTGCGAAACGGCGTCGTGAAACTCCGTTTGACGGGCGGGGAACCGTTGTTGCGCCGCGGCATCGAAACGCTCGTCGAGCGGCTCGCCGCGCTTCGCACGCCCTCGGGCGATCCGATCGACATCGCCATGACAACGAACGGCTCGATCCTCGCCAAAAAGGCGCGCTCGCTCGCCGAAGCGGGCTTGAAGCGCGTGACGGTGAGTCTCGACGCCATCGACGAAGACATCTTCCAGGGCTTCAACGACGTGGGGTTCCCGGCCGCCAAGGTATTGGCGGGCATTGACGTAGCTCTCGCCGAAGGCTTCCAAGTGAAGGTGAACACGGTCGTGAAGCGCGGCGTCAACGAGGCCGAAACGGTTCGCATCGCCGAACACTTTCGAGGCACGGGCGTCATTCCCCGCTTCATCGAATACATGGACGTCGGTACCTCGAACGGCTGGCGCATGACCGAGGTCGTCCCGTCGCGCGAAACGCTCGACCGGATTGCCGAGCACTGGGCGGTCGAACCGATCGACCCCAACTACCCGGGCGAAACCGCGTCGCGCTGGCGCTACCGCGACGGCGCGGGCGAATTCGGCCTCATCAGCTCCGTGACGCAGGCCTTCTGCCGCGACTGCTCTCGAGCCCGACTCTCGATGGACGGGCGCCTCTACCTCTGTCTTTTCGCCACCCAGGGGTTCGACCTGCGCACGATGCTGCGCGGCGGCGCCACGAACGAAGAAATCGAAACGGCGCTAGGACGCATCTGGAGCGCCCGCGAAGACCGCTACTCGGAATTGCGCTCGCTCGGACTCGCACCCGACCGACCCAAAATCGAAATGAGCTACATCGGCGGCTGAGTTCGCCCTCGGGGCAAAGGTCCTTTCGACCGCGAATTTTGTGAAATCTACGGTATTTTCCCTAGACTTCCTGCAACGCATCGGGGCGTCTGCCCCTATACTGAAAGTTTCGGGGCCGACGTTTATACGCTTCGGCCCCGTTTTTTGCCCGTTCGCACTCCGCGCGGAGCGACCCCTTCCCGCCCGAGCCGAGTCGATCGCACGTCATCCATAACAACAACGATCGCATGTTTTCGAATCCCACTGCCGTTACATTCATCGGGTACCTCGTCCTGATGGTAAGCGTCGGCGTTTTCGCCTATCGCTATACCCGAAACTATTCCGACTACATCCTCGGCGGCCGCTCGCTCGGCGGCATCGTGACGGCGCTCTCCGTGGGCGCCTCGGACATGAGCGGGTGGCTGCTGATGGGGTTGCCGGGCGCCGTCTTTCTGAGCGGGATCTCGGAAGCCTGGATTGCCGTCGGCCTGATTCTCGGCTCCTGGCTCAACTGGAACCTCGTCGCCGCGCGTCTGCGCGTCTATACGGAAAAGACCCACAACGCGCTCACCCTGCCCGATTACTTCACTCACCGCTTCGAAGACGACAAAAACCTGCTTCGCATCATTTCCGCGCTCGTCATTCTCATCTTCTTCACGATCTACTGCGCTTCCGGGGTCGTCGCTGGAGCGCGTCTTTTCGAGAACACCTTCGAGATGCCTTACGAAACGGCGCTCTGGGTCGGGGCCGTCGCCACGATTCTCTACGTCTTTTTCGGCGGCTTTCTTGCCGTTTCCTGGACCGACACCATTCAGGCCGCACTCATGTGCATCGCGCTCATCGTGACGCCGATCGCGGTCATGTCGGACCTCGGGGGATTCACGAGCGCGACCGATGCGGTTGCGACGGTCAACCCGGCGATGCTCGACATCATGCGCGGGCAGAACTTCATCGGCATCGTGAGTCTTCTCGCCTGGGGGCTCGGCTACTTCGGGCAGCCCCACATTCTCGTGCGCTTCATGGCCGCGCGCTCCATCGCCGTCATCCCGAACGCCCGCCGCGTCGGGATCCTCTGGATGTTCTTCTGCCTGGCGGGCGCCGTGGGTGTGGGCTTTTTCGGCTCGGCCTACTTCGCCGCCCACGTCGATCAGGCGGCGCTTGTGACGGAAAACCACGAACGCGTCTTCATCGTGCTTTCGGGCGTGCTCTTCAACCCCTGGATTGCGGGCGTGCTGATGTCGGCCATTCTCGCCGCCGTCATGTCGACACTTTCCTGCCAGCTTCTCGTCTGCTCCTCGACGCTGACGGAAGACTTCTACCGCTCGTTCCTGCGCCCGAGGGCTACGCAGCGCGAATTGGTCTGGGTGGGACGCTCCATGGTGCTTCTCATCTCGGTCCTCGCCGTCTGGATGGCCCGCGACCCCGACAGTCTCGTGCTTTCGCTCGTCTCCTACGCCTGGGCGGGCTTCGGCGCCGCGTTCGGGCCGGTCATTCTGATGTCCCTCTGGTGGCGTCGCATGACCCGAAACGGGGCGCTCGCGGGGATCGTGACGGGGGCAGTCACGGTGCTCGTTTGGAACCACTTCGCCTGGTTCGGACTCTATGAGATTCTTCCGGGCTTCGTTTTCGGCATTGCGGCGATCGTGATCGTGTCGCTTCTCGACAAGGCGCCTTCGAAGCGCGTGGCCGATCAGTTCACGGAGGTCGAGCGCATCGTGCGTGACCGCACGGCGTCGACCGAAGCGGCCGCCTCCTAAGGGGCAGGACGGAATCCGGGGTCGGTCGCGCTCGATGCGCGGCCGACCTTTTTTTCTGTCCGCTACGCCGCGCCGACCCGACCGTTTTGGGAAAAGCACTTATGCCCGGAGAGGTTTCGGCGTAAAATGCTCCGCCTGACGTGAAAATGCCGTCTTTTTCCCTTTTTTCCCTTCGGACCGCGCCCTGAGGCCGATCCACATGAGTTCCGTCCGTCCATGATCTACGAGCTCTCGCCCGAATCGCCCGATTTCGACCACGCCCTCTACGAAGTCCTTCAGCTGTTGCTTCCCCTGCTTGCGAGCTCCGTTTCCGACACGGACCACCGGAACATCTGCTCGATCCTGATCCGCCATTACGCCCGGGACCCGGCCAAGTTCTCGATGCACGCCGAGTACTACCTCAAGGAAAACCGCGACCAGTTTTCCGAAAAGGCCTACGAGAGCATCCGACGCTACATCGTGAGCGACGTGTGCGACCGGCCCATCCAGATCACCAACAAAGACGGCACCGTCACGACGTTGCACGGGCTCGGGGTGCTGTGCTATGCCTACGAGGAAGGGACGCTGCGCAAAGACGAACTGACCGAAGCCGAGTGCGTGCTGTTGCGCGACCTGCTCATGAAGCACTACTTCAATGAGGAAAACTGCACGATTCACATCATCCCGCAGCTCGTCTCCTTGAATTCCACGATCATCCGAGACGACAACTCCTACTACGACATACTGCACGCGGCCGCCTCGTCGCGCTCGTCGTCGTGCCGCCGCTCGCTTCCCTACCTCCTTTCCGACGCCGACGACTTCCCCGAGCTCTACGGGCCGGCGACGTCGCATCAGCGCATCATCGCCTTTACGGTCACCTCGCACCCCGGGGAACTCGCGCAAAAGCGCGGCGCCCTCTATTCGGGTCTTGCAATCGGCGGCGAGGTTACGTCGCCCGACAATATTTGTCTGCAGCGTATCCTCGACTCCGGCTGGGGCAAGGACATGAGCGACTGGCTCGTGAAGGTGGAGGGGAGCTCCATGCGCTACTTCGTCACCGAACCCGCGCTCATCCGCGACGTCACCTTCGACATGGACGAGCAGTTCGGCGTGCAAACCACCCTGATGGAAGCCATGCGCCTCAACAACCGCGTGTCCGCCAACGGCACGAAGCACGATCCGCTCATCGCAAGCTTCGGGGTTTTCTACGACCCGGTCATCGGCTACGCCGAGTTGCGCACGGCCTTCGCGCTCAAGTCCGCCCCGGACACGCTCTGGGGCGGCGCTCAGGTGACGCTCGCCGACCCGGAAAACATCGCCGACTGCGCCAACGACATCGTGGACTTCCTGTGCGAAGCGCTCCCCGTCTACGGCGTGGAAGTGCCTCCGGTCGACGCGTACTTCACTCCGGAGCAACCTTACATGGCCGAGCCCAACGACACCGATCGCCTCTACTGTACGTCGAAGGGCAAGGTAAGGACGCTTACGGGAGCGAACGCCCCCGTCTATTTCGACCAGAGCAACTACACGCTCAACTGAGGTCGGCAAGGCTCACGGAGCACTCCAAGAGGCTCCGAAAGTTCGCGAACGCCCGAAAAAAAATCCCCGCGGAATACCGCGGGGATTTTTCATTGGCGTTCGACGCCGCTCGATTACATCCCGGCGTGCGGGTTCGAGCTCTGGATCGCTTCCTGACGCACCGGCACTTCCTTTTCACCGAAAAGAAGGTCGGGACGCGTTTCCTTCAGGATGGTTTCGGAGGGAGCGCCCGCCGACTGCATCGAGCAGAAGATCATCGTCTTGTCTTCGTAGGGGGCGACGTGGAAAACGCGCTCGATCTTGCCGAGTTCCGGCATGGTGTAGTTCTGCTCGCGCTGATAGGGCTTCCAGTCCTTGTCGTGGTTGGATCGCTGCATGCGGTTGCCGTGCGCGGACTTGTGATTCGTGTCGACCGCTTCCCAGTCGATCTTGATCTTGTCGACGACCGACTTCCAGTCTTCCTTCACGAGAAGACCCCAGAAGTGCGTGTGCATGTCGGGGGTGCCGAGGTAGCGGATCACTTCGTCGTTGAAGATGTAGCCCGTCACGGTGAGACCGTCTTCCTTGAAGGGCTTTTCAAAGAGCACCACGTCCAGAGGCACCTTTTCGATCTTCAAATACGCCATGTCGCCGTCGCGAACCTTGAGACTTTCCGGAATGTTCTTGTCGGCCGCGACCGCCTTGAAGAAATCGGCGTTGCAGGCCTGGATCGCCTTCACGACGGACGTCTCGTCCGCGTGGGCGGCGGGCATCGCGAGCACCGCGGCCGCAGCAAGGGCCGCAAAGAGGGTCTTCTTCACTTTCACTTCTCCTTGGAGTGAATGGGGTTGAATGGCAGCTATTTTCACCCCGCGCCCTTTTCCTTCCCTTAACGCTCCGTCGAAGGGACGGAAGCGAGGACGTCGAATACGGCGAAGGCCGCCCGGGGAATCGCGTCCCCGAACGGCCTTCGGACATGAGGAAGTTACCCGTGCGTCAGGAGGCGTTCGCTTCCGCCTTCTTCACGTTGAAAGTGAAGCGCTTCGTGGGCGCATCCACCACGACCGTGTCGCCGATCGCCGCACGCCCTTCGAGAAGGAGACGCGCGATCTCGTTTTCGATCTTGTCCTGAATGGCGCGCTTCAGAGGACGCGCACCGAAGTGCGGATCGAACCCTTCGTCGGCGATCTCGGCCACGGCCGCGGGCGTCACCTCAAGGCCGATCTGCTGCTCGGCCATGCGGTCGCGCAACTTCTGCAGCTGGATCTCGGCGATCCGGCCGATCTGTTCCTTGCCGAGCGCGTTGAAGACCACGATTTCGTCGATGCGGTTGACGAACTCGGGGCGGAAGTGCTCGCGCACTTCGTCCATGACGGCCTTCTTCACCTTTTCCTGCGGCTCGCCGATCATGTCCTGAATTTCGGAGGCGCCGAGGTTCGAGGTCATGACGATCACGGTGTTCTTGAAGTCGACCGTGCGACCCTGACCGTCGGTCATGCGCCCGTCGTCAAGCACCTGCAGGAGGACGTTGAAGACGTCGGGGTGCGCCTTTTCAACTTCGTCGAGCAGAATCACCGAGTAGGGTTTGCGACGAACGGCTTCCGTGAGGTAGCCGCCCTCTTCGTAACCCACGTACCCCGGAGGCGCGCCGATCAGACGGGCGACGCTGTGCTTTTCCATGAACTCGCTCATATCGATGCGCACCATCGCATCGTCCGAGTCGAAGAGGAATTCGGCAAGCGCCTTCGTGAGTTCGGTCTTGCCGACACCCGTGGGCCCGAGGAAGAGGAAGCTCCCGTACGGACGGTTCGGATCCGAGAGGCCCGCACGGCTGCGCAGAATCGTCTCCGCCACGCGCTTGACGGCTTCGTCCTGACCGACGACGCGCTTTTCGATCGCTTCGCCCATATGGAGAAGCTTCGCACGTTCGCCTTCCATCATCTTCGAGACGGGGATGCCCGTCGCACGGCTTACCACTTCGGCGATTTCTTCGGCACCCACGGAGGTGCGCACGAGTTTCGGTCGACGTGCGGGCTGACCGGCCTCTTCGGCTTCGGCCTTCTTCAGGCGTTCTTCGAGCTTCGGCAGGACGGCGTACTGAAGTTCGGCCAGCTTTTCGTACTGGGCCGTACGACGGTATTCCTCCATTTGGTGACGCACACGGTCGATTTCGTCGCGCACGCTCTTTGCGCCGAGCGCTTCGCTCTTTTCCTTCTTCCAGACTTCTTCAAGGTCGGAGTATTCGCGCGAGAGCTTCTCGATTTCTTCTTCGATCGCTTCGAGACGCTTCTTCGAGGCGTCGTCCGTTTCCTTCTTCATCGCTTCGCGCTCGATCTTGAGCTGGATGAGACGCCGATCGAGTCGGTCGAGTGCTTCGGGCTTCGAGTCGATTTCCATCTTCACGCGGGCCGCAGCCTCGTCGATCAGGTCGATCGCCTTGTCGGGCAGGAACCGGTCGGTGATGTAGCGGTGCGAGAGTTCGGCCGCCGCGACGATCGCAGGGTCGGTGATTTCGACACCGTGATGCGCTTCGTACTTTTCCTGCAGACCGCGCAGAATCGCGATCGTATCCTCGACGCTCGGCTCGTCGATCATAACCTTCTGGAAGCGACGTTCGAGCGCCGCGTCCTTTTCGACGTACTTGCGGTATTCGTCGAGCGTCGTCGCGCCGATCACGTGGAGCTCGCCCCGGGCGAGCGCGGGCTTCAACATGTTGCCCGCGTCCATGCTGCCTTCGGTTTTGCCCGCCCCCACGACGGTGTGCAGTTCGTCGATGAAGAGAATGATGCGCCCTTCCTGAGCGACCACTTCTTCGAGGAGCTTCTTCAGACGTTCTTCGAATTCACCGCGGTACTTGGCACCCGCAATGAGGCCAGCCATGTCGAGCGAAAGGACGCGCTTGCCTTTCAGCGAATCGGGCACTTCGCCGTTGACGATACGCTGCGCAAGCCCTTCGACGACGGCCGTTTTGCCCACACCCGGTTCCCCGATCAGAACGGGGTTGTTCTTCGAGCGGCGCTGCAGAATCTGCATCGTGCGACGAATTTCGTCGTCGCGCCCGATGACGGGGTCGAGCTTCCCGTCGAGCGCACGGGCCGTGAGATCCACCGTGTACTTCTTCAGCGCTTCGCGCTGGTTTTCCGAGTCGGGATTGTCGACGGGGTCCTTGCCGCGAACGGCGGTGATGGCCGCTTCGAGCTCGGGACGGCGCAAACCCGCCGCGCGAGCGATGCGACCCGCGTCGCTGCGGTCGTCCGTGAGCGCCAGAAGGAACATCTCGGTCGAAATGTAGGCGTCCGAGCGCTTCATCGCTTCCTTTTCCGTGAGGTTGAGGACGTTGATGAGGTCGCGCGACACCTGAATGTCGCCGCCGTTACCGGTCACCTTGGGAAGGCGCTCGATCGCGGCCTTCGTTTCGCGTGCGAGTTCCGCGACGTTGACGCCGGCACGCTCGAGAAGACTGCGGCTCGAGCCTTCGTTGTCGGCAAGCACCGCCGAGAGAAGGTGAAGGGGTTCGATGTACTGGTTGTCGTGCGCCAGGGCCTGCGACTGGGCTTCGCCGAGCGCTTCCTGAAATTTGGTGGTGAGTTTGTCTTGACGCATAAAGGTCTCCCGCGTCGGGTACGTGCGGAGGACCTGCAGGTCCTGTCCGCCGGAGGTCTCTCAACCCCCGATCGAGTACCTCGACGAAATTCAATTCGTGTTGATACTCATATGGGGGTGGCCCGCCCGTTTTCAAGTCGGGATGCGGACTGACGGAACCGTCAATATCGACAAATTGTTTCCGGGGAAATCCGAAAAAAAACGTACGTAAAAGAAACCTCGGCAATCAGAAAATTCAAGAACAATCCGAAAGTTTCGACATGCAGGATCATGAATTGATCCTTTTCCCCTAAGGATCATTTCTTGATCTTTACGAGAGACATCCCGCGCCGTTTTTTTTCAGTGCAAGAGCCGCCACGTGAAGAGCCCGAGCGCCGTTGCCGCAAAACTCCCCGCAACGTGGAGCGTCGCGTGCGCGAGCGCCCGTCCCGCTTCGCCCGCCAGGAGCATCGAGACGTTTTCGCCCGAGAATGTGGAAAAGGTCGTCAGCCCCCCTAAAAAGCCCGTTATGAGGAAAAGCCGAACGGCGGGCGGAATTTCGGGGTGCGCGCTCGTCCAGGCGAGCGCGAGCCCGATCAGATACCCCCCGAGAAGGTTGGCGACGAGCGTCCCGAGGGGCAGAAAGTCCGTACGGGGGTTGAGCACATACGCGAGAAACCAGCGACCGAGGGCGCCCAGAGCCGCCCCCGAGCCCACCGCCAACACCACGAGCTCGATCGGTCCGTCCTTCGTCATAAACGCGTCCCCCAGCGGTCGCGGGCGACGTCGTCGCTTTCGCGGGCATCGACCCAGCGGTCGCCCTCGGGCGTTTTTTCCTTCTTCCAAAAGGGTGCTTCGGTCTTCAGCCAGTCCATGATGAATTCGCACGCCTCGAACGCTTCGCGGCGGTGCGCGGACGAAACGAGCGCAAGCACGATCTGGTCGCCCACCGCCAGGTCGCCGACGCGGTGAATCACCGTCACGTCATCGATCGACCAACGGGCGCGGGCCGACTTGATGATCGCTCCGAGCGCCTTTTCCGTCATGCCCGGATAGTGCTCGAGCGACATCGCCGCTACGTCGGAACCGTCGTTGCGGTTTCGAACGACCCCGACGAAACTTACGATCGCCCCGGCCTGCGGGTTCGCCGCGCGGATGCGGGAGGTTTCTTCCGACAGGTCGAAGTCTTCGGGACTCACCCGAATGAACGTCTGCCCGCTCATGATCAGCCCCCCGTCACGGGCGGGAAAAAAGCCACTTCGTCGCCGTCCTTCACGGGATCGTCGTCTTCGGCCATTTCCTGATTCACGGCACCGCGCACGCGCTTGAGGTTGCCGAAGGCGCTCGCCCACGGTTCGCCTCGGGCGACGAGCGACGCGCGCACGTCGCCCAAAGTCGACGCGTCGGCCTCAAGTTCCACGATTTCGTTTCGTCGCCCCATGGCGTCGCGAAGGCCGGCAAAGTAAAGAACCTCGATTTTCATAGTCGAACAACAAACAACTAGTAAGTACTTGCTCTCAGGCAAAGAACTGGCAGAAGGGGTAGTAAGCGACGAGATCGCCCTTTTTCACGACGGCGCCCGCAGGAATATCCGCCAGACCGTCCGCCCAGGCGCAACTCGAGAGCACCTGCGAATTCTGCGTGTGAAAGAGATCGAGCCCGCCCGCATCGTTGCGGCGCACGCGCACGAACTCTTCACGGTCTCCCGCCTTCGTCCACTCGAAGTCGGCGCGGATCTGCTGCGGCTTCATGTCGATGTCGGTCATGCCCATGCGGCGCAGGAGATAGGGGCGCGCCATCATGAGAAAGACCACGAAACCCGAGACGGGGTTCCCGGGAAGCCCGATGTAGGGGACGCCCCGCACGTGACCGAAAGCGAGCGGCTTGCCGGGCTTCAGCTTCACGCGCCAGACGTCGAGGGCGCCGAGCGCTTCGACGGCTGGCTTCAGATGGTCTTCTTCGCCGACCGACATGCCGCCCGTCGTCAGGATGACGTCCGCCGTTTCGCTCGCATGTTCCAACGCGCGCACGGTCGCCTCGAACGTGTCGGGAATGCTCCCGAGGTCAAGCGCTTCGCAACCGAGCGTCTGCAGAAGACTGCGAATCATGTAGCGGTTCGAGTTGTAGATCCCGCCCGGAGGAAGAGGTTCGCCGGGTTGCACGAGTTCGTTGCCGGAGAAGAAAATACCGACGCGCAGCTTCCGATAGACGGTCACGTACGCTCGACCGATCGAGGCCACCGTACCGATGGCGGCGGGGGTAAGGCGGTCACCCGCGCGCAAAATCGTTGCGCCCACGGCGATGTCGGAGCCGATCCGGCGCACCCAGGACCCTTGCTTGGGAACCTTCGTGAAGTGAACGCCCGCTTCGGTGACCGTCACTTCTTCCTGCGGCACCACCGTATCGGCCCCTTCGGGCATGGGAGCGCCCGTGAAGATGCGGGCACACGTGCCCGCTTCAACGGGCTTTCCTACGGAACCCGCGATGATGCGCTCGGCTACGGGCAGCACGACGGGGTTCGTTTCGGACGCTGCCGCCAGGTCAGCCGCACGCACGGCGTAGCCGTCCATCTGGGAATTGTCCCAGCCCGGCACCGCCATCGGGCTCACGACGTCCTGCGCTAGCACGCGATTGGTCGAATACATCAGAGGGATCGTCTCCGCCTCGGCCACGGGCCGGGCGTCGGCGAGAATTTTCGCGAGCGCTTCGCTGTAAGTAAGCATCTCCATCCACCTCATCGGGCTTCGCGCTCCGCGCGAAGCTTCAAACAATAGTCGGCGACGGCCTGAGGGTCGTTCGCATCGAGCACGTCGAGTCCCGCACGCACGGGCGTGAAGGGGCGGTCGACGGCGACGGCGACGATTCGCTCGTCCGTCGGGTACAGGGGCGCCCTTCGGCCGGAGACGACCGCATCGGCGGCCTCCCCTCGAAGGAGTTCGATTTTCGGAAAGTCGCCTTCATGCTTGAACCCTTCGACCACGACCACGTCCGCGTCGGGACGCACCCGTGCGAGGAGTTCGTCGAGCATCACGGTTTCGGGCGTCTCAACGAGAATCGCATAGCGTTCGGCCGTACGCAGGATCACCTCCGCCGCACCCGCTTCGCGGTAGCGGTACGTGTCCTTACCGGGTTTGTCGAGGTCGACCCCGTGGTGCGCGTCCTTGAGGGCGGAAACCTTCAGACCGCGCGCCGCGAGGATCGCCGTCACGCGAGTGGCGAGCGTCGTTTTGCCCGCTCCCGAAAAACCGACGAACCCCACGACAAAGGGCGGGGTTCGCAGGGCGCAACTCGTCGGGCGGACCGTGTGAGGGTCGGCACTTTGCATCATGGTTCGACGATCAGAAGGGTTTGTCGGCAAACTCGGCCACGAACGCCTTCACCGCATCGAAGTCGTTGGGCATGTAGGTCTTTTCGGCGGGTTTTCCTCGCGGATCTTCGAACCCTTCGGGCACGGGCACGTCGTGCCCGGTCGCCTGACGAATGATCTTCGGGAATTTCGCCGGATCCACGGTCTCAAGGCACAGCGTGCGAACGCCCACGGGGTGGAGATAAATGCCGCTGTAAATGGCGTCGGCCGTATGCGGGTCGACGTACGTGCCGTATTCGACGTAGAGATGCTCGGTGATTTCGAGACGGTTCGCGTGGTTCGAGGTCCCCGAGGCGAGCCCCGAACGACGAACGCGGGCGAATTCCCCGGGCGTGAGTTCGAAAGAACCCTTCGTTTCGAGTTCCTTCATGAGTTCGGCCGTGCGTCGCGCATTCCGATCGAGCATTTCGTAGAGGAAGCGTTCGAAATTCGCCGCACGTGAAATATCCATCGAGGGCGAGCTCGTCGCGAGCGTCTCGCTCGCAGGACGCGGCTCATAGACGCCCGTACGCAGGAACCGGTCCATCGCATCGTTTTCATTCGTGGCAACGATGAGACGCAGAATGGGAAGCCCCATCTGCTTGGCGGCCCAGCCCGCGAAGGCGTTGCCGAAATTACCCCCCGGAACGACGAACACCACCTCTTCGCCGACATTCTCGACGGCCTGCAGATACGCGTAGAAGTAATAGACGATCTGCGCTGCGATACGGGCCCAGAGCACCGAATTGACGGCGCCGAGACCGTGCTGCTTGGCAAACTTCCGATCCGAGAGCATGCGCTCGACCATGTCCTGGCAGTCGTCGAACGTCCCGTCGACGGCGAGATTGACGCTGTTGGCGGGCGCGTTGGCGTAGAGCTGCGCGGCCTGCCAATCGCTCATGCGCCCCTGGGGCGAGAGCATCGCCACGCGCGCATTGGGGATCTCGGCGAACGCGTGTTCGCACGCCGCCCCCATGTCGCCCGTCGTCGCCCCGAGGAAAGTCATCGTAGCGGGGGCGTTGCCGAGACCGCGCGCGAAGATGTTCGCAAGGAGCGAGAGCGAAATGTCGTCGAACGACAACGTCGGCCCGTTCGAGAGTTCGAGCAGGCCCACGTCGTCGTGCAGCCACGTGATCGGCGTCACCTCACGGGCGGAAATGCGGTCGCGTCCGTACGGATAGAACTCCGGCTGGTACGTGTCGCGGCAAAGCTTCCAGAGCGTCGGGCGATCGAGCTCGGGCCAAAAGAGATGCATCACCTCCAGCGCCAGCCCCGCGTAGTCGAGACCGCGCATCACGCGGATCTGATCGAGCGTGAGGCGCGGGAATGCCGCTGGCACGTAAAGGCCGCCGTCTTCGGCACGGCCTTCGAAAAGAATGTCCGAAAAGCGCTTCGGCGTCTGTTCGCCGCGCGTCGAAATGTACTGCATGAAATACCCTCCGTCGTTGTTTCTGGCGGATGCCGGCAAACCGGGCCGCGGCCGTGCCCCCCGTCGTCGAGGCGTCGGCGTCGCGTGCGCGCCCGAGTCTTTTCCGCCCATGCTACCCGAATTTTCTCCCGATTCCGACAGGTCCTCCTTCAAAAAGTAGCCGCCCCCTCCCTTTGATCGAGAAAAGCCGCCCGAAGTCCCCTCCTTTCGGAGGATGGACGCCCGGATCCCGAGAGAAACCCGTCTCGACGGGGCTTTCGGGCCTCCGCGCTTTTCCCGAGGACTCGTAGAATGTTCGACAACGCGAACGGTTCCGTCCGTTCCTCCCCGCACACCGCCAACCATCATTCGAGGTGTCTATGCCGCTTCCCAAAGCGCCCTCCCAGCCGGCCGATCTTCTCGCCGATTACGGCGAACCCGCCAAACCCGGCAAGCGTCACACGAGAACCGCGACGAAACACGTCGCCCGCTCCCGCAGTACGGCCGTCGAACCGACGCCCGATACCGCAACGTCCCCTGAGGGCGCGGCACCGCAGGCGTCCCTCCCCGTTGAAAACGTTGCCGCCGCCAAGACCGCTTCCGAAAAGCCCGCGAAGCGACGTCGCGCGACGAAGGAGCAAAAGGTCGCGACCGAGACGCTCGAATCGACCGCCGCGACGGTCGAAAGCGAAAAGAGCGCCTCGAAACCCGAGGCAAAGACGCCCGAGAAGTCCGCCAAGCAACCCGTTCGCGCGAAAAAGTCCCGCACCCGCAAGGTTGTTGCGTCCGCAGCGGACAACCAGGGCGAACTTCTGGATGTGACGGCCGCCCTCTTCGGCACGGCGGGCGGTGTCAAAGCGAATGCCGTCGTCGAAATGCCGGCAACGGACGTCGTTGCACCCGCCGAGGCGGTCGTCCCTCGGGCGCCTTCTCCCGTCGCCGCTCCCCTTTCCGCTCCCGTGCGCGCCCGTCGTTCGGCAAGCGCCCGCAAAGGACGTGCCCTCATGCCCGAAGACAAGCCCAAGCTCTTCGTGCTCGACACGAACGTCCTCATGCACGACCCGCTTTCGCTCTTTCGCTTTGCCGAGCACGACGTCTTCCTGCCGATGACGACGCTTGAAGAGCTCGACAGCCACAAGAAGGGTTTGACCGACGTCGCGCGCAACGCGCGTACCGTGAGCCGCAGCCTCGACGCGTTGATCGAAGCCAACAACGGCAATCTCCACGACGGCGTGCCCCTCGCGCTTCTCGGCAACACGGAAGCCAAAGGCCGCCTCTGGTTTGAAACGAAAGTCGTTGCTGCGCCCCTGCCGCAGGCGCTTCCCGCCTTCAAGGGCGACAACTCGATCCTCGCCACCGTGAAGGGACTCGAAACCGCCTTCCCCGACCGTGCGGTCGTGTTGGTATCGAAAGACATCAACATGCGCATCAAGGCGACGACGCTCGGCATTCCCGCCGAAGACTACTTCAACGACAAGGTGCTCGACGACTCCGACATGCTCTACACGGGGAAGATCGAGCTCGAAGCGGACTTCTGGGAGTCTATCGGCGAGGGGCTGCGGTCCTGGCAGGAAAACGACGCTACGCACTACGCGTTCGAAACGGACCACCCCGAGCGCTTCGTCGTGAACGCCTGCCTCACGGTGAAGGGCGACGACAACTTCATGGCGCTCGTGACGGGCATCAAAGGGCGCGAAGTGACGATGCGCCTCATGCGCGATTTCCGCAAGAGCGGCCGCTTCAAGGTCTGGGGCATCAACGCCCGCAACCGCGAACAGAACATGGCGCTCAACCTGCTGATGGACCCCGAAATCGATTTCGTGACGATTCTCGGTCAGGCGGGCACGGGCAAAACGCTCATGACGCTCGCGGCCGCCCTCACGCAGACGATCGACGTACGACGCTATTCCGAAATCATCATGACGCGCGCCACGGTGAGTCTCGGCGAAGACATCGGATTCCTGCCCGGTACGGAAGAAGAAAAGATGGCTCCCTGGATGGGCGCCCTTGAAGACAACCTCGAAGTTCTCCACAAGTCCGACGCGGGCGGCGAATGGGGGCGTCAGGCCTCGATGGACATCATCCGCAACCGCGTGCGCGTCAAGTCGATGAGCTTCATGCGCGGACGCACGTTCCTTCAGAAGTTCGTCATCATCGACGAAGCGCAAAACCTCTCGCCCAAGCAGATGAAGACCCTCATCACGCGTGCGGGTCCGGGCACGAAGATCGTTTGCCTGGGCAACATCGCACAGATCGACACCCCGTACCTCACCGAAGGCAGTTCGGGTCTCACCTACGTGGTGGAACGCTTCCAGGGGTGGGAACACGCGGCGACGATCACGCTCACGCGCGGCGAACGTTCGCGTCTTGCGGAGTTTGCCGCCGAAGCACTCTGACGCAAGAGCCGACGGACCTTTCCTCCAACCTCCCGAACGGGCTTCCCGTCGGGAGGTTTTTCATTGCACGGCTCCGACCGCGGATTCGGGGAGGATATGAAAAACCCCTCCGACGGTCGCGATCCGACGGAGGGGTTTGTTCGTTTTGGCTTCGTTCTTCACGCGGAGCGCATGTCGTGCAACCCATGCGCTCCCGAAAGCCCGAAGCTTGCGTCGCTCAATCCAAGGATAAGCGACTCAAGTTCCCGAATCAGAACTTGTGGACGAGACCGGCCATGACTTCAACCGTGGAGGGGTTGGAACCCGTATGGGTCGTAGCCTGGTACTGTTCCGAAACGTCGTCGCGCGTGTAGGCGGCGGCCGTGTAGACCATCGTACGCTTCGAGAGGTTGTAGTCGTAGCCCGCAGCAAGGCTCCAACGCGAAACGTTCATGTCGCTGTCGCGCGTGGATTCGGCATCCATGTAGGCAACCTGAGCCTTGGCCGTGCCGCCGAAGACGGGAACGCCCACGCCGACGTTGAGGCCCCAACCTTCGGCGCCTTCAAGATCGCCGGAGAAGTCGTAGCCTTCGGCAATGGTACCGTCAACCTTAGCGCGCTTCTGGCCGACGCCCTTGGCGTTGTCGAAGTACTGACCCGAAGCATAGAGCTTCGCGACGCCGAAGTCGTAGGCACCGCCGAGCGTGACGGCGAGCTGGTCGTCAAGGCTGCGACCCGTGTCTTTCTCCTGCGTGCCCCAGTTCATGGAGTCGACGATACCGACGAGGTAGAGGTTGTTGTTCGTGTAGGTGGCGCCGACACCGTAGTAGCGATCCACAGAAGACTTACCTTCCGTGCCGGCTTCCTTGCTCGAATTCTGGAACGAATACTGAGCGTAAACCTTGAGGCCCGCAAATTCCGGCGTCACGTAGGTAACGGTGTTGTCAAAGCGAGCGAAGCCGTTCGCGAACACAAACTTCTGACCGACGGAATCCTGCCAACCGCCCGAGAAGGGCGAAGCGCCGCCGAGGATGCCGAACGAGCCGTTCGCGCTCGCGAGCTGACCGACACGGCCGAAGGAAACCGTACCGAAGGCGCCGGAGAGGTTCAGCTGAGCTTCACGACCGAAAATCTTGTCGTCACCGTTGCCGTCAAAGGAACCGTCGTCGGCGTCGAAGCCGTTTTCAAGGACGAAGCCCACCTGGAGGCCGTTGCCGAGGTCTTCCTGAGCCTTGAGGCCGAAGCGCGAGCCGGAGTTCTGACCGGACATCATGCGGAAGGAATCGGAGGCATCCGTGTTGGCGGCGTCCGTGTCGACGTGCTGATAGTTGAAACCGTAGTCGATGACGCCGTAGAGCGTAACGTCGGCGGCGAAAGCAGAACCGGCAAAAGCGCCGAGAACGGCGGCGGCAGCAAGAGTCTTCTTAAACATAATTCGTTTCCTGAAGAAATCGGGGACGTATCCCCGTTGTCCGACGGGGGCCTGCGTGCAACAAAGCACCCGTCGAACCGTGCGGCCTTCGCGGCAACGAAGCCGCAAGGCCGGAATGTGACCGGAGATCGCTGCGATCGCCGGTATCCGTGTATCGCATCCGCAACGGATGCGACAGGACCATTATCGACACCGATTTCAAGAGAAGCCGAAAAAATGCAAGTCTCGCTCTGTCATTTCTCCTGCGTCCGATAATAATTCCCTGAAAACATGGGATGCCTGCCATTTCCTTGAGAAAAAACCAATCCGAGATGCGGAAATCCGAAGCGTTGCAAAAATACAACACATTCGGATTTCTCAGGGTTTCCTCTATGTCAAGAACTAGGCCAGCGTCGAAACGACGCGAGGTCGGCGTTTTTCCTCCCCCCTCAATGCGTCTCTTTCGGAAGCACCAGTTCCTCAAGCCGTCGGGCGAGTCCCCCGACGCGCGCCGTACGGCTTGCAACCGCCGTGCGGAGCGTACGTTCGGAACCGAAAATCGTCACGGTTCCCTTCGTTCGCGTCACGCCCGTGTACAAAAGTTCCCGCGTCGCAAGGCCCGAGTCGGGCTTCTCCGGGAGAAACACCGCCACATGTTCGAACTCCGACCCCTGCGACTGATGGATCGTGATCGCAAACGCCGTTTCGTGCGCGGGAAGGAGCGACGGGGCGATGCGCTTTCCCGTGTCGCCGAAAATCACCGTACGGCGGGGGCGCGCCGTGAGAGTATCCTCATCGGGCCCGAAAGGCACCGGGACGACGATCCCCACGTCCCCGTTGAAGACACCGAGCACGTCGTCGTTTTTGCGCACGATGACAACGCGCCCCGGATACACCTCGTCGTCGTACCGTTCGTCATAGGCGCCGATCTCGACGAGTTTTGCCTTGACGCGACTTTCCATGACGCGGTTGAGTGCTTCGACGCTTTGCGGACCGCGACGCTGCGCCGCCAGCGGACGAAAGCGCGCGAGCGACTTCCAGAGACGCGTCCAGGCTTCTTCCATTTCCGCGTCGCCGACCCCGGGGCGACGCTCGGTTTCGACATACGCGGCGAGTGCTTCCAGGTAGGGACGCGATTCGCGATCGAGCCACTCCAGAGCCGCGCTCGAAAGACCCGTATCGGGTTGCGGCGCTTCGTCGAACCAGACGGCGGGACGAATGTCGCCCTCGGCCGAGACTTCCGTCAGATTTGCGCGCAAAAGTCGCACCACGTCGTCGGGAGCATCCTTCGCGGCCACACCCTCGTGGTTGACGGCGCGCGCGAGCGACCAGATGACGGTTTTTTCTTTGAAGCGGCGACTCGTTTTCAATTCCGCCACATGGCGCGCCAGGGCACCCGTCGAAGAAGAGATGTCCGCGAACACCGCCCCCGGGCCCACGGCCGCCAACTGGAATTTGTCGCCGAGCACGATCACCCGGGTTTTCGGCGAGACGGCCTCAAAAAGGCGCGCCGCGAGGTGAATGTCCACCATGGACGCTTCGTCGATCACGAGGACGTCGCAGGGCAAGGGATTCGTTTTCGAAGGGCGCTCCCCAGAAGCGGTTTTCGTGACGAGCCACTTGTGAAGCGTTCGCCCTTCGACCACGGCGTCGCTCTTTCCCGCAAGCACCGCCCCCATGCGCGGCAGCAACCGTACGAGACGATCCGAAGCAACGCTTTCCTGAATGGACTGTGCCATGCGGCTCGTTGCCTTCCCCGTCGGGGCCGCAAGGTAAATGCGCAGGTTCGGCTTTTCCGCAAGCAGACACTCCAACATCAGGACGACGCTCGTCGTCTTCCCCGTCCCGGGTCCGCCGCAAATCACGGCGAGGTTTTCCTCGAGCGCCTTGAGAACGGCCCCCGCCTGGTGTTCGTCGGCATGAATCGCGTCCGTGAGACGCCGCATTTCGGAGAGCACCGCCTCGGAGGGCTTTTCGGGCGTTTGCGAAGCGATCCGAACGAGTGCGGCCGCAAGGCTCGCTTCCTGCGCGAAGTAGCGCGCCGCGTAGATGCGTTCGCCGTCTTCGATCCAGGGCGCCGCAAGCGTTTCGGGAACCTCGGCGCCCTCGCGCCTCAGAAGCAGACCGAGCGCTTCGAGTTCGTCGAAAAGCCGCTCGAGTCGCTCGGACGCGGTGTCGCGATCGAAGGGCGCGGACATCCTCTCGGCGAGCGACATCAAAAGGTCTTGGCGACGCACGCAGACGCTTCCCCTATGCGATGCCTCGGCAAAGGCACGCATGAGGGCGTCCGTCGCCAGAGCCACCTCCTCGGAAAGCGCGCGCCCCGCGCGACGCTCGGCCATACGCAAAAAGGCCGCTCCGAGGGGGAGGAGTTCGTCTTGGAAAGACTCGGGTAAAGGCACATTCATCGTCGACTCTTTCGTCGGTTGTTCCGTCATCTGTTCCGTCTTCCATTCCGTCATTGCGCGGTTTCTCCTCAATTGCACACCTCGGTGCGTCCGAGTTCGGCTTCGGCCTTACGGACTGTTTCTTCCGACCACCCGTAGGCGAAGAGTTCGTCGAGACACCGAAGCACGGCAGGATGAATTTCATCAACGACGACGCCCGGGCGTCGCCCGCTCGCATCAAGAGAGTCCTCGGCCGATAGCCCGCGCAGAAACACGTAAATCGCCCCGCCGATCATCGACTCCCGGAAATCCTCGCCCAAGCGCGCCCGCAGACACCGCCTCAAGGCCACGCCGTAAAGGAGGTACTGAAGGCGGTAATGATGACGGGTCATTTCAGCCGCCATCGCCTCTTGCGTGAAGCCCTCGCGCTCGTCGGCAATGGCGTTGCTCTTCCAGTCGAGAATCCAGAAGCGATCGCCCGCGCCGAACGCAAGGTCGATGAAGCCCGTGAGGTAGCCCGTGAGCGACGCATCCGTCAAACCCGGCACGGCATAACTAGGGTTGAGCCTCGCAAGCGCTTCGCCCAACCGGGCGGCCGTGAGGTTCGACGGCATCGAAAGGAGAAACTCCATTTCGGCCGTACGCGCTTCGGGCGGAACATCCCGCAACCGAATCCCGGGCAGAAGCTCCGAATTGAGCACGTCGCCGATCATCCGTGCGACGGCCGCGGCGGCCAAGGACTTTTCCGCCTCGGAAAATTCCAGCGTCTCCCCGACGATGCGCTCGGCGTGCGCCGTGCGCAACGCGCGAACCGCATCGGTCTCGGGCGCCATGACCTGAAAGTCCGCCGTCTCCAAAACTCGGTGAAGCGCGTCACCCGCTCGGGGGCCGCGCGGGAACGTGAGAATCCGGTCGGAGAGTTCAAGACGTTTTCTCGGCGCGAAGTGTGCCGTCGCAGGTTCGTCGTCTCCGAGCGTGCGGGTGAGACCCGTGAAACTCGCCGTACGCCACGCGGCCTGAACGTCGCGGGCGGGTGAAACGCCGAAGTCGTCTTCGTCGGGCGTCGGACGTGCGGCGTCGCACCGTTCGACCTCCCCCTGCGCCTTCGCGAGAACGTCGTCGGTTTCGCGCCATTTGATACCCCGTGCGCCCGCCAAGCCTTCGATCGCCTGCAGTTCGCGCAGTGCTTCTACGACCCCCGCTTGCGTCGGATCCCAGCTGCGCGTCAACGACCAGAAGAAGGGATTCTTCAAGCGGTTCGCGCGCCACTCGGCGCTTCGTTCGCTCTTTCGGATCATCGTCGCCCCGACCACAAGGCGCGCCGAAGCACGCGTGAGGGCAACGTACCCGAGACGGGTGAGTTCCTCCATGCCTTCTTCGGCCAAGTCGTCCGCTTCGGTGACGGGAACGGGCGAGACTTCAAGTACGGCTTCACCCGTCTTGGGATTGACGCGTCGGAAAGTTGCGGTTTTTTGCTTGGAGTAACCCTTGTGCGCGTACGGCCAATAGACGATCGGGTACTCAAGCCCCTTGCTCGAATGAATGGTTTCCACCGTCACGAGGTTCGCGTCGCTCTCCAGGCGCATCTTCGCCGCTTCGTCGTCCTTCGTGTCGGTCATCTTGCGCTCGAACCAGCTGATAAGACCCGCAGGCGTCTGATAGCGCCGCCCCGCTTCGTGAAGAAGTTCGACCAGATGCGCGTAGTTGGCCAAGCGCCGCTCGCCGAGCCGCACCGGAAGGAGTCGCTCGACCAGGTGTTCGCCCGTCGTCACGGATTCAACAGCCGCTGCCACGCCGTTCCGGATCCAGAGTTCCCGTGCCGCTTCGAGCCGTTCGCGTACGGCAATGCGACGCGCTTCGTCGTCGGCCCGCACGTCGGCCAACGTCTCTCCGAAGAGGCGCGTCGTACGGACGGCCTTCATGAGGCGCTCGTCCGCGGGAGCCGAGGCGGCGCGAAGCAAGAGGAGCAATTCCATCGCTTCGTCGGTCGCAAAGACGCTCTCCTGCGAGGAGATGCGAACGCGAATGCCGAGCTTTTGAAGTTCCGAAATGATGCCGCGGGCTTCGTCGCGGCTGCGAACCAGAACGGCTACGTCGCGCGCTTCGAGCGCGCGCATCGGACGCGACTTCCCGTCGACGTCGAGCGTTTCGCACACAAGCGACGCGTCGTCTTTCTCCTCTTCCCAAGGGAGAAGCGCCTCGCCCGCACGGCCCCGTTCGATCCAAAGCTTGATGTCGAAAGCCACCGCCCGGTCGAGTTCGCCGTCGTTTTCGTCCGCGGAGCCGAGCGGTTCGGTGCGACCCCAGATTTCAAAGGGAAGCGCCGGGCGGAAGTCCCCCTTTTCTTTGATCCAAAGCCCCGTACGACGTCCGCTCGCGTCGACGTTTCGGTATTCCAGACCCGGTCGCATGAAGGGCGTACCCGCCCCAGAACGCGAATAAAAGGCGTTGAGCGCTTCGACGAGCGGTTTCGAGGAACGGAAATTGGTCGAGAGTCGCGGCAGACGACCGTCGGGCGCCGCGTTCACGATGGCGCGCGCACGCAGGTACGTATTGAGGTCCGCCGAGCGGAAGCGGTAAATCGCCTGTTTCGGATCGCCCACGAAAAAGAGCGACCGTCGGAGGCGCTCCTCGACGGAAAGGCCCGAAAGGAAGAGTTTGTCGAAAATCGCAAACTGTACGGGGTCCGTATCCTGAAATTCGTCGATCAGAACGCCTTGGTACGCACGACGGATGCCGGCCGTGAAATGCCCGTCCGTGTCGGCCGCAATCGTGCGCCACATACCCGTCAGCATATCGTCGAACGTTTGAATGCCGCGACGGACTTTCTCCCGCGCCACACGCTCGGGCATCTCGGTCACGAACCGCGCGAAAGCCGCGCTCACGGCGGGCGACGTGTCGTCCTCCGCGGGGACGGCTCGATGTTGCACGAGGTCGGCGGGCTGCCCGTCGAGCGCTCTCAGGATCCGCTCCCAACTTTCCGTGCGCAGGAGCGCCCGTCGATCGCTCTCTTCGGGAAGACGATCGAGTTCGCGACGCAGAAAATCTTCGACCGCGTCCGAAAAGACGTCGCCGTCGTCGTCCGAAAGTTCCTCGGAGAGGTTCCCCGACGCCGTAAAGGCGTGGTTCTTGAGCATCTTCTGACAGAAGGCGTGAATCGTGAGGATCGACGCGTTGTCAAACCCCGTGAGACTCGCCCGCACGCGCGCGGCCGCCGTCTCCCGATCAAGCCCCGCCGCCTCCCAGATCCGCACCTGCCGCACGATCAGGTCGTCCGTCTCCTCTTCGTTTTTTTCACCCGAAAGATAAGCGCTCGCTTGCGTCAAATGGTGCTGAATTCGGGCAGACAGTTCAGCCGTAGCCGCTCGGGTGAAACTCACGACGAGTAGCTTTTCGATCGAGAAATCGAGTTCCGCCACGAGTCGCAACACCAGGTGCTTGATGGAGAAGGTCTTCCCCGTTCCGGCAGACGCTTCGAGAAGGGTCGTGCCGGGCAACGGGGCCGTTTCCACGTGAAAGACGTCGTCAGCGGGCCGGGTCGGCGCCTCGGCGGCCGGGTCGGGATCGGCCCCCGCCGCGTAGGCGCCCGAAAGGTCGATGTCGTCGACCTCCCCTTCGGGCTCGGCGGCCCCCTCGTCGGCAAGCCCCTCCCAGGCGCCGTCCATGAGTTCCCGAAAATATTCGGGCGGCACGGTCGTCACGTGCGATTCCGACGCGTCGAACAACGCCTCGGGCGGCATGTCTTCGATCGGCAATTCATCAAGCGGCGGCTCTTCGAAGGCCGAGGCCTCGAGCGAAACCGTTTCGGCCGCCCGATCGTCCCGAAGCACGGGGACCTTGGATTGGTGTTCCATCATAGTTGTCGAGAACCTTCGGGGCGCGGGGCACCCTTAACGGCCCTTCTCCTCCGGGGTTTCAGTTCGTCGATTCCGGCTGCGGATCTGCGGCATCCGCGCCGAGCGGGAGTCCCATGGCGGCGAGAAACGCCCCCAGGCGAACGCTCGCCTCTGCGGGGTCGTCGCCAGCGACCGCCAAGGCTTTGAGCGCGTCGATTTCGTTTTGGCGACGGCGCAGAGCTTCGCCTTCGTCTTCGCCGCGCCAAAGAACGCGGGTGGCGGCGCCGCCCGCGACCTCTTCGATACGCTTTGCCTTGGCGTCTAGCCCGAAGACGAACGGCGCGTCGTCCGCCCCCTGCGCGGCCCGCCGTTCGAGGGCGAGCAAGGGCGAGGCGAGCGCCTCAAGCAAAGCCCTCGCCTCCTCGGGCGTGAAGTCCGGCATTTTCAGGAGGCCGTCCGCTCCGGGCGGGGGTGCCTTGGGTTTCGAGCGCGTTGTTTTTGCGGGCTTTTTCTCCGCGGCGGGCGGACAGACCACGACGGTTTTGAGCTCCATCCCCGCCGCGCGACAGATCGCATGGTCAACGAGCAGCTTGAAAAAGGCCCCCGACGTGGTCTTTGCCTCCGAGACGGCACGACGTACGGCTTTGAGCTCCCCGTCGGGCGTACGGTAGAGGTCCCCCTGGCGGTGTTCGATCGCAAGGCCCGAATCAAGCTTCACCGACACGGCCGGGTCGTCGATTCTCTCAAGACCCGAGACGATCGCGCGCCACCGAGAGGCGACGCTTTCAGCCGTATCGAGTTCCTCTTCAACCGACCACTCGCGGATTCCCGCGGCACCGAACCGACCGTCGAGCGCCCAGCGCTCGCGGATCGATTCGACCGTCTCCCCCGCCAGAAGCGCTCCGAGCGCTTCGTCCTTGCGCTGCCACTTCGAGAGGCCGTCCGACGGCGTGAACATCGATAAGGGTTCTGTTTCGGAAAGCTTCGGGTACCGCACGTCGCACAACGAAAGGGTCGTCGTCGCGGGCTTCGCCCACCAGGCTTTGAGGAGCGTCGAGGGTAACCCTTCTCGGCGCCACTCTCCGACGATTTCGAGCCCCGTGTCCGCAAAAACCCTTTCATCGGCACGGTATTCGCAGGCATCGGCCGCACGGAGCGCCGCCAAAAGCGATGCGTCGTGACTTCGCCAGCCCGGGCCGCGCATGTCCGACGGTGCGAGGAAGGCGTCGGGCGAGTAGCGGTTGAGAGGAATGCGTTTCGTCAGCCGCGCGCTCAGAGTCTTGAGCCGCTCCTCGTCCTCTTCGAGGGAGAGAATCCAGGCTCGCAACTCCTCGGCCACGACCGACGGGAGGCGCTCGGCCGTCCCCGTGCCCGCCACGTAGGAAACGTAAAAGCGCGAACGGGCGGCCAACAGCAGATCCAGAAAGGCGTTTCGGTTGTCGACGCGCGAGTCGCGGTCGCCGCGCCGGGGTGCGGCCCCCATCAGATCGAACTCTTCGCGCCGCGTTGTCCCCGGGAAAGCGCAGTCGTCGTTCAAGCCCACGAGCGCGATCACTTTGTAGGGAAGACCGCGCAACGCCGTCATGCTCGTGAAGGTCACGCAATGAGTGGGTTTTCCCGCTGAAGCCGTCCCTTCGACGCGACCCGCAAGCGCGGAGAGGAAAAGCTCGAACGAGACGCGAATCGGTTCGATACTGTCCGCCGTTTCCATTTCTCCCGCCAACTGCACGATCGCCGTACGCAAGGGGGTGAAAAGCCCCGTCGCATCGCTCGGAAAAAAGACCGTGAGCGCGTCCGTCATCCACTCAACCCACACCGCAGGTTCGTGCTCGCCCTCTGTACGGCGGCGGAACGCCTCCAAATCGGCCGCCGCACGCGCAAGCGCTTCGAGAAGTTCGGGGCGGTCCACCACCGACACCCAGCCGTCCGCTTCCGAACCGCGCACGGGAATCACGTCGCCCCAGGGGCTCTTCGCGGCGTCGGGAAGGAAGTACCCGAGCGCGAGTCGTTCGACGGCGCGCGCGAGCGTCATGTCCTTCACCGTGCCGTAGGTCGCGGGGTCGATCGCCGCCAGGTGCTCGTCCGAAAGCCCGAAACGGAACCCCGCGGCCTTGAGCCAATCGGAAAGGATCGACAGATCTTCGACCGCAAAGCCGTAGCGACGGGCCACGAGCGGCAACGACAACCACGCGAGGAGCGCTTCGGACCGCACGCGTCCCGTCAGCAGGCGACCGAGTTCAAGGAGCGTCTCGCCCGGCGAGTCCGCTTCCACGGTGCGCATGCCCGTAGCGCGCCATTCGATGCGACGACCCGCGGGAAGACTCCCGAAAACGCGCTCCACAAGCGGAAGGAGAGCCGAGATGTCGGGCGTCACGACAAGCACGTCGTCGGGCGTCAAAGGCTCCTCGTCGTTGCGGGTCGATTCGAAGAGCGTCTGCAACCATTCGGCCAGGCCCTCGAGTTCGCGCACGGCCGTGGGCGCGGCCGCAAACCGTACCGAGTCATCGTCGGCCGAAAGGAGTTCGGACAACGCTTCGCCCGTTTTCACATCGTGCGTCACGCGGGTGGCATCGAGGAGCAGAATCGAGTCCTGAATACGCCGCAGGAGCCTCGGGTCGTTCGCCTCAAGGTAGTAGCTCTGCATTTCGACGTCCGTTTCGACTTCGAGGTCCTGAGGGCGGCGGAAGTACCGTGCCATGAACGCTTCGTACGTCGTTCGCGTGCGGTCGATCGCACGGATGGTGTCCGGACCGCCCTCGTCCGCGGAGGAACCTTCCGTGTCCGCATTCCGGTCGTCCGGCTGCGTGAAGCGCCACAGACGATCGATGTTCGCTCGGGTGCTTCGGCCGTTGTCGGCAAGAATCGGATGACCGATTTCTCGGTGCTCGTCGCCGCGCACGGCAAAGAGCCGCCGCGGAACGAGGTCGAACCAGTATTCGCTCGACGGGTTGAGAAGATAAAACCAGATCTCGCGCCCCGAGGCGGCATAGGCCTTCAGAATCGGGAGCATGAGGGGCGGAACGACGAAAGGAACGAAGACGTGCAGCGCCCCCGGCATCGCCACCGAGCGACCGTCTTCGAATGTGAGGCGCCGCTCGTCGGGCCGCACGTTTTCAATTCGAGCGAGCGTCCCCGGAAAGGCTTCGAGAAAGCGCCGCCCCTGCCAGCGAGGATTTTTCGAGAGTTCCACCCAGAGGTCGCGCTGCCACGCCCAATCCGGATGCGCTTCAAGCGCGCGGTCTTCGCGCCGGCGGTTTTCGTCGCTCTCCACCCCCTTCATCGCTTCGGCATGCAGTCCGAGCCATGAAAAGATCCAGTCGAGTCGATACGTGGCGTAGGAAACGAACAGCCCCGAGATGCGACGCGCGAGCGCATAGACGTCCCGGTCGGTCTTTCCTTTGAGGTAATTTTTCAGGCGCTCGTGCCCCGGGGCCTCCCGAAAGCTTCCCGGACCCGTACGACGCAGAATCGCCCAGATCATCCACTCGGCCTCGTTGCCGACAACGTTGGCGAGAGGCTCCTTCGAGAAAAAGCCCATCCAGGTCGAAAGCGTCATGAAGTCGAGCCCCGCGCACACGGCGTCTTTGCGGGCGACGGCGCGCTTTACGTCGAGCGCCACCCCGACGGAGGGCGTGATGATCGGCACGCGTTCGAACGCCCGCTCGAAAAGAGTCGAGGGATTTTTGGCGGGCCCCACGGCGAGCGCTTCGATGTTGTGCAGAAGGACGGCGCGAAGCACCTCGTAGCTGTTACTGTAGACCGTATGAATCATGGAGGCTCGACGAGCGAAAGAAGAAAAAAGCGGCCGCCCCGACGGGAGCGACCGCACGCAACGTGTGGCGTTCGATCCGCCGGGGATCGACCCATGATAGCGGTACCCTGCGTCACACGGTGACGCAGGAAAGCACGCGCTCAACCGAGCACGAGTTTGACGGCGAAAAAGTAAAAGACGAGACCGACGACCGTATTGCCGATCCGTCCGAAGACGGGGCGCCGCCCGAAGAATTTCAGAAGCGTTTGCCCGATCTGCGCTAGGCTCGTCATGTAGCAGACGCTCCAGAACTGAAGAATGAGGGCGAGGACGAGAAAGGCCAACCCCGGATGTCCTTTCGACGCATCGATAAACGGCATGAAAAAGGAGAGGAAAAAGAGAATCGCCTTCGGGTTCGTGAGCGAGAGCGTAAGCGCCGTGCGAAAGGCCGCCCCTCCCGTCAGTACGTCGCGCCGCGGCGCTTGCGCGCCCGGCGTTTCCACGGCAACGCCCGCTTCGTGCGTGAAGACCGGGCGCCACGTGCCCCAGAGAACGCGCGAGGCGAGGTACGCGAGGTAAACCGCACCTGCGAGTTTCACTGCGAAAAAGATGCCGGGATTCGCCGCGATGACGGCCGCAACGCCGAGGTACGTGGCAAGCATCAACACGGTGTCGCCGAGAAAAACACCGCACGCGCCCGAGAGCGCCACGCGAGGACCCGACGAAATGCCCGTTTTGAGTACGAAGATGCTGTTGGGGCCGGGACAAAGAACGATGAGAAGCGAGCCGAGCGCGTACGTACCGACGTCGACGACACCGATCGATTCGAGCATGGTTGGGAAAAGCCGAGAAAGAGGAAATGAAAATCGTCGGAAGGCTCTCTTTCGGAGCCTCTCCTATTCGGAAAGGCAAACCTGCCGCGCACCGTCAGGCGGTGAAATAGACGAGTAGCAAAACCCCCGTCATCGTGAAGGCGAGCGCGATCTTGAGAACGGTTCCCGCAATCATACCGATCCAGGTGGCCATGCCGACGCGCCCTGCATGCAGAAGATCGCGTTTCGCCCAAAATTCACCGATCGCCGCACCGACGAGCGGACCGAAGAGCAACCCGAAGAGCCCGAGGAACATGCCGATCACCGTCCCGATGATCGAGCCCACGATCCCCGCCCGGCTCGCACCCGCGCGCTGGGCGCCCGCCGTCTGCGCGACCGAATCGACCGCAACGCCGATTACGGCGAGCACCGCGAGAAAGGCGATCGTCTTCCAACCCACCTTCTCGAAATCGTCCGCCCAACCGACGAGCCAGGCGCCCCCGGCGATCATCGGAAGCCCCGGAATGGCCGGAACGACCGTTCCGGCAAAACCCGCGGCGATGAGTACGAAAGCGCCCAGCCAGCAGGCGAGCGCAAACCAGTCGAACGTCGTCAACCATTCCATGGCGATTCTCCTCGGTTGCAGTCGTCGGGAAGCGGCGGTCAGCTTTCGATGCCGCCCCAGTAACCTTCGTCGGCGGTAGGCTCGAATCGGGTGTTGCCGCCCATGAAGGTCATGCGCAACGTACCGATAGGACCGTTACGTTGCTTGGCGATGATGATTTCGGCCGTATTCTTGTCGGGCGTGTCCTTGTTGTAGACCACGTCGCGGTAAATGAACATGATGATGTCGGCATCCTGTTCAATGGCGCCCGATTCGCGCAGGTCCGACATCATCGGACGGCGGTCCGAGCGACTGTCGACGCTTCGATTCAACTGCGAGAGAACGATCACCGGAACGGAGAGCTCCTTGGCGAGTCCTTTGAGGCCGCGCGAAATTTCGGAGAGTTCCTGAGCGCGGTTGTCCGAGTCGCGCCGGCCCTGCCCCTGCATGAGCTGAATGTAGTCGACCACGATGAGGCCGAGGGGACCGGCCTGGTTGACGAGACGTCGGGCGCGGCTCGAGAGCTCCGAAATCGTAAGCCCGGGCGTGTCGTCAATATAAACAGGCTTGTTTTCCAGGCGATGCACGGCCGCCGTGAATTTGTCCCATTCCTCGTCGCTCAGGTGACCTTTACGCAGATTCTGCGCGTCGATGCGACCGACCGACGAGATGAGACGCTGCGCGAGCTGTTCGCTCCCCATTTCCATGGAGAAGACGGCTACGGGCAACTCCTGATCGATCCCGACGTTCTCGGCGATGTTGAGCGCGAGCGATGTCTTGCCCATCGAGGGTCGGCCCGCGAGAATGATGAGGTCGCCCCGCTGCAAGCCCGCCGTCACGTTGTCGAGATTGCGGTACCCGGTTGAGACCCCCGTCACGTCGGACGAGGACCGATTGTTGTAGAGCTCGATGATGCGCTCCGAGACGTCGCGCACGAGGTTCGACATCGAGCGGAAGCCCTTTTGCGTGCGGGAATTGCGCTCGTTGATCGCGAGCACGTCTTTTTCCGCCTCGTCGAGAATGTCGCGCGTTTCGCGACCTTCGGGTGCGAGCGCGTTCGTCACCATCTTGTCGCCCACGACGATCAGCTGACGCAACACCGCTTTGTCGTGCACGATCTCGGCATAGCGGCGGATGTTGGCGGCGGACGTCGCGTTGTTTGCGAGTTCGGCGAGGTAGGCGAAGCCGCCCACTTCCGCATCAAGCCCCGAGGACTTCAGCGCCTCGAACACCGTCACGCAGTCGGCGGGCTGTCCGAGTTGGACGATCTTCATGATGTGCTCGTAAATGAGCTTGTGATCGCGTCGGCAGAAGTCGTCGGGCGAAATGACGTCGACGATGCTGTCGAGGGCCGAATTTTCGATCATCAGGCCGCCGAGGATCGATTGTTCGCTCTGAATGCTCTGCGGAGGACGCCGTACGGCCGCGGCTTCGTCGGGAAAGTCGGACATGATGAGAACCTATCTGTGGGATGTCCGAGTTCGGACACCCTAGGGAACGAGGCTTGAATTGTACTGCGCGCGCTCGCGCGGGCTCGGGGCCGCCCTCCGATTTTAGTCGCGTCAGGGCGCGAAGTCCCCTCACCGGGACCGATTCGTTCGGGCGGCGCCCAAAAGAAAAACGGCCCTCGAAACGAGAGCCGTTTTTCATCGGTGTCGGAAATTCCGAAGCAATTAGGCTTCCGGAACAACCTTGACCGTCACGTCGGCCGTGATGTCGGTCATGAGACCGATGGTGATCACGTATTCGCCGGTCGCCTTGATGGCGCCGAGCGGCGTGCGAACCTGCGACTTCTTGATCTGGAAGCCGAGGGCGTCGATCGCTTCGGCGATGTCGGCGTTCGTAACCGAGCCGAAGAGGCGACCGTCAACGCCGCACTTCGAGGCGATCGTGATTTCGGCGCCGTTGAGCTTGCCGGCCACTTCCTGAGCGGCGGCGATGCGTTCGGCCTGAGCCTTTTCAAGTTCGGCGCGGCGCGTTTCGAATTCGGCGATGGCAGCCTTCGTGGCGCGCTTGGCGTGACCCTGGGGGATGAGGAAGTTGCGGCCGTAGCCGTCCTTCACCTTGACGATGTCACCAAGGTCGCCGAGATGCGTGATCTTTTCGAGCAGAATGACTTGCATTTTGTTGACTCCTCAGCGCGGATTACTGGTTGTCCGTGTAGGGAAGGAGGGCGAGGAAGCGAGCGCGCTTGATCGCGGTTTCGAGCTGACGCTGATAGTGCGCCTTCGTACCCGTGAGGCGAGCCGGCATGATCTTGCCGTTTTCCTGGATGAAGTCGCGAAGCGTTTCGACATCCTTGTAGTCGATCTGTTCGACGTGTTCGGCCGTGAAGCGGCAGAACTTCTTGCGCTTGAAAAGCGAATTTTGCTGGTTCGAACGGCGAGGCTTGCCCTTGCCCTTAGCACCAAAAGCCATGTTGAGCTCCTTAAATGTATTCCGTTATGTGTACGATCAGTCGACGGGTCTTCAGTGAACGGGGAGCCAAAAAGCCCTTCACCGTGATCTCGGATCCGAGCGGCAAACGGTTGAGTTCGCTCGCACATTTCCCGAATGAAACGGCCGGAAAGTCGTATTCGAGCTTTCTCGGTCGATCCGCTTCAAACACCTCGCCGCGAAAATGAAATTCGCCTTCGAAGACTTCAATCCCGGCGGGGGTGTAGCGGACTTCCTCGCGTGCAACAAGGGTCGCGCGAATTTCGAGTCGGTTCACTCGGGCGGAATCCTCTGAAGACCGTCTCAATTAGGCCTGGGCTTCCTGGGCCGCGGCGGTAGCGGCTTCGGCGGCAACCTTGCGGGCCTCTTCCTTCTCGACGACCTTCATCATCGGAGAGGGAGCCGTTTCGGCCTTCTTCGTCTTGACCGTGAGGTGGCGCAGGACGGCGTCGTTGAAACGGAAACCGTTCTCGATCTCAGCGAGCGTTTCGTGGCCGCATTCGATGTTGAGGAGAACGTAGTGAGCCTTCACGAGCTTTTCGATCGGGTAGGCAAGCTGACGACGGCCCCAGTCTTCGATGCGGTGGATCGTACCGCCCTGTTCGGCGACGAGGGTCTTGTAGCGTTCAATCATCGCGGGGACCTGTTCGCTCTGGTCGGGGTGCACGATGATGCAGATTTCGTAGTGACGCATTTAGCCTCCTTGCGGAAAAAGCCGCCCGGAGCGTCTATTCCGGTGCAGCAAGGACAGAAAGGACGCGATTGTAGCCGAAATTTTCGAGCGCCGCATGAAAAACCGTCGGTTTTTTCGTGCGGCGGGAAACGTTCGCCCCAATCGTCGTCCGTCAGAATTCGGGAGCGCTCGGCCCCTTCTTGCCCCAGCGGCCGATTCCGGCCGCACGGCGCTGACGGGCGGATTCGAAAAGGCAGATCCCCGAAGCGACCGACACGTTGAGACTTTCAACGGCGCCCGTCATCGGAATGCGCGCCAGGTCGTCGCAGCGCTTGCGGGTAAGCTGACGAAGACCCTCGCCTTCGGCACCGAGCACCCACGCGAACGCCCCCGTCTGCACGAAGTCGTCGATCGTCTTTTCGGCTTCGCCCGCCGTACCCACAACCGTCACGCCCGCGTCGCGCAACTCGACAATCGCCGAAGCGAGATTCGTCACCGTTACGACGGGCACCGTTTCGGCGGCACCCGCGGCGGCCTTCGCCGCGGCGGGCGTCATGTGGGCCGAGCGGTCGCGCGGCACCACGACCGCCTGAACGCCCGCGGCGTCCGCAACGCGCAGACACGCGCCGAAGTTGCGCGGGTCGGTGACGCCGTCGAGGACGAGCAAGAGCGTCTCGGGCGTGATCTCGTCCAAAAGATCCGCGAAATCGAGTTCCGCTTTCTTTTCTTCGGCAAGCGCTACGATCCCCTGGTGCGGCACGTCGGGGGCCATCCCCGTCAGACGGCCGTCGTCGGCGTTCATTACGCGGATGCCCGCGGCGATGAGTTTTTCGCGCATTTCGCGCATACGCTTGTCACGGCGGGCGGGGTCGACATAAACGGCGGAAATCGATTCGGGATCCATGCGAAGGCGCGCGCCCACGGCGTGAAACCCGGCGAGAACGATACTGCTCACTGCGGATAAACCTATGAAAATTCGGGGTAGACCAAATGAAAAGCCGGCCTTTCTCAAGCCGGCTCCTGATTTTAGACGGTTTGGCTCCTGCGGGGAGCGCGGGGGCCCGACTTTCGGCGGGTCAGAGCCCCTCGAACATCTCTCGGAAGCTCACTGTCAATCGCCGTCGTTCTCATCCTCGTCGAAATCGTCGTAGTCGTACCGATCCCAGCGACGACGTCCCCGTCCTTTGATGACGTGTCGCGTGAGGTTCGACTCGAGAACGAAGCTGATTCGACGCTCGCGCATGTCGATCGTTTCGATGCGCACGCGCACCCGGTCGCCGATTTTCACCTGGCTCATAGACTCGTACGAGGTCATCGTCATCTCGGACTCATCGTACTCGTAATAGCCCCAACCGAGATTTGAGATGTGAACGAACCCTTCGACCGGCATCTCTTCGAGGGTCACGAAGATCCCCGCGGGAATCATGCCCGTCACTGTGGCGGTGTAGTGACGCTTCTTGTGCTTGAGCATGAAGTCGCACTTGAGGTAATTCATCACGTCGCGCGATGCGTCGTCTGCGCGGCGTTCCGCGGCCGAGGTGATGATGCCGAGGCGTGCCCAGGCGTTGCCGCGCTCTTCCTTCTTCGTCTTGGCAGGCGCTTTGGGGGCATCGGGGTTGCTGCCGAGCTTGCGGGCGTGGTAACCCGACATGAGCGCCGTATCGTCGAAGGCGAGTGCGGGCGTGTAGGGCTTTTTCGCGAGAATCCCTTTGATCGTGCGATGCAGAAGAAGGTCGGGGTAACGGCGGATGGGCGACGTGAAATGCGCGTACGCGGCGTACTGCAAGCCGAAGTGACCGATGTTCTCGGGCTGGTACTGAGCGCGCGACATCGCGCGCAGTATCGCCGTCTGAACGGGAGCGTTCTCCTTCGTTTCCCGAATGAGTTTCGCCATCGCCTCGGCGCTCGTTCCTTCGAGCTTCACGTCGAAGGTCTTCAATACCGTACGAAGCGTCTGGAGTCGATCGGGTTCGGGCTTCGGGTGAACGCGGAAGAGCGTCGTCGCTTTCTTGCGGATCACGAAGTCGGCCGCAGCCACGTTCGCCGTCAACATGCACTCTTCGATCAGGCGGTGCGCATCGTTGTGTTCGCGAACGACAAAGCCCGAAATGACACCCTTCTCGTCGAAGAGCGCCTGACTTTCCTGCGTTTCGAAATCAAGCGCGCAACGGCGCTCGCGTGCGGCGCGAAGCACCTTGTAGAGGTCGTAGAGGCGTTTCAAGTCCTCAAGGCGTTCGCCCACCGCTTCAAGTCCCTCGGGGCTCCCCTGCAATGCCGCCCACACGTTCGTGTAGGTGAGGCGCGCATGCGAATGAATGACCGCGGGGTAGAACTGATAGGCGGTCGTTGTCCCTTCGCGGTCGACGATCGCATCGCACACCATCACGAGTCGATCTACGTCGGGGTTGAGCGAGCACAGACCGTTCGAGAGCTTTTCAGGGAGCATCGGCACGACCGACGCGGGAAAGTAGACCGAGGTCGAGCGCATCTGCGCGTCTCGATCGAGAGCGCTTCCCGGCTTCACGTAGTGACTCACATCCGCAATCGCCACGAGGAGACGCCACCCTTCGGGAACTTCCGTACAGTAGACCGCGTCATCGAAGTCGCGAGCGTCTTCGCCGTCGATCGTCACGAACGGAATGTCGGTGAGGTTGACGCGGTGCAACAGGCTTCGGCCGTCCACCTCGTCGGGAAGGGCATCCGCTTCCGCGAGGGTTTCGGGGCTGAATTCGGTCGGCACGCCGTGCTCGGCCGATGCGATCGCCACTTCGCCGAGCGGATCGTCTTTACGACCGACGCGACGCACGAAACTCACCGGCAGGGGAAAGTCGGCCGTATCGGGATTGAGCGCCTCTTCCTTGAGCGCCACCTCGATTACGTCGTTGCGCAGATTCGTATCGGCGGGCACCTCGGCCTGCGCGATATCGAAAAGGAGCGGGCAGAAGGGATTGACGGACACGAGCTGAACCCGTTCGCCCTTCATGCTGCCGCCCTCGCGACGACGGCAGACGAAATGCGTGGGACCGCGCCGCCGCAGTTCACCCACGCGCCAAACCCCGGAAGCTTCGCGCAGCTCGAATACGTCTCCCGGAAGGACAATTCTCCGACGGTACGCCGGGATCGGCACTTCCAGATCGGGCTTCGTCTGCGACATGACGACCATCTGTTCGTAGGTGCGCGCCCCCTTGACCACTCCCGTCAAAACGGGCGTTTCGGGATGTCGGAACCAGTTCTCCGACGGGCTCATGAAACCTTCCGTGTTGAGGGCCACGACGATTCCGTTGGCGACTCCGGTCGAAACGCCGAGTTCGCGAGCCAGGCGCTTTTTGGCAGACGTGAAGGAAATATCCGTCTTGAGTTGCGTGAGGAATTCGCGTCCGCGTTCGACGTCCTCGGGACGTACCGTGACCGGTTCGGCGGGACGGGCAGTACTTTTCTTTTTCTTGGCCATGAGGTGTTCCTTGGTCGCTGATTCGGCGCGACCTTCGCTAGAAATTCTAGAGATACCCGCGAAACGTGTCGGAGTGTCCGGGCATATTTCGTTTCCGCCCTCTTCAAACCCGCTCGCGAGCGGGTCGAAATATTTTTCCAGAACCCTTGACAAACTGAAAATTCGTCGGCATAATTCATCCCCTCAGTGCCCGGATGGCGAAATTGGTAGACGCACCAGCTTCAGGTGCTGGCGGCCGCGAGGCCGTGGAGGTTCGAGTCCTCTTCCGGGCACCACAGAATTCAAGCCCGTCGATCTTCGGATCGGCGGGCTTTTTTGCATTCCGTCTCACCGAGACTTCGGTCCCGTCGCGCACCGTTCAACGAAAAAAGAACCGGCCCCGAAAGAGACCGGTTCTTTTCAGCTTTTTCCACTCTTCAAGACCGTTCCCCCGTCGGGGAGGAACGGCCTGAAAGAACGGATCCCTTCAGCTGCGATCAGTGCTTTTCTTCGTGAAGCACCGGCGCCACTTCGCACTTCAGAACGAAGGTAAGCACGTAGTAGAGTGCGGCGCCGACAATCATAGCGACCGCAAGGCCCATATTCGACGTGGCGAAAACGCTCTTTTCCATCTCTTCGCTAAGGAGGAAGCTCACGACCTTGGCAATGTAGGGGTCGGACGAAGTGATCGTACCGAGGCCGATCAGGCTCGCGACGCCGAGCGAGAGGAGAGCCGTCCAGCGGTAGTTGCGTCCGCCTTCGCCGTAGGGCAATGCCATGCGCACGTCCCAACCGAGACGCTTCTGACGCAAGAGGTCGACCATTTCAATCGCACCCCACGAACCCATGATGACGGAAATCGCGGCGAGGAACGACTGGAAAGGCGCAACGAACGAGTCGGAAACGAAAAGGAGGTAGAACGTGCCGAACGCGATGATGAGGGCGTTCAGAACGGTCGACTGCCAGCGCTTCAGAGGAGCGCCCATCGCCATGAGCGCGAGGCCAGACGAGTAGATCCCCGTCATGCCCGCCGAGACGAGCGAGACGATGATGACGATCGAGAAGGGAACGTAGAACCAGAAGGGCAGAATGCCCGTGAGCGCCGCGAGCGGTTCGCGGTTGGCGCGTTCAAGAAGTTCGGGGTTGCCGACTGAGAGCATCACGCCGAGGATAAGGAGGACCGAAACCGGAACGGCGATGCCGCAGGTCGTCCAGAGGATGACGCCACCCGCCTGCGTCTTGCGCGGGAGGTAACGCGAGTAGTCGCCCCCGTAATTGAGAAAGCCCAGGCCTACCATCGTCATCGAAAGCACGATCGCGCCGACGAACGTACCCCAGTTGCCGGCTTCAACCGTGTTGAGCGCCGAGAAGTTGATCTGCGGGATGAAGAAGAAGAGGTAGGCGAGCGTCATGAGGCCCGTCACCCAGGCGATGCCCTTCTCGAGCTTGATGATGAGCTGATGACCGTACACGGCACCGAACACCGTCAGAACGAGAATCACAAGGAAGGATACGAGAATGCAGGCGTCCGTCGGATAGCCGTCGGCCTTCGCAAACGCGGGCGCGAGCTTCGTGACGAGGTCGGCGAGCGTTGTCGTCGCCATCGAGAGAAGCGACACCTTCCACCCCATGTTCGCCACGTACCCGAAGAAGGTCGGTATCTTGTTGCCGTGGTAGCCGAACGCAAAACGCGACTGCACGAGCGTGGGAAGCCCCGTACGGACGCTGCCGACGGCAAGAATGCCCACGAACGAGCACGAAAGGAAGTACCCGATCACGCCCGCGGCGATCGCCTGCCAGACTGAGAGGCCGAGACCGAAGACGTAGATACCGAGCGTGATGCCGAAGATCGAAATGTTCCAGGAGAACCAAACGGGAAAGAGGTCGGAAGGCTTGCCGTAACGTTCGCTATCCGGAACCGGATTCACCCCGTTCATTTCGATTTTTGTCGTTTCAGACATAGTGTGTTGCGTTGAGTTGAGAAAAGAGTGGAAGGAGGACGCCCGAAAGGACGTTGAGGCGCCGCTTCGGACGTCCGAGACATAAAAATCGGGCTCGCCTGCTTACTTTTCCGTAAGCAGCTCGCCGCGCGTGGGCGCCGTGGCGGCGCCTTCGCATCCGGTGACGTAGCTTGCAACGGCGTTGGCGAGCAGAACGCTCTCGTCGAGAGTGAGACCGCACATGAGCCCCGCTATAACGCCGCCCGTGTGCGCGTCGCCCGAGCCGATCGTGTCGACCACCTGAACGGGGAAGCCCGCGATGCGGCGCGCTTCGCCCGCATCGGCGACGATCGCGCCGCGACCTCCGTCCGTCACGACGGCCGGGCGCCCCGTGCGCTCCGCAAGCCACAGGGCCGCTTCGGAGACGTCGGACTTGCCCGACATCTTGCAGGCCTCGTCGGCGTTGACGGTGAACATGGCACCCATGTCGTAGAAGGCTTCGAGGCGCTCGGGGTCGAGTTCCAAAACACGGGGACCCGGGTCGAAAACGACCACGGCGTCGGGACGGCGACGCTCGAGCACGTCAAGCATCACGCGACCGTTTTCACCCTCGACCTGGTAGCCCGAGACGTAGATGTAGTCGTAGGAGGCGATGTCGAAAGCGTCGAACCATTCGGCCTTCATCTGGCGTTCGATCCCGAACATGGAAATGAAGGTGCGCTCGCCCGAGTGTTCCGCCAAAGAGAGGCACCAGCCGTTGTCGACGTTCCCCGGGACGCAGTGCTGCGGGTAGCCGCGTTCCGCAAAGGTTTTGCGGACGATGTCGGCGAAAAAGCCCGTACCGATCGGCATGAAGGCTTCGAAAGGAAGGTCGAGCTTCCAGAGCACGTCCGCCACGTTGAAGGAGCACCCGCCCACTACGGTCTTGCGGTAGTCGCCCTCGATGTCGGCCCCGGATTTCGGCATCTCGTGAACGTTGATCACCATGTCGACGAAGGCGCTTCCGATGATGAAAACGCGCTTCTCGGGCATGAGAGTGCAGACAATGTCGTGAAGGTCACGCATTCGAAACCTCCGCGGCATCGAGCGTGAAGGTTTCTCGGGCGTTCACGATACGTTCCGCAAGAGCACGGAAATCGAGATCGTTCGTCTTTTCGAGGTACTCGATCCAATCGGCGGGCAGACCCGAGAGACCCGACTTCGCGCCGCAGATCGCACAGGCCATGGCGCCCATCGTATCGGTGTCGCCACCCATGTTCGCACACATGATCGCGGCCTCCTTCGCGTCGCGGCACACCCAGGCAATCGCGAGCGCCGCGGTCACGGATTCGCTCGTCATCGTACCCGTACCGAGGAAGTCGTAAATGAAACGGCTCACTTCGTCGGCGTCCTTCCAGTCGCGTGCGGCGTAAAGCGTGCGGAAGGCCTCGAAGCGCGTGCGGATCGAGGCCGCCCAGGTAGGTTCGCCCTTTGCGGCGGCCACCGGGTGGATGCGGTTCACGTCCTCGACGATCTCGTCCCAGTTGCGGCCCGCAACGGCCGAAGCAACGGCCTGCGCAACCATGGCTGCCCCTGAAATCGCCACGTCCGTCGCGTGCGTGACGATGCTCACGCGTCGCACGGTTTCGGCTAGCTTTTCAGTTTCGTCGTGGGCGACAAGGCACCCCACCGGAGCGATGCGCATCGCAGCGCCGTTCGTCAAGGACTGCTTCGTGTAGGGCGTTGCATCTTCGCCGCGGCTGTGCGCGAGGAGCGACGCTTTCGAGGAGGGCCCGAGCAGATTGATTTCGAACCCGTTCATCGACTTCACCCAGTCAATCAGGCGATCGGCAAGCACCCGCACGGGCGGAACCGTACCGGCTTCGAGCAACGCTTCGAGAACGACGAAGGCCTGAGCGGAGTCGTCCGTGTAGTGCCCCGCCTTGAAGTAGCAGGCGACGATATTGTCTTCGGCGCCGTCCAGAAACGTATCGATCCAACCGTAGCGACCGCGCACCTTTTCGCGCGGCCAGAGTTCGCCCGGCACCCCAAGGGCGTCACCGAGCACCATGCCGGCAATCGCACCGGCGATCCGGTCCTTCAGGATCTCTCGATCGGTCATCGTTCACTCCAAAGGGACGGTCTTCTGGCGCTCCCCGGCGTCCGCATCCGTCCGTATATTCGAAAGGAGCAGATTGTATCGAAAATTGTCGCCGTTTTCCGAATAATCATGACGTTGCAACGCCTTGCGCGAGTTCGGTCGGCACCCGAAGACCGAAACTCCGCCGACGCTCCTCTACAATGAAAAGGTTTCCACACGGATTTCACCCGTTTTCCAGGCACCGGAGGCGACCCGCATGCAGTTTCCCCATCGCTACCGCTACTCGATCGAACTCGAACCCGAGGGGACGTACCGCTTCGTTTTTCCGGAACTTCCCGAAATCGAACTCTCGACGCGCACGCTGCGTGAAGGACGGGAGCGTCTTCAGGAGGTCGTTCTCGACGTGCTCGAAAATCGCCTGAGGGAGCAAAATCCGCCCGAAGACCGCCCGCCGCGTGCGGGCGAAGGGGTTCTGAAGCTCGCCCCCACCTACCGGGCGAAACTTCTCCTCATTGAGGGGGCGAACGACGCGAACGTTTCAGCGGCCGAACTCGGACGACGTCTTTCGATCGCACCCCAGGAAGCGCATCGCCTTCTGAAATTCCGTCATCCGACGAAAATTGACACCCTCGCCGCAGCCCTGGAGGCGATCGGGCTCGAATTGAAGCTTTCCGTCGTGCCCGTCGAACGTCGTACGACCTCGGAGGGGTATCTGAAGATCGACCTCTGAGCAAAAAACGGGAAAGTCGCCGCGTCGAAAATTCAAAAAGGCCGCCCGAAAAACCGGACGGCCTTTTGTGTTTTCCGAAGCTTTCCGCAAGGGCCCGCTCGGAGTCCTTCGAAAGCGACGAGCTCAGAGGTTACGCCTTTTCGGGGGCCGACTTTTCGATGTCGACTTTCGCCACGGGCGCATCCACCTTGCGCAGGTTGATTTCGAGCTGGTTGTAGGGGACTTCGATGCCTTCCTCCTGGAAGCGCTTCAAAATCGCCGTCGAAATCTGCGTGCGCAGGCCCGCCGTGCCGTTCACGGGGTCCGCGCACCAGAAACCGAGCTTGAGGTTGATCCCCGAGGCGCCGAAGCTGTCGACGTAGGACCAGCCGCGGCGGCCCTTCACGATGCGGGGGCGCTCGCGCATGCCTTCTTCGAGCATGATTTCAAGCGCGCGGGCGATGTCGGCGTCGTAGGCGATCGAGATGTCAATGTACTGCACGACGGGCTCGTCCGTGTAGGAGTAGTTGCGCACGGCGCTCGTCACGAAGCTTTCGTTCGGCACGACGCACTCGACGCCGTCGTTGTTGCGAACGACCGTAAAGCGCGTGTTGATTTCGGTTACGCGACCGCGGAAGTTCGCCACCTCGACGAGGTCGCCGATCTTCACCGAGCGGTCCAGAAGAATGATGAAGCCCGAGATGTAGTTCGAGGCGATCTTCTGCAAGCCGAAGCCCAAGCCGACGCCGACCGCGCCGCCGAAAACGGAAAGAACGGTGAGGTCGATCCCGACGGAGCTCAACCCCATGCAGACTGCGATGATGAAAAGCAGGATTCGAACGACGCGGGCAAGTGCGACCTGCACGTTCTTCGAGAGACCTTTCGAGGATTCAATGAGGTTCTCCGCGATGTCGGCCATCCAGTTGGCGATACCGAGCGAGAGGAGAATCGTCAGAACCGCAACGAAGACCGTCCAGAGCGTGACGTTGCCGCCGCCGAACGGAATGCGTGTCTCCTCCATGAACCCGATTGCGTGCCCGAGAATGCCGAAAAACTGCAAGACGACGAGGATCCAGAAGCCGATCCGCAAAAGCCGCTTCACGCCCGACGTCAGCACCTTCGTGCCGAAAAGGAGGCTTGCGAACTGAAGGATGACGGAGAGAAGCGCAAAGGCGTAGAGAAGGTTGTAGGCGACGTTGCAGAAAATGAGGCTATCGCTCTTGAAGCCGAGGCCCTTCGTCATCGCAAAGGCGCCGATCGCAACGATCGAACCGGAGATGAAGCTGAAAGAGATGCCCGCAAGGAGCTCCTTCATGAACTGCACGAGTTTGACGCCCATGCGTTCGAGGAAGGTCGGATCCTCCTTGTGCGCGAGCGCGTCGATGCTCGAAATCGAGAAGGCGAGCGCGCGGCTGTTGACGCGCCGCGCCAGAATGAGGCCCGTCACGACGGCGACGATCACGATGCCGAACTGCAGAGCGATGTTGTCATACGTGAGCGATCCCCACCAGTTGGTGGCGATCTCGCTAATGGTCAGCGCGTCGGGCGTCGGTTCGACAAGCCCCTGAAGGATCTGCGTACCCGTCGCCTCGGAGATGGGCGGGACCGCGGCGGTAGTCGTTTCGGTCGGCATGGTGTCGAGAGAAATCGTGTGTGTTGTAGGAAGATTCGCGAAGCGCTCTTTTTTGTCGTAATTCGCGTTTTTTCAAGCGCGACGGCCTCGCAAGGCGAGTGAATTCTAAGCGATTCCGCAGACCCTCTTAGCGTAAACCCTCCCTCACCAAAAGGGAAGGATTTTCGCCGGATGTAAAAAAATCCCGACACATCGCATGGAGGATGTCGTCGGGATTTTCGGTTTCCGTTCGCCCCTTGCGTGGTCGAATTCGAATCTCAGCAGGCCTTGGCGGCTTCCTTCGCCTTCACGCGGGCGATGAGCGCTTCGGGGCCGAGCGCGTCGTAGCACTCGAAGGGCTGATGGATCCAGGGATTGTCTTCGAGGTACTCGACGTACCAGTCGGGCTTCAGGACCGAGTGGGCCTTGTACCAGAGCACGGCCACGCGGATTTCGGTGATTTCGGGATAGCGGTTCTTCAGGTGGGCGACCACTTCCTTGATCGTCTTGCCGGAGTCGACCATGTCGTCGACAAGAAGCACGCGGCCTTTGAGTTCGCTCACGCCGGTGATGCAGTCGGCGATGTCGAGATCGCTCTGCACGGTACCTTTGGCTTCGCGGTAGGAGCTCGTCGCGAGAATCGCGAGGGGCATGTCGTAGACGCGGCTGAAGAAGTCGCCCGGACGCATCCCACCGCGCGAGAGGCAAAGCAGGCTGTCGAACGCCCAGCCGCTTTCGGCGACGTTGCAGACAAGCCGTTCGTTGAGGTCGATGTATTCGTCCCAGGTGTAAGCAATATCGGACATGGTGCTTGGCTTCGGTAGAGGAAAGACGGCGTTCGCTCGAACGGCCGGCGCTTTCGAGAGAAAGGAAGAAGGGGTTGTACCCCCTGAAATAAACAAAGGGCGGCGGACTTTTACCCGTCGCCCTTTCGCCCGTCACGGGGGCGTTATTTTAACCCGCAAACGGATCGGCGTGCAAAATGGTCTGCCCGCGGTCGGGACCCGTCGACACGAGGGTGATCGGGGCACCGGCCACCTCGGAGAGGCGCTCGAGGTAACGGCGGGCCGTTTCGGGAAGGTCTTCCCACTTCGTCACGCCATAGGTGCTTTCCTTCCAACCCGGGAATTCTTCGTAGATCGGTTCGCACTGCGCGACCGCATCCGCGCCCGAGGGCATGATCGAGAGGGTCTTGCCGTTGTAGCGGTAGCCCACGCCGAGCTTGATCGTTTCGAAGCCGTCGAGCACGTCAAGCTTCATGATCGCAAGGCCCGTGATGCCGTTGATCTGCACGGCGCGGCGCAGCGCCGCACCGTCGAACCAGCCGCAGCGGCGGGGACGACCCGTCACGGCACCGAATTCGTTGCCCTTCTGACGGAGCGCTTCGCCCACGTCGTCGTGCAGTTCGGTCGGGAAGGGACCTTCGCCCACGCGGGTGCAGTAGGCCTTCGTAATGCCGACCACGAAATTGAGTTCATGCGGCCCCACGCCCGCGCCCGCACAGGCCGAGCCCGCAACGGTGTTCGAAGAGGTGACGTACGGATAGGTGCCGTGGTCGATGTCGAGCATGGAGCCCTGAGCCCCTTCAAAGAGGAACTGTTTACCGGCAGCCATCTGTTCGTGGAGCTCTTCGGAGACGTCGCAGACCATCGGGCGGAGACGATCGGCGTAGGAGAGCGCTTCGGCAATCACCTTTTCCGGATCGAGCGGCTCGGCGCCGAGGAACTTTTCGAGCGTGAAGTTGTGGAGCTTCATCACGGCGCGAACCTGTTCGGCGAAGCGTTCCGGATGGAAGAGGTCCGCCACGCGCACCGTGCGGCGGGCGATCTTGTCTTCGTACGCGGGACCAATGCCGCGCCCCGTCGTGCCGATCTTCTTGTTGCCGAGAGCGGCTTCGCGCGCGTGGTCGAGCGCCACGTGGTAGGGCATGATGAGCGGCGCATTTTCGGAAACGCGCAGGCGCTTTTCAACGTTGGGGACGCCGATCGCGATCAGTTCGTCGACTTCGCGGAAGAATGCTTCGGGTGAGAAGACGACGCCGTTGCCGAGGTAGCAGACGCTCGTCGCGTGCATGATGCCCGAGGGGATGAGGCGCAAAATCGTCTTCTTGCCGTTGATGACGAGCGTGTGGCCCGCATTGTGGCCGCCGTTGAAGCGAACGACGCCGTCGGCTTTTTCCGTCAACCAGTCGACGATCTTGCCCTTGCCTTCGTCGCCCCACTGAGCGCCGACAACGACTACATTCTTGCCCATTTCTAACGTTTCCTTGGAACTTAGAGTTGATGAAACCGGATATCGAGCGGCGTCCTCGCGCGGTCGGTTCCGAAAACCCACGCGCCGGTCAGCCGAAACCCCAAAAAAAGAACGGCCGATCGCAACGAAACGGCCGTCCGGGGACCGGTCCGCGTAAAGCGGACCGCTTTACAAACGCACAATAGCACGGTCGGACGACCTTCGTCCGAATCGCCGGCTGAAAAACCGACATTCGGGTCGTTCCTACCGCGTTGAGCGTCCGATTCGGGAGCGTCAGCCCGTCATCCAAAGCACGATCGTGACGCCTGCGGCCACGAAGACCGCGCCGGCGGCACGAAGCGTTTCGGGACGCGCGCGGGCGATTTCACTCACGGTCTTTTTCCAGACCTCGGGAGCCGTCAGAGGCAGCAACCCCTCGATAACGAGCACCCAGCCGAGCGCGGCGACCATGACCTCCCAGGGCTTCATTTCGCTTGTTTTTCCTTCATGAAACCGAAGAAATCGGCGTTCGAGTCGATCACCATCACGTCGCTCTTCTCGGCAAAGCTCTGCTTGTAGGCTTCGAGCGAACGGTAAAAGCGCGCGAATTCCGGGTCGTTGCCGAAAGCTTCCGCGTAGATGCGGGCCGCGGCGGCGTCGCCTTCGCCTTTGATTTTCTGGGCGTCGCGATACGCCTGGGCAAGAATCACCTCGCTCTGACGGTCGGCGTTGGCGCGGATGCGTTCGGCCTGAGCGGCGCCCTTGGAGCGTTCCTCCGAAGCGACGCGCTTGCGTTCGGCTTCCATGCGGCGGTAGACCGACTCGGAAATTTCGGGCGTGAAGTCGACGCGCTTCATGCGAACATCGACGATGTCGATGCCGACGTCCTTGACGCGCGCCTGCAGGAGGGTCGAAATTTCGCCCATCGCCTTTTCACGTTCCGCCGACGTGATCTGGTTGACCGTGCGCTTGTTGACGGTGATGTTGAGCACGTCGCGCAGAAGCGCCGAGACCCGGTCCGACGCGGCGCGCTCGCTCCCCTGGAAAGACACCCAGTAGCGGCGCGGGTCGCCGATGCGCCACTTCACGAAGGTGTCGATCATGAGGTTTTTCTTCTCGCTCGTTTGCACGAGATCGGCCCCCGAAGCGTCGAGCGTCAGAATGCGCTTGTCGAGGTAGACGACGTTCTGGAAGGGGGGCGGCAGCTTGAAGTGCAACCCCGGCTGATCGACGACCGTACGGAGTTCGCCGAGCGCGAACACCATGGCGTACTCGCGCTCGTTCACCGTGTAGAGACACAGGCGTGCGGCGCCCGCAAGCACCGCGAGAGCAATGACGATGTTGATGATGCGTTTCACGTTGTCAACCTTTTAAATCAGCGGAGACGCGAGCGGATGTCGCGGATGTCGGCGGCGGGCTCCGTTTCGTAGTGCGCCGCGGCGGTGTTCGACGTGCCCGTCGTCGAGGGCGAGACAGCGGGCGCCGGGGCAGCGCCGAGCGCACCCTGAGCGTCGAGCGTTTCCGTTTCGGCAGCCTTCTTCGTCGTCGAGACGATCTTGTCGAGCGGCAGGTAGAGGAGATTGTTCCCCGAGTCGCTGTCCACGTAGATCTTCGAAACGTTCGAGAAGACTTCGCGCATCGCATCGATGTAGAGGCGGTCGCGCGTCACTTCGGGCGCGGCCTTGTACTCGTTGTAGATCGACTTGAAGCGATCCGCGTCGCCCTCGGCCGTTTCCACGACGCGCGCTTTGTAACCCTCGGCCTCTTCCTTGAGGCGCGAGGCCGTACCCTGAGCCTTCGGCAGAACCGCGTTCATGTACGCTTCGCCGAGGTTGATCGAGCGTTCGCGGTCCTGACCCGCCTTGACGGCGTCGTTGAAGGCCGCTTGAACGGGCTGCGGAGGCTGAGCGTTCTGAATGGCGACGCTCATCACTTCGATCCCGGTCGAATACCGGTCGAGCATCGACTGCATCGAAGCCTTCACGGCTTCGGCGATTTCGGCCTTCGATTCGAAAAGGATGCTGTCCATCGTCTTGCGACCGACCACTTCGCGCATGGCCGACTCGGCCGCCTGCACGACCGACGTGTCGGGCGCGCGCGTGTTGAAGAGGTAGTCCTTCGCGCCCGTTTCGGGCTTGATGCGGTACTGGACGGTGAACTGCACGTCGACGATGTTTTCGTCGTCGGTGAGCATGAGCGCTTCGCGCAGACGGTTCGAGCTCGCGGAACCGCCGATTTCGGTCGTGCGCACGCTGCTCACATCGACGAGTTGCACGCTCTGAACGGGAGCGGGCATGTGCCAGTGAAAGCCCGGCATGGTCGACTCGGCGTAGCGACCGAACGTCGTCACGACGCCCGTTTGCCCTTCGGGCACGATATAAAAGCCCGAAGCGGCCCAACCCGCAACGACAAACGCCAGGAAAACCCCCGCACCGAAGCCCGAGCGCTTCTCTCCGCGACGCCCCGCGCCGCCCGAACGGCGTTCGCGCTCCCGAGCACGGCGGAAGGCTTCGAGGGGCGAGACGGGTTCGGATTCGCGGTGCGGTTCGGGTCGCACGCGCGGACCCGCTGCAGGATCCTCGTCGCGGTCGTCTTCGTTGCGACGGCGATCATCCTCGTACGAGAAGTCGTCGCGCGACTTCAAACGCGAGCGCAGATCCTCGCGACGACGATTCTCGTTGCGACCGCCCATCGCGTCATTGATCATGTCGGTGAAATTGCGCCAGAGACGGTCGAGTTCGTCTCCCTCCCCGTCGTCGCGATTGTCGCGGTCGGTGCGACGATTGCGCGCATTGCGCGAAGGGATGTCGTCGCGATCGTTTCGATCGTCGCGGTCGTTGTAGTCGTCGCGACCGTTGTTGCGCCCGCCCGCGGGCGTCTCTTCGCGACTCTCGTCCGTTTTCGTGTCTTGCGGCTCGTCGGAACCGCGGCCCCAATGGGGGTCATTGAGCGACATGGATGGTGTTCTCCGATTGTCCGTAGGACGATTCGACGCGCTTGGGGGCACGGAAACGTCCCGTATTTTCGATCAGGAAATTGTATCGAAAGCCGTGTCGGGATACGTTCTTTCGCAATGATTCGCAAAGAAAATCCCCCCTCTCGCATACCCGAATCCCGAACACATTCCGTCCGATTCCCGCGCCGTACGGACTTTTCGGGCGAATCCGAACGGGTTGGCCGATGAAACCGCCCCCTCTTTTGACGGATACCCCTGATGTACCGAGAAAAATCAAGGGCCCCGACCGTCAAACCCCATACGACAGATACCCTACGCATCGGGCGCGCCTTCTCCGTAGGATAGAGGACTTGGAGGTTACAAAAGTAACATCTTCGACCCTGATTACAGAGGAACCCTTATGTCCGACACCCCCTCCCAGCAGGCAAACGCCTCTGAAGAGAATCCCAAGGCGGGTATCGGGGCCTACATTGCCCTGGCCTTCGCCATCATCTATTTCTCCGGCGTCTTTTACAACATGCCCGAATCCCAGCAATGGCTCGGCGCATTCGACTACACGACTCTGATCGGCAAATTCGGCACGATCGCCGAGTCGAAGAACAACTTCACCGGTGCGGGCGGCCTCAGCGCTCGTGCGGGCTTCCTTTTCTCGCTCTCCCTCATTCCGGGCGTCATGCTCGCCATGGGCCTCATCGAAGTACTCGAGCACTACGGCGCTCTGCGTGCCGCTCAGGTGCTCCTCACCCCGCTCCTTCGTCCGCTCCTCGGCGTTCCCGGGAAGACGGGCCTTGCGCTCATCACCGACCTGCAGAGTACCGACGGCGGTGCCGCGATCACGCGCGCCCTTTACGACGAAGGCCACATCACGAAACGCAACCTCGTGACGATCTGCGCCTGGCAGTATTCGGGGGCGGGTTGCATCAGCAACTACTACTCAACCGTTTCGGCCCTCTTCGGCATGTTCACCTGCGCCGTCTGGATCCCGATGGTCATCATTCTTTGCTTGAAGTTCGTGGGCGGCATGTTCATCCGCTCGCTCTTGCACACCGTCTACAGGAAGGATTTCGAAAATGAGCAGTAATTCCACCGAAACGAAGAGCAACAACCCGTTCGACATCTTCATCGTCGGGACGAAGAAGGGTCTCAACATCGGCCTCTACAGCCTGTTGCCCAACGTACTCATGGCGTTCGTCCTCACGTACATGCTGCAACTCTTCGGCGTGATGTCGTTCCTCGGCGAAAACTTCGGCGGCGTCATGGGCGTCTTCGGCCTTCCGGGCGAAGCCCTCTCGGTCCTTCTTGCGACGTGGCTCTCGTGCGGCGCAGGCGTCGGCGTGGCGGCGAGCCTGGCCGCGAGCGGCACGCTCAACGGGCACGACGTCACGATTCTCGCGCCCGCCCTCATTCTGATGGCCTCGCAGATTCAGTACCTGGGACGCCTCCTCGGCGTTGCGAACGTGCCTAAGAAGTATTGGCCCGTGTTGATGCTCAACAGCATTCTCATGGCCTGCATCGGCATGATCCTCATGCGCTTCTTTGCCTGACGCATCGATCGACGACCGCCGGCCTCTTCGGGGACCGGCGGTATTTTTTTGTTTTTGAAGAATCCACTTGATCATGACCCTGCTCAACGATTACCTCAAGGATCTCGAGCCGCTCGTCAATCTCGACTGCGGAACCGCCAACCGTGCGGGCGTGACGCGCGCCGCGGAAATCATGAAGGGCTACTTCGAGTCAATCGGCTTCGTCTGTGAACTCGTCGACCTCGGCCCCTCCGTCGGCAAAGGGCTTCTCTGCCGCAACAAGCCCGATGCCGATCACTACGACGTGATGATGAACGGGCACCTTGATACGGTCTTCCCCGACGGCACGGCGGCGGAGCGCCCCCTGCGCGTCGAAGGCGACCGTGCCTACGGCCCGGGTTGCTCCGACTGCAAGGGCGGGGTTCTGGCCGCCTATTACGCCTGCAAGACCGCGGACCCGAAGGACCTCGAACGTCTGTCGATTTGCTGCGCCTTCAACCCCGACGAAGAAACCGGTTCGAAAGCCTCGACCGCCTGGCTCTGCGAGCACGGCAAAAAGGCGCGCAACGTGCTCGTTTTCGAAGCGGCTCGTGCGGGCGGCGAACTCGTGCGCTCCCGTAAGGGTGTTGCAAGCTACCGCGTCACTTTCAAAGGGGTCTCCTCGCATGCGGGCAACAACCCCAAGGACGGCCGCAACGCCAACATCGCCGCGATGCGTTTCGCGCTCGCCGCGTACGGTCTTGCCGACGAATCGCTCGGCACGACCGTGAACCCGGGCGTCATCCACGGGGGCACCGTCTCGAACGTCATCTCGGACCGCTGCACGGTCGAAATCGACACGCGCTACTGGTTCGACGAACACCACGCGTCGCTCGACCGGGCGTTGCGCGAACTGGCCGATTCGACCTGGGTCGAAGGCGTCACGCAGACGATCGAAATGCTCAACCGCTCGCCCGCCATGCCGCTTTCTCCCGACACGAAGGAACTCGTGGCGAAAATTACCGAAGCGGCCCGTCTCGAAGGGTTCGAAGCCTCGTGGATCGATGCGGGCGGCGGCTCCGACGGCAACCACATCGCCGCCATGCGCGTTCCCGTGATCGACGGCTGCGGCCCTGCGGGCGGGGGCTTCCACTGCGACAAGGAGTTCCTGCGCCTCGATACGGTCGAAGAACGCATCCGCATGGTACGCCGTTTCTTCTCGCTCGTTTGAGCACTCGGGCAAAGCGTGAAAAAAGCGGCGGGAGAGGTTCCGGCCGCTTTCTCCTTCCCCGAAACTCCGACGGACCCCGTGCGGTTGCGTCGGAGTTTTTTGTTTTCCCGTTTTCTTTCTCACTTCCTCCCTGTCGGTCCGACGTTTCGGGGCGCGCGGTCTATACTCGGTCACGCTCAAACACTCTCTTCGCGGAGGCTTTATGACGATGCCCTTTACCGTACCCGTGACGCTTCACGGGCGCGTTTGCGAAACGCCCGACACCTGGACGATTCAACTCGAAACTCCGAAAACGTTCCGACCCAAGGCGGGCCAATTCGTGATGGTTCCGATCGGAAACACGGGGCTCGTTCGGTGCTGGACGGTCTCGTCGACCTGCGACTCGTGCGAATTCACAACACTCACCGTTCGGTGCGTTCCTGGCGGCCGAGGCTCCGGCTGGATCACGAAGGACGTACCCGTCGGGACCCGCTTCTCGATCTCGGAACCGATGGGCGACTTCGTCGTCGACGAAAAGGACCCGGGGCCCTTCCTTCTCATCGCCGCGGGGATCGGTGTCACGCCCGTGATGTCGATTGCACGCGACCTTCTCATTCGCCGTCCGGGCACACCCGTTACGGTGCTCTACTGCGCGCGCAACCAGGCGTCGGTCGTCTTCGGCAAACTCTGGCGCACGCTCGCCGAGTGCCGCGAAGAGCTCACCTTCCTTCCCTTCGTGAAGGAAGATCCCCTCCCCGGCGAACCCGCGGGGCGCCTCACGGCCGAACGCATCCTCGAATACTGCCCCGACGTTGCGAACCGCACCGTCTACGCGTGTGGTAGCGAGGGCTTCATGAATTCCATGGCCGAAGCCGTGATCGGGCTCGGATGCGATCCGAAGCGTGTTCACACGGAAGCCCTTCTTCCCTGAGGTCGAACGCTTTCGGTTTTCTCCCGTCCTCCTCACGCCGCGCCCGAACGCCTGCGGGCGCGGCCTTCGTTGTCTCTTTTCCTTATGTCCGCTTTCGCCCCCCGTCCCTCCCGCCCGTGGTGGTCGGAAATTCCCCGCGAACACCACGCCACCCGCCTCTCCTTTTTCATCGCGGGCTTTTTCATGGCCGTCTGGGCCTCGCTCGTTCCCTTCGTCAAAACACACCTCGGGCTTGACGAAGGAAGCTTCGGACTTTTGCTGCTCGCACTCGGCCTCGGGGGGCTGATCGCCATGCCTGCGGCGGGCGCGTGGGTCGCGCGGGCCGGCGCACGGCGCGTGCTCGCGTGTTCCGTACCCGTCTGCGGCGCACTCCTCGTTGCGCTCGCTCTCACGCTGTGGCTCCCCTTGGAAGCAGCTTCCCTAGCGGGCGCCCTCGTTACGGGGCTGGGACTTCTTCTTTTCGGTATGGCCTTCGGCGGAATCGACGTCGGGATGAACGTTCATTCGGTCGTGGTCGACGCGCGGAGCCCCAAGCGCCTTCTCTCGGGATTTCACGCACTTTATTCCGTGGGCGGTGTCGCTGGCGCGTTGGCGATGACGGCGCTCCTGCACCTTTCCTTTTCGCCCGTTGCGGCGGCGATGCTCCTCACGGTCCTCTTCGTACTCGTCTGGTTCAAAGTCGGTCGCTGGGTAATCGAAGAGGCGGGCCGGGAAGAGAAAAAGAGCGGCGACAAGACGCCCCTTTTCGTTCTGCCGCGCGGCGGCGTGCTCTTTCTCGGCGCAGTCTGCTTCATCCTCTTTCTCGCCGAAGGTGCGGTCCTCGACTGGTCGGGACTTTTTCTCACGGAAACCCGTGGCATGAGCCTTGAAAACGCAGGTCTCGGCTTTGCATTTTTCTCCGTGGCGATGACCGTGATGCGCTTTCTCGGCGACCGGCTGATCGCCCGGATCGGTCCGCGGGCGACCGTGCGCACGGGGGCGTTCCTGGCAGCGCTCGCGCTCCTTCTTGCGGTCGGGGTGGACTCGGGGGAAGCGGCACTCTTGGCGTTCTTCCTTCTCGGCGTCGGAAGCTCCAACATCGTCCCGATCGCCTTTGCGGCGACGGGCGAACAAAAGGAGATGCCGATGGCTCTGGCCCTTGCGAGCGCCACGACGCTCGGCTATGCGGGGCTCCTGACGGGGCCCGCCTTGATCGGCTTCGTCGCGCACCGTACGAGTCTTTCCACGGCTTTCCTCTGCGAAGCGGCGTTGCTCCTTGCCGTGGCGCTCGCGGCGGGACGATTCCGCGCCAAGTGACGTTCGGGACGGCTCGTCCCGAATTCCCTACGAAAACGCCCCGCCTTTTGATGCGAAGGGCGGGGCGTTTTCGTCGATTTGAAGCGAATCGGTAGCAGTGCTCGACCTCAGAGGAGCGCTTCGAGCGCGCGGAGTTCCTCTTCCGGAGTCTTCGTCGCGTGTTCGGCTTCAAGCTCTTCTTCCCAGGGTTCCGGAGCGCGCGGCTCGTTCGGATTCTCTTCGCGCCACTTGGCGGAAAATTCCCCGATCGCACTGCGCAGCAAATCAAGCCCTTCGCCCGTCAGTGCCGAGAGAAACACCGCTTTGGGCGTCCCGTCGGAATGACGCACGATTTCGGGTTCGAGGTTCGCACGGTCGATCTTGTTGTAGACAAGAATCACGGGGATCGTGTCTGCTTCGATTTCTTCGAGCACGGCATTCACTTCCCGAATCTGGTCTTCGCGTACGTTCGACGAGGCATCAACCACATGCAGAAGTAGATCCGCATGCACGGTTTCGTCGAGCGTCGACTTGAAGGCTTCGATCAGCTGATGGGGAAGCCCCCGGATAAAGCCCACGGTGTCGCTCGCAACGACCGTTTCTTCATCGCTGATCCAGCAACGACGTGCCGTCGTGTCGAGCGTGGCGAAAAGCTGGTCGGCCGCGTACGAACTCGCACGCGTCAGTTTGTTGAAAAGCGTTGACTTCCCCGCGTTCGTGTAGCCCACGAGCGAGACGGTAAGGGTATCGCCGCGCGTGCGGGCGCGACGCTGCGTGCCGCGCTGACGTGCGAGCTTTTTCAACTGGTCGCGCAACTGCTTCACGCGCACGCCGATCATGCGGCGGTCGAGTTCGATCTGCTTTTCGCCCGGGCCGCCCGTTTTGGAGAGCCCCCCGCGCTGACGCTCCAAGTGAGTCCAACCGCGCACGAGGCGCGTCGAGAGGTGTTCGAGGCGGGCGAGTTCGACCTGAAGACGCCCTTCGCGGCTTTTCGCGCGGGCGCGGAAGATATCGAGAATGAGCTGCGTGCGGTCGAGCACGGGTTTTTCAATCGTTCGCTCGATGTTGCGCTGTTGCGCGGCCGAGAGCGCCACGTCGAAGACGACGACGTCGGCACCGCTTTCTTCGGCAACGGTCTTCAATTCCTCGATCTTCCCGGAGCCGAGATAGGTGGCGGGATCGGGTTTGTCGCGTTTGGCCTGCATGAGGCCGCAGGGCTCGAGCCCGTCCGAGGTAACGAGAAGGCGAAGCTCTTCGGCCGAATCCGTGTAGTAGTTTCGGCCCATGAGCACGGAGACAAGAAAGGCGCGCGAAGCCTTCTCCTCGCGCGTCTCATCGATCTGGAAGACGGCCAGTTTAGTTCTCCGACGAGTTGGCGGCGCTCGAGGCGACGGTGACCGAACGGGTCGGCACGACGGTGCTGATGGCGTGCTTGTAAACCATCTGCGTCACGGTGTTACGCAGAAGCACCACGTACTGGTCGAAAGATTCGATCTGGCCCTGAAGCTTGATACCGTTGACGAGGTAGATCGAAACCGGAATATGTTCCTTGCGGAGCGTGTTGAGGAAGGGATCCTGCAGGAGCTGCCCTTTGTTCGTAGCCATAGTTATTATTCTCCGGCCGTTCGGAACCGTACCGAAACGGCAAAAAAGCCTTGTTGTTTTTTCGCGGATTCGGGCGACCTCGCGGCCGACCCGAGCTCCTCACGGGGGACGGGCGTCGCCCTCGGAGCAACGCCCGAAACGGTTCAGGTCAATCTTAACACCGACCGTCCCTTTCCCCCCGATGCCGCCGGGGAAATGCGTTAACAAACGTTCCCCCGGCAAATACCGAACGCTCAGCGCTTTTCGTCCGCCTTGACGAAGGGGTTCTCCTTCGTGCGGAATTCGATGCGAAGGGGCGTGCCCGCAAGATCGAACTTCTCGCGGAAGAAGCTTTCGAGGTAGCGACGGTAGCTCTCGCCGATGTCTTCGAGCGCGTTGCCGTGAATGACAATGACGGGCGGGTTGGATCCGCCCTGATGGGCGTAGCGGGGCTTCGGACGACCGCCGCGGGCGCGAGGGGGCTGCTGGCGTTCGACCGCTTCGATGAGGGCGCGCGTGAGCTTGGGCGTCGAAATCTTGCGGTAGGCGGCCGCATGTGCTTCATCGACCGCACGCATCAGATGATTGAGCCCGTTGCGTTTCAGAGCGGAGATGCGGATCATGCGGGCCCAGCGCAGGAAGTGAAGCTTGCGCTCGAGTTCAAGCGAGAACATTTCGCGCTCGTATCCGTCCATGAGGTCCCACTTGTTGACGGCGACGACGAGAGCGCGGCCGCTCTCCAACACGTAACCCGCGATGTGCGCGTCGTGGTCGGCGATGCCGTTCTTCGCGTCAATGACGAGAATGACTACGTTCGCGTCTTCGATTGCCTGGAGGGTCTTGACGACGGAGAACTTCTCGATCGCTTCGAAGACCTTGCCCTTCTTGCGAAGACCCGCCGTGTCGACGAGTTCGTAGGGGCGCCCCTCGTACTCGAAGTCGACCTTGATCGCGTCGCGGGTCGTACCGGGCATGTCGAAGGCAATCAGACGTTCTTCGCCGATCAGCGCGTTGATGAGCGTCGACTTGCCTGCGTTCGGGCGTCCTGCGAGCGTTACCTTGAGGCGCTTGGGAGCATCGGGATCCGTTTCCTCTTCCTCGTCCTTCTCTTCGGGGAAGGGTTCGAGCGCGAGGTCGATCACCGCGCGCACGCCCTGACCGTGAGCGGCCGAAATGAGGTAGGGTTCGCCGAGCCCGAGCTCGTAGAATTCCGCCTTCGCGACGTCGGAAAGGCCCTCGGCCTTGTTGACGAGGAGCATCACGGAACGGCCCGATTCGCGCAGGTGCTGCGCGATGCGCGCGTCGTGCGGCGTCAGACCCGCACGGGCGTCGCACACGAAGAGAACGACGTCGGCCTCTTCGATCGCGAGTTCGGCCTGACTGGCCATCGCCTTGACGATGCCTTCGCTCTTCACGGGCTCGAAACCGCCCGTGTCGACGACGATGTAGGGACGCGGACCGATGCGGCCCTGACCGTACTGACGGTCGCGGGTGAGGCCCGGATAATCGGCGACGATGGCGTCGCGGCTTCGCGTGAGTCGGTTGAAGAGCGTCGACTTGCCGACATTCGGACGACCAACGAGTGCAACAACAGGAAGCATAGGTTCTCAAAAAATCAAAAGGCCGGGGCGGTGGTTCGGTCACGCACGCCCCGGCGGTCAATTCGAAAAAGAAACGGCTCGACGGGGAGCCCGGACGGTTATTCGCCGAGCGGTTCCTCGACGATGTGGGCGACGTCGCCTTCAATCGTCTGGAAGATCGCACCGTACCCGTACTGCGCGGCGGGCGACGCGATCGCACCCGAGAGTGACGTACGCGCCACCGCTTCGCCCGTGGCGGGATTGAGGAACGTGACGTAGCCCTCGTAGTCGCCCACGGCGAGCGTCGAACCGACGCGGATCGGGGTCGACACCGAGCGGTAGAGCATCGTATCGTTCACCCAAGCTTCGCGGCCGTTCGTGCGGTTGAACGCATGGATGCGACCCGCGTCGTCGACTTCGTAGACCATGCGAGCGTCGGCCACAGGCCCCGTGACCGCGTCGACGGGAGCGGCCCAGACCGTGCGGCCGTTTTGCGTCTGCATGCAGACGACGTTCCCCTGGAAGGTGGCCGCGCACATGAGTTCGTTGTCGACCCAGGGACGACCCACGACGTCGATCAGTCGTTCGACCTCGGTGATCCCCTTGGCCTGCCCGATCACGGCGTCGAACACCACCTTGCCGTCGTTCGGATTGAGGGCGAGAAGGCGACCGTTCGCTTGACCGATCAGAACGCCCGCGGGCGACCAGGCCATCTGCGAGAAGACCTTGAGCGTGAGTGCGGGCACCTGACCCTGATAGCGCCAGACGCGGGCGCCCGTGATGAGGTCAAAACCGGTAATGCGCGTATCGGACGACTTCACAACGACGCGACCCGCGCCGACGAGCGGCGGCACGTCGATGTCGGACGAAAGCGTCGCGCTCCAGACGAACTTGCCTTCGGCGTCGAAGACTTCGACTTCACCTCGCTCGGTCCCGACCGCCACGTAGTTGCCGTCCGTTCCGACACCGGCCGTAATCCGACCCTTGGTCTTCGCGCGCCACACCACCTCGCCCGTCTGACGGTCGAGTCGGTAGAGCTCGTCTTCGCCCGCCGCATAGACGGCGTTGTCCGTCACGGCCGGGGCGAGACTGCGCGAAGCGCCTTCGCCCACGTTGACGCGCCAAAGCACGCGGGCCGTCGTCTTCGGCGTGATGTCCTGAAGTTCGGCGGGTTCGTGCGTATCGGACGAAGAAAACAGACCGCAGCCGGCCAGCGGCAACGAAAGAAGCGCGGCCGCCGCGAGGCGGGTCAGCACATGGTTTAAAGACATGCTCGAAATTCCTTGCGAACGTAGGCGGCGCGTCGCGCAGGCTCCTGGGAGGGGCGGCGGGAAACGTTCGGAACGATCCGAGCCGTCCTCGTCGGGTCGCGGCGCCGTCGGTTGGCCGTCATTGTACGGGGCCCGATGCTCGGGCGTGAAGCGGTAAGGGGACTTTTTCGGCGTCCCGGGTCCCTCTTTTCCACGAAAAACGCCCGTCCGGGCAAAGGGCGGGCGGCTTTCGAAGCGGCTCGCCCGATCGGACGGCCGCCAGTGTGTGCTCGGTCGATCAGCCTTCGACCGTCGGGAGAGCGCCCAGCTTGTACTGAACGACGCGAACGATCGGATCGTTCTTGTCGGCGACCTTCATGAGCTCTTCCCAGGCGGCGCGGGCCTTGGCGACGTCGCCCTTGGCGCGCCAGATGTCGCCCTGACGATCGAGGACGATCGACTTTTGACGGGGTTCGGGCTTCGCGGCTTCAAGGAGAGCGAGCGCGTCGTCGAGCTTCCCTTCGTCGTAGTAGACGCCCGCAAGACGCACGCGAGCGATTGTTTCGTATTCGGGGTGGTTCGACTTTTCGATCACCCACTTCAACTTCTCTTCCGCCGCGGCGAAGTCGCCCGAGCCGAGCGCGGCCTGCGAGGCGACGAACGCCGCAAGCGGCGCGTAGATCGTGGATCCGTACGAGGAAATCAGACCCGAGGAAAGCGACGCGATGTTTTTCGCATCGTTGTTGGCCACGGCGTGCTGCAGTTGCACGTAGGCGCCTGCCGCCGAAGCCGTCTGATTGCGCTGATACCAGTGCCAGCCGTTCCAGGCGGCAAAACCGAGACACACGACGCAGACGGCGGCCGTCACGGGGGTACCCCACGTGTCCCACCAGGCCTTCATCTGATCGATACTTTCCTGCTCTTCCAAGTCGTAAGCCATCGCTTAGCGCTCCTAAGTTCGTTGTCGGCGATGCGGGCGATCAGGCGCGCATCGTTGCAAGCGCCGCCGCCACCGTCTTCGGTGCGTCGGCCAGCGCCACGCGGGTTTGTTCGGCAAAGGGAACCGTGCGACCGTCGTCGTAGGCACGAAGCGCTTTGACGGAAACGGCGCCGTCGGCAAGTTCGTCCTCGGTTGCAAAGACCGCAAAGTCGGCGCCCGAAGCGTCCGCCTTCTTCATTTGGCTCTTAATGCTGCCGCTGCCCGGGTGCACGATAACGCGCACGTTGAGATCGCGCATCGCTTCCGCAAGGAGCAGGGCCTTTGTCTGCGTGTCTCCGCCGTGGTGAATGACGTAGACGTCCGTCTGCGTCTTCACGGGCACGTTGCCGACTTCGCGGATGAGTTCGATCACACGCTCCATCCCCATGGCAAAGCCCACGCCCGGAGCCGGACGGCCGCCGAGCATTTCGACGAGCGGGTCGTAGCGACCGCCGCCGCAAATCGTGCCCTGAGCGCCGAGCTTGTCGGTGATCCACTCGAAGACGGTGTGGTTGTAGTAGTCGAGACCTCGAACGAGACGCGGGTTGATCGTGTATTCGATCCCGGCCGCGCTCACGAGTTCTTCGAGACGGTTGAGGAACCCGCGACTCTTTTCGCCGAGGAAGTCGAGCAGACGCGGGGCCGCGTCGACGAGCTCCTGCATGTCGGGGTTCTTCGTATCGAGAATGCGCAACGGATTCGTATAGAGACGGCGAAGCGCGTCTTCGTCGAGCTCGCTCTTGTGGTCTTCGAAGTAGCGGATGAGCGCATCGCGGTGCGCCTGACGTTCGTCGAGCGCGCCGAGGGTGTTCATCTCAAGCTTCACGGGCCCCACGCCGAGCGCCTTCCAGATACGCGCGAGCATGACGATCATTTCCGCATCGACGTCGGGGCCTTCCATCCCGAGGGCTTCGGCGCCCAACTGATGGAACTGGCGGTAGCGGCCGCGCTGGGGACGCTCGTGACGGAACATGGGACCGCAGTACCAGAGACGCTGGTTGGTACCGTAGAGCAGATTGTGTTCGTTCACGGCACGCACCACGGCGGACGTGCACTCGGGACGTAGCGTCAGCTGGTCGCCGTTCATCGAATCGACGAAGGAGTACATCTCCTTTTCGACGATGTCGGTCACTTCACCGACCCCGCGCGTGAATACGCGCGTGTTTTCCAGAATCGGCGTGCGGATTTCCTGGTACCCGTAACGCTCAAGGACGTCGACGGCCGTCTTCTGAACGAACTGCCAGAGCGCGGCGTCCTGCGGAAGCATGTCGTTCATGCCCTTGACGCCCGTGAATTTTTCCTTCGCCATTGTCGAAACCTTCGTTGATGCGGGATCGCTCTATCGCGACTCCTATGATTTTTATGAAATTTATTGTGCGTACGTGGTTTGCACGAATTCTTCAATCATAGCCTGAAAGCGTTCCCCCATGTCGGAACCTTTAAGGCTCGCGACCTTGACGCCGCGGATGTAGACGGGGGCGACGGGACTCTCGCCCGCCCCGGGAAGACTGATGCCGATGTCGGCCTGACGGCTTTCGCCGGGGCCGTTCACGACGCACCCCATGACGGCCACTTTCATGCCCGCGGCGCCCGGATACGTAGTACGCCACTCGGGCATGCGTTCCCGGAGGAATTTCTGCGTCGAGGCGGCTAGCTCCTGGAACAATTCCGAGCTCGTGCGACCGCACCCCGGGCAACTTGTCACGGTCGGAAGGAACGAGCGAAGCCCGAGGCTTTGCAGGATTTCCTGCGCGACGACGACTTCTTCCGTGCGGGCTGCGCCGGGCGCGGGCGTGAGCGAGACGCGAATCGTGTCGCCGATCCCCTCTTCAAGGAGCACGCCGAGGGCCGTGCTCGAAGCGACGATACCCTTCGAGCCGATCCCTGCTTCGGTGAGTCCGAGGTGAAGCGCGTAGGAGGAACGCTTCGCAAGCATGCGGTAAAGACGCAGCAATTCCGGCACGGTCGAAACCTTGCAGGAAAGAACGATCCGGTTGGCAGGGAGCCCCAGCGCCTCGGCCCCCTTGGCACTCGAAAGGGCGCTTTCGACAAGTGCCTCAAGGAGCACTTCAGAGGGATCCGCGGGTTCTGTTCGGGCGTTGTTCTCATCCATCATCCGCGCGAGCAGATCCTGATCAAGGGAACCGCCGTTGACACCGATACGCACCGCGGCGCCGTAACGCTTGGCGGTTTCGATCATCACGGCGAAATTTTCCGCCGCGCGATCGCCCTTGCCGACGTTCCCCGGGTTTATGCGGTATTTTGAGAGCGCCGCCGCGCATTCGGGGACTTCGGTAAGGAGCTTGTGGCCGTTGTAGTGAAAATCCCCCACGAGCGGCACGAAGCACCCCGCCCGATCGAGTTTTTCTCGAATCGCAACGACCGCACGGGCGGCTTCGGGCGTGTTGACCGTGAGACGCACGAGTTCGCTGCCCGCACGCGCGAGCGCGAGCACCTGTTCGACGGTTTTCTCCACATCGGCCGTCGAGGTGTTGGTCATCGACTGAACGACGACGGGACGTCCCCCGCCGATCGTGACCGTGTGGTCCTTCCACTTCACCTCGACCGCATGGGTCGGGTGACGTTGCAAGCCTTCCGTTCGAATGGTTGTCATGGTGCTTTTCGAAAACGTGAAAAAAGCGGCGCAAACGCTGCGCCGCCGTGGTGATGTCGGACCGTCGCTTTACTGCAGGGCGAAGCGCGCGACCCCATTTCGGATCGCGAAGGCGTAATCGTAGGCCTTCCCGTCAACGGACAGCGTGAGCGCGCGACCGTTGCCGATCGTAAAGCGCGAGCCCGAAGGCACGTCGACCGTGTGCGACTCGCCCGCCTTCATTTCACGCGCGACGATGCGTTCGCCCGCGGGGCCCGTCACCTGCACCCAGCAGGAAGCGCTCGTCTCGAGCGTTACGCGGTGCACGACGGGAGCGACGGGATCGGTCCGTGCGGGCTCGTCAACCGCACGGGCGGGCGCGTTCGAAGCGCTCTGCGTGTTCTCGGCAGCAGGAGCGGCCGGCGTCACCGGCGCGGCGGACGCAACATTGGGCTCGGCCGGAGCCGGCGTCGGGGCGGGAGCGGGAGTCGCGACCGGAGCAACGGGAGCCGTCGGCGCCGAAGCGGCTTCGCTCGCAGTCGATGCAGGCGAACCCGTCGCGACGGGCGTCTGCACTTCGTTCACGCCCTCTTCGACCTTTTCGGCTTCGCTCAGAACGTTCGAACCGAAGCGGTCCGTGTAAAGCCCCCAGGCCCCCGCAGCCACGATGAGAATAAAGACGAAGAAAAGACTCACCTTGAGACCGCGATGACTCGAATTCGAGCGGATGACCTGTTCTTCGTTCGGGTTCGTTACGGGCACCTGACCGACGTTGCCGCCCGTGCGTCCGTAGCGGGCGTTGTAGTCGGCCTGAAGACGCACGGGATCAAGCCCGAGCTGCTGGGCGTAGCCGCGGATGAAGGCGCGCACGTAGACGGGCTCGGGCAGCTGCGACATATCTTCGCTTTCGAGCGCTCGAATCTGCATCACCGAGAGACGGCACTTCACGGCCATGTCGCCGAGCGAGATGCCCGCGGCTTCGCGGGCCTGCCTCAATTCCTCGCCGAACCCCTGGGTTGCGGCCTTTTCCACGATCGTCGGATCTTCTTTCGCCATGGCGTCCATCTCTTCGGTGTGGACGGACTCTCGGAAGGATTCCGTCCTGGTAATTGGTTCGAGGTTCCCTCTCGCTTTTGGGGCGGCGCTCAGCGCGTACCCATGCCTTTTTGCAGGATGACGGCCGCTTCGGCCTTTTGTTGCGCGAGGCGTTCGGCACGGCGCGTGCGGTCGCGCACTTCGCCCGCAAGCTGCCCGCATGCGGCATCAATGTCGTCGCCGCGCGTCTTGCGAACGGTCGTCACAATGCCCGCCTCGTTGAGGCGGCGGCAGAAAGCGAGCACGCGATCGCGTTCGGGCTTGCGAAGATCCGACTGCGTGAAAGGATTGAAGGGAATCAGGTTGAACTTGCACGGAACGTTTTCGCGCCGCACGAGTTCGATCAGTTTTTCGGCCTCGTCGAGACCGTCGTTGATCCCGCCGAGCATTACGTATTCGAACGTGATGAAGTCGCGCGGCGCCACCTTGAGGTAACGTCGGCACGCGGCCATCAGGTCGGCGAGAGGGTGCTTCCGGTTGACGGGCATGAGCTTATCGCGCAACTCGTCGTCGGCCGCATGCAAGCTCACGGCGAGAGCGACCGGAGCCGCTTCGGCGAGCTTGTCCATTTGACGCACGAGTCCGGACGTGGACACCGTCACCCGGCGTCGCGACAGACCGTAGCCGTTGTCGTCGAGAAAGAGCTTGAGCGCGGGAATCACGTTGTCGAGATTCTGGAGGGGTTCCCCCATGCCCATCAGCACCACGTTGCTGATCACGCGATCGTTCGGATCGGTGATGCCGCGATCGCATCGGAGTTCGCGTTCGGCCCACCAGAGCTGACCGACAATTTCGCTCGTACGCAAATTGCGATTGAACCCCTGTTTGCCCGTCGAGCAAAAGAGGCACCCCATGGCGCAGCCCGCCTGGGTCGAGATGCAGAGCGTGCCGCGGTCGTCCTCGGGGATGAACACCGATTCGACCGCGTTTCCGTTACCGACATCGAAGAGCCACTTGCGCGTTCCGTCGGCCGATTTCTTTTCGGCAATCGGCTTCGGAGGCTCGATTTTCGCGAGCACGGCGAGCTTCGCACGGAAGCTCTTCGCAAGATTCGTCATCTGCTCGAAATCGTCTTCGACGTGACGATGCAACCACCGCGCGAGCTGCGTCGCGCGGAAAGCTTTTTCGCCGTGCGAGGCGCACCAGGCGGTGAGCCCCTCGAGGTCGAAGTCCAACAGATTGACGCGGTCGTCCTCACGGACGACCGACGTCGCGGCACCCGCCGCGGCGGGCTCTTCTCGAATGTCGGTCACGGATAGTCCTTTGGCTTGGCCTTTACCGGATTAGCGGCTGTGAACGGCGAGCGTCGGGAAGAAGTAGGCAACTTCGACGGCGGCCGTTTCGGGAGCGTCGGAGCCGTGGACGGCGTTGGCGTCGATGCTTTCGGCGAAGTCGGCACGGATCGTGCCCGGAGCGGCCTTCTTCGGATCCGTGGCGCCCATGAGCTCACGGTTCTTGAGGATGGCGCCTTCGCCTTCGAGCACCTGGATCATCACGGGGCCGGACGTCATGAACGCAACGAGGTCCTTGAAGAAGGGGCGTTCGCGGTGCACGGCGTAGAAGCCTTCGGCTTCGGCCTGGGAGAGCTGGCGCATCTGGGCGGCGACGATCTTGAGACCGGCGTTTTCGAAACGCGTGTAGATCTGGCCGATCACGTTCTTCGCGACGGCGTCGGGCTTGATGATGGAAAGGGTGCGCTCAATAGCCATTTTGTTGACTCGCTTAACTTACGGTTGAGAATTCGACGAGACGGACAACGAGACGTAAACAGCCCGTTCTCCCGAGATTCGGGAGGCATCCGTCCTCAAACGTGAGATTTTATCACGCGCCATTCCGGCTCCCCTCCTCCCTTTGCGCTTTTTTCGCTTTGTTACGGGGGCCTTTCGATCGCGATCGGGGCTGTTGCAGGCGCTCCGAAGCGCTATCCTAAGAAGCTCCCCGAACCCGAATCGCGCCCCGCGCGTCAAAGGAGCAACATGTCGAAAGAAAAAAACGTGGGAACCGCCTTCGCCGACAACCTCGGCACCGCACTCGGCGGATGCGTGCGCGATCAGACCGTCGTGCTTTTCAACCGCGACGTCGCGGCTTCGGCGGGCGTGAAGCTTTGTCCGATTCCGTTTGCAGGTGAGAAAAAGAAGCGCGGCTTCAAGATCCGTTGGGCCGCACTCCTTGCGGGCGCGGGACTTTGGGGGGCGCTCTCGGAACTTCCCGAACTCGGGCGCGAGACGCGGCTTCTGAACCGCACCGAGCGCGCCCTTGCGGTCTACGCGGACGAAGCGCTTGAAGGGCGCTTGCTCGGCAAAGTCTCCCCCGAAGAGCGTGAAACCTACGAAGAGCTTCGCAAGGCCTTTCTCGTGCTTGCGCGTCGCCCTTCGACGCGCGCCGAAGACTTCGCGAAAGCGTTTCTCGACGCGGTGCGCGCCTGGGATCCCGCGAGCGCGGCGAATTCCGAGCGTGCGCTGCGCGCCACGACGCACCGCGTGACCGAGGCCGCACACATCTTCTCGCGTCTCACGCAGAGCCTGCGCGATTCGCCCTACGCCTACGATCCGAACGCGTTTTCCGAGAAAGCGTGATGCCCGCCGCGCGGTAACGCGCGGTGCGACCACCGAGACACAAAGAAAAAGCGGTCGCCCGGAATCGGAGCGGCCGCTTTTTCTTATGCGAAGACCGGAGGCGCTTTACGCTTCTTCATCCTCGAGTCGGATCTTCACATTGTCGTCGCCCTGAGCGGCGATGCGCTTTTCGATCGACTCGGCTTCTTCGGAAAGCTTCTCGGGCTTGGGACCGGGTTCGAGCACCGCGATCGATTCGACGTGGCCCGTGTGCGGGAACATGTTCATGATGCCCGCGGCGCGGATGTGCCAACCGCCTTCGTGATGCAGAACCGCGCAGTCGCGCGCGAGCGTCGCCGGGTTGCAGGAGACGTAGACGACGCGCGCCGGGCGCACGTCGGTGGCGGCGAGAACGCGCGAGAGCGCGAGCGCCCCTTCGCGCGGCGGGTCGATCAACACGCGGTCGATCCCGCCCATGCGGGCGTTGAGTTCGTTCCAGTCGTCTTCGCACCAGGTAAAGAGGTTGCGGGCGACGAACTCGGTCTTATCCTTCAGGCCGTTGCTCTCCGCACCGCGGCGCGCGCGGGCGACGAGCCCTTCGGAGCCTTCGATGCCGATCACGCGGGCGCTGCGGCGCGCGAGCGGCAGCGTGAAGTTGCCGAGACCGCAGAAAAAGTCCGCGACCTTGTGTTCGGGTCGCACGTCGAGAAGACGCACGGCGCGCCCGACCATCGTCTCGTTGAGGGCGTGGTTGACCTGCGTGAAGTCGGTGGGCTTGAAGGCGATGCGAACGTTGAATTCGGGGAGTTCGAGGCCGAGCGCTTCTTCGTTTTCGGGACGAACGGCGTGAGCCGTTTCGGGGCCCTTCGGCTGGAACCAGATGTCGACGCCGTGCGTGTCGCCGAAGTCGAGCATCGCCTGACGGTCGGCTTCGGTCGGTTCCTCAAGAATGCGGAAAACGAGCGCGGTGCGGCCGTCGCCGCCCACGGCCACTTCGATCTGGGGCATGCGCTGACGGATCGAGAGCGAGGCGACGAGTTCGCGCATCGCGGGGAGCATGTCGGAGATCTTCTTCGGAAGAATCCGGCACTCCGTCATGTCGGCGACGTACGAGGAGCTCTTTTCGTGGAACCCGACGAGAACGCCGCCCTTTTTCGCCACGTCGCGCACCGTCAGACGCGCGCGGTGACGGTAGTTCCAGGTCGGACCGTAGATCGGCGTAAGAACGCTTTCGGGACGCACCTTGCCGATGTGCCAGAGCGTGTCGAGGAGAACCTTTTCCTTATAAGCGACCTGAGCGAGCGGGTCGAGGTGCTGCATGGCGCACCCGCCGCAGCTCCCGGGGCCGTGACCGAAATTCGGGCAGGCGGGCTTGACGCGCTGCACGCTCTCGCGGTGCACCGCCGTTACGCGCCCCATTTCGTAGCTCGCCTTGTTGCGGATGCGCTCGTAGGTCACGCGTTCGCCGGGCAGCGCGCCCACGATGAAGACGACCTTGCCGTCCCTCTTCGCCACGCCGCGACCTTCCTGGTCGAGACGCTCCACGTCCACGGTGAAGTATTCCGGGGTTTTCTCCTTCGATCGACGTCCCATGAGTCGGATCTCCTTGCGCTGCGTTGGTGTCGGGCGGTACGGATGCCAAGACGACCGGCGGGCCGCCCGCCCAGTCCGGTTGTCGGAAAATTCGGAGGCGCCATTGTGCCAAAAAAGGACGCCCGCGTGGCGTGCGGGCGCTCTCGGAAACGACTCAGCGACGGGGCGCGAGGTACTTCATGGGGTCGACGGGTTTGCCGTGATCGCGTACTTCAAAGCGCAGGAAGGGGCGCTTCGGATCGGTGCCGCCGAGCTCGGAAATCTTCTGACCGGCCCGCACCTTGTCGCCCACTTTGACGACGATCTTCGAATTGTGCCCGTAGGCCGTCACAAAGGTCTTCGTGTGCTGCACGATGACGAGCTGGCCGTAACCCTTCACGCCGTCGCCCACGAAGAGGACCGTGCCGTCCGCGGCCGCGACGACCACGTCGCCCACGGTGCCGCCGATGTCAAGACCCATCTTGTTTTGCGTGTAAGTGGCGAGCACTTCGCCGCGTGCGGGCCACAAAAGGCGCGTCCCCGGCACGATCGCGGGCGCCTTTTCGGGCTTCGGCGAGGGTGCCGCAGCACTCCCTTCGGCGGGCTTTGCGGGCGCGTTCGTGATCGCGGTCGTTTCCTCGACGTTCGAGCTCGGCGTACGCACGACGGTCGAGGGGGTTTCCGCGGTTTCGGGCGCCTTCGGCTCATTGTCCGTATCGGTCACGCGGTTGACGCGCACCGACGAAGACACTTCGTAGGGACGCGGCTCCGTCACCGATTCGGGCAGACGCAGGGACTGCCCGATACGCAACTGCGTCGGATCCGTAATGGCGTTGAGACGCGCGAGCTGCCCCGCATCGAGCCCGTAGCGCACGGAAATGTTGTAGATCGTGTCGCCCGGGGCCACAACGTGCGTGCGGCCCGAATCGCGAACGAGCCCGGGGGCGCTCGAACCCGCGGACGTGCCCGCGGAATACTGCGAGCGGTCCACGACGGGCACGGTGCTCGGATCGATCGTCGAGCAGCCCGTGAGAACGAGCGCGCCGAAGGCCGCAAACGCCGCGGCGGAAAGTTTCAAGTTGCGGTTCATACACTTCGACGCCCCGGGGGTCCCTTTTTCATTGTGTTCTTTCGGGAACCGGAGCGCCGCCTCCTTGTTGGAATTCAATCGTTGTCGGCTTTTGCCGGAAGTTCGGTCGAAGCCGGACTCAGTCGCGGTTCGGCCCCAAGTCGCCCGCGAGCCACCGGCCCGTGCGTTCGACCTCGCGGTGCGCGGTGAGGTCGATCTGCAGGGGCGTCACCGACACGTACCCGTGCGCGGTCGCCCAGAAGTCCGTCCCTTCCGCGGCATCGGCAGGCTTCCCCGCGGCACCGAGCCAGTAAATCGGGAAGCCCCGCGGGCTCATCTCTTCGATCACGGGTTCGGCGCTCATGCGGCGCCCGAGGCGCGTCGAGCGGATGCCCTTCACCACGTCGAAGGGGAGGTTCGGCATGTTGACGTTGAGAAGCACGGGGGCCGTCGTATCACGTTCCTCAAGATAGCGCTCGACGACCGTCTCGGCAATGCGCGCGGCGGAATCGAGCTCGGCCCAACCCTTGTCGATCTGCGAGAAGGCGATCGAAGGCACCTTGAAGAGGTACCCTTCGATGGCCGCCGCGACCGTACCCGAATACATCGTGTCGTCGCCCATGTTGGCGCCGCAGTTGATCCCCGAAACGACGAGGTCGGGCATCTCGTCGAGAAGCCCCGTCAGCGCCACGTGAACGCAGTCGGACGGGGTCCCGGAGACGACGTAGAGATTTTCGCCCGGCATGTGTTCGACCGTGAGCGGGCGGTTGAGCGTGAGCGAATTCGAAGCGCCCGAATGATTGTGGTCGGGCGCCACCACCGTGACGCGCCCGAAGCGGCGCATGGCGCGCGCGAGCGCCTGAATGCCGGGGGCTCGGTAACCGTCGTCGTTCGATACGAGAATGTGCATGGGTTTGAACCGTTCGAGAGTGCGGACCGCGTTCCCTTTTTGCATGACGATGCGCCCGAAGTCGGGCCCGGGAAACGCGGGCGGAGTCTGTGGAAAGTGTCCGTGATTTTAACGGAGCCTTCCCCTTCGGGCGGCGCGCGAAGCCCGACCGTCACGGATCGGTACGATTTTTGACGAATAAGGCAAGGTTCGGAGTCGAAAAAAAAGCCGCCCGACAACGTGCGTCGGACGGCTTTCGAAGGCTTTCGGCAGCGGACTTTCGCGCCAAGCCGCTATCAGCAGCCGCACTCCGTGCCGAGGAAGTCGAGCGCGACGCGCACGTGCAGGGCGGCGCCCTTCACGAGCACGTCTTCGTCGACCGTGTAGCGGCCGTGGTGCTGCGCCCAGCACGCACCGCACGCTTCGTTGCGAACGCCGAGGAAGACCATCACGCCCGGAGCCTTTTCCTGGTAGCGCGAGAAATCTTCGCCGCCCATCGTCGGCGGGTAGTCATAGAGGCAATCCTCGCCCAACACCTTTTGAGCGCTCTTTCGGACGAGCGCCGCCATCGCGGGATCGTTCACCGTGGGCGGCACGAGTTCTTCGTACGTCACTTCCGCATCGCCGCGCATGCTGCGTGCCGTTTCGCGCGCGATGCGTTCGATCTGTTCGGGGAAGCGCCGACGCACTTCGGGGCTGAAGCAACGAGTCGTACCGGTCATTTCGGCCGTACCCGAAATCACGTTGAAGCGCGTGCCGGAATGCAGTTCGCCGATCGTCACGACGGCCGTATCGACGGGCGAGGTTTCGCGGCTCACCACCGTCTGCAGGTTGAGCGCGATCGACGCAGCCATCACGGTCGCGTCCGCACAGAGGTGCGGCTGCGCACCGTGACCCGCCTTGCCGAGCACCTTGATCGTGAAGCGGTCGCCCGAAGCCATGGTCGGACCTTCGCGCACGGAAATCTTCCCGGCTTCGATGTCGGACCAGACGTGAATGCCGAACGCGGCGTCGACCCCGTCCATGGCGCCGTCTTCGATCATCTTCTTCGCACCGAGACCGATTTCTTCGGCGGGCTGGAAGCAAAGACGCACCGTCCCGCAGAGTTCGGAACGGATGTCGGAGAGCATCTTCGCGGCCGTCAGGAGCATCGAGATGTGGCAGTCGTGACCGCACGCATGCATGAGACCGGGTCGTTCGCTCGCGAACGACAAACCGGTTTCTTCCGTAACGGAGAGCGCGTCGATGTCGCCGCGCAGAAGAATCGTGCGACCGGGACGCGCGCCCTTGATCGTGGCGAGCGTGCCCGTCGGCATGCCGCAGACGCGCCATTCGACGCCCATCTTGTCAAGTTCTTCGCGAATCTTGCGGGCGGTGTCATGCTCTTCACCGCTCGCCTCCGGATAACGATGGAAATGGCGACGCATTTCAATCTGGTACGACTCGTACTTCTCTTCGAGAGCCTTGAGATCCATGTTTTTTCCTTTCTTCTCGGTCCGCCCCGAACGCTCGGGACGACTCCTCTCAAAACAGGAACCCGGGCGAAGGCGTCCGGGTTCGAAAGCAACGATGCTCTCAGAACATCTTCGCGAAGATGCCGGCAATCACGACCGACGTGATCGTCACGGTCGCAAAGCCGCCGACGATCATCGGCGGGAAGATCTTCGACATCAGGTATTCGCGTTCGTCCTCGGTGGCGGCCATTTCCGCGCACATCGATTCGGTGATGATGGCGTTGAAGGGGAAGCCGTAGAGGGCCGTCAGGCAGTTGGCATAGCCGAGCCAGACGGGAATGCCGAGCGCGCGGGCGACGATCCAGGCGACGACCGCCATACCGAGGATGCCGAAGACGATGAGGGTCACCATCGGGCCGATGATCGCCACGAGCATTTCGGGCGTACAGTCCTTGAGACCGTCGAAAATGAACATCATGAGCGCAAAGAGCATGATCTGGTAGGAGTTCGCCTTCGTGAGGATGTTGGGCTCAAGAAAGCCAAGACGGCAGAAGAGTACGCCCAACACCAGACACCAGATCGCGCCCGAAATTCCCGTGATCCCCCCGGCGAGCATCGCAAGCCACGCCACGAACCCAAGCTTCACGAGCATGACGATCGGAGAATTCCATTCGTCGGGCAGATGCAAAATCGCGTGCTTCTGCTCTTCGGGCAACTTCGTCACCGCCTTGATGTCGGTTTCTTCTTCGGCCGGATCGCCCTTGACGCGTCCCGAGCGGTATTCGGCAAGAAGACGGGCGCCTTCGCGCTTCAGGCAGACGGCCGTCAGGGGGTAGCCCGCAAAGCCCTGAATGCAGTACATCGAAATCGCAAAGACGGCCGCCGTCGTCAGGCCCGCTTCCTGCGCGGCCTGCTGCATCATCGTTGCCGCAACGATCCCGCCCGTCAGAGGCGGCAACCCCGCGATCACGAGCGCCTGATCCATGAAGAAGGGGCAGACGAAGTAAGCGACCGCACACATCCCCACCAGACCGCACACGCAGAGAATAACGGTCTTCCACTGCGCGAGGAGCGCTTCGAGACTGATCATCGTCCCCATGTGGGTGATGATGAGGAACATCGCCACGGTGTTCGCAAAGGGCATGAGGTGAGCTTCGGTCACGAGCTCTTTGGGCAGAATCGTCCAATAACCCAACAGCAACACGACGGCGGACACAAAGACGGACGGCACCCAGGCGCGCGTGAGTTTCGCCACGACTTCGCCGATGATGACGACGATGCCGCAGATGATGAAGGCAGCCATGAAGTTATACATGGGGTCTCCCGGGAAAATTGAGGAATCTTTTGTTTCGACGGAATCGCGACGAAGCCGCGGAGGCTCCAGCAAAAAGACGGCCTTGCGGCCGCCCGTAACCCGTCGTTCAATTCGATTGTAGGGGACGAACCTTCCCACCCCCGACCGCACCGACTACGACAATTCTTTTAGTGCGATTGCGTGCCGCCAACTTCGACCGTTTTGGCATTGCCGCACGCTTCGCTTCGCACGGGTAGCGCCATGGTTTGCAAAGAAAAAGCCTTGCAAAAACCGGGGTTTTGCAAGGCTCCGTTTCGCGCGACGCGCGTCAGAATTTGCTGAAGGTGCGCGCTTCGGGAAAGCGCATCGCGAAGGTCGACCCTTTGCCCGGCGTCGACTCGATGGCGAGCGCCCCCCCGTTGTGGCGAAGGATGTGTTTGACGATCGCAAGTCCCAGCCCCGTGCCGCCCGTGGCGCGAGAACGCCCTTTGTCGACGCGGTAGAAGCGCTCGGTAAGCCGCGGGATGTGCTTCGCGTCGATCCCGATCCCCGTGTCCGTCACGGAAAAGCACGAGCCCGTGCCGAACCGCCCCCAACGCACCGTAATGCTGCCGCCCTCAGGCGTGTAGCGAACGGCGTTCGAGACGAGGTTCATCGCAGCGCTGCGCAACTCGTCGGCAAAACCCACGAGCGAGACGTCTTCGATTTCCACGCGGAATTCGTGCTTGCCCATGGAGAGGGCCTTCCCTTCGCGCACGACGTCTTCGACGAGCTTGGGCATGGCGACGACGTCGGGCTCGTCAGTCGAGCCTTCGTCTTCGTTTTCGAGACGCGAGAGGGTAAGGAGATCGTCGAGGAGCATTCGCATGCGCTTTGTTTGTTCGCGCATGAGCGAGCGGTGGTAGGCAAGCACTTCGCGGTTCGCGCCCTCGTCGTCCTTTTCGAGGTCCAAAAACCCGCTGATGACGGTGAGCGGCGTACGAAGTTCGTGACTCACGTTCGCGACGAAGTCGCGACGCACCTCTTCGAGGCGCCGGCCTTCGGTGACGTCGCGCGTGACGATCATCGTGTGACGCGCGTCGGGTGCGACGGCCGCCACTTCCAGAATGAGGTTCGTGCCTTCGGGCTCCGTGACGAAGGGAGCCGCGTAGTCGCGCGTCTGCATCCACTGACGAAGCCGCTCGTCGTGCAGCACGTCGAAAAGGGGCTTGCCGACCACGTCGGGCGTAAAGCCCAGGTGGCGCAACGCCATGTCGTTCAACCACTCGATCTGGTTGTCGTCGCGCAGAATCACGACGCCCTCGGGCAGGAGTGCCAACGTTTGACGGTAGCGGAAGTCGCGGTCGCGAATGCGGCGGGCTTTCCGTTCGTCTTCGTGGACGAGCTCGCGCCACATGAGGACCGTGAGCAAAAGAAGCACCGTCGTTCCCGCAGCCCAAAGAAGGAGCGCGGCGTCGAGACTTCCCGCTAGACCCACTGCAATCGCGGCGGCCGCCAAAACGCAAAAACCCCCGATGAGGGCGAACCCCCGGGAGCGCATGAGTTCGATGTCGACCCTCCGATCGGGCAGACTCATGCCATACCCGTTCGGATTGGGTTCCTGTGTCAGATGGCTCACGATCCGTAATCCTTGGCTCGATACCCGACCCCGCGAACGGTCTCAATGAACTCTTCCGCCGACGTGCCCGCCAGAATCTTACGAAGTCGCAACATGTGAACATCCACCGTCCGTTCGTCGACGAAGGCCGTCTGCCACACCGACTCCAGAAGCTGAGCACGCGAGAAGACTCGACCGGGTTTTTCGGCAAAGAGCTTGAGGAGCTTGAATTCCTTCACGGAGAGACGGACGGGCTTGCCGTCGATCGTGGCTTCGAACTTCGATTCGTCGATGCGGATCGGCCCGCAGACAACCGCGGTCTCCCGCGGCTCCGCGCGCTTCTCGGCCCCCTCGTCCGCCTCGTTCGGTCTCGGACGGCGCCGCAGCTGCGTACGGATGCGTGCGACGAGTTCGCGCGGCAAAAAGGGCTTCACGATGTAGTCGTCCGCCCCCGTCTCCAAACCGCACACGCGGTCCGCTTCGGCCCCCCGGGCCGTAAGCATGATGACGGGAATCGACGACCAGGCACGGTCGCTTCGAAGCTCCTTGAGCCAGTCGAGCCCGGACATGTCGGGCAACATCCAGTCGAGGAGAATCAAGTCGGGGCGCGAAAGAGCGAGCGCCGCCCGCGCGGACGCGATGTCTTCGGCCCGGTTCACCCGGAATCCTTCGCTTTCGCACACGAAGGCGACGAGTTCGCGGATGGCCGTTTCGTCTTCGACGATCAGAAGTTCAGGCATTTCGGTCGGGGAAAGGTTTTCCAACGACGTCATTCTACGGCCTTTCACGCTTGAGTCGAAGTTTGGTGGCGGATGTCGACGCCTTCTCGCACGAAGACGATCGCTTCGGCTACGTTCGTGAGGTGCGCCCCCACGCGTTCGAGCGACTTCGCAATACGGATGAGTTCGAGCCCGTCGGGAACATCCGTGTGACCTTCCTTCAGGTGTTCGACGAGCGCCACGACGGCCGCGTGCACTTCCGAGACGACGACGGGTTGGCGCGCGAGCACCGCGCGGGCCTTTTCAACGTCGATGTCTTCGACGGCGAGAAGCGCCTCGGTCGTCATGACAAGCAGATGCGCGTGGATCGTGAGGAGCGCGTCGCGCGTCGTGAGAAGTTGCCCTTCGAGCGACGAACTCATCTTACGCACGCCTTTGGCGGCGTTGCGCACTTCGTCGCCCATACGTTCGAAGTCGATCGTCATGCGCAGGCATCCGAGCAGCATGCGCAAGTCGACCGCCTGGGGCTGACGACTCGAAAGAATGCATTCGATGAAAGCGTCGAGATCCTTTTCCTGACGGTTGATATCGACGTCCGCAGCTTCGATTTCGCTCGCTTCCCGGTGGTCGAGCTTCAAAAGCACGAGACCGACGGCGTCGAGCTGACGACGCACCGAACGCCCCATTTCGAGCATGTTGTGCTTGAGTTCGCTCAGTTCTTCGTCGAAGCGTTTGACGATGTGTTGTTCCATGGCTTGTCTCCCAATCAGCCGAAGCGGCCCGTGATGTAGTCTTCGGTGGCCTTCTGTTGAGGGCGGGTGAAAATCGTGCGCGTGTCGCCGAATTCGACGAGTTCGCCGAGGTACATGAAGGCGGTGTAGTCCGAGATGCGAGCGGCCTGTTGCATGCTGTGCGTGACGATGACGACCGTGTAGTCCTTCTTGAGTTCGTCGATAAGCGTTTCAATGCGGGCGGTTGAGATCGGGTCGAGCGCCGAGCAGGGTTCGTCGAGCAGGAGCACTTCGGGCTTCACGGCGATACCGCGCGCGATGCAAAGGCGCTGTTGCTGACCGCCCGAGAGCGATGTGCCGGGCTGCTGGAGCTTGTCCTTCACGTCGTCCCAGAGCGCCGCCTTGTGCAGCGCCCAATAAACGCGCTCTTCCATGTCGGCCTTCGAGAGCTTTTCACGAAGACGCACGCCGTAGGCGACGTTCTCGAAAATCGACATCGGGAAGGGAGTCGGGCGCTGGAACACCATGCCGATGCGGGCGCGCAGATCCGTCACGTCGATGTCGCGCGAGAGAATGTCGAGGTCCCCCATGTGGAGGTACCCTTCGGCGCGTTGCCCGGGATAGAGATCCTGCATCCGGTTGAAGGAACGCAGGAGCGTCGACTTGCCGCAACCCGAGGGACCGATGAAGGCTGTGACGCACCCTTCGGGAATCTTCATCGTGATGTTTTTGACGGCGTGAAAGTCCCCGTAGTAGAGGTTCAGGTCACGCATTTCGATCTTGGCCGGCGGCATTTCGCGCGGCGTTGCGGAGATAGTCGTATCCATTTTTTTCAACTGAATGTCGTTCGGGTGTTCGGTCAGCGGGAGCGGCGACGTTCGCGCAACCAGATCGCAGCCGAACTCATGACGAGGACGAGAAGGAGCAGCACGAGTGCCGTGCCGTACTGCAGAGGACGCGTCGCTTCGATGTTGGTCCCGGAGGTCGCCATGACGTAGATGTGATAGGGAAGCGCCATCACGGGCTCAAAGAGCGAAGCGCCGTCCTTCGGAGTGAAAAAGACGCTGCCCGTGTACATGATCGCGGCCGTTTCACCTGCGGCACGCGAGAGCGCGAGGATCGACCCCGTCAGAACGCCCGGAAGCGCATTGGGAAGAATCACCTTCGTGACCGTCTCGAAGCGCGAGGCTCCGAGCGCGAGGCTCGCTTCGCGCCACTCCTGGGGTACCTGCGAGAGGGCCGCCTCGGTCGTGTTGATGATGATGGGCAGCGAGAGCACGGCAAGCGTGAGGATCCCCGAGAGCAGGCTCACGCCGAAGCCGCAGAAGACCACGAAAAAGGTGAGCCCGAAAAGACCGAAAACGATCGAGGGAACGCCCGCGAGGTTCGCGATCGAGAGACGCGTGAGCGTCACCCAGGCCGAGTCCTTCGCGTACTCGTGCAGATAGACCGCGCTCATGACGCCGAGCGGTAGCGCGATGACGAGCGCCCCGGCCGCAAGGAGGAAGGTCCCGACCAAACAGGGCCAGATCCCTCCTTCCGTCATCATGTTGCGGGGCGCTTCGGTCAAAAACTCCCACGAGAGCCCCGGCAGGGCTTCGACGACGATCAGACCGATGATCGCAAGGAGCGATCCGATATTGATGATGGCCGCCGCACGCATGAAGCCGAAGCCCATGCGCTCCGTAATCGTGCGGCTCGTACGATTCGTCGAAATCATGCTTTGAGACTCATGCGGCGGGTGAAGTACCACGCCAGAAGATTGAAGACAAACGTAAGGAGGAAGAGAACGAGACCGGTCGCATAGAGTGCGTGGTAGTGTTCTCCGCCGACCGCGGCTTCGGCCATTTCGGCGGCGATGCTAGCCGTCATCGGGCGCACCGGATCGAAGATGCTCTCGGGAATGATCCCGGCGCCGCCCGCCACCATGAGCACCACCATCGTTTCACCGATCACTCGGGAAATACCGAGCATCACGGCCGTACCGATGCCGCCCATGGCCCAACGGAGTTCGACGCGCACGAGGGTTTCCCAACGGGTCGCGCCGAGCGCGAGACTCGCTTCGCGCAAACCCGCGGGCACGTTTTTGAGGGCGTCCTCGGAAATCGACGCGATCGTCGGCACGCACATGAAGGCGAGCATCAACGCGGCATTCGTCAAGTTGAGGCCCGAAGGCAAATTGAAGGTGTTTTGCAACCAGGGCGCAACCACCACCATCCCGACGAAACCGATCACGACGGAGGGAAGCGCCGCCATGAGTTCGACGAGGGGCTTGGCGATGCGGCGCACCGGTTCGGGCATGCCGCAGTGCATCGCACAAGCCGTGAGCACCCCGAGCGGCACCGCGATGAGGGTCGTCAACACCGCAGCGGCCAGAGAGCCCGTAACGAGCGCTCCGATCCCGAAGACGGGCGGTTCGTCCGTCGGATACCACTCGGTTGAGAATAGAAAGTCCGTGAGGGAGACGTCGCGCAGAATCGGAAACGCTTGCGTGCACAGGAAGAGCACGATGGCGGCAAGCGCAATGACGCTTACCGCCGCCGCGGCTCCCAGCGTTCTCCGAAAAGCCCGGTCGATCCTAAGCTTTGCGGGAAGAGCCATCCGTTATGCTCCCGGAATCAGAGCGTCGGAACGAAGCCCGACTTCTGAACGAGGGCCTGACCGTCCTTGCTCATCATGAAGTCGATCACGGCCTTCGCATCGCCCTGGGGTTCGCCCGAGGTGAAGAGGTAAAGGTCGCGCGAGATGGGCCAGGTCTTGTTCTTGGCCGTTTCCATGGAGGGCTTGACGCCGTCGACCTCAAGACCGTGCGTCTGATTGTCGAGGTAGCCGATGCCGACGTAGCCGATCGCGTTCGGATTCGAGGTCACGGCCTGAACGACGCCGCCCGAAGAGCTCTGAAGCAGAGCGCGGGGCGAAACGCGAGTCTTGCCCATGACGAGTTCCTGCCAGGATTCGAACGTGCCCGAGGAGGAGTCGCGACCGATCACGACGACCGGAGCGTCGTTGCCACCCACTTCCTTCCAGCTCTTGATCTTGCCCGCATAGATGTCGCGGAGCTGATCCTTCGTGAGACCCTTTACCGGGTTGGCGGTGTTCACCACGGGGATGATGGCGTCATAAGCCACCGTGAAACGAACGGCCTTTCCGCCCTTGGCTTCGAGGGCCTTCGCTTCCTTCTCCTTCATGTCGCGCGAGGACATGGCGATGTCGGTCATCTTGTCCTGGAGCGCCTTGATGCCGTTGCCCGAGCCCGTGCCCGAGATGGTGATCGTCACGTCCTTGTGAGCGGCCATGAAGCTTTCGGCCACCTGCTGCATGGCGGGAAGAACGGTCGTCGAACCGTTGATCGTCACCGTGCCGGCGTACGCCGAACCCATCACCATCATGCCCGCGAGGGCGCTCATCGTCATCAACTTAGCATTCGTCATTTTGATTGTGTCCGATCAGTTCGTTTCTTTGGCGGCAACCCCGGTCCCATCGACCGTTTGAGTGCTCTTTGTCGCCGCGAGAGGAAGTATGGAGATGCGGTTTGACGGCCCCGTGACGAGTTGATGACGTTTTCGTGACAGGGTGGCAGGCAAATCGGGAACAAAAAAGAAAGGGGCCGATCCGAAGATCGGCCCCTTTCGAGGAATTCTTGTGGTCGGGGCGGCGGGATTCGAACTCGCGACCCCTTGCACCCCATGCAAGTGCGCTACCAGGCTGCGCTACGCCCCGACAACCAAGACTGGGAATATTACCTGATATCTCAAAAAAAAGCAAGGCGTTGATTCTATCGAACGCTCGGAGCCTCTCAGGATTTCGATTTGTCGTCCCAGGGACCCGACTGAGGCACGAGATTTTCCGTCACGCGAGCGTTGAGCGTGCCCGAGGGATGGAAGGTGACGACGCGGCGCTCCGTAATGATCACGGTTTCGCCCGTCTTCAGGTTCCGCCCCGGACGCGCCACCTTGTCGCGAACGGAAAAATTCCCGAGGCCCGGAATCTTGACGGTGTCACCCTTGACGAGGTGTTCGGAAATCAGTTCGAAGAAGCCTTCGACGAACCCCTTGGCGGTAGGGCGGTCGATGTCGAAGTGGCGCATGAGCACTTCGGCCAACCCCGCCTTGTTGAGCGTACTGCTACCCGAGGTCTCGGGCGTATCGTATTGGAACATGAAGGTTTCCTGGCAAAAAACGACGTGCGGACCGGTCCGCAAAGACCGGTCCGCACATTTTACATAGAAATCAACAGTTAAGAGCGCAGATGTGCACCTTCGCGCTCCAACACCTCGAGAATCGCCTTCATGGCCGCATCGGCCTGCTCTTCGGACACGGGCTCTTCGCCGCGCGCGACGAGTTCGACGGCGAACGCGAGCGACTTTTCACCCGCGGCCTCCGGATCCTTCGGACGGTAAAGGTCGAAGAGTCGGAAGTCCGCCACGGGCGCAAGACGCGGATCGGCCACCTGCGCGTTATGCACGGCGCGATTGAGGCGGGCGACTTCCATGTCGGCGGGCACCACCACGGCGATGTCGCGCATCATGGGCTGGAACTTCGAGACCGGGCGATAGACGGGAAGTTCCGTCGTCAGAAGAGGCTGAACCTCAATGTCGAAGACGATCGGTGCGTGCGGCAGATCGTACGCACGGCAGGCGCGCGGATGGAGTTCGCCGATGAAGCCGATACGCTTTTCACCGATATAGACGGCGGCACTGCGCCCGGGATGGAGCCCCGGGAAGCTTGCGCGAACGAAGCGCGCCTTCAGGGGCGCGACGAGTCGTTCGAGGTCGCCCTTCAGGTCGAAGAAGTCGACCGGACGGGCGGGCACGCCCCACTGCGGATTCACCGCGGGACCGTACGCGAGACCCGCGATGTGGAGCGGCTGACGCACGCCCTTCACGGTCCACTCGCCGTCGTCCACTGCGGGATCGGGCAGGAAAACGCGACCGAGTTCGAAGACGCGAACACGCTCCGCACGACGGTTGAGGTTGTACTTGAGAATGTCGACGAGGCCGCCCACGAGCTGCGTGCGCATCACCGAGAGGTGAGAGGCGATCGGGTTGAGGAGCTTGATCGGAGTTTCGTTCGCGGAGAAGTCCTTTTCCCAGGCTTCGGGAACGAACGAGAAGTTGATGAGTTCCTGGTAACCGAGGTTCGCCATCGCGAGACGCAGAGCATGCGCCGAGCGGGAGTTTTCCTTCGGCGACTTCATCGCGGCGGGCGCCATCGGGGGACGATCCGGAAGCTTTTCGTAGCCGTAAAGACGCGCGACTTCTTCGATCAGATCCTCTTCGATTTCGATGTCGAAGCGGTACGCGGGCGGGGTCACCGTAAAGACGCTCCCGTCGAATTCATACGCAAAGCCCAGACGCTTGAAGGTTTCTTCCATCGCCTCGACCGGGATCGGCATACCGATCACCTTGAGGCAACGATCGACGCGCATCGCGACGGGCTTGCGTTCGGGCAGAGCGAGGATGCGGTCGTCGACCGGACCCGTCTTCGTTTCGGGCGTACCGCAGATGTCGAGAACGAGCTTCGTGACGTATTCGAGGTGCTCGGCCGTCGTCGAAAAGTCGACGCCGCGCTCAAAGCGGTAGGCCGCATCGGTCGAGAAATTGAGCTTGCGGCAACGACCCTGAACGGCTTCCTGCTGCCAGAAAGCCGCTTCGATGAAGAGGTCCGTCGTTTCTTCGGAAATTGAGGTCTTTTCGCCGCCCATGATCCCCGCGAGGCATTCGGGCACGTCGCCGTCGCAGATGACGCCGTAGTAGCCGTCGATCGGCTTCGTCTGGCCGTTGAGGAGCTTCACCTCTTCGCCGTCGCGCCCCCAGCGGACGGTAAGCCGCCCGCTTTCGATCTTCGAGAGGTCGAAGAAGTGGGTCGGACGACCGAGCTCGAGCATGACATAGTTCGAGATGTCGACGAGAGCCGAAATCGAGCGCTGACCCGCCCCTTCGAGGCGTTCCTTCATCCAGGCGGGAGTCTTCGCCTTGGCGTTGAGGCCGCGGATGACGCGCCCCGAGAAGCGGCCGCAGAGGTCGGGCGCTTCGACGGCGACGGGCAGCACTTCGTCCGTCGTCGGTTCTACCTTCACAGCTTCGGGAAGGTGCAGAGGAGCCCCCGTCACGGCGTGCAGGTCGCGAGCCACGCCAACGAGCGAGAGCGCGTCGCCGCGGTTGGGCGTGAGTTTGATTTCGATGCGCGCGTCGTCAAGCTTCGCGTACTCGCGAATGTCGACGCCGACGGGAGCGTCGTCGGGGAGAATCCAAATGCCGCCGTGATCATCGTTGATGCCGAGTTCGCGCGTCGAACAGAGCATCCCCATTGAGACGACGCCGCGAAGCTTCGACTTCTTGATCTTGAAGTCGCCCGGGAGCACCGCGCCGATCGTGGCGCAGGCGACCTTGATGCCCGCGCGAACGTTCGGGGCGCCGCAGACGATCTGCAACGTTTCGCCCGTGCCGGCGTTCACTTCGCACACGTGGAGGTGATCGGAATTTTCATGGTCGCGGCACGTCAGCACTTCGGCCACGACGACGCCCGTGAAGGCGGGCGCCATGGAGGTGACGTCTTCGACTTCCAAACCCGCCATGGTGAGCGCTTCCGCGAGCTCTTCGGTGCTCAGGTTCGGATTGATGTAGTGGCGCAGCCACGCTTCAGAGAAAAGCATGTCGTAAATCCTTTGAGCGATTAGTTGAACTGACGCAGGAAGCGGAGGTCGCCTTCGAAGAAGAGGCGCAGGTCGTCGATCCCGTAACGAAGCATCGTGAGTCGTTCGAGCCCGGAGCCGAAGGCAAAGCCGATGTGCTTTTCGGGGTCGAGCCCGTAATTGCGCACGACGTTCGGGTGCACTTCGCCCGCCCCGGAAATTTCAAGCCACTTGCCCTTGCGCGGACCGCTCGTGAACATCATGTCAACTTCGACGGAAGGTTCCGTAAAGGGGAAGTACGACGGGCGGAAACGCACGACGAGGTCGTTCGTTTCGAAGAAGCAGCGCAGGAAATTGCTGTAGACGCCTTTGAGGTCCGTGAAGCTCACGTTCTCGTCGATCCAGAGGCCTTCGACCTGGTGGAACATCGGCGAGTGCGTCGCGTCGGAGTCGACGCGGTACGTGCGCCCGGGGGCGATCACTTTGATGGGTGCTTCGTGCGTGCGCGCGTAGCGCACCTGCATGGGCGAGGTATGCGGACGCAACGGCAGCTGACGCCCTTCGGCGTCGGTGCGGTCGACGTAGAACGTGTCCTGCATCGATCGGGCCGGATGGTTGGGCGGATTGTTGAGCGCCGTGAAGCTGAACCAGTCGCTTTCGATTTCGGGGCCGTCGGCCACGTCGAAGCCGATCGAACGGAAGATTTCCTCGATGCGCATCCAGGTGCGCATCACGGGGTGAATGCCGCCCGGCGTACGACCGCGCCCGGGAAGGGTCACGTCGATCGCTTCGCTTTCGAGCTTCTTGCGAAGCTCCTCTTCGGCAAGCGCTTCGCGGCGCGCGTTGAGCGCGGCTTCGATCGCGGCCTTGGCGCGATTGATTTCCTGACCGCGGCTGCGGCGTTCCTCAGGCGCGAGTTGGCCGAGCGCCTTCATGAGGACCGTAATCTGGCCGGTCTTGCCGATGTAGCGGGCCTTGGCGTCTTCCAACGCGGCGGGCTGCTCGGCGGCGGCGAAGTCCTTGCGGGCCGACTCGATGAGTTCGGAAAGGTCTTGCATGTCTACAAATCCCGAAAACCTATGAACGGCGTCCGCCCGAGTAGCGCCTCGACGGAAAATCGCCGCCGACCGATCGGCCTCCCCGAGGGGGCGCGCGATGCGGTCCGAAAAAATCCTGCACGCCCGAGCGCGGACAGACCGCGTGCACGGGACGTCAAGCATTGAATTTTATCGAATATCCCGTCGCCCGTTCGCCGGCGGTTCCTTGCGAAAACCCCGAGGAGCGGCGGGCTTGAGGCCGAAAAAAAAGACCCCCGGCGGATACCGAGGGTCTTTTCAAAGCTCGGGGACGAAAAAATCGACCGGCTTCACGCGGAAATCGGCGTCGTCCTCAAAAAAAGCTTTATTAGGCGGCCTTCACCTGGGCGACGAGGGCGGCAAAGCCTTCCTTGTCGAAGATGGCCATATCGGAAAGGACCTTGCGGTCGAGGGCGATACCGGCCTTCTTGAGCCCGTTCATGAAAACGGAGTAGGTCATGCCGTTGGCGCGCGTACCGGCATTGATACGGGCGATCCAGAGACGGCGGAAGACGCGCTTCTTGTTGCGGCGGTCACGGTAGGCGTACTGACCGGCACGCATCACAGCCTGCTTGGCAACGCGGTAAACGTTGTTGCGGCGCAGACGGAAACCCTTGGAAAGGGCGAAAACTTTCTTATGACGGGCACGAGCCGTCACACCACGCTTAACTCGGGGCATCTTTTACTCCTTCTCAATTAGGCGTACGGAAGCATGCGGCGAACCGAAGCCATATCCGAATCATGAACGTTCGTCATGCCGCGGAGCTGGCGCTTGTTCTTCGTCGTACGCTTGGTGAGAATGTGACGCTTCGTAGCGTGGGCGCGCTTGATCGAGCCGCTGGCACGCGGCTTGAAACGCTTGGCGGCGGCGCGCTTGGTCTTCATCTTCGGCATTTGCCGTTACCTCATTTATTAGATGGACAAGGGGCGCCCCGTTGAAAAAACGGGAACTTCCTCGAGCCTCAGGTCCACTTGGAATTCGGAAGACCGGGCGGGGAACCGCCCGGTCTTCCACGAAAGAATCGGATTTTAACTCAAAATTTCGAGTCGAGTCCGTTGAGAAGCATTTTTTTTTAACGCTTCTTCTTGGGAGCGAGCACCATGATCATCTGGCGCCCTTCGAGCTTCGGCGCGTGTTCGACCTGAGCGATCTCGTCGAGCTCCGTGCGAATGCGCTCCATCAGTTCCATGCCGAAATGCTGATGGGCCATTTCGCGACCGCGGAAGCGCAACGTGACCTTGGCCTTGTCGCCGTCGCCGAGGAAGCGAACGAGGCTGCGCAGCTTCGTCTGGAAGTCGTTTTCATCCGTGGCCGGACGGAACTTGACCTCCTTCACCTGCACGACCTTCTGCTTCGCCTTGGCTTCCTGAGCCTTCTTCTGCTCCTGATAGCGGAACTTGCCGTAGTCCATCAGGCGGCAGACGGGCGGCGTCGCATTGGGCGCAACCTCAACGAGGTCCACGTCGGCGTCTTCCGCCATGCGCAGAGCCTCGACCGTACGAACAATCCCGATCTGGGCGCCGTCGACGCCGGTCAGTCGGACCTCGGGGACTCGGATCTCACCATTGATCCGATGCTTGCGATCTTGTGCTATGACAATCTCCCAAAAGTTGAATCAGCTTCGCCTCAGGCGAGCGTCATCGCTCGCTCGGCGACTTCGCGGCGCACGAGAGCAAGGAAGTCGTCAAAACTCATGACGCCCAGATCCTTGCCGCCGCGCACGCGCACGGAAACCGTACCCGCCTGCTTTTCCTTCTCGCCGACGACGAGGATGTACGGAATCTTTTGCAGGCTAAGCTCGCGAATTTTATAGTTAATTTTCTCGCCGCGCAAATCCGTTTGAACCCGAATATCGGCTTCGTGGAGCTTCTTGGCAAGTTCCTTGACATAGTCCGCCTGACCGTCGGTAATGTTGGCAACGGCCACCTGAACCGGAGCGAGCCAGAGCGGGAAAGCGCCCGCGAATTCTTCGATCAGCATGCCGATCCAGCGCTCGAGCGAACCGAGAATGGCGCGGTGCAACATGACGGGCACCTTGCGGGTGTTGTCTTCGGCCACGTATTCGGCGCCGAGTCGACCCGGCATCTGGAAGTCGACCTGGATCGTGCCGCACTGCCAGGAGCGACCGAGGCAGTCCTTGAGGTGATATTCGATCTTGGGACCGTAGAAGGCGCCCTCACCTTCGAGCACTTCGTACTTGATACCCAGAGCGTCGAAGCTCTGCATCAGGGCGGCTTCGGCCTTGTCCCAGACGGCGTCTTCGCCGATGCGCATTTCCGGACGAGTCGCCACCTTGTAGGCGATTTCCGTGAAGCCGAAGTCCTTGTAGACCTTCTGAACGAGGCGCGTGTAGTCTTCGCACTCCTTGAGGATCTGGTCTTCGGTACAGAAGATGTGACCGTCGTCCTGCGTGAAACCGCGAACACGCATCATGCCGTGCAACGACCCGGAGGGTTCGTTGCGGTGGCACTGACCGAATTCGCCGATGCGAAGCGGCAGATCGCGGTAGCTGCGCAGAGCCGAATTGAAGATCTGGATGTGCCCCGGGCAGTTCATCGGCTTGAGCGCATAGTAGCGGTTTTCCGATTCGGTCGTGAACATGTTTTCACGGTACTTCGCCCAGTGGCCGGAACGCTCCCAGAGACTGCGATCGAGGAGTTGCGGCGCCTTCACTTCCTGGTAACCGTTGTCCTGGTAGACGCGGCGCATGTACTGTTCGACCACCTGCCAAAGGGCCCAGCCCTTTGCGTGCCAGAAGATCATGCCGGGAGCTTCGTCCTGAATGTGGAAGAGGTCAAGTTCGCGACCGAGGCGACGGTGGTCGCGCTTTTCGGCTTCTTCGAGCATGTGGAGGTACGCGGCCTGTTCGTCCTTCGTCGCCCAGGCGGTGCCGTAGATGCGCTGCAACATTTCGTTCTTGCTGTCTCCGCGCCAGTAGGCACCCGCCACCTTCATGAGCTTGTGCACCTTGAGCTTGCCCGTCGACGGGACGTGAGGACCGCGGCAGAGGTCGACGAAGTCGCCCTGGCGGTAGAGCGAAATCACTTCGCCTTCGGGAATCGCCTCGATGATTTCGGCCTTGTAATGTTCGCCGAGCCCCTTGAAGAACTCGACGGCGGCCGTACGGTCCATTTCTTCGCGAACGATCGGGATGTCCTTCTTCGCGAGCTCGTCCATGCGCGCTTCGATCTTTTCGAGATCTTCGGGCGTGAAGGGACGGCTGTAGGAAAAGTCGTAGTAGAAGCCGTTTTCAATCGACGGCCCGATCGTCACCTGAGCATCGGGGTAGAGTTCCTTGACGGCCTGCGCCATGAGGTGCGCGCTCGAATGGCGGATGATTTCAAGACCTTCGGGGTCGCGACCCGTCACGATGGAAACGTCGGCATCGGCCTCAATCACGTGGGAAAGGTCGACGAGGCGGCCGTTGACGCGCCCGGCGAGGGCAGCCTTGGCCAAACCGGCGCCGATCGAGGCGGCAAGTTCCGCCACGGTCACGGGGCCTTCGAATTCACGCTTGGACCCGTCGGGAAGAGTAATCGCAACCATTTTTTGAAAACCTCAAAATGCAGGGACGAAAAAAAAGTGCGGACATGAGCCGCACTTTTTTGGTCAGGAAATCGTTGCCGACACTTCGCTCACGCCCTCGTCTTTCGAGCCGAGGGTGTTGTCGCACGAAGAGCCTGGCTATTCGACATCGTCAACGTTTCCCAATAAGAATTCTGGTAGGCACAATTGGATTCGAACCAACGACCCCCACCATGTCAAGGTGATGCTCTAACCAACTGAGCTATGTGCCTGTTCGTTTCAAGCTGTGTGAGGCATGAATTATACGGACAAATTTAAATTACGCAAGAGGTAACGATGTAACAATTTGTATCCGCTTTCTTTCGGAAGGTTCGAAAGGAGAGCGGACGACGCGAGCGCCGTCCGCTCTTCCCTTTCGCGACTCTCCTGATTCCCTCACACGCGGCGGGCGGAAAGCACGCCCGAGACTTCGCGCAGAGCTGCAAGCGTCCGCTTCAAGCCGTCGGCCGAATGGATTTCGATTTGGAAGTGCATGTGCTGGTCGCCCTTCACGGACTGAGTGTTCATACCCGTGACACGCTCCTTTTCGCGCATGAAGACTTCGGAGATGTCTTTGAGAAGCCCCATGCGGTCCTGAGCAACGACGAGGACTTCCGCCGGATAGACGGCGTCGCCCACGGCGCTCCCCCAGCTCACTTCAATGAGACGTTCGTGATCCTGCTCGGCCATGTTGCGCACGTTCGGGCAGTCCGCACGATGGATCATGACGCCGCGGCCGCGCGAGACGTAACCCACGATCTCGTCGGGCGGCACCGGATGGCAGCAACGGGCGAGCTGGGTCAGAAGCGAATCGACCCCCACGACGAGAACGCGCCCCTTGTTGTCCTTCTGCGCCTGATGAAGCACGACCTCGGGCTCGACCTCTTTCACGGGCTTCGGAGGCTGTACGGCAGCGGCGATTGCCGTCGCGGTGATTTCTTCCTTCGCGAAGGCGACGCACACATCGTCGACCGAGTCGTATCCGAGACGCTTCGCGAGGTCTTCGAGCTTGACGGCAGTCTTGCCGAGGCGCGCGAGCTCCTTGTCGAGGCGTTCGCGACCGCTGGAGAGAAGTTCGGCCGTTTGCTGCGCGTTGAACCACTGACGCACCTTGTTGCGCGTGCGGGCGCTTGCGGCGTACCCCAGTTCGGGGTTGAGCCAGTCGCGACTCGGCTGCCCGGTTTTCCCGGCAATGATTTCCACCGTCTCCCCGGTGTGCAGGTGCGTATTGAGGGGCACCATAACGCCGTTCACCTTGGCGCCGCGCATGCGGTGACCGAGTTCGGTGTGCACCTGGTACGCGAAGTCGACGGGGGTGGCGCCCGCAGGGAGCTCCACGACGCGTCCCGCCGGCGTCAGGCAATAGACGTGATCGTCCTCAACCGCATGCGGATCGTGCTCGGGAGACCCCCCCACGTCGCTGCGCCACGCGAGGAGTTGCCGCAACCAGGCGACGCGCTGCTCTTCGGCGCTCGACATCCCATTCGAGTTGCCCGCCTCCTTGTAGCGCCAGTGCGCGGCGACACCAAGTTCGGCGAATTCGTGCATCGCGCGCGTGCGGATTTGAATCTCGATCGGACGCCCCGCCTTGTCGGTCACCACCGTGTGGAGCGACTGGTAGCCGTTGGGTTTCGGCTTCGCGATGTAGTCGTCGTACTCTTTCGAGAGCACTGGGAAGCTCTCGTGCACGATCGAGAGCACCTCGTAGCACTGCTCGAGCGTCTCGACGATGATGCGCACGGCGCGTACGTCGAAGAGCTGATCGAACCGCAGATGCTTGCGCTGCATCTTCTTCCAGATGGAATAGATGTGCTTCGGGCGACCCGACACCTCAGCTTCGATGCGGTGTTCCGCCAGGAGCTCCCGAATACGCCGCACGGCGCCCTGCATGAATTCAAGGCGCTCTTCGCGCGACTCGTCGAGCTCGCGGGCGATCTCGTGGTATTCGTCGGGACGCGTGAAGCGAAGCGACAGGTCTTCGAGCTCCCACTTGATCTGCCAGATCCCGAGGCGATTGGCGAGCGGCGCGTAGAGCGCGAGCGTCTCTTCCCCGAAGGAAGCCGCTCCTTCGCTTTTCGAGCTCGCAAACCAGCGCAACGTCTGCAAGCGGCTCGCGAGCTTCAAAAGCACCACGCGCAGGTCCTTGCACATCGCCAGGAGCATCTTGCGCAACGCCTCGGCCTGCCGGGACGTATTGGCCTCCGCGTTGTCGGAGCGCGCCCGCATTGAGAGGTCGTTGATCTGGCCGAGCTCCTGAACGAGACCGTTCACGGTCGGACCGAAGCTCTTTTCGATCCATTCGCTCGAATTCTTCTGAATGACCGTCGGTACGCAGAAAAGATAGGCGGCCGCGATCAGATCCGGATCGTTGCGAATGCTTCGGATGATGCCAGCCACGCCGTCGGCGTGTGCCATGAGCGCTTCACCCGTCGAAAGTCGAAGTCCGCGGTAAAGGGGATCGACCATGCTGCGTGCGAGCCCGGGATCCGCCGTCGGACGGCTTTCGTTGTCTGCCATGTCTTTGTGCCTCCCTTTGTTTGTCCGTCGCCCGCCCGCGTCGTCCGTACGTACGTGCGTTCGAACGCTTTTCCGCGTTCGAGGAAAAAGCGGGCGCTCGGACTTGACGGGCGGCGAAGCCACGGCGGAGATTTTAAAGATTCTCCGTTTTTTGCGCCGCGGGCTCGACGACTCTCCGGAACACACTCTAAGAATGGCGCGGCAAATTGCCGCGCCCCGCCGGGAAGTTTTGCCTTTTCTTACGAATCGGAGGACATTCGATCAGAGCACGTATCCGTACCGAATCCCGACCGTCTTCGCGTCAAAGCCGTCGACGCCCCGGTCGATCGCACCCCAGATGCCGAGCGTCGAATCGCGCCACGCGAGTCCCGCACCGAGCTTCGCGCTCACGCTCGCGGTTTCGGGACCGTCGACCTCGAACCGGGCGCGTCCCGCGTACTCGGAGGAGACGTTCACCGTGCGCACCGAAAGCGTCACATCCGTGTCGCCCGCAAGCGCGTAGCCCGAGAGGCCGCCCCAGACGTGCCAACTCTTCGGAAGAAGCGCGGTCATCCACCGGCGCCAAACTTCCGGCTCGCCCTCGTCGTTCGCTTCGCTCCAAGACGTGAAGGTGCCCTCACCCGCAAAGGAGGCCGTAAGCGATGCTTCGCCGAACATGCGCGTGTCGAAGTCCGTCGCGAGAATCCTTTCGGATCCCGCCGCGAGCTCTCCGCCCGACCCTTCGATGCGATAGCCCCGAAGACCCGCACCGAGTCGTCCCGACCAACGGCTCGCACCGTACGTCGTCGTCCGGGCGGGACTCGTCCAACCCAACCCCGCCGACCAGAACGTGCGCTCGATGTCATCCGAAACGAGCATCGTGCCGTACGTGGGCATCCGCGCCGAATCGTCGGCGCTCGCCCACAGAAGGTCCGCCGAGAAATATCCATACGCAGTCGGTACCGCGCCGAAAATCGAAATCGTCACGACGTTGCTTTCGCCCGAGAAGCGGTTCTGCGTCACGACGTCGGTGTCGACGTCCGCCGTCGACCAACCCGCGCGGATCCCCCAGAGCAGATCGGGCAGACCGAAGGGCTTCTCGACGCGCCCGTAGAAGGTCGCACCGATCTCGTCTTCGTCGCGATCAAGCGTCCAATCGTCGCCCGATCGCACCGTCGTGTCGTCGCGCATCGTCGTGCGGGAGAGGTCGACAACGATCGGCAGATTCGGGTGCGTGAGCTTCGCGATCCCGCCTGCCTTCGCCCCCGCATCGCCCTCTGCGGCTTCCTTTTCGCGCTCCGCGGCGCTCGTTTTCGCGCGCTCCAACACCCGAAGCGCTTCGTCGGGATCGAAGGCGTGGGCGCGCATGCTTCGGATCACCGCGTTTTCGGTCCCCATCTGAACGCCGACCTCAACCCAGGAGGCGCTGTTTTCGGAAAGCGCGTCGACATCGTTTTTCGCAAAGGCCGTGCGCCAGAAGGCGGGAACGCCGACCGAATCCGCCATTACCCCTTCGAAAAGCCGGTTGACGACGGGCGCCATGGGCCCGCGAGACGTGACGGGGGTGCCGACGAAAACGAAATTTCCGTTCGCGTCGATTTCGAGATGCCCTCGCTCCTGATAGGCGCCGCCGGGTGCACTCGTATTGACGAGCACACCGAGGTTGCCGAGCCCCGAGACATTCGAAGCGCTCGTTCTGAGGCGAAGTCGTTTTTCGAGCTCCTTGACTTCATCGTCCTCCAGGACGAGAAGGCTCCCCGGTTCGAACCGCACGGTCGAGTCGCGCGCGAAAAGAAGCCGTCCGGAGTCCTTCCCCTTCGCATAAGCAAGCACGCCGCCCTTCCCGAGCACGAAATTCGTGCCGTCCTCAACGGCATCTCCCACGTACACGTACGTATCGGGGCGGACCACGAAGTCGCCCGCCAATTCGAGCACCGCATCCCGCTCGTTCGTTCGGAACTCGACAAGATTTTCGAAATCCACGGCGTAGCCCGAGGGCTGAATGCGCATGGCGGCGCCCCGGGAAATCGAAATCCTCAACGCGCCCCGGCCGTCATCGGGCGCCGCGCCGTTGTTCAATTCGATCGTGTTGACGTCGTCACCCGCGTTCCACCACATCTGCGACTGCAAATACATCCCGTCCACGGGCTTTTCGGCCCGGTTTTCGACGCGAATCGCAAGGTCGCCCGAGCCGCGCTTGAGCGAATCGAGCATCAGAAGCGTCAGCCCCTCGCCGCCCCCGTCGTGCGCGACCACCACCTCGTCGGCGGCACCCGACGCGCCGAAAGACGCCGTACCCGCGACTACCCCGGCACTCGCATTGCCCGACGCTTCGACGGTAAAGCGCGCCCCTTCGAGGGAGAGCGCGCCGATCATCATCGATCCGGGTTCCCTCTCGTTGTGAAAAGTCAGCGATGCGCCCGACGCGATTTCGAGCGCAGGCCATTCGTCACCCTCGACAATCGACTCGATCCGGTCGTCCGTGACGCGCAACGCGTGAGCGGGCGCCGCCGACACCGCCGCAGCAAAAGCGACGGCCGCAGCAACGGCCGTCACCGCACGAAGTTCGGGCGCGACAGCGCTTCGATCGGTCGATCTCAACGGATGGAGAGCTCGAAACTCAAGCTCTCCGCACATATGTCCTCGCATGGAATTGTTTTCATCCTAGAAAAATCGCCTCCGTCGGGATTGGCGGAGGTGACAGGCATTTTTCCTCATGTGCAGGACAGTTTATGAAAACACCACGATGGTTTTTTGATTAACCTCAATATTTTATATCGGTTTGTTTGTTTATTTTTACTTAAAGCCAATTCCGGCTTGGGCCTCCCGTTGAACGTCGGAACCGGTCAAGCCTCAACGACAGGCAAAGGCCTCCGGGTGCGAGAGTACCGCGCGCAGACGCGGGAACGCCTCGAGCGCCGCTTCGCGCGAAACCCGTGCGACGTTCTCGAGCGTCGTCCCCCGGAGGTTCGCGACGATTTCGGCCGTCCGCACGATGTCGGCGGGCTCCGTCAGGGGTTCCGTCCCGAGACGCGCGGCCGCGTCGCGCCGTTCGGCCCCGGGCATGTCGGGGGCGTCCGTTTCAAGTACCCAACAGCCCTCGGGAAGCTCCGCAGCATGGCGTCGGATCCGAAGGCTTCCGTCGTACGTGACCGCCCCGCCGAAGCCGAGCTTCAAGCCGAGCGCGAGAAACTGCGCCCGCTCGACGTCCGAACCGTTGAAGGCGTGAAGGGCTCCGCCCGCGGGCGGAATGCGCCTCAACCCGTAGAGCACTCGGGAGGCGCTCTTTCGGACGTGAAGCGAGACGGGCAATTTCAGATCGCGCGCCGCCTTGAGGCACGCGGCGAATACCGCTTCCGCGCGCGCGTCGCCCGCCCCGGGTACCGTGCCGTCCAAGCCGATCTCGCCGACGCCGATGAAAAAGGGATCGGCGCACGCCGAGGCGAACGCCGCCTTGAGGTCGGCCAAATCCTCGGACGTCGTTTCCGCCGCGAAAAGCGGATGAATGCCAAGCGTGTAGGGAAGCCCGTACCGACGGGCGATGTCGCGCACCCGAGCCCAATCGCCGCGCGAGCCCGCGCAGATCACGATCGATTCGACGCCCGAGCGACGGGCCGCGTCGAGCAACGCGTCGAGTCGTCCCTCGAGCACCTCGGCTTGCAGATGGCTGTGCGTGTCGATGAATCCCACGGTTGTTTCTCTCGGGAAATGAAAGGTGCGTCCTGCGGTTGCGACCTCAACGCTCGACGATGCGACCGTCCTTCAATTCGACCGTGCGGTCGCACAGCGCCGCGATCTCCCGATCGTGCGTCACGATCAACACGGCCGTCCCCTCGTCGCGTGCGACCCGGATGAAGAGTCCGAAGACGGCAAGCGCCGTCTCATGATCGAGGTTCCCCGTCGGCTCGTCGGCGAGCACGCACGCAGGACGCGTTACCAGAGCGCGCGCGATCGCCACGCGTTGCCGCTCTCCCCCGGAGAGTTCCGACGGGAGGTGCGAGGTGCGCGCGCCGAGCCCCACGGCTTCGAGAAACTTCGTAGCCTCGGCCCGGGCGCTCGTGCGGTCCGTGCGCCGGATCATCAGGGGCATCGCCACGTTGTCGAGCGCCGAGAATTCGGGCAGCAGGTGGTGGAACTGATAGACGAAGCCGAGAGAGGTGTTTCTCAGGCGCCCGAGTTCGCTTTCCTTCAAAGTCGAGAGACGCTTCCCGGCCACTTCGACTTCGCCCGAATCCCAGCCGTCGAGCCCCCCGAGAACGTGCAACAGCGTCGACTTCCCCGAGCCCGACGCTCCGAGAATCGCCACGGTTTCGCCCGCACGGACGGTAAGATTCACGCCTTTGAGAATCGGAATCGCTCCTTCGCCCTCGCGGTAGCTTTTCACGAGGTTCACAACCCGCAAGGCTTCGGCGGGCGTCGATCGGTTCGTAACGTCATTCATAGCGCAGAGCCTCCGCGGGATGGGTCTTCGCCGCGCGCCAGCTCGGGTAAAGCGTGGCCGCAAGGCTCAGAAGGAAGGAACAGAGTGCGATCGGCACGATGTCGGAGAGTCTCGGGTCGGACGGCATGTTGCTGATGAAATAGATCTCCTTCGGCAGGAACGCGACGCCGAAGGCCGCCTCGATCGTCGAGACGATGGCGTCGACATTGCACGCAACGAGGAGTCCTCCCACCACGCCCGCCGCAACGCCGACAAAACCCACGATCGCCCCCTGCAGGACGAAAATTGCGAGAATCGATCGAGGGGAGGCACCGAGCGTACGCAGAATCGCAATATCGGACTGCTTTTCCGTCACCGTCATCACGAGGGAGGAAACGAGCCCGAAGGCGCCGACGAGCACGATCAAAAAGAGAATGATCCCCATCATGCGCTTTTCGACCTGAACGGCCGCGAACCACGTGCGGTTCTGCTTCGACCAATCGGTGACGTAGCAGTTGTCGGGAAGATCGAACCGCAATTCGGACGCGATCTCGGGAGCGCGCTCCATGTCGTTCACCTTGAGACGCAGTCCCTTGGGGCCGCCCGTGCGAAAGAGCGCCGAGGCGTCCCGAATGTGCACGAGTGCCATCGTGCTGTCGTACTCGTAGTGGCCGCTCGACAGGAGCCCCGTCACGCGGAACTGCTTCACGCGCGGCACGAGCCCCGCAGGCGTCATGTTGCCTTCGGGAACGAGCAGGGCCACCTTGTCGCCGACCCGCACGCGCAGCATCGCGGCGAGATCGCGCCCGAGAATCACGCCGAATTCGCCGGGCTTCAAAACGTCGAGCGAGTCGGCTCCGAGAATGTGTGTGTTGAGTTCGCTCACCGACGGTTCGTACGCGGGATCAATCCCTTTGACGAGAGCTCCGCGCACGACGTTTCCGGAATTGAAGAGTCCCTGTCCCTGAACGTACGGAGCGGCCGCCACGACGTCGGAGCGCGCCGTGAGACGCTGCGCGAGCCCCTCCCAGTCGGTCAACGGACCCGAGGCGCTCGTCACCTCCACGTGGGCGATGACGGAGAGCATCCGGTCGCGCACCTCTTTCTGAAAGCCGTTCATGACGGAGAGCACGATGATCAGAGCCGCGACGCCGAGCGCGATCGACGTGACGGACATCGCCGAAATAAAGGATAGGAAACCGTCCCGACGGCGGCCCCGTCGACCCGCACGCGTATAGGTGAGGCCGATCACGAGTTCGAAAGGTGTCTTCACGCGTTGAATCCTGCAAAGAAATAATCCGGTGAAATCCCGAGAAAGGTATCACAAGTCGCACTGAGCCTCGCGTTCGATCGGGAAACGGAGACAAGTCCTTACGGGAGAGTGCGATCGGAGGAACGCGCTCCCGCTAAAATTTGTCCACTATGTCTTCCGCCTATTTCCTCATTCCGGGCGCGCGCCTTGCCGCGCCCCTCGCACGCGAATTTTTGGGAAGCGCGACGCGCGACGAACTCGACGCGCTCGCCCTCATCGGTGCGAAATCCGAAAATCCCGTCATGCAGGCGATCGCCCCGCACCCCTTCGAACGCGCCCCGCACTACATGTGGCTCTGGCGCGTACTCGCGCGCAAGCCCCGGCTTCCCGCCTCGGCGCCCGCGCTTTGGGTGCAGTCGGGGGGACCCGGCCAGGACGTTCAGATCTGGACCCTCTCGGCGCTCGCCTTCAATGCCGAAGGCACCGTGTCGGACGAAGTCGAGATCGACGACGAACGGATGTTTTTCGAAATCACGATGGCGCTCGCCCGCGAGCTCGATCGAAATCGTGCCGAAGGGCTGCGCCTTCAAACATCGGGCCGCACCTGGTTCGTGACGCGCCGCGCCGACTGGGATGCGACGGCCGCACCGGCACGCGCGCTCGTGGGCGAACGTCCGGACGCCGCGCACGTCTGCGGCCCCGACGCCGAGGCGGTGCTCGACCTTCAAGCGCGTCTCAATGCGCTCCTCTCGGGGGCGCTTGCGGACGTAAACGAAACGCTTCGCCGTGCGGGCCGCACGCCGATCGGGGCCTTCTGGCTGCACGGCGGCGGGCGCGACGCACGCTTTTTCCCGCCGACCACGATTCGCTCGGTGGCGGCCGACGATCCGGTCGCACTCGGCTGGGCCAACGCCGCGGGGATTCTGCGCGACCGACTCGGCACGACCCGATCGCGCCGCGAAACCCTCTGGCCCGATGCGCCCGAGGGTGACCTCATCGTGCTTTTGGAGGAGCTTTACGACCCCTGGCTGCGGGGAGACCTCACCGCCTGGCGCCGGGTGCTTCCCGAACTCGCCGAGCGCCTTGCGCTCTGGCGCGAAGCCGCCCGCATGCGTCACGCCGAGGATGCGGTGACCGTCCTTTTCGGTTCGGGCACCTCCGCCACCCTCACCCCGAAGAAGGCGGGACTTCTTTCGCTCCTGCAGCGCTCGAAGTCCGTTGATCCGACACTCTGGCTGTCGGACGACGCCCCGCACGAAGATTCCGCCGCAGGAGAGCACGCATGACCAAACTCGTTTCCCGTCCCTACGACGTCCGCGCCGCCGAGCGCCTCGCCGCTTCGGGGATTCTCGCGCCCGTTGCCCGGGCGCTGGCCGCCCGCGGCATCGAGGAGCCCTCGGACCTCGTCCAGGAGTGGTCCGGGATGCTTCCACCGAATACGCTCTCGGGCACGCGAAGCGCGGCCGAGCGCCTTGCGCTTGCGCGCGATCGGGGCGAGCACGTCACGATCGTCGCCGACTACGACTGCGACGGCGCCACGGCCTGCTCCGTCGGAATCCGCGGGCTGCGCATGCTCGGCCTTTCGGTCGACTACTTCGTTCCCGACCGCGTAATCCACGGCTACGGCCTCACGGACCGGGTCGTCGATATCGTTGCCGCCCGCCGCCCCCGACCCGACATCATTCTGACGGTCGACAACGGCATCTCCTCCGTGAAAGCGGTCGAGCACGCCCGGTCGCTCGGCATCGAAGTGATCATCACCGACCACCATCTGCCCGGCCCCCTCGTACCCGAGTGCGCCTGCATCGTGAATCCGAATCTCGCGGGGTGCGATTTCCCGTCGAAGGCTCTCGCGGGAGTCGGCGTCATCTATTACGTGCTTCTCGCCCTGCGGGCGCTTCTGCGCGAACGGGGCGACTTCACGGCGCAAACGCAACCGCGCCTCGACACGCTCGTCGACCTGGTGGCGCTCGGCACCGTCGCCGACGTCGTGAAGCTCGACAAGAACAACCGCATTCTCGTGGCGCAAGGTCTCAAACGCATCCGTTCGGGGCGCACCCACCCCGGGATCGCCGCCCTCTTTTCGATCGCGGGCAAGAACATGCTGCGCGCGAGCGTTCGCGACTTCGGCTTTGCGATCGGTCCGCGCATCAATGCCGCGGGACGCCTCGGCACGATGGAAAACGGCATCGAATGCCTCCTCGCGGACGAGCCCGAAGAGGCCCTTCGCTACGCGCGCAGCCTCAACGAAATCAATACCGAGCGACGCGAACTCGAGGGTGAAATGCAGGCCGCAGCCGAAACCGCGCTTGAAAAAATCGACCTCGAAAACGAAGCAGCCGTGTCGCTTTTCAATCCGACCTTCAACGAGGGCGTCGTGGGACTCGTCGCTTCGCGCATCAAGGAGCGCATCAATCGTCCCGTCATCGCGTTCGCACCGACGGACTCGGGCCGCCTGAAGGGCTCGGGCCGCTCGATTCCGGGCATTCACCTGCGCGACATGCTTGACCTCGTCGCCAAAGAGCTCCCCGACGTCGTCAAAACCTTCGGCGGGCACGCCATGGCCGCGGGCCTCACGATCGAGCGCGACGGATTCGAAGAATTCGCGCGCGCGTTCGAGCGCACGGTGCGTGCGCACTGCACGCCCGAAACGTTTGAAAAAGTCGTGCTCACCGACGGTGGGCTCACGCCCGACGAAATTTCCGAACGGCTCTGCCGCGAGGTCGAGCATCAGATTTGGGGTCAGGGGTTCGAAGCGCCTCTTTTCGCCAATGAATTCACGGTGCTCTCCCAGACGCTCGTCAAGGACGCACACCTCAAGATGAAGCTCGGTCTCGGCGGCGTCGTCTATGACGCGATCTTTTTCCGTCACACCGAAGCCCTGAGCGGCACGCCCAAACTCGCTTACCGCCCCGACATCAACGAGTTCCGCGGACGTCGCACCGTGCAGCTCGTCGTCGAAGCGGCGGACGAACCCGCTTGAGGCCCCGACTTGTTCTCCGGCGGGCCGATGCCGCCCGAAAACCCCGCGGATCGCTCCCTTGAGTGGCGTAACTTTTCCTGCAATTTCAGAGAGAAAGCCGCTTTTTCGATCGGCGGAGGCGCTGATTTCCGTATAATGAAAGCTTTGCCCGAGGCGCCCCGAGGGGGCACCCCGGACGGGCGCTCATTCTTTATTTTGCGAGCTTGAACAATGGAAGTCGAACGCATCAACCAAATTCAGAACCTCATCAGCGACCTCGAGCGTCGTCTGATCGACTTACGGGGGTATCTTTGACGTCGATCGCAAAGCGCGCCGACTCGAAGAAGTGAATCGCGAGGTCGAAAATCCCGACCTCTGGAACGACCCCAAACACGCCCAGGAAATCAGCAAGGAAAAGAAGATGCTCGACGACATCGTCGGCAGCTTCCGCCGTCTGACCGCGGGTGTCAACGATGCGTCCGAGCTCTTCGAGCTTTCCATGGCCGAAGAGGACTGGGAAACGGTCGAAGCCGTAGGCGGGGACGTCGATGCGATCGACCGTGAGGTCGGTCAGCTCGAATTCAAGCGCATGTTCAACCAGCCGATGGACTCGGCCAACTGCTACCTCGAAATTCAGGCGGGTGCGGGCGGCACGGAAGCTCAGGACTGGGCGAGCATGCTCGAACGCATGTACATGCGTTACGCCGAACGCAAGGGCTTCAAGGTCACCCTGGAAGAAGAAAGCGCGGGCGACGTCGCGGGCATCAAGTCCGCCACGCTCTACATCGAAGGCGAATGGGCCTACGGGACGCTGCGTACCGAAACGGGCATTCACCGTCTCGTTCGTAAGAGCCCCTTTGACTCGAACGCCCGTCGCCACACGTCCTTCACGTCGGTCTACGTCTATCCGGAAGTCGACGATTCGATCGAAATCGAGATCAATCCCGCCGATCTCAAGATCGACGTCTTCCGCGCTTCGGGCGCGGGCGGCCAGCACATTCAGAAGACGGAATCCGCCGTTCGAATCCACCACGTTCCGACCGGGATCATCACGATCTGTCAGGACGACCGTTCGCAACACCGCAATCGCGAGAAGGCGATGCAGCAGTTGAAGGCCAAGCTCTACGAGCTCGAGATGCGCAAACGCATGGAAGAACAAACGAAGCTCGAAGAATCGAAGTCCGACATCGGCTGGGGTCACCAGATTCGCAGCTACGTGCTCGACCAGTCGCGCGTGAAGGACCTTCGTACGAACGTCGAAACCGGCAACACGGGCGCCGTGCTCGACGGTGACCTCGACGATTTCATCGAGGCTTCGCTCAAGCTCGGCATCACCGCTCAGGCGAACTAATCGAAACGCGTCCACCGACGGCGGCGGTCGCTCCGAGCGAGCGCCGCCCTCCTACGGAAACAACGATCATGGCTGACATTGACTCTCAGAATGCCGTCCGCGAAGCGGCGGAAGACGAAAACCACATCATTGCCGAGCGCCGCGCGAAACTTGCGAAGCTGCGCGAATCGGGCGTGGCCTATCCGAACGACTTCGTTCGCACGGACCTTTTCGGCGACTTGCGAGCCGCCTACGGCGACAAGACCGCCGAAGAACTCGAAGCGCTCGCTCCCGAGGTCTCCTGCTCGGGCCGCATGATGCTCAAGCGCGTCATGGGCAAGGCGAGCTTTGCCACCGTGCGCGACTTTACGGGCGAAATGCAGTATTTCGTTCAGAAAAACGAAGTGGGCGAAGACGCCTACGCCGCTTTCAAGACGTTCGACCTCGGCGACATCGTGGCCGTCAAGGGCGTGCTCTTCCGCACGAAGTCGGGCGAACTCTCGATCCGCGCGCGCGAAATCCGTCTCATGACGAAGAACATTCGTCCGTTGCCCGACAAGCACAAGGGGCTCGTTGACACCGAGCTCTGCTACCGCCAGCGCTACGTCGACCTCATCATGAACGAAGAATCGCGCAACCGCTTCCTCGTTCGCTCCAAGGCGATTGCGGCAATTCGCGCCTACATGCTGAAGAACCGCTTCCTCGAAGTGGAAACTCCGATGCTCCACCCGATTCCGGGCGGTGCCAACGCCAAGCCCTTCGTGACGCACCACAACGCGCTCGACATGGACATGTACCTGCGCATTGCGCCCGAGCTCTATCTGAAGCGTCTCGTCGTCGGGGGCTTCGAACGCGTCTTCGAAATCAATCGCAACTTCCGCAACGAAGGTGTCTCGGTCCGTCACAACCCCGAATTCACGATGATGGAGTTCTACGCGACCTACTGGACGTATCGCGATCAGATGGATTTCACCGAAGGACTGTTGCGCGAAGTCGCGATCGAAGCGACGGGCTCCGCGGTGCTCACCTACCAGGGGCAGGAAATCGACCTCTCGAAGCCCTTCGCGCGTCTGACGCCCATTGAAGCGGTGAAGAAGTACTGCCCGCACTACAAGGCCGAAGACCTCGAAAACCCCGAGTTCCTTCGCGCCGAACTCGGACGCCTCAAGGCGGAAATCCCGGTCGACGCCGGTCTCGGTGCCCTGCAGATCGCCCTCTTTGAAGAAACGGCCGAATCGAAACTGATCGAACCGACCTTCATCCTCAACCACCCGACGGAAATCTCGCCGCTCGCGCGTGCTTCGGATGAAAACCCCGAGATCACGGAACGCTTTGAGCTTTACATCGCCGGTCGCGAAACCTGCAACGGCTTCTCGGAGCTCAACGACCCCGACGATCAGGCCGCGCGCTTCCGCGCTCAGGTCGAGAAGAAGAGTCACGGCGATGATGAAGCCATGTACTTCGACGCCGACTACATCCGCGCGCTCGAATACGGGCTCCCGCCCACCGCGGGTTGCGGCATCGGGATCGACCGCTTCGTGATGCTTCTCACCGACGCGCCTACGATTCGCGACGTGCTCCTCTTCCCGCACATGCGTCCCGAAAACTGAGATGCTTGATGCGGCGATGCGAAGGGCCCTTGCGGCCCTTCCCGCCCGAGAAGAACGCCCCGCCGAGTACGGGGCGTTCTTTTTGGGAGACCACCCCGTCGGAGCGGTTCCGCCCGAGCTTGCCGAGCGCCTTCTCAAGGAGCCCGACGTTCGCGCCTCGGGGAGCCGAATCATTCTCGAAGACCCCGACAACAACGAAGCGCGCGACGTGCGCTGGGCGGCGCTCGCCCGGGATCTTCGCCTCGAACCCGATCTCATTCCTTTGCGAGCCTGGCGCGACGAACTGCTCGACGTCCAAGACCTCACCCGCGCGCCCGAACGTCGCGAAGGGCCCGCGCTCGGTCGCTGCGAGCGGGCGCTCTTTCGGCTCCTCGGCATGCGCACGGCGGCCGTCCATCTCATTGCCCGCCCCGACGAAGGGAAAGGCTTTTTACTCTCGAAGCGTGCGCTAACGAAAGCGGTGGGCCCCGGACTCTGGGACACTCTTTCCGCGGGAATGGTGGCGGCGGGAGAAACCCCTCTTGAAGCAATGCTGCGCGAAGCCCATGAAGAGGCGGGCCTCCGACTCACGCCCGAAAGCCTTCGGCCCCTCGGGGTCGGTCGGGCCGTGCGTCAAGTGGAAACGGGCTGGATGGACGAGGTGAATTTCTACTTCGACGTGCGACTTCCCGAAGGCACGGTTTTTCGTAATCTTGACGGCGAGGCGGACGACTTCCGGTGCTTTTCTCCCGAAGAAACCCTTCGCGCCATCGCCGAAGGGCGCCTCATGTGGGAAGCGGGCACGGGCATCCTCCTTGCGCTCGGCGCACTCGGCGGACGGCGCTGAAAAAGCGCCTCTTCCGATCCAAGTGAAAAGGGACGCATCCCGTTGAGGAGGCGTCCCTTTTTCGATCGTCCCGGCAAGCCCCCGAGTGGCCGGCAGGTTCAGTCCCGCTCCTCAAGCCAGGCCGTAAGCACGGCCTCGAGGATCCGTTCGTTCGAAGCTTCGGGATCGTCGTCGAAATCTTCGAGCGCGCAGATCATCGCGTGCAACTCTACAAACCCGATCGTAAGCGGATCGAGTTCGGGATCGGCATCGTAGAGCGCTTCGGCGATCGCGCGACTGTCCGTCCACTTGAGGCCCATGATCAGTCCTCCTCTTTCGCGTGGTTGCGCGAGTACTTCGGGATTTCGATCGTCAGGTTTTCGGTGCCGACCGTCGTCTGACAGGAAAGACGGGAGTACATCCCCGCACCCCAGGCCGTGTCGAGGTGATCGAGCTCGTTGTCGGAGGGCTCGTTGAGACTCTCCAGCCCCTCCCGAACGATCACGTGGCAGGTGGCGCAGGCGCAGGAGAATTCGCAAGCATGTTCGATCTTGACGCCGTGTGCGAGCAACGTGCGGGCGAGGTTTTCGCCAGGCGCGGCCTGGAAGCTGAGACCTTCGGGGCAGAGCGTTTCGTGGGGCAGAACGGTAATGGTGGGCATGATGTGCTCCTCAATGGAAACTGGGTACGTTCAACCGAGCGGATCTTCGCCGCCCGAAGAGAAAATGGCGTCGTCGACGGACTTGCCCGCCAGAGCCGAGCGGATTGAGCGGTCCATGCGGCGTTCTGCAAAGAGTTCGGTCCCCTTCGTGAGTGCGGCAAGCGCCGCCTTCACGCGTTCGACGTCGCTGCCGGAGAGCGTCGCACCGAGTTCGGAGGCCAGCCGGTCGATTTCGGCACGCTCGGCTTCCGTCAAAAGGTCGCCGTCCGACGCGAGGGCGCTCGCGGTTGACTCAAGAAGTCGTCGCGCTTCGACCTGTTGCTCGCGCAACTCGCGCGCGCGCATGTCGTCGGCCGCCCGGGCGTTCCCGTCCTTCAACATCCGAACGATTTCTTCGTCGGAGAGACCGTAGGAGGGTTTCACCGTGATACTCGCTTCGACACCCGTCTTTGTTTCACGGGCCGAGACGGAAAGAAGCCCGTCGGCGTCGATCTGGAAGGTGACGCGAATGCGAGCCGCACCCGCCGCCATCGGCGGGATGCCGCGCAATTCGAAGCGCGCGAGCGACCGACACGCGTCGACCACTTCGCGCTCGCCCTGCACGACGTGAATCGCCATGGCGGTCTGACCGTCCTTGAAGGTTGTAAAGTCCTGCGCCATCGCAACAGGAATCGAGCTGTTGCGCGGGATCACCTTTTCGACGAGACCGCCCATCGTTTCAAGACCGAGTGAGAGAGGCGTCACGTCGAGAAGAAGCCAATCGTCCTCGGCAGAGGTATTGCCCGCGAGCTTGTTCGCCTGCATGGCGGCTCCCACCGCGACGACGCGATCGGGGTCGATGTCCGCGAGCGGTTCGCGCCCGAAGCGCTCGCGCACGGCCGCACGCACGGCGGGCATGCGAGTGGAGCCCCCCACGAGCACGATGCCGCGCACTTCGTCCTTTTCGACCTTCGCGTCGGCGAGCACCCGCTCGACCGCGCAGAGCGTCTTGCGAACGAGATGCGCAGTGAGTCGGTCGAAGGTTTCGCGCGTGACGACTTCGTCGATGCGCGCGCCCGTCGAGAGCGTGAGTTCGATTCGGGTTTCCGCCGCCTCGGTGAGGGCTTCCTTCGCACGGCGCGCCGCGTCGAGAAGATGACGTTTGTCGTCGGATTCGAGAATCCCGAGTTCGGGGTGTTGCTCCAGCACGTAACAGAAGAGCCGGTGATCGAAGTCGTCTCCGCCGAGGGCGGCGTTGCCGCCCGTAGCAAGCACTTCGAAGACGCCCTTCGTGAGTTTCAGAAGCGACACGTCGAACGTGCCGCCTCCGAGGTCGTAGACCATGTATACGCCTTCGGCCTCGTTGTCGAGCCCGTAGGCAAGCGCCGCGGCCGTCGGTTCGTTGAGAAGGCGCAGAACATTGAGGTTCGCGAGACGCGCCGCGTCTTTCGTCGCCTGACGCTGCGCGTCGTCGAAGTACGCGGGCACGGTCACCACGGCGCCCACGAGTTCGCCCCCGAGGCGTTCTTCGGCGCGCGCAACGAGCGTCTTCAGAATCTCGGCGCTCACCTCAACGGGGCTTTTGAGGCCCTGAACAGTGCGGATCATCACCATCGAGCGCTCGTCGACGAGGTCGTAGGGGAGATGGGCCGCATCCGTCAAATCGACCTTCTTGCGGCCGATCAGGCGCTTGGCGCTCGCGATCGTGTTTTTCGAGTCGAAACGCGCCGACTCCAACGCGGCGCGGCCCACTTCGACGGTGCCGTCGGGCATGTACCGCACGACCGAGGGCAAAAGCGCACGACCGTCGTGATCGAGAATCACCTCGGGCGAGCCGCTCACCACCGCGGCGACGAGCGAATTGGTGGTCCCGAGGTCGATCCCGACCGCAAGACGATGTTCGTGGGGAGCGGCCGAAAGACCGGGTTCCGCAATCTGAAAAAGGGCCATGTGAACGTTCCTCGTGTCTGGTGACGCCGGCGTAACAACAAACGAAAGACTCAGTCGGCAAGCCGATCGGTCTTAAGGACCGCGTCGGCTTCCCGGAGAAAACGCTCGACGAAGAGGAGTCGCCGCGTGAGATCCACGGCGCGCGTCCAGTCACACGCGTCGTCGATCGCCCGACCGAGACCATCCAAAAGCTCGGTGCGGGTGCGCTCGGCGCACTCGCGCGCCTCGACGCCCCGTCCCGCTTCGAGCGCCTCCCTCCACTCGATTTGCTCCATCAGAAAGTCCGCGGGCATTGAGGTGTTGGTTTCGGCTTCGATCGGATGCCCCGCCGCCGCACACAGCCAGGAGGCGCGCTTCGACGGAGACTCGAGCGTCTCGAACGCTTCGTTGATACGGTTCGTCCACTGTTCGGCCACGCGCCGTTCGGCGGCCGACCGGTCGGCGAAGCGATCCGGATGCACTTTCATGATCGCCTGTCGATAAGCGGCCTCAAGCTTCTCGCCGTTGATGCGGAATCGAGGCCGGGCGCCGAAAATCGCAAAGGGCGTCAGTTCCTGAGCCATGTCACACCATTCGTTGGAAATGTCGACTCCGACCCCGCAAGGCCGGAGTGTGAAAAGAAAGCAAGGCGCGGACGAGCCACGGGCTCCCGCGCCTCGGACGGGTTGAGGGCGAACGACCTCAGACGTGGAACGATTCGCCGCAACCGCAACGACTCGTTTCGTTGGGGTTGTGGAACTTGAACCCTTCCTGGAGACCTTCGCGCGTGTAATCGAGTTCGGTCCCGTCGATGTAGGGAAGGCTTTTTTCGTCGACGATCACCTTCACGCCGAAGCTCTCGTAAACCTGATCGTCCTCGTTCACCGCGTCGGCGAATTCGAGCTTGTAGGCCATACCCGAGCAGCCCGACGTTTTGACACCGAGGCGAAGGCCGATCCCCTTGCCGCGACGGTCGATGTACTTCTGCACGTGACGGGCGGCGGCTTCCGTAAGCGTAACGGCCATGGACTTACTCCTTCTTCTGCTTGGCGCGGTAGTCGTCGATGGCGGCCTTGATGGCATCTTCGGCGAGAATCGAACAATGGATCTTGACGGGCGGAAGTGCAAGTTCTTCGGCAATCTGCGCGTTCGTGAGGGCGCCCGCCTCGTCGAGAGTCTTGCCCTTCACCCACTCGGTGACGAGCGAAGACGAGGCAATGGCGGAACCGCACCCGTAGGTCTTGAACTTGGCGTCTTCGATGACGCCTTCGTCGTTGACGCGGATCTGCAGGCGCATGACGTCGCCGCAGGCGGGCGCTCCCACCATGCCGGTACCGACGTCCTGAGCGTCCTTGTCCAGCGTGCCGACGTTGCGCGGATGTTCGTAATGATCGATGAGTTTTTCGCTGTAGGCCATATTCGGTCTCCTCTGCCCGGAGGGGTCGGGTCGGACGCCGTGCGTTCCCTCCGAAGCGGACAAATTCGGGGTTAGTGGTTCTGCCACTGGATCGTCGAAAGGTCGATCCCCTGCTGGTGCATTTCCCACAAGGGACTCATTTCGCGCAACTTCGTCACCTTTTCAACAAGGGTCTTCACGACGAAGTCGATTTCTTCTTCCGTCGTGAAACGCCCGATCGTAAAGCGGATCGAGCTGTGAGCGAGTTCGTCGTCGCGACCAAGCGCGCGCAGAACGTACGAGGGTTCGAGCGATGCGGACGTGCAGGCCGAGCCCGATGAGACGGCGATGTCCTTCATCGCCATCATGAGGCTTTCCCCCTCGATGAAGGCAAAGCTCACGTTGAGGTTGTGGGGCGACCGGTGTTCCCAGTCTCCGTTCAGATAGACCTCGGGAATATTGTTGCGGATGCCGTCCCAGAGACGGTCGCGCAGGGCTTTCAAGCGCGGCATTTCGGTCGCCATTTCTTCCTTGGCGAGACGATAGGCTTCGCCCATGCCGACGATCTGGTGCGAGGCGAGCGTGCCCGAGCGCATGCCGCGTTCGTGGCCGCCCCCGTGAATCTGGCACTCGATGCGAACGCGGGGCTTGCGGCGCACGTAAAGGGCGCCGATCCCCTTGGGGCCGTAGACCTTGTGGCCCGAAAGCGACATGAGGTCGACCTTGAGGCGGTTGACGTCGAGATCCATCTTGCCCGCGGCCTGCGTGGCGTCGCAGTGAAAGAGGATGCCCTTTTCGCGGCAAAGCGTGCCGATCCCTTCGAGATCCTGAATAACGCCGATTTCGTTGTTGATCGCCATCACGGAAATGAGGATCGTGTCGGGACGAACGGCGGCACGCAACGCCTCCATGTCGATGAGACCGTTTTCAAGAACGTCGAGGTACGTAACCTCGTAGCCTTCGCTCTCCAGGTGACGCATCGAGTCGAGCACCGCCTTGTGTTCGGTCTTCACCGTGATCAAGTGACGGCCCTTTTCCTTATAGAAGTGAGCCGCCCCCTTGATCGCGAGGTTGTCGCTCTCGGTCGCACCCGAGGTCCAGACGATTTCACGGGGATCCGCACCGATCAGGGCCGCGACGTGGCCGCGCGCTTCCTCAACGGCCTTCTCCGCTTCCCAGCCGTAGCTGTGGCTGTGCGAAGCGGGATTGCCGAACTTTTCGTAAAGGTACGGAACCATCTTGTCGACGACGCGGGGATCGCACGGCGTTGTGGCGGAGTAGTCGAGATAAACCGGAAGCTTCATTTTTCAAGTTCCTTCTTGCCTTGAGGTTCATGTCGGGCACCTGGGGCCTCGGGCGAGGCGTCCGACTGAGTTTTCGTGCGGCTGATACCGATGACGGCGGGCACGGTTTGCTGGGCGTGACGCGCTTCGTGCTGATCGACGAGAGACGCGAGCGAAATGCCGGCTAAAAACCGTTCGATGACACCGTTGAGATCGAGCCAGAGATGATGTGTGAGACAGGCCGCGCCGCCGAGACACGTACCTTCCCCGCCGCACTGCGACGTGTCCATGTTCTCATCGACCGCTTTGATGATGCGGTCGATGGTGATGGCTTCGGGACGATCCGCCAGGCGGTAGCCACCTCCCGGACCGCGAACGCTTTCGACGAGTCCCGCACGACGCAACCGGCAAAAAATCTGTTCGAGATAGGGAAGCGAAATCTGCTGTCGCTCGGACACCTGAGCAATCGAGATCGGACGGCCGGCTTCGGCCGCGTGCATGGCGATGTCCAGCATCGCCGTAACGGCAAATCGACCTTTCGTGGTGAGCTTCACGGCTTCGCTCCTATTCTTGAGGCTTTCAGTCAGCTATTACGAGCTCGAATGTTACTCGATAATACCTGACCAATCAAGTCATCTTTGTTGCGTACCACCGATTCCCAGGATCTAACTCTTATGAAGTACGCGAGGAGGCCGTGCATGAAACGGGATGGAAAAAGGGAGCCGTCTCGGTGCGACTCCCTTCGGGGGTGCGGGTTCGGAAACGATCAGGCGGTCGTCGCTTCGTCGGCGCGAGCAGCCTGACGGGTCCGTTGCTCTTTTTGCATCGCGCGGGCGCGTCGCTCGAGCGTTTCGAGGAGACCCTCGCACGCGTCGTTGCAGTACTCGAGCACGAGGTTGAAGCCCTCGTTCAACCCGTAGTACGGGTCGGGCACCACCGCCGCGTCGTTGTCGTTCGCGTAGCGCATGAGCAACTGAATCTTGTGGCGGTACTGCGGGGGCGAGCGGTGTTGCAACTCCGTGAGGTTTTCCCAGTCCATAACGAGAATGAGATCCGCCGTCACGAAGTCTTCGGACGTGATGACCTTGGCGCGATGTTGCTGAACGTCGAGACCGCGCTTGCGGCACGCAAGCTGCGCGCGCATGTCGATCGGCTCCCCGACGTGGTAGTCGCTCGTTCCGGCACTCGCCGCCACGATGACGTCATCGAGCCCCGCCTCGCGCACCTTCTTGCGGAAGATCGCTTCCGCGGTCGGGCTGCGGCAGACGTTTCCGGTACAGACAAACAAAACTTTGATCACTTTCTTATTTCCACGTCGACGGAACGGGCGGGCCGCTCGCAAAGAGAGAAATTTTACCCTGTCGCAGGCAATTGAAGGTTAAGGGCGGACTCACCGACCCCTCACTATCCTACTCTAGAGGGTGCGAATTTCCTAGAGTCTTTTTCCTCCCCCCTCTTTCCCTCACGCATCGACCGACGCCCCAAAGACCTTCGCGCGCAACGCCTTCCAGGCTTCGCGCACCTGCGCGGCCTTTTCGAAGTCGAGATTCCTGGCATATTCGGCCATTTTCGCTTCGAGCTCCTTGAGACGCGCGGCCGCGGTCTTTTCGTCGAGCATCTCTTCCGAAGCCGCTGCGCCCGTCGCGCCGCCCGAGGGCGCGTCGGGACCGCGGTAGACCCCGTCGATGATCTCGCGGATTTCCTTTTTGACGCCGCGCGGCACGATGCCGTGCGCTTCGTTATAAGCCTTTTGCTTTTCGCGGCGGCGATTCGTTTCCTTAAGCGCGCGCGCCATCGAGTCGGTCGTGCGATCGGCGTAGAGAATCGCCCGTCCGTGCAGGTTGCGCGCCGCGCGCCCGATCGTCTGGATGAGAGAACGTTCGCTGCGCAGAAAGCCCTCCTTATCCGCGTCGAGAATCGCCACGAGGGACACTTCCGGAATGTCGAGCCCTTCACGCAGGAGGTTGATGCCGACGAGCACGTCGAAGATCCCCTGACGCAAATCGCGGATGATCTCCACGCGCTCGACCGTGTCGATGTCGGAGTGCAGGTACCGAACCCGCACGCCGTGCTCGGAGAGAAAATCCGTGAGGTCTTCGGCCATGCGCTTCGTGAGCGTCGTGACGAGCACGCGCTCTCCGCGCGCCGTCGTATCGCTGATTTCGGACAAGAGGTCGTCGACCTGCGTGACGGCGGGCCGCACTTCGACCTCGGGGTCGACGAGCCCGGTCGGCCGCACGACTTGCTCGACAACTTCGCCGTCGCTCTTTTCGAGTTCGTAATCCGAAGGCGTGGCGGAAACGAAGATCGAACGGCGCATTTTGCGCTCGAACTCGTCGAAGCGAAGCGGCCGGTTGTCGAGCGCCGACGGGAGTCGGAAGCCGTAATTGACGAGCGTTTCCTTGCGGGCGCGGTCCCCGCGGTACATCCCGCCCAACTGCCCCATCATCACGTGACTTTCGTCGAAGAACATGATCGCATCGGAAGGCAGGTAGTCGATGAGGCACGGAGGCGCAACGCCCGGGGCAAGCCCCGTCAGATGACGTGAATAGTTTTCGATCCCTTTGCAAAAACCCACCTGATCGAGCATTTCCAGATCGAAGAGCGTGCGCTGCTCCAAACGTTGCGCTTCGACGAGGCGCCCCTCGGCGAGGAGTTCGGCCTTGCGCTCCTTCAATTCCTTGCGGATCGATGTCATGGCTCGCACGACTTCTTCGCGCGGCGTCACGTAGTGGCTCGCCGGATAGACGACGAAGCGCGGCACGTTTTGTTCGACCCGACCCGTGATGGGGTCGAAAAGGAGTACCGCCTCCACTTCGTCGTCGAAGAGTTCGATCCGAACGGCACTTTCGGCGTGTTCCGCCGGAAAAACGTCGATCGTGTCGCCGCGCACGCGGAAAGTGCCGCGCACGAACTCCATGTCGCTGCGGCGGTATTGCATTTTGACGAGTTGTCCGATCAGCTGCCGCTGTGTGCGCTTGTCGCCCCGACGCAGGATGCAGCGCATCTCGGTGTAGCTTTCGGGCGCGCCGATTCCGTAGATCGACGAGACCGTCGCCACGATGATCGTGTCGCGGCGCTCGAGAATCGACTTCGTCGCCGCCAGGCGCATCTGCTCGATGTGTTCGTTCACGGCCGCGTCTTTTTCGATGAAGAGATCCCGGGCGGGCACGTAAGCTTCGGGCTGATAAAAGTCGTAGTAGGAAACGAAGTACTCGACCGCATTGTCCGGAAAGAATTCCCGCATCTCCGAATACGTTTGCGCCGCCAGTGTTTTGTTGGGCGCCATGATGATCGCGGGCACGCCCTCGCGTGCGATCACGTTCGCCATCGTGTAGGTCTTCCCGGAACCCGTCACCCCCAGGAGCGTCTGAAACATGACGCCCGACTCAAGCCCTTCGCAAAGACGATCGATCGCCTGCGGCTGGTCGCCCGCGGGCTCGAAGGGTTGGTACAGCACAAACGGAGAACCGGGATAGGTGACTTTCTTCACGAAAAGGACCCTCGAAGCAATGAAAAACGTGGGGCTATTCTAGGGCGCGCAGGCACCCGCGACCGCATCGGATGAAGTTCCCTCTTACTTGATTACATTTTGTTACTTCAGGGTTCTTGCCAAAATCATGATAGAGGCTATATACTTCAAAGCCTTGATTCCCCGATAGCTCAGTCGGTAGAGCGACGGACTGTTAATCCGCAGGTCGCTGGTTCGAGCCCAGCTCGGGGAGCCAAAGATTCTAAAACGAGGACGATGCAAATCGTCCTCGTTTTTTTTGTTTCATCCGACCGCAAGGCCCGAGCCCTCAAAGCCGCGATTCTTTGTGCGGGCGCATGGCCGTCTAAGGCATTCGGAGTGCGGCGCACGAGGCGCGTGCCCGTAGCATGGATAGGTCTCTCTAATTTTTCAAGGAGTCTCCATGCGCTATTCGAAAGAGTTCCTGCGTACCGTCGCGCAACACTTCCTCACCGCCACGGGAAGCGACGAAGCCGAAGCCCGGATCGTCGCCGACCATATGGTACTTGCCAACCTGCGCGGTCACGACAGTCACGGCATCGGCATGATCGCCATGTACGCCGACTACCTGAAGACAGGTCGGCTCCGTCCCAATACGCCGCCCACTGTCATCAAAGACACCGGAGCCGTCCTGCAGCTCAAAGGGAATCTCGGCTACGGTCAGCGAGCGGGCTACGAAGCGACCGAAATGGCGATCGAACGCGCCCGCAAGCACGGTCTGTGCATGTACACGATCGCCAACTGTTGCCACCTCGGGCGCATCGGCACGTACGGCGAACAGGCCGCCGCCGCGGGCATGGTGTCGGTCCATTTCGTCAACGTCAACCAGTTCCGTCCGCTTGTTGCGCCTTATTGCGGCTCCGAAGCACGCTTCGGTACGAATCCGTTCTGCTGCGCGCTCCCCGACGTAGACGGACGCGGTCCTTTCGTGCTTGATTTCGCCACCTCCATCGTCGCCATGGGTAAGACCCGCGTGGCAATGCTCGCAGGGAAGACCTTCGACGAGCCCGTCATTCTCACGCCCGAAGGACACCCGACCGCGGAACCTCAGTACATGTGGCAGGAGCCTGCGGGGGCGCTCATGGCCTTTGCGAAGCACAAAGGATCGGGCCTTTGCTGGGCCTGCGAACTCATGGCTGGCATCCTCTCGGGGGGCGGAACGATTCAGCCCGAACACGGTCGCGACGGTTCGATCGTCAACAACATGACGGCCTTCGTGATCGATCCCTCGGCCCTGTGCAACCCCGAATGGATGGCGCACGAAATCACCGCTCTCACCGACTACGTGAAGAGCAGCCCCGCACCCGATCCGGAAAATCATCCGGTACTGATGCCGGGCGAAATCGAACGCCTGCGCACCGCCGATCGCTCCGCCAACGGTGTTGAGATCTCCGACGGCGAAATGGCAGCCGTTCGCCGTGTCTGCCTTGAAGCAGGCGTGCCTGCGAGCGAACTCGAACCCTGACAGGGGCCCGAAGGCGTCTCCGGTCGCACATACATCCCCGATACGCCTTCCGCCCTCTTCACCATCCTTCGAGGGCCCACCGAGGCTCTTTACTCTTCCGAGGAGCCTCAGGGCCTTCAACAAAAGCATTCTCCTCGGTCTTTCTCCGGCGCAACGGCGAGACCGTCCTCCCGATCTCTTTTCGAACGAACCGAGAAAGCGTACTACCGCCTCTAGACCGTTGAAACCGTGCCCGTGGTGGGGAGCTCGGTGAGCCCTTCCACGGAGCACCGTGGCGTCTCTCAGACCCAATGGCAGGCAGAGGCCGCCGGAGTTTTGCGAAGCCTTCTTGCCGTACGCCGATCGGTCGAAACGGACATTTGAGAAACAGAAAAACAAAAACCCCCGATACCGAAGTACCGAGGGTTCTTGAATGGGGAGTCTGGCGATGTTCTACTTTCACCGGAAATACAACCGACTATCATC